>Ga0310121_10000093_pt1 | contig 85890 bp, 81 predicted proteins | sample CB27_Tmax_986_MG_FD_203504 | JGI IMG/M metagenome (GOLD analysis project Ga0310121, IMG submission 203504) | Marine microbial communities from Western Arctic Ocean, Canada - CB27_Tmax_986 | ecosystem: Environmental > Aquatic > Marine > Oceanic | place: Canada: Western Arctic Ocean | collected... | reverse complement strand
GTCGAACTATCAGGCCGTTGATTTGAGAAACATCGCGAGGGTTCCGCAATGGAGTCTTCTCGACGATGAAATCAGAGAAGCAGTTGAGGTAGTCGGACAGGCCTTGCCGTTTCGCACGAACCGATATGTGATCGACCAGCTGATCGACTGGTCGAAGGTACCGGACGACCCTATTTTTCAGCTCGTTTTTCCTCAACGCGCCATGCTCGGCGCCGACGACTTCCGCCGGCTCAGGTCGTTGCTCAGGCTGAACACGCCAAAGGCCGAGCTGGCTGAGGAGGTCCGTCGTATCCGTGTGGCGCTCAACCCGCACCCCGGCGGTCAGCTGACCCACAACGTGCCGACCCTTCATGGTCGGCCTGTGAAGGGGATCCAGCACAAGTATCGCGAGACGGTCCTATTCTTCCCCGCCCCAGGACAGACTTGCCACGCCTATTGCACGTATTGCTTTCGCTGGGCGCAGTTTGTCGGCATGGAGGAGTTGAAGTTTCAGGCCAGCGAGACGGACGATCTCGTCGCCTATCTCAAGGCTCATCCCGAAGTGACGGACGTACTCATCACCGGCGGGGACCCGATGATCATGCGCACCAAGGTGCTCCGCCGCTATGTCGAGCCCTTGCTGTCACCGGAACTTGCGCACGTCCAGAATATCCGGGTCGGAACAAAGGCGGTTGCGTACTGGCCGCAGCGATTCGTCACGGATGACGACGGAGACGATTGCCTGAGACTGTTTGATGAGGTCTCACAGGCCGGTCGGCACCTGGCGGTCATGGGTCACTACTCGCACCCGGTCGAGTTGGAGACCGCGGTAGCTCAGGACTGCGTCCGAAGGATACGGAACACGGGCGCTCAGATCCGGATGCAAGCCCCGCTTATTCGTCACGTCAATGACGACGCGGACGCGTGGGCGACGCTGTGGCAGAACGGCGTTCGACAGGGGCTTGTGCCTTACTACATGTTCGTCGAACGCGACACCGGAGCTCATAACTACTTTGAGGTGCCACTCGTGCGCGCGTACCAGATTTTCAAGGACGCCTATTCCAAGGTGTCGGGTCTGTCGCGTTCGGTCCGGGGCCCTTCGATGTCGGCGTTTCCAGGGAAAGTTCGGGTGCTGGGTCTCGTGACGCTCCGCGACATGATAGACGCCAACGTCCTCGACGTCGTTCGCGAGCGCGTGGGGTTCGAGGTTCTGGGGGACATCCACCGGCGCATCATGGTGTGCGACTTTATCCAGGCACGATGCTCCGACTGGGTTCGCGAGCCGTTTTTCGCAGAATTTGATGACGACGCTGTATGGTTTGACGACCTCCGGCCTGCGTTCGGAAAAGATCGGTTCTACTTCGAATCGGACGAAGACCCACAACCACGTCGCGGACTGCCGGAACTGACAGAGCTTCTTCTGGATTGAAATTCCGCGGGTGCCGGTCAGAACGAACGCGTGAATCCGCCACTCGACCCCGCGAATCTCGAGTTCACGACGTTGTTGAAGATCGATCCGAAGGAGTACGTCAGGCCGATACGAAAGCGCCATTCGTAGTCCGTCGCAAGTTGACGTTGACGGACAAGAATCTCCTCATTTGTTGCGTCACGCCTGGGTAGATAAATCTGGTCGCGAATCAGAGAGCTTTGTCCGTTCAGGCTCAGAAAGAATCCCCGAAAAAGTCGAATCTCAATGTCTCCGTCAAACACGATCCGATTCTGGTCGGGTTGGTCGATGAATTGTGAGAACTCGACCGTGACGTCGCTGTCACCCCACGGTTCGTTGACCTCGAACGACGTTTGTATCGCGTGATTGATGCGGTTCTCATTCAGCGTCGAAAAAATCGTCGGTTCGGCGTATCGGAACGAGTTGTAGCCGGCGGAATATGTCAACGTGAACTGGCGGCGTGTCGATTCCGCGTAGGGAAAAAAGTTGTACTCGATGGCCGGGGCGGCTCGGTAGGTCAGATCTTGGTTGCGAAAGGTGGAGCTCACCGCGGACCCACCAAACCCGATCCCCATATGGTCGCCGAGACTCTTGATAAATCGCGCGTCCAACGCCGCGTCGCGGCGCACGTTTGTAAAGGTGGAGTCGGTGAGCTCAAAGGAATCCTCGCGATAGTTCCCGTTGATACCGAGCCGGATCTTCCACGAGTCGGTCGTTCGGTTGCCAGAAAACGAACCGCGGAAGCTCTTTGTATCTTCGAGCTCTTCGGCATCGAAGAACATGTTCATGCGGGCCCGGAACACCCAAAAATTCCACGGGTCGTCCTCGGGCGTTGCGTTTTGGACCCGTCGTACGCCCAAGGGCCCGGCCGGTCGTTGAGAGACGACGAGTTCCTGTCCGAGCGCGGTCTGAGCCGCATAGCGGACAAGGCCGAGCCGTAGTGTTTGCGCGAGGGCCCGGCGCTCGCCGTCGTCGGTGTCGTCCTGCGTCGTGAAGAACACAAGCTCGTCGTCTAGGCCCTCGAACTGACCCAGACCAAAAAAGCTAAGCGTCCAGGCCCGGCCCCCTCCACCGGTGCCCTCGCGGGTCACGAGAACGTGGACTTGGGCGTCTGGTCGGTCTCGAACGTAGTCGACGAAAGTAATCTCCCGCCTCAGGTAGTCGTCGTCGCAGGGTCCGCAGTCGAGAAACACCCGCAACGCGCTCGCGCCCCGCGACATCGGCGCGCCGCCCGCCGTCTGTCTCGGCCCTTGTCTTTGTTCGAGTCCTCGCGGTTCCAGTTCCCGCGGTTCGAGCGCTCGCGCCGGTAAGACGGTCACTCCCAGCCCAATGAACGCGAGCACGATGATCCGAGTCGGGTTGTCGGTCACGATGTCGAGCAACAGGAGAGGTCGCTCTCCGACGGAATGGCCTCGACGCAGCACCCGGTGGCTTCTTCTAGCCGACGACGGTCATTCGGCCATGTCGAAAGGTGGGTCGTGCCGTGAACGACGGTTTCGACAAACGCCCGCAGCACCCGGTCGGATGGCATGTCGAGTCGATAGTGTACCCAGAGTCCTTCCTTCCGGGCAGCGACAAGCTGAGCCCGTCTCAAATACGCCAAATGCCGTGACACTGTTGGTTGGGGGAGCCGCAGACTGGTGTGCAGGTGACATACGCAGACTTCGCCACTGTCGAGCAGACCCAGGATGCGGAGACGCGTCCGGTCGGCAAGAGCCTTCAAGAGTGCCTCCATCGCTTCCGGAGTGGGTTGCTTCACCGGTATATATGCATTGACGAATATATAGGTGTTACCTATAGCTGGATTATATATATTCGCGAACGCAGATATATCGATCAACAGTCGATCGGAACGATTGAGAAGTGGAGTCGAGAAAATGTCAGCAAGCATCGAAAAGGGTCGCCAAGCCGTTCATCCTGAGTCTTCGGCTATTGCCGACGTCGTCAAAGAGCGATACGGCCGCATCGCATCGCAGGTGGCCAGCCTGACGCGGACTTCCTGCTGCGGGTCGGAAGAGGACGCGTCCGGCGGCCAGCGCGCGTCCGTCATCACGGCTGATCTCTACAGTGCGGGCCAGCCCGACGGCCTGCCCGAGGACGCGGTGCGCGCCTCGCTCGGGTGTGGCAATCCCACTCGTCTTGCCGAGCTCGAGGTCGGGCAGACCGTGCTCGACTTGGGCTCGGGCGGTGGGATAGACGTGCTGCTCGCGGCGCGACACGTTGGTCCGCAGGGATTTGTCTACGGTCTCGATATGACTGATGAGATGCTGACGCTCGCTCGCACCAACCAACACGCGACTGGTGTCACCAACGTCGAGTTCTTGCAGGGCGAGATCGAGACGATTCCCTTGCCCAACGCCAGCGTGGACGTCATCATCTCGAACTGCGTCATCAACTTGTCGGCGGATAAGGATCGGGTACTTTCGGAGGCGTATCGAGTCTTGCGTCCGGGCGGTCGTCTTGCCGTGTCGGATGTGGTGCGACGTCGAGACGTAGACCCCGCGGTCGAGCAGGATATGAACTTGTGGACCGGGTGCATCGCCGGTGCGCTTCATGAAACCGACTATCTCGAACGTCTCCAGGCCGCAGGGTTTCAGAATGTGGCAATCGAACCGACGCGCATCCTTGATGTCGGCGCCCCAACCGAGGGTGCCGAATGTTGCGGAGACCCGGAAAGCGATGCCATGCTGAGCGGTGCGTATATGAGCGCCTTCATCCGAGGAACCAAGCACGCGTGACCGGACTCTTGTTTCTGTGTGTCGCGAACTCGGCACGCAGTCAGATGGCCGAAGGGCTGGCGCGGCAACGCTGGGGCGCACGCATGTCCGTCCAAAGCGCGGGTTCCGAACCCGGAACCGTGAACCCACTCGCCGTCCGAGTGATGGCGGAGTGCGGGATCGATATTTCGGGGCATGTGTCGAAGAGCGTCGAGACTATTAGTGCCGCGTCCGTCGACACGGTCGTGACGCTTTGCGCCCAGGAAGTTTGTCCGGTGTTTCTGGGCCCGTCGCGACGGCTTCATTGGCCGCTTCCAGATCCGGCGCTCGCGGTTGAAAGTGAAGAAGACCAGCTGGATGGGTTCCGCACCGTGAGAGATCAGATCGCCGCCCGACTCGATGCGCTCGTGCTCCCAGAGACGCGCTGACCGTGTGAGTCAGAAGCACCGGGAGTCGCGTGATATCGTGGGAGTTAATCGATGTTTCTTCCGATCGGCGACGAGCCGAATCCTCGCGGCGTGCCGTGGGTGACATACGGACTGATCGCCGCGAACGTGGCTGTCTATCTCCTTGTCACGCTCCCCCTGAATATTCCGGTGGACCTGAACCATCCGGCGTTGGCCGAATACGTTCGCGTGCTCATGGATGCGCTCCCGCAGCGGGTGTCTCCGGCGGATCTCGTTCAGCAAATCAGTGCATATGACTTGGTCGTTTTTGACTACGGGTTCCGACCCGTGGCGCCGTCGGCTCTCGCGCTGCTCACGTCTATGTTCCTTCACGCGGGGTTCATGCACCTTGCAGGGAACATGCTGTTTCTGTGGATCTATGGAGACAATGTCGAGCACCGCTTAGGGTCCGGGGCCTACCTCGTCGCGTATCTGCTGACCGGCGTGACGGCGACCCTCTTCCATACCGCGTTTTCTCTCGATTCGGCGCTCCCCGTGGTGGGCGCGTCCGGCGCGATTTCCGGGGTGCTTGGCTTCTACTTTCTCTGGTTTCCAAGAAATCGTGTTCGAGTGTGGGTCTTCTTTTTCCCGTTCATCATGAATGTCATTGCGATGCCCGCCCGAATCGTGCTCGGTGTGTATCTCGTTCTCCAAAATATTTTTCCGTTCTTGATTTCGCAGGGGACCGGCGGCGGCGTAGCGTACGGCGCACACATCGGGGGGTTTCTCGGGGGATTGGGATGGGCCTGGTGGTCCGGACATCGGGCGGTGGTCGCTCGTCCCCCCGAATTTCGTGGGCCCACTCCCGCTCCCACCCCGAGACAGACGCCACGGGATGTGGTCGCTCGCCTTGTGGCTGAGGGCCATCTCGCGGAGGCGGCACCCGCGTATTTTCGGCTGGGCTCCGAACACACTCGACGCATGCTCGCGCCCAGAGACTCCATCGCGTTGGGTAGCTGGCTCGTGCGACACGGCCACCACCACGCCGCGTTGGTCGTGTATCAGCGCCATCTCCGTGACTACCCGGTGGGGCCGATGGCCGCTGAAGCCCATCTTGGCGTAGGGTTAGTGCAGCTCACCGAGCTTGACCAGCCCGCCGCGGCCTATCAGCACCTGGTGGAGGTGCTCGAGCATGATCCCGACCCGGAGACAGAGACTCTGGCGCGTCAGGGGTTAGATGAGATCGCCTCGCGTCAGAAGTTCAGGGTGCACTGACCATCAACGGTCGCGTCGGCTTGGGAAAACCAGCGGCGCCGCCCACGATTGGCTGTGGCGTCTGGCCCGCATACGGGGCGGCCGCATCGCTTATAATTACGGGTTGCTACAGTTGTCGGCCGCTATGCTGGGAGGTCGTTCAATGGTAGGACACGCGGCTCTGGACCGTGTAATCGGGGTTCGAATCCCTGCCTCCCAGCCATTCTCCTGTTTCGTTCCCTTGGACCAGTAAGTCGAACGGCTTACTGTATGTGGGCATGAGACTTCCGCGCTCTAAGGTGCAGTTCGATAGCAGGGCCTTCAAGAGCCGTCGTTGTTCGGTCCGTTCTTGGCTCATATACAGTGAATAGGCCCGTTGGCTGAGTTCTAAAATGCTCGCGGCGTTGTCGGTGGTGGCCTGCTCGTCGAGCCGCCTCAGTTCGTCGCGGATGGTCTCGAGCTCAGACTCCCACGCCGCAGAGTTGCGCGTCCACATGTTCTGGCTGATCGTGCCCGCAAGCAGATCCTCATACCCGCGGTCGAGCTTCGCCTGTATGGCGTTCCGGCGGCGCTCCAAGGAGCCGAGGGCCAGCGGTTCGACGCTGACTCTGCTGCCTTACGCCAGTCGAGGTGACGCTCGCGCGATTTCCCTGCTGCTCGCCAGGATGGGGCCGTATCTGAAGCGTGCCTGGCGGGGGAGGTTGCCGCCGTGGGTTCGCGGCCGGTCTGACACACAAGACTTGGTGCAAGAGGCGCTGATCCGCGCGTTGAAACATCTCCCTCGTTTCGAGGACCAATCGATAGAGGACTTTCGAAACTGGTTGCACGCGGTGTGCCGCAACCTCGTGATCGACGAGACGCGCTACGCTAAACGAAAAGGCGTTGAGCCGGAATTGCCCGAGCAGTGTGAGGGCGACTTGCTCGACCCCGAGGAGAGGCTTGTCGAAAAGGAAAGAGCCGACATTTTCGGAAAAGCTCTCGGTGGTCTCAGTCCGTCGGAGAGGGAGCTTGTCGTGTATCGACTCGAGTTGGGCTGCTCGTTCAAAGAGATGGCAGATGCGCTTGGAAAGTCTTCCGCGGATGCCGCACGGATGACCTACAACCGGGCACTCAAGAAGCTCGTCCACAAGATGAAGCAACTTGCAGTGGACAGGCCGCGCCAGAGTCACACCCACGTGTCTGCCTGACTTGGCAACACGCCCACCAAGAGGCTTCAGGCCGGGACACGAGCGGCTATGATGAGCCCGTGGACAGCGTGAACCGCCGGGCGTTTCTGAAATCAAGCGCGGCCGCTACGGCCGCGGTCTCGGTGTCGCACGAACGCGCCGTGGCCACTGGCCAACCACGGGGGCCGGATGGTGGCGGCCCTCGCACGTCGATCACTCTTACGGTGAACGGGGCGGCTCGCACGCTGGAGGTCGAAGACCGATGGACTTTGGTCGAGGTGCTCCGCGACCACTTGGACCTTACCGGTACAAAGGTGGGATGCGACCGCGGAGAGTGTGGGGCGTGCACGGTCCACTTGGACGGAGTCCCGGTCTACGCGTGTAGTCAGCTCGCCGTGTGGGCGCACGGTCGCGGGGTGACCACGGTTGAAGGATTGTCGGACGGCGACCAGCTGGATCCGTTGCAGGAAGCGTTTGTCGCCGGTGACGGTCCACAGTGCGGTTTTTGTACATCTGGTCAACTGATGTCCGCGAAGGCCCTCCTCAACGCACACCCGGATCCGACAGAGCAAGACGTACGCGAAGGGATGGTGGGCAATATTTGTCGGTGCTCGAACTACAACCGCTATGTGGCGGCGGTGATGTCGAGGGCTCCGATGAGGGCTACCCGCGGCGATCTTCCGCGGCTGGACACCGTGGGAGAGGCAGAGCCCCGAGTCGACGCGCGGGAACGGGTAAGCGGGAGGGCTACCTATACCGGCGACGTCAAGTTCACCAACATGCTGCACGCCCGAGTGTTGCGGAGTCCCTATCCGCATGCACGGGTCACGCGGGTCGACACCAGACGAGCCCTGGCCCTTCCCGGTGTCCACGCGGTGCTGACCCGTGACAATTGTGAGACGCGGTGGGGAAGCGGGGATTCGCGCAACCCCCGATATCTATTCAACGATCCGGTCCGGTTTGTCGGCGACCCCGTGGCCGCGGTGGCGGCGAATGATCGTCACACCGCCGAAGAGGCGTTGCGTCTGATCGACGTCGACTACGACCCGTTGGATTTTGTGCTCGACCAAGAGGCGGCGCTCGACCCTCGTAGCGTCGAGATACAACCGGGCGGAAACCTGTCCCCGCGTCGCGACGGCGAGCGAGCTCCCGAGCGATATCAACGGGGAGAAATCGATACGGGGTTTGCTGCCGCGGATGTCATCGTCGAAGAGACGTATGTCTCTAAACATCACAGTAACGCGCAGATGGAGCCGCGGGTGGCGGTGGCGCGATGGGTGGCCGACGAGCTCACGCTGTGGACGCCCACCCAAGGCATTGCCAACTGCCGCGCGGACCTGGCGCGAGATCTTGACCTTCATCCGGAGCAGGTGCGGGTCATCTGCGAGTATATGGGTGGGGGGTTTGGCAATAAGAACCAATGCCAGGACGCAGATCTCATCGCCGCGTTGCTGGCCCGGGACACACAGCGTCCGGTCAAGCTCGAGCTAACGCGAAAGGATGACTTTCTTGGGGTGCATGGGCGCTGGCCGACCACCCAGCACTACAAGGTTGGGGCCAGTCGTGACGGCACGCTCCAGGCGATCCAGCTGCGCGGCTACAGCGGTATGGGACCGCATCGAAAAAGTAGCGGTGGTATCTCGGGGGTCGAGCTGTTTCGCTGTCCGAACGTTCAGAGCGAGGTGTCGCCCGTTTATACGAATATGGCTGTCGCCGCGAATTTTCGAGGACCGTCCTATCCACAAGGGGTATGGGGCATCGAGTCGGTGATGGACCAGCTGGCGCACGACCTTTCGATCGACCCGGTCGATTTTCATCTGCGGAACGTGACGCGGGAGTATCTCGACGAGACGCCGTATTCAAGCTGGGCGCTTCCCGAGTGCATCGTCGAAGGGGCTCAGCACTTTGACTGGCCTAGTCGGTGGCAGAGGGCCGGGACGAGGACTGGTAGACGTCGACGTGGCGTGGGGATGGCGATGGGGATGTTTGCGGCGCGTCTGGGTCGGAGCAGCGCCGTGCTGCGTTTCGAGCAAGGGCGTCTGTGGTTGCATATCGGGGTGACCGACATTGGGACCGGCGCCAAGACGGCCATGGCTCAGCTGGCCGCCGAAGCCATGGGAATGCCACTCTCCGATGTCACGGTCGTGTGGGGCGACACGGATCGCTGCCCCTATTCGGTCGGTGAGTCGGGAAGCCGGACCACCACCCACACCGGCCAAGCCATTGTCGAAGCCGCTGCGGACCTGAAGCGTCAGATCATCGCCGCGAACGGTTTGTTGGCCGGCCGAACATTTATCTCCCAAGCGACGCCAGCGCCTGTCACGGAAGGGGTTGTCCGCTACGCGTCGGCCGCTCACTTTGTGGAGGTCGAGGTCGATGTGGACCTCGGCGACATTCGCGTGGCGCGCTATGTAGCGATGCACGAGAGCGGTCGCATCATCAATCCTCTCACCGCGGAAAGCCAAGTAAAGGGCGGTGTCACGATGGGCATCGGGATGGCGCTACACGAAGAGCTGGTCTACGACCGGGCTACGGGGATTCCGGTCAACCCGGGATATTACGGCGCCAAAGTGATGACCCATCTGGATGCCCCCGAGATAGAGGTGCGTTTTATCGAACCCAACGACCCCTTTGGACCCTACGGCGCCAAGAACGTCGGCGAGCCGCCCGTCATCCCCGTCGTGGCCGCTATCGGGAACGCCTTTTTTAACGCGACCGGACGACGCATTCGAGAGCTGCCGATGACTCGGGACCGCGTGATCGAGGTGCTGGCGTGAGGCGTCTCGTGAGCGTGAACCCGCAGAGTCTTGCCGAAGCCGTAGACCGGTTGCATACGGAGGGGGCGTCGGCGTCGGCGGTTGGTGGCGGCAGCGACTTACTGGGCATGCTCAAGGATGACCTGGTGACGCCTGATGTTCTGGTCAACCTGCGGGCCATCGAGGGTGACGAGGGCCTCGCTGCTATCGAGTCGGTCGCCGTCGACACGACAGAGGACGCCGAGGTTCGGATTGGCGGTCTCGTCACACTCACCCAGCTCAGCCTCCACCCGATCGTCGTCGACCGATATCCGGTACTGGCCGAGGCCGCGAAGTCGGCCGCCACCCCTCAGATACGAAACGTCGGGACTGTGGCCGGGAATATCTGTCAGCGTCCGTGGTGCTGGTATTTTCGCCAGAAGTTTCCCTGCTACAAGCACGGCGGCAACCGGTGTTTCTCTCGGGTTGGCGAAAATCAGTTCAATGCGATCCTTGGCGGTGGCCCAAGCTTCATTGTTCACCCGTCCGATACCGCACCTGCGTTGGTTGCGCTCGATGCCAGGTTTCGTGTGGTCGGACCAGACGGGGAGCGAACGGTTGCGGCGGCGGATTTCTTTACCTTGCCCCGCGCCGATTTGGCTCGCGAGAATGTGCTCGAGGTTGGAGAGGTGCTCGTCGGCATTACCCTCCCCCCGGCCGCTGCGCGTCGCAGCACCTATGCGAAAGTGCTTGACCGAGAGGCGTGGACGCACGCCGTCGTGAGTGTCGCGGCGGTGCTGACGATGGATGGTGACCGTGTTCGCACGGCGCGCGTCGTGCTTGGCGGTGTCGCGCCCATCCCCTGGTCGGTACCCCGAGTCGACGATCTGCTCCGCGGTCAGTATATGACCGCCGCGCTGGCCAACGAAGCTGGTCGTCTGGCCGTGGACGGCGCCCAGCCACTCTCCAAGAACGCCTACAAGGTGACGCTGACGAAGAACCTGGTACGGCGCACGCTCCTGTCTCTCTCCGCACAACACTGAACGTCGAGAAATCGAAAGTGGTGATAAAGATGAAAACCAAGATAACGAGAGGGCGCCGCGAGGGTCGCGCGACGCTGTGCGCTCTTTTTACCGCAATGTTCGCGCTGACGGCGGGTGGGCTCGATGCGTTTGCGCAAGATGACTCACCGTCGTGGCGCTGGTCCGAGGAACGGGTCTTCGAGGTGGTCCAGCGCGTGCGTGCGGGTCGGTCGCTCAATCCAGACTCATGGCCGGGGGGAAATCGCGTGGCCGTGCTGCTGTCGTTTGATGTCGACAACGAGACAATTTCATTGCGCAGTGGTGACACCAGTGTGGGAAGTCTGTCGCGTGGTGAATATGGGTCTCGGGTGGCTTTGGGGCGTGTCGTCAATCTTCTTGACGAACACGAGATTCCCGCGTCTTTTTTTGGGCCAGCCATAAGTTTTTCGTTGGCACCGTCCCAGATCGATGTCATCCAGTCTTCCGGTCGCCACGAGATTGGTATCCACGGGTGGATCCACGAACGCAACGCGACGTTGCCACGGGAAGAGGAAGAACGACTGCTGAAGATGGCGGTAGAGCGGATGACCACCCTTATCGGTGAGCGACCAGTTGGCTATCGGGCACCGTCCTGGAACTTTAGCGACGCAACCCTCGATCTGCTGCTGGAGATGGGTTTTCTCTACGACTCGTCATTGATGGCCGACGACCGACCGTATGAGATCAACGCCGCCGGCACGCCGACCGGTCTTGTAGAGCTCCCGGTCGATTGGATTCTCGATGACGCGCCGCTGTTGGATCCTCTTGGTCAGCGCTACGCGAATCCCCGTGACGTGTTGCAGGTATATAAGGATGAGTTCGACGTGGCGTATGCCGAGGGCACCATGTTCTTGCTGACAATGCACCCGCACGTCATCGGACACCGCTCCCGTATCGTCATTCTGCGGGAACTCATCGAGCACATTCAGTCAAAACCTGGCGTCTGGTTCGGTACGCATCGGGCGGCCGCCGAGTGGGTGAAGACGCAGGCTCAACTCCGTGACTAGCGCACCGCCGTTGGTCCTCTCCCAGGGACAGTTCTGCAACTGAGAGCTCCCCGATTGGCCGGCGTCGAGACGCACCCCGATCTTTAGGTTGACGATTGGATCAGCAGAGGCGTCTTCGAACCGGAGGTGGCCTTCGGCCGCCCTCCCCGTCAGAGAGGCGGCAGCGAATCCGCCCGAAAGCAACCATCCCACAAGCTCGACGACAGGCGTCACCGGGACGGGCGCGCGAGGGATGAGCCGGTAACTCAGACCGACACCGTAGCGGACAATCGTCGAAGCAAAATCGTCCGTTGTGCGCGGTATGAGAACACCTCGTCCGGCAAGCCGAGCGCTGACGATCCATCGACCGGCTGCCACACTCGAAATTCTCCGGCGAGCTCCACCCGGCTGCTGACCCGGTCGTAGTAGAGCAGGCCCGGCTCCACGCTCCTGTTCCGTCGTCACGCCGTCAAGCGGGTTGTGACGATGGCTCCGACCTGGCATCATGACTGCCCGGAGGTGAGGCGATGGCTCAACGTCGACGAGAATTTTTGAAAACAACGGGTGCGGTCGGAGTTGCCGCGCTGGCCGGCGGGGCACGTGGCGCGCTGGGGGTGGAACGCGCGCAACCGGAGCCGCCGTCGACCATCAGACGCGCCGAGACCTCGGTGCTCGAGATCGCGTATGAACAAAGCGGTGCCGAGACCGGGTTTCCCATTATTTTGCTACATGGGTTTCCTTACGATGTGAGAGCGTGGGACGGCACACGTGCCCCGCTCGCGGATGCAGGATATCGCGTGCTTGTCCCGTATCTCCGTGGGTATGGTCCCACGCGTTTCCGCGATCCGTCTGCGCCCCGAATGGCCGAACAGGCTGCTATCGCGCAGGATGTCGTCGACTTTGCCGATGCGCTCGGTCTGGATCGGTTCGCGCTCGCCGGTTTTGATTGGGGAAACCGGGCGGCGTGTATCACGTCGATTCGTCACCCCGAACGGGTGCGCGCGCAGGTTGCCGTCAACGGCTACTCCGTTCAGAACACCGTGACGCCATCCCCACCGGCGTCCGCCGCCGCGGAGGCCAGGCTCTGGTATCAGTGGTATTTCAACACCGAGCGCGGGCGAGTCGGTCTCGAGGCCAATCGTCGCGACATCTGTCGCTATCTTTGGAGCACATGGTCACCGGGCTACCAGTTTACTGACGAGATCTACGAGCGTAGCGCGGTCTCTTTTGACAACCCCGACTTTGTCGACGTCGTGATCCACTCGTATCGGCATCGGCACGGCAACGCGCCCGGAGAGCGCCGCTTCATGGATGTTGAGCGAGATCTCGCGGAGCGTCCGCCTGTGACGGTGCCGGCCATCGTGCTACGCGGGGACGCCAGTGGCTTTGGTCGCCCGTCGCCTGACCCTACTGCGGACCGTGAACGGTTCCCATCCTTGGTGGCCCGACGGATAGTGGAGGAGGCCGGGCACGACTTGCCGGCCCAACGCCCCGACGCCGTCGTGGCGGCGCTGCGAGAACTGCTTGCCGGCTAGTGGAGTGTGGCGACCCGAGCTTGGCCCGACGTTATTCTCACGGACCGTCAGCCTGCTCGAAGGTGAGGTCTAGGGTCGTGCGATTCGCGCAGCGACCCCAGCGAGGGAGTCACGAAAACATCAGATGGCCAGTCGGGGACAGAGGTTAATGGGTTGCGGTCGGTCACTGGGCTGTGTTACAACGTGACAGAGCGTCGGTCGGTCCGCAGACCGCCTGGGGACATTTGACTGGATTCTGGGCGCGACTGAACGCAGGAGATTTCTAAATGACAACATCTCGCATGATTGTGCTTGCCCTCGTCGTCGGGATGGCGGCGGCATTTGCCGCGCCTGTCGTCGCGGCCACTGAGGAGGCTGAGGCCGGCCTCACCTATTACAAGGATGTTCTGCCGATCATGCAGGAGAACTGCCAGACCTGTCACCGGGAGTCTGGTCAGAACATCAGCGGTATGGTGGCTCCGATGTCGTTCTCGGACTACCAGGAAACCCGACCCTGGGCGCGCTCAATCGCCCGAAAGGTGGCTTCCCGCGAGATGCCCCCGTGGTTCGCGACCGCGCCGACCGGCGTGTTTTCGAATGAGCGGCATCTGACGGACGCCGAGATCGACACCATCGTGAACTGGGTCGACGCCGGCGCGCCGGCCGGAGACATGGCGGATGCGCCACCGGCTAGACAGTGGGCAGAGCAGGCCAACGACGGCTGGACATACGGTACCCCCGACTTTGTCGTCCAGATGCCGGAGCCGTATTTTGTCGGCGACGACGTCTATGACCTCAATATCCAGTTTTACAAGAAGCTGGCCGAAGCTGACCTCCCCGAAGACGTCTGGTTGCGTGGGTGGGAGCTGAGGACTGGCGACAACCGAATCACCCATCACATGTGCTCATCGGTGCTGTCTCCGGGTGCCTATACTCCCCCCGATGGCTCCGTCGTTGAGGAAGAGGGCGCTGACGTCGAAGGCAGTCAGCTGTTGAGTTGTGTTGCAGAGGGTGGTGAGTCCGGAATGCTGCCGGAGGGATTTGGCGTGCGTCTCGAGAAGGGTTCGACCCTGTCGTTCAACATGCACTACCACAAAGAGCCGGCAGCTGGTTCTGGCGAGTGGAGTTCACCGGAAATCGGTCTCTTTTTCTCGAAAGAGCCGCCGACCTACACGGTCGTGAACGATTCGCTCTACAATCGCGGGTTCGAAATTCCGCCAAACCATCCGAACTATCGTGTCGGGTCGTCGCGGGTCCTCGAAAAAGACACCTATGTGTTGACCCTGTGGCCACATGCGCACACCCGCGCCAGCGCCGCCAGATACACCGCGTTCTATCCGGATGGCACGCAGGAACTGATGCTCGACATACCGGAATACGATCAGGGGTGGCAGGTCACATATAAGTATGCCGAGCCAAAGCTGCTCCCGAAGGGCACCCGGATCGATGTCGATTTCTGGTATGACAACACGCCAGAACGTGCCGCGAGGAAGTCGTTCAATTCCGAGCGTTTTGTGGGATACGGCCCGCGCACAGACGACGAAATGTCCCTGGGGTTCATCGGCTACGCCGAGGTGCCTGATGCCGATGTGTCGTTGACTGACAACAACTAGTTAATCGGAGTCGTGCGGTACCGCGGTCGACTCGATGTGTCTCTGAGGGCGGGGTTTAGATGTCTAAACCCCGCCCTCTTATTTTTGTGCCCCTTCTCATGTCTATGCGCTTTCGAATTACCGTTGCGGTCGTTCTGCTCTCATCGTTTCTCCTCTCGGCCTCGGCTCGTGCCCAAACGTCAACTGAGATAACCGAGGCGGCTCCAGACGGCCTCATTCACGTGATGCTGACCTTGGAGGGCCAGGAAATCGACTTCGGATACCCTCCAGACCTGTCGGTGGATGACCCGTCGTATCGGTCGCTCTTGGCAGGGACGGTCGGCGCCGAGGTTCAGGTCGGTACGCTCACGGGCCACCGGGCACTGCGTCTCGGTTCCATCGTCCCGACTCTGGAAAGTGATCCGGTCTCCTTGGAGCAGCGCGAGCGAGACGGCGAGAGCGCCGAGGAGTCCCCGGCTACGACTTCCATCTACGACCTGTGGCTGAACCGAAGGCCTGACGGCTGGGAGCTTTCGGCTCGGGTTGACGACCCATCTGAGGATGCCGGCGACATGTCCAACGCCAGTATCTACGTCATCCCGCTTGCCTATCGGGCCCGAGAGACGAATGACGCACCGGCGCCACAGCTAAGTGCATCCCTTCGTCCGACTGCCGCAGAGGCCGGGAAGTTGTCATTGCGGTGGGGGAGTCATGTGTGGAGCACTGACTTCCGGTTTGACGAGTTGCCGCCGGCGCCGCCCCGAGAGCGTGTGTCTGGCCGCGGTCAGGAACGCGAGTCGGACACCGATACGACCGCGTTTGCGCGGGGCACAACGCTGGCAGAACGCAATGAGAGTCTTGCGATTTTTTCTGACGGCGCCGAGATTCGGACGTTGTTCTGGAAGAGCATCGATGTCGAGGATGAGGACTACGGACGTCTCGCCGACGTAGCGGATGGCGAGATCGTGCAGCTCATTCGGTCACCGGTTCTACGAATCAAGACCGACGTCGACCTGCGGTTTGATACAACCGATATACCGACCGGGAACCTCGCCCCAGGGTTTGCAGGCGCCTACGGGATCTGGCTGCGCAGAGTCGCGTCGGGCTGGCGCTTTGTCTTCAACGACGAAGCGGACTCTTGGGGCACGCAATACAACGCGGAGTTCGACGCGGCGGAGTTTGACGTGTCTTACGTTCGTGGTGACGGAGCGTTTCGGCCGTTGGCCATTGCCGTCGTGCCGCTGGGCCCAGCCTCCGGCCGTCTCGTGGTCCACTGGGGGCCCCACGAATGGACGGCCGACTTTGCGGTCGTTCGCGACGGTCCCGGAACTCCGTAATTCACTTTTTGTTTGCCCTCGGCGGCGCTTGTCTCGTGGCACTTTGCGCGTGGCCGGCGCGGCCACGCGGCTCGGACCAACTACTAAACGTTTCGCCGCGACAGTCCAGTTCAGGGCGGCTAGTGCCCCGGGACTTGTGCAAGACACTACGGTTACAGGCGACTACGGCACCGCGGCGACTACGCGCAGACCTGTCGTGACCCAGCGGAGCGTGTCGACCTTACCGAACGATGCGTCGATCCGCTGTTCCCACCCCACGAACGCGTCGACCGACGCGATGTTCCCATAAAAGCGAAGGCCACCCTCGAGCCGTCCGCCGCGCTGCGTCGTTCGTCCAAACATGAGGCGGTCGACCGGAACGACAACACCTTCGGCGCGGCCGACCACCGCGACGCGGTCATTCAATGGTCGTATGGCGCTGACGTGGGCCTCTACTTGTCCCCGATAGTCGACGCCTGCGCGTTCCACGGTGAACATCCCGCGGATACCAGCTTCGAGCTCGACCTGTGCGGCGATCGCTCGCTCGGTATACGACCCGCCCACCATGTTCCAAGAGATGCTCTCCTCGGTGGCCCGATCTACCAGATGTCGGGAAATATGATGAAAGAACGCGCCCACTTCTCCGCGCGGGAGAGGGAAAAATAGCGACCCGTCGATCGCGTAGCTGTTCTGATTGGGATCGATGTTCCGTTTTTGCCCTCCCACCATCTGTTCGTACCCGATAAACAGGTTGCTCCGCACAAAGCCCAGATCGACAAGATCTAAATCGATAATCATGTCCACGTCCCAGTCAAATGCCTGGTCGGCCGCGGCGCCACCGAGAGACCTAATGTCGAGTCCGGTGCGGAGACCGGTCAGCAGCCCAAACTCGCTCGCGACGAGCGCCGCTGGTCTGGGGCCGCCCAGCGGCTGACCTGAAGTGGGACTAGGAACGAGCGCCCACAGGCAGAACCAAACGAGAAAGCTATGGGATCGTGAAGGCACGTTCGATAGCACACGGATGGCGCAATGATCTCTCGCGCGCCGGCGGCGCAGCGTGATTATAGTCGCCGCGAGCCGACTTGCCGACACTGGCCCCACCGTGCCGCCCACGGACGGTCTCGTGGCCGCACGAGCAACGATTGGCGGCCTGATCAAACAGCGAGGGACGCAGGCACCCAGTTTGAGCAGGTCGTCGTCGCCTTTGTCGAGGGAGATGGTTGTGGGCGCTCGCCGTTGGTGATACGGTCAATCGAATTCGTCCGCACAATACGACGTCATTGTCCGGTGGAACGGACCTCGGCTGCGATCTGCTGGACTGGTCGCAGCCGGCGGTTATGGAAAGGGGACAACACGATGCCCGCATTTGAACGCCCACTGTCTATCGTCACCATCGTCATTTTGGCAATCGCCGGAAGTGTCACCACCCCCCACGCTCAGGGTCGTTTCACCGGAAAGTTCACCGATAAGTGGGAGAACCCGGTCGTCGGCGCCCTTGTGTTGGTCGAGCCGAGCGAAGGCACAACCGGGGGGCGTCAGGAAACCACGACGGACGACGACGGCGCATTCGCCTTTGTCGGGCTCCGGTCGGGGCAATGGGAGGTCGAAGTCCACGGGGATGGGTATCAGCCAATTCGAACCGCGGTTAACGTTCGGCAGCTGAGCGACAATCGTCCGCTTGAGGTCGAGCTCGACGTATTGCCTTCCGGCGGTCGCTTTCGCGGCGACACTGAGTTTGAGGCAGACGGCGGTATCCCCATGATCAAGTTTGGCGCCGACGGTGGGTTCGAGTTCGAGGACGCAGAGGGCGAGGGCGAAGGGACATACGGCATCAGCGGCGTGAACGCTGTACTTGTCGTCCGTGACTATGACGGTCCCGACGACCGGTTCGCGGTGAGTCAGCCCGTAGTCGTGACAGCGCCGAGCGACCAGTTTCTGAGCGTGAGCTGGGGAGAGAGCACGCTAGCGAAGAAATAGTAAGGGTAGCCAGGATGGGAATCCTGGGCATCTACGATCGCAGGGCTGGTAGTGTCTCACCCTCAGGCACGAAACGAAGTGCTACGCCGTTGTTGCACCACCGCTGGCCCGTGGGACGGGGACCATCCTTGAAGAGATGCCCTTGATGTCCCTGGCAGCGGACGCAGTGATACTCGGTGCGCGGGATGATGAGTTTCCAATCTCGCTTTGTCTCGAGTCGCCCGTCGATTGCTTGGTAGAAGCTTGGCCAACCGGTGCCGCTGTCATACTTCGCCGACGCCTCGAAGAGTGGCAGATAGCACGCAGCGCAGAGGAAGGATCCGGCTCGTTTCTCGTCGTTAAGCGAGCTGCTCCACGGTCGCTCTGTACGGTCTTCAAAGAGGACGTCGTATGCCGCGTTCGACAATAGCTCGCGCCACTCGGAGAGTGGCTTGTCCAAGGCTTTGATCCCTTCACCTGTTCGCCGCGCCGTGGCAACTACGGACGTGAGGACCGCGCCCACAAACGTCGTAAAAAAATTCCGTCTGGTCATGAAGTCTCCGTGTGTTTCCTGGCCTCCGCGACAAGTCCACTCGTATCTGTGTGGCATGAGTCTCGGACGCAGCACATTGGTTCTATCTCTTTGGATGCCGACGGTGGCATTTGGTTTCGGCCGAGGTCGCCACAGGATGACCACGGGCTCTATTATGGCGCGCGCGGATTGCATGGGCGGCCCAATGCGCCCGCCGGACCGATGAGCGACGATAGAAGCGACACCATCTCGCACCGGGACGAGGCGGCGTTGCTAGCCGCCCTGCGAGCTGGCGATGAATGGGCGTTCGAGCTGCTCGAGAGGAAGAAGACGCGTTCAATCGCTAATTCTCCGTGATCAGCCGACGGAGTCGGGCTACACCCTCGCTGGCTGGACCTATAACCGGCTCTGCGTGAGCCGCTGCGCTACGCGGCAGGATCCGTTCCATCGAGAACTGCGCAAAGAGGATGGCCGTCCCGGGTTCTACGCTTTGCACAGCCTCGAGTACGAGGTCATCGTGTCGCTCACCCTCGCCAGAAATTAGTGCATCCATCGCGCCGCCCACCGCCTGACCGGACAACGGAAGACGCCGGGACTGCTCGGCGGCCGCTCGTTCAAGCTCTTCTGACAGAAGCGTGACAGAGTCTGGTGCCGTGGCGAGCACGTGCAACGGCTGGTCGAGCGCGAGCGCACGCTCGATGATGCCATCGAAAGACGTGGCAACCGGGATCGTCATGCCGACGCGGGCTTGTTTCACGAATTCACCAAAGAACGATCCCGTCACGATGATTCCTTCGGCGCCGGTGCTCGCGCTGTAGGCGACGAGCCGCTGAATTCGGGACGACAGCTCGACGTCATCCGCGCTACCTTGACTCCGATCGAGATAGAGCGACCCGTCGAGCAGGTGGGCCACGTCGGCGGTCGTCCATCCTCGATCAAACGCCGTCTGGGTTGTCGGAATGGCGTTCATGAGTGCGTGAATCGCGCCAATACGAAAGCGCCTCTGGGCCATAGGGAATCTCCGTTCTGAACTGACGGCCGGTTGGTTTAGTGACTTCCCATGAGGAGGTCCCAGTGCTGGGCAGCCCGTTCGAGAATCTGCGCCAAGTCGTCCTGTCGAAGATACCGCTCTGCGATGAGGTCACGTCCGGCGGCCTCGACGCGAGTGAGGAAGTCACTACGTGACGCATAGCGCTCTTCGATCGACGGCCGGGGGTCCTTGGTTGCTTGGCGCTGGGCCTCGGTGGTCGAGAACGGGATGTAGGAGCCGGCCAATGACACCAGCGTGTCAGGGTCGCCGTGGTCGGCGTCAGTAAAGTTCCAGCCGGTGTAGGTCGCCAGAGGCACCTCGACTTCGGGGTGTCGAATGCCAGAGGTTTCGTTGCCGTCGGCATCAACCTTTGGCACAAGCATTGGAAGCGCTTCCCCGCCGTCGCTGTTGTTATTCAACCAAGGATTCGGCATGCGTGTCCCCGCGGTGCGATCGTGGGGGGATCTGACGTCCGGGATTGCCGGGAAGTCGACCTCGGAGGGTGGCACAAGGTCTCCGTGGGCGAAGCGAGGATGCCGACTTGGCGGCGGTTCGACTCCATCGACGACCCAGTCGGTGAGGGCACCGAGTAGCGCGCGCATGTGCCACCAGTAGTCTGTCGGATTCCCCATCTCCTGGCGATTGCGCCCCGGTGGCGGGGGAAATGCGCCCGGCCCATGCTGGGTTCCGGCCAGGAAATAGAAGCGGACGTTGTCCTGCAGATCCAGATCATTGGCGCCGTCCGGTGTCGAGTGGACCAAGGATGCGACGCGGCCTCCGCCCCAGTATTCGACACCAGTGTTTGTGTAGAAGATGTAGGGCTGCCGCTCGCGGCTCCGGTCGTTCCCCAACGTGCCGTCCAAGACGCCCGTCACGGGGTCACGGAGTGCGGCGTCCGCGAACGGGAAGGAGGTGGCATCAAACATACCGAGGGAGATGGGCGTGGCGCCGGGTTGATTGAGGTCGAGTCGGGAGGCTCCGGCAATGTGCGGGATCATACCGTCGAAGACCTGCCGTCCCGATTCGTCAGTATTGAATCCAAGATACAGGAACGTGCGGAGAAAGCGGCCACTCTGCGAGGAGCCAAACGATAGGGTGTGCTCGGCTGTGACAAGCGGGTCGGGTGCGGTGTCAGCGGGGAGACCGTGTCGTATCCAAGACGCGGTGTCACGGACAGCGGCGAAGCCGAGGCCACCCACGGGAAAACCGTCTACCGATGGCACCTCGATCCGGATCGCACCTCGATTCGGTTGGACGTCGAACTCCCATCCCACCCAGACCACGGTGTATCCCTGCTGCATCAAGAATCCATCCCCGTACGGTCCTTCACCGCCGCGGTTGAATGCCAGCGCACTTCGTCGCCCCCGGTTTGAGATATCGACGAGTGCCACGCCGTTCCCGCGCTCTCGGTCGGCCGGGGCAAGAATCACCAGGTCGGCGGTTGCTTCAACCATTCCGTCGGCGTTTCGCGGAGCACGATCCAGACCGACAATGACCTGATTCAACGGATTGTCCGGGTCGACGGCAAAGGTCACTCTCCCGACGATCTCTTCGTAGGCACCGTAGCTGCCAAACAGGCGTCCGTCTTCTATGAGATGACGCTCAGTGACGGCGACTGAAGCGACTTCGGCGTGGAGGGTCGGCGCGAGCAGTCCGGTGACGACACACGCGACCGCAACGGTATGACGGTAGAAAAACATTGTCGAATGATCCTTTGCTTCTTGGGTGACCGAGGCGCGCGAGAGCACGGAACGACGATCACCGATTATACCGATAGACTTCCGCGCGGAGTGGACCTCCGGCAAAAGGCGACCGTTCGTGGCCGTCCGCATCAGACGGGCGCGTAGACGGGCGGTTGCCGGTATCATGCGCCAGACGCTTCGCCGCGAACCAGAGTGCGGTGTTGGAGGTTTTATGTCCGTCTTCAGACAGTCAGACCGGTGGGCCCTCGTCGTGCTCGTAGCCGTTATTGGCGGTTGCGCCGCACCCACGTGGGATTCACCCGACTCACTCGACGAGCTTGCCCGCGTGTCACTCGCGCGAATCGACGGCGATCTCGAAGTACCCGGTCTTCGGGATACCGTCGAAGTCATCCGCGACGAATGGGGCGTCCCGCATATCTACGCCCAAAACGACGACGATCTTTTCTTTGCGCAGGGCTACGTGATGGCGCAGGACCGACTTTGGCAGATGGAGATGTGGCGCCGCTGGCATGAAGGCCGTCTGGCCGAAATCTTTGGGCCAGAGGCACTCGACTACGATCGGCGCACCCGGCTCATGTTGTTTCGAGGAGAAGAGGACTGGTCGAGTTATCACCCTGACGCCGAGCGTCTCTTCACCGCGCATGCCAACGGGGTGAACACCTTTATTGATCAGCATCGCGATAACCTCCCCGTCGAATTCAAACTCACGGGGGTTGTTCCGGACCCATGGACCGCGGAGACGGTGGTCCTTCGTTGGGCGGCGCTCGCCGTACCCAGCGTCCGTGGACATGCGATCAATGAGATACAGCTGGCGTTGGCGGTCGCTGCCGATGGCGTCGAGGAGGCAAATCGACGCGCCGCCCCGGACCCCTGGGACGAGCTCGTGATACCCGAGGGTCTCGATGTGAGCATCATTCCCGAGGATATTCTCACCGTCATGCGTGCCGGCGACAACGACCCGTTCGTTGCCGGGAGGCTTCCACCCCTAGAGATCGTCGAACCGTATCGTTCTCTCCTGTCGACCCCCGCTCTGGAAACGACCCAGGTCGCGCCGGGTGAGATCGCAACCGAAGGGAGCAACAACTGGGTGATGAGCGCGGCGCGGTCGTCGACCGGCGCGCCGATCCTTGCGAACGATCCCCACCGGCGTATCGAGATGCCGGCGCTACGCTATTTTGTGCATCTCGTTGCGCCCGGATGGAATGTCATCGGCGGGGGCGAGCCGCCGTTTGCCGGGGTCGATGCCGGGAGCAACGAGCGGATGGCGTGGGGCTTTACTTTTGCGGGCACGGACATGGTGGATGTCTATGTGGAGGAAATGCATCCTGACGAGCCGAACCTGGTGCGGTGGCAGGACGGATGGGAGCCGCTTCGGGTCATCGAGGAAGAGATTCCGGTCAAGGGGCAGGCTCCAGAAAAGGTGACACTGAAGTTCAGTCGGCATGGTCCCGTCTTCTACGAAGACCAGGAACACCGACGAGCGTACGCGGTGCGGTCCGTGGTGCAGGAACCGGGAACCGCTGCCTACAAGGGCAGCTTTCAGCTAGCCCAGGCTACAAGCTGCGACGATTTCTTTGAGCGCGCGATGCACTGGCTGGTGCCAACGCATAGCCTCATCTGCGGCGACGTTGACGGCAACATTGCGCTCCAGGTGACAGGGCTGACCCCTGACCGAGAGGGCTGGAACGGCCGGTTGCCGGTGCCTGGCACGGGCGACTACGAGTGGCAAGCGTTCAGAACCGACCTCCCTCGCGAGTTCAATCCCGAGCGGGGATACATTGCGACCGCCAACAACAACGTCCATCCACCCGGCTATGACGAGGAGAGCAGGCCGGTCTTCTACCACTCGTCCCGAGGCGTCGAAACCGCGCGGATCGCGCGTCTCCATCAAATCTTGGGGTCGGGGGAATCGTTGTCGGTCGACGACCATCAGCGGATTCAGCACGACGCTCATCTGCTGGCCGCCGAGCGGGACATTCCGTCGTTTCAAGGATGGACCTCGGACGATCCGGAGGTCGAATGGGCGCGAAGTCTCCTCGCCGATTGGGACGGGACATTGTCGCGAGAGAGTACGGCGGGCGCAGTCTATGTTCGCTGGCAGGACGAAGTGCGACGATTGGTTGAGGACTGGCCGACGTCGATGACGGCGATGGATACGGACCAACGCCAGGTCGTCATCGAGAACGGCCTGACGCTCGCGTTGGGCCGCCTGACCGTCGAGTTGGGCGCCGACCGGAGCGAATGGCGGCACGGACGACTCCACGCCAGTCACCTGCCTCACATGCTGTCGTCGGCCTACGATTTGCCGTCTGTCGAGCGGCCGGGCGGGTTCGGTTCGGTGAACGCGACCGGCGCCAACTTCCGGCGGATCATCGACCTCGCCGACCCAGACCGTTCCGTGGCCAGCAATGCGCCGGGACAATCGGCCCAGCCCGGGAGCCCGTTCTACGGAAACCTGGTCGAAAATCTTGGAAACGGAGAGTATTTCCCGCTGCTCTTCACGCGGGGGGCGGTTGACGAGCACGCGGCTCATCGCTTGGTACTGTCTCCAGAAGACCAGTAAGGACTAGCTACTCCTGCTCTTGGGTGGTGTCGTTAGCCGGCGCCTCGAGGGTGCCGTAGTAGCCGAGCATCATCTCTTCCCAGGTCTGGTCGCCCCACTGGACCGTTTGGGTAGGATCGGGGTTGAAGCGGTTTTTTGCCGAGTTGTCGTAGTGGAACTCGGCTTCGAGGATCGACCCCTTTGGCATGAAGATCGGCTCCTCGAGTTCGTAACGCAGCTGCCAGTTGAAGTCGTAGCGTGGCACCGAGAGTGCTACGACCTCGCTACCGTCCGGGTATTTCACGACGTAGCGGGCGGACTTCCCGCGCACGTGCATGTGCGGCATCATGTTCACGAGAAACGTGTCTTCCGTGATCTCGCGACTAGCTGCGACCCTGTAGTTGGCGTGACCGGGCTCAATGGCGAACCTCAGGTTTCTCACTTGACCGCCGTTCGCCCGTCGCACATTCGCGCCGGCGGGATCCTTGGCCAGCACCACACCCCAGCTGCTCTGGTCATACACCTCTTCACCGATCGTGGTGTAGTGCATCTGGGCCTCGATATCGGCCCCCGCAGGCAGGCGGACCGCAACGCCTTCTTCATAGACCGTGCCGAGTCGGTTGGGTACGTATCCGCCGACCCGGGCGCCCGCCGCCCGGGTGCGGGAGCGGTCACGCTGCAGTCTGACCTCCGCCGTTGCACGCTGGCCATCATCCTCCAGAACCTGCGAGATGACGTGGTGCACCACGCGACGATCGCCGGGGCGATACTCGTGGGCCGAGATCCAGGTCGCGTCCGGTAGGTTCGTCGGGACGGTCACATACGAATAGGGGACCGTGCCATCCGCCGGGACCAAAAATGGCTTAGCCATGGTGAAGACGAGATCGGGCTCACCGATTGACCAGCCTTCGGTGAACTCGGGCACAGCCGGCAAGTCGGCGGCGTGGCCCTCAGGTGCGCCGCCATCGACCCAGGCCGCTATCGTCGCAATTTCATCCTGCGACAAGCTGGTGTCGTTCTTGTACGCGCGCACGCTGGAGTCGGCGCCCCAGGGAGGCATTTCACGGGCGACGACCTTGGACTTCACCGCGCGAGCCCACGGTCGGGCGTCCTCATAGGTGATGAGCGGCATCGGAGCCAGGTGGTTCGGCCGATGGCAGGCGACGCAGTTCTCATACAAGATCGGCGCGACGTCCTTCGTAAACGTGGGCGTCCCAGGAGCCTTCTCCGCCGCCGCGGCGCCGGACGCGCCCACCGCAAGCAGCCACACGCAGACGCCGGTCAGTTTTGATACCCGCATGTCATACACCTCCGCGCGCGAGTTACCGCGCGCCCAGCCTCGGTCGCCGTTCTAGAAGCTCGCTGCCGGAGCGTACACAGATGCCGCGACGGTGTCCATTTGCGCCCTTCCTGAAGCGCCACGTATAGTGACGGTCGATTCCCGCCAGGACCGCCCGCGCGGCCGGAAGACGGAGGACGACGGTATGGCACGATGGCTCGGGTCGACGGTGCTTTGGGCGGCGCTGTTGCTTGTCTCTCCCGTGCAGGCCCAGCTCGACCGCTGGCCCGGCACCTACCGCGGACAGCTTATATCGCCTGAGGGGTACCGCACCGATGTGACGCTCACGATCGCCACCGCAGATGACGGATATGCTGGCGTGATCACCGGGTTTGGCGCGGGTATCGAGATCCGACTGAGGGTCGTACGGGCGAGTGAGATGACCCTCACGGTGGAAGGCGCCAGTGAAAGCGAGTTTGGGCCGCTGACGTTCGCGTACGACCTTACCCGCACCGATGACACGCTCTCGGGTGAAGGACAGGTCGCGTTGGGCGCTCACGGGTTTGGCGTATCGCTCGAGCTTGAGCGGGCCCGTCGCACCGACGTCATTCAGCCCCAGGTCGAGCAGCGGATTGGCTATTTCTCCGGGGAGTGGGCGTTCTCTTACACCGGGGGCGAGTTTCCTCCGCTGAGCATCGGGACCCGCGCGGGCACCGTCCGTTTCAGCCCCCTCGCAGACGGCCCGTTCGTGCACGCCAGGGTCAACGGCGAGGTCTTCGGCGAGGCCTACGCCGAGACATGGACGATCGGTTTCGACGCTGACACCGAGACCGTGGTGTGGCAGGAGCAGTTATCCGACGGCCAGACCCTGCTCAGCCTCGGCAACTGGACCAGTCCGATCGGCATCACGTTCTTGACCGCTCCGGTCGAGGCAGAGGGGCGCGTCTATGTCCTGGAGCGAATGATACGCATCATCTCGGACAGCTCGTTCTCAGTCACCGATGAGTTCTCGATCGACGGCGGGCCTTTCCGTCGTCTGGGCGACGGCTCGTATCTGCGCGAGAACTGACGGATCAGCGAGAACGCACTCGGAACCTGCACGATTGCGCGGGAGGGTCGCAGCGAGCTCGCTACTTCAGTTCCCCCCGCGCCTCGGCCTCGAGCAGGCGCGCGCCGCGCAAGATGCCGCCCAGAGAGTAGTTGGCCTCGTGACACGCATACTCGTAGACCCGATCATCGATGGTCGGCCAAAGATACTTGCCACCCCATGACGCAGTCCAGACGGAAGGGTCATCGACGGTGAACTGGTATCGCAGCGCGTCCGGACCGAGGCGCGTAAAGCGCTCGACCACGTGGAGATTGCGAGATGCTCCGGCCAGAGCAGGCGTATCGGTGAAGTTGGTCGTGTCGACGAGCAGCGTGTCACCTTCCCAGTGTCCGACCGAGTCACCAAGCCAGCTCCGGATTTCGGGAGGGTTGTGGGCCTGGTTCATTCTGATGATCCGGGCGTCGTGGTTCATCTTGACCAGGATCGTCACGTAGTCGTCGGTCTGCACGATGCGTTTCAAGTTGTTGTAGAGGACGGGCAGCATCGGAGGACCGCCGGTCGAACCAAACCCTACGAGACAGCGTTCCGCCAGCGGTCTTGTGAGCTGGAACTTCAAACCTATCGTCAACTGCAGCGCAGACACGGCTACAACTCCGTGAATTTGTGGAGGATCGAGAGAAAGGCATCGAGTTAATCCCCGTCGCAAGAATCTACGGCGGGTGTTGCGGCCGCCTATTGTCCGCTTCCCCACCATGCTAGTAGTTGCCTGCTCCCCGCCCGCCCAGCGTGGCAGCAGGTCGAGGTTCACGTTGCCGGCAGCGTCGACCCGCGGAGTGACCCGCATGCTGCAGGCGTCGGTCGAAGGGAAACAGCCTTCGACCAAAGCGGACCCCGGAAACGAGGCTTGGACAAGATACAGCGATGGCGACCCGTATCTACGCGGATACCTCCGTCGTGGGCGGCTGCGAGGACGAGGAGTTTGCCGAGCGCTCGGTTCGGCTTATGGAGGGCTTCGTCCGAGGTGAACTCATCCTCGTTCTATCGAGCCTGATGGTGCAAGAACTGGCCGACGCGCGGCACATTGCCATCGCGACGATTGGTCGCGTCGACGTCTTGGTGAGCTGGAACTTCAAACATATCGTCAACCTGCAGCGCATCCACGGCTACAACTCCGTGAATTTGCGGCAGGGCTATCCCATGATCGAGATCCGGACGCCACGAGAGGTGTTGTCAGATGAGTGAGGCCGAGAAGGCGTTCGACGCGGTGGCGATGATGAGATCAGCCCGAGAGAGGACCTCGGAAGCAATCGAAGGCATGACATTGGAGGAGGAATTGAAGTGCCTCGCCTCGCAGGAATTGCATGATCCGTTCTTGAAGCGGCTCAGAGGTCGCGCGGCCCAACCAGCCAAAGGATCAGTAAGGGCTTCGGCTGCCCAGTGATGGCGAACTGGTGACGTGCTGGCCGCCGGGTCAAGAAATCCGAACGTGTGGCGATTGCTCCGTTCGCTGCTGATCGCTCGGCGGAAGTGCCGGAGCCCGCGGTGATACCGTTGGTTTGTGAGCAGGCGAGCGGACCACGGACCAGTGGATCGTGACCTACATGAATACCGGCCGCACCAAGCATTGGGATACTTAGTTCGGACGCGGAGAACCGCAGCTCCAGCACAGTTCGAAGCTGCCATCGCCGGCCTCGCCGCATCGCGGACAGGTCCAGCTGTCGCTCCCGCTCTTTTTCAACGTGGCCTGAATTTCCCTTTCCGCCTCGTCCAGTAACGCCTCGTCGAACAGCCACAGCTCGGGCCATACCGGAAGGCTGTAGTTGAAGTGGGTTTGGCGAATCTCGCAAGTGATCTCGTGTGACTCCAAGACGGACTGAAGAATCACGACGTTGGCGAGGACGGGGTCTCGATACACGAGCACGCCGTGGCAGTCTGGACCGACGGTATCTATAGGTTGGTCCTCGGGAACTTGAGGCTCCGGCGCCTCAAGTCCGCGCCGCTCCAACTCGGCACGGATGACTCGTCGTCGGCGCTCGGTGTAGTTCGCAAGACTCCTCGCCGCCTCTGCCAGCTCTTCGTCCGTTTTGCTGTGCCACAACTCACGAAGCGCAAGCGAGCCGGTGCGGGGGCCATCCGCGGTCGGCAGTCGGGGTTCATGGTCGCGCATCCGTCGCCTCCTGTCTTGAGCTTCTTTCTAAGAGTGTCGATCTCGCTGGTCTTGTCCGCAAGATAGGCGTCGAGCGCGTTCAGAATGTATGGCTCGAGTTCTTGGTCTTCGGCTCCGGCTTTGTGATGACGTCTTGATATGCCGTTTTCAGCAGCGGACTCACTGACAGCACGATCTTCGACGCGCTGAAATGGTCTTGTAAGAGGTCCCGGAGCAGTCGCGACAGGTTCATACCCGCGTCATGGACCCGCTGGTATTGCTCAGGGGCGATCAGGGCATTGATTCGCGAGGCCATGTTGTCGGCGAATCCTCATCTGTCGGAGGAGAGCGGCCTGCCTCACGGGTCCTAGCCGGGGACGGCGGATATCGATCATGCGTAGAATCTAGGCTGATTGGAGGAATCATGACACCTACTCTTCGGCAGCTCGTTTTTGTTGTGGCGTTCGGTTTGGGCAGTGGACTGGCGCTTGCTCAACAGGCGCCGCAACGAGAGATTACGCAGATCGCGGGAGACCTCTATCGCTTCCAGAATAACTTTCATTATTCGATTTTGCTCGTGACGTCGGAAGGAGTGATCGCTACTGATCCCATCGACGCCGAGGCGGCGAATTGGCTTCTCCAGGAAGTCGAGGAGCAATTCGGCGTACCGATCACGTATGTCATCTACAGCCACGATCATGCCGACCACATTTCTGGCGGTGAAGTCTTCCAGGATGCCGGGGCCCTCGTGGTGGCCCACGAAAACGCCAAGCGTGACATTCTCGACGAGGACCACCCGACTGCGGTGCCCGACATCACATTCGACCGGCAGCTCACGATAGAGCTTGGCGGGAAAGTCGTTGAACTCACGTATGTTGGCCGAAATCACTCCGACAACTCTCTGGTCATGCACTTCCCGGAGGAGCGCACGGTGTTCGCGGTCGACTTTATCCCCGTCAAATCGATGCCCTTTCGCAATCTTCCAGACTGGTACATCCCGGACTGGGTGGATTCGTTGAAGGCAGTAGAGCAGATGGATTTTGACATTCTGGCACCTGGCCACGGTCCGCTTGGCGACCGGTCGGATGTGACGGCGATGCGCGGGTATGTGGAGGATCTCATTCGTGCGGTTGGCGCGGCGGCCCGGGCCGGTCAGACGCTGGAGGAGGCTCAGGCGTCGATTACGCTTCCGAAATATGAGAGCTGGAGCCAGTATGAGCAGTATCTTCCGCTCAACATCGAGGGTGTCTACGACCGGATTCAGCTGCAGCGAGCCGGTGGGTAGAGTCGTTGACGACGGAGCAGCGTCTGGCGAGGGGAGCGCAAGCAACCGCTCCGACGTAATCTGACGAAGGTGAAGCTATGACACACAAAGTTACCCGCCGGGGTCTACTCACGGGCGCGGTTAGCGCCGCGGTACTTGGGGCGTCCGCGAAGTCGGCCCACGCGCAATCGAGCGACACAACGAAATATCCCGGTGGGCCGCCGACCGAGCTGGGACTACGTTCCCCGCATGAGCCGCTGCGCAGACCGACCACCGGCAGGGTGGTCTCACGAACCCCGCATCAGGACCTGCTCGGCACCATCACGCCGTCCGATCTTCACTACGAGCGACATCACGCAGGAATCCCGGAGGTCGATCCGGCGACGTATCGATTGTTGGTGCACGGCATGGTCGAGCGCCCACTCATGTTCACGCTGGACGACCTGAAACGCTTTCAGGCCGTCTCCCGCATCGCGTTCCTCGAGTGCTCAGGCAACTACGGGCGCAACGCCGGGCCAGATTCGAAGCCCGAGCAGATATGCGGCCTGACGAGCCAGAGTGAGTGGACGGGTGTCGCGTTGTCGACACTGCTACGCGAGGTCGGCGCGAGCCCCGACGCGACCTGGTTCTTGGCAGAGGGACAGGACGCTGCGGTCATGACCCGGAGCGTGCCGATAGAGAAGGCGTGGGACGATGCGATGGTCGCCTACGGACAAAATGGCGAGCCCATCCGACCGGGTCAAGGCTATCCGGTGCGGCTGTTTCTTCCCGGGTGGGAAGGAAACGCCAACGTCAAATGGCTACGTCGGATTGAGTTGTCTGACCAGCCCTTCATGACCCGAGAGGAGACGTCGAAGTATACGGATCCGCTGGCCGACGGCACGGCGCGTCAGTTCAGCCTCACGTTCGATGCGCGGTCGATCGTCACGAGACCCGCCTATCCGGAGATCATCCAGCCGGGCTGGGTCGAAATACGCGGGATCGCCTGGAGCGGTCGCGGTGCGATCGCCCGCGTGGAGATCAGTACGGACGGCGGACAGCATTGGACGAACGCGCGTTTGCAGGAACCGGTGTTGTCAAAGGCGCATGCTCGGTTTCGCCATTTGTGGCATTGGGACGGTGCAGAAGCTGACATCCTGAGCCGGGCGGTCGACGAGACAGGGTATGTGCAGCCGACGCGCGAGGCACTCCGCGCGGTGCACGGCCGGCGCGCACGTGGGTATCACTTGAATCCGGTCACGGGATGGACGGTGCGTCCGGATGGTCACGTCTTCTACAAGGAGGAAGCGCCATGGTGAGGCGGCACCAGACCATCGCTGTCGTGAGCGCTGCGGCCGTCGTCATTGCCGCCGCGGCGGCCAGCGGTCAGACGCAAACGGCCGGAGTGGACCAGCCCGACCAGTTCGGGTTCGGACGACCCGCAACCCACGCGGAGATCGAGGCGTGGGATAGCGACGTCAGGCCAGACGGTCACGGTTTGCCAGCGGGGCAGGGTACGGCCGCCAGCGGCGCGGCGATCTACCTCCAGCTGTGCGCATCGTGTCACGGTCGCGAGGGCATGGGCGCAACCGCTGCCCCGCTGGTGGGAGCCGCCCCGGAGAGCACGCCGCCGTTTGGCCCACGCTACGAAGCGTGGCGAGGGGATCGGCCGGACGTGCCATTCACGGTCGGTAACTACTGGCCCTTTGCCACCACGCTCTTCGACTACATCAACCGCGCCATGCCGTCGGGTGCTCCTGGCTCGCTTGACGCGGACCAGGTGTATGGAGTGGTCGCCTGGTTGCTTGCGAAAAACGGACTCGTTGCCGATGACGCCGTCATGAACGCCGAGACGTTGCCGGAAGTGGAAATGCCCGCCCGCGGCATCTTCACGCCGGTCGAGCGCTAGTGGCTCTTCACCCTTAAACAGTGGATTGTTGCCGGCCCTCGTCGCACGCCGCGTTGGTCGTCGTTTGCAATCGGCCCACATTGTGCGGTCCTCCCGCCTGGTGGAGAGCGCCGATCTCTCACCGATAACCCACTGTTTGAAAGTTGAAGAGCCACTAGTCGCCCGTGCGTGGGTGGGTGACGACATCCCTCCCCACAGCGGTATCTATGATCACCAGGCACGACCCGGGCCGTTCCGTCTCGGGTCGTCCCGTACAATAGGCTGCCGTGAGCCAGCGTCTCTCAGTAGCGGAACAGACGGTTGAACTTCACTACGAAGCCGCGGTTTCGGAGCTCCGTCGTTCGGTCCGGTCGCAACGGGTTTGTACTCTGCTCCTCGGTGTAGACGACGAAGAGTTCGCTGCCTGGCGAGTATTCCCAGCGGAGACGGAAATTCGTGCCGACCGTGTCGTTCGTCGAGTTGTATTGGAGCAGGCCGCTGAAGAACATGCGAGGAGAGAACGTGTAGTTCACCCGGGCGCGGGCGATGTCAGCACGGGAGGAGCCGGTCGGGAGATCGATCCAGTTGAACGAGACGCTGGGCTCAATCGAGATCTGTGTCATCACATCTATCCGTCCTCGGCGAATCTCGACGGATGTCAGGTCACCGTTGAAATACCCACCGGTCGTCACCGACACGCGGCCTGACAGGGGCCGTTGCGGACCGAACGCGTAGAACAGCTGCGTGTCCTGGAAGCTGTAGCTGCCCACGGGAATCACCAGACCGCCTCCCGGCGAGAACGGCGTCAGGAGCCGCTCATAGTTGTCGTTGCTCCGGACGCCAATCTGATCGCTATTCTCAAGCTCCATCTGGAAGCCCAGTTGCCCCTGTCGGGTCTCGACCCATCCGGTATCCGCCGTCTCGAAGTAGTCGAGGCTCGCGTCGAAGACGAATTGCCGGACGGCGTCGATCGACGCGGGTCGCGGACTGAACCGACCGAAGAGCCAGGTCCGACGGAAGTTGTCACGGCGGAGGAAGCCGACCTCCGGATTGAAATTGTCCTCGACGAGCAGATGCTCGACACCTAGTCCATAGCGGTCTGCGCCGTAATCGAATCGCGTCTGATAGCTCTGATCGCGGCCTTCCTGACCCGTCGTGCGTGTGCGGGCGTAGTAGCCGAGGAAGTTCACATTGTCGTAGAAGGAAAAGCTGGCGTCGGCGCCGTAGGCTTGATTCGACCCGTCGCCCTCCAGCGATACCGAGCGATGGGTCGCGATGGCGCCTATGCTGCTACGCCGCAGGATATCGCGCTTCACTCGTATGACACTGAAGTTGGTACTGACGGCGCCAGCCGACCCTTTGTCGCGGGTCTGGACGCTCAGCGCCCCGACATCGAACGAGCCCGCTTTTCCAGTCAGGCGACCGCCACCGATGATTGGGACCACCACGCCCCCTTGGAGGCCGACGCGGCGACTGTAGAACAGCGTCGGTGCGTCACCCACACCGAACACGCCGCCGCGGGGTACGCCGCCGGCTCGAAAGCCACCCCGCGCGAACTGGAAAATGCCGCGACCCTCCAGGAAGAACTCGCGCTTCTCAGGAAAGAACAGGTTGAACCGGGTCAAGTTGACTTGTTGCTCGTCGACCTCTACCTGGGCGAAATCGGTGTTCACCGTGAAGTCGGCGGTCAGGTTCTGGGTCACGCCGAGCTTGACATCGAGTCCGACGTCACCGTCCACATCGTTCCGCACGGCAGGCACGGCCGTCATATCGGTCGAGACGCCGCCGATGGCGTAGGGCTTGATTTCGAGATGCCGACCACTTTCCGGCGTCTCCAGCCCGACGAGGGTGCCAGCCGCGGATACCCGGAACACTCCCCCGCGTCCGCCGAAGCCGGCGGCCGAGATCGGAATCTGGGTTAGATACGCCCATTCATTCTTTCGGAGCACGGTGCGTCGCAACTGGATCCCCCACACCTGCTCTCGGGTCGGTCGGTAGCGGAGTGACTTGAAGGGCACCACCATCTCGATGGTCCACCCATTTTCAAAGCGGTCGGTCTTCACGTCCCATACCGGATTCCAGTCGCGATTGGGATTCCCCTCGTTGGTGATTGCCTGATCGACGAACCCGCCCACCGGATTGGCATAGAACAGCAAGGCGTTACGTCGGTCGTAGAACGTGTCGATCAGGAACCCGAACAGATCGTTGTTGAGGATATTGCCGGAGTCCCGGCGCATCTCTGTCGCCGCCCAGTCCTCCGGTGGGGCACTGTCCCAGCACCGACCCGAGACGTAGAAGTTCTCGTCGTCGAACATCACCCACGCCTCAGTCCGCTCAGTGGCCAGGTCGCCCTCGTTGGGCAGTTGCTGGATGAAATCCGACACCGGCTCCACCGCGTCGTATACGGGCTCATCGAGACGGCCATCGACGAGTAACGGCTCAGTGAGCCGGATCGCCCGCATCGTGGCCCGTCCGCCGTCGCGTGTAATGACGGCAGGCGGCACTGGAGGGGGCGGGCCGTCGATGACGACACCAGGCGGGAGCTGGAGTGGCGCGGGCGTGACGGCGGTGGCTGCCGACTGGGCCGTCGCTACGTGCGCGAAGGTCAGCGCTCCGAGAATCACGAGCAAAGCGACCCTCTCCGCTCGCCGACCCGACCAGGGTCGAACGTGAGATGCTCGTTTGCCCCACGGTCGCGACCACGCCGAGCAGGTCAACCAGACCGACGACGTCGCCAGCGGTGAGTGGGCAGAGCGGCGTCGAGTGCGCGACCCCGGCAGTAGTGATGAAGGGCTCGGCGATGGGGCCGCACAGAGAATCAAAGGTTTAGCCCGGTTGTTCTACGTCTCTCCCGGTCATAGAAGTTGAAGACGTAAGGGGAGAGCGCCTCGAGATCGAGTCGAGTGCTCGGGCCCGCGTCCGATGCCCTCGGGCACCACCGGTTCCCGCCAGCGTGTCTAAACTCGTAACTCCAGATAGTATTCAGGTCGCTCGATCATACGGAGCCTTCCGGTCAGGTCAAGCACGTGCGGCCGCAGGCTGTGAATCGAATAGACCCAAGACCAAACAACTCACTGTTGAGAAAAATCGAGAGATCCCAAGTCGCTCTGAGAACCCGGCGGCGTGGCTCTGATCACACACGGCTGTTTCACCCGATGTGCCGGTCGGTGCTCGATTCGAGTGGCCTCATCAGAGCAATCGTATTCAGGGACGAGCGTCGACGGCCCGTGCTCCTTTCAGCATGAGCGGCATGCTGTAGTTTCCCTCGTGACAGGCGTACTCAAAGATCGGTCCGTCGGCCGCCCGCCAGGGCACCAGCGCGCCCCACGGCCGCGTCCAGACGCTCAGGTCGGTCACGGTAAAGGAGTAGTCGACGGCGCCCTCGCCGCGCCGGGTGAATCGCTCGACGATGCGTCGGTCCATGCCCCATGAGGAGTAATTCTCTTGGGCGCGGAGGTTTCTTGTCTCGACGACGAGCGTGTCTTCTTCCCACCGCCCACGCGACACGCCCAGCCACTGGCGGACCTGGTGGGCCACGTCGGGCTGATTGGTCACGGGGATGATACGGAAGTCGTGGATTTTCTCCTGGAGGATGACGACGTATCCGGGTGTTTGCAGGATCTGTACATGATTGTTGTCGCTACTGGGAGTGATCGGCACTCGACGCTCGACGATACAGCGGGCATTCAGCCCATAGTGTTCGGGACCATCGGCCGGCGCCAGTCCCCATCCGACCGTCTGTAGCCACTTCGCCTCGGGCGTAGCCTCATAGTCCTGCCGGTTCGACGTCCGGGGCGGCAGCCGTCCGTGAGCGGGATCGGTAATGAGCGACGTCCGTCCGATTGACGTGCCAAGGTTCCACCAGAACTGGTTGAAGTTGAGGGAGAGGTCGAACCGCGGGCTCAATTCGCTTCGGCGCTCTGAAGTCGCGAAGGTCGACCATGCGAGGTTTTCATCGGCCGCCTCCTCTTCGGTCAGTCGCTCCCGACCGGCATACTTCTGTGGCCGCTGAAGCGGAGTGCTGGTGGCGTAGTCCCACAGCCCTTCTAAATCTGGGTCACCCCACGGCATACGTGAAACGGTCGGCTGCTGGTCCAGAGCCCCGTTCTGGGCGGCCACCGGCTGAGCCTCTCCGGCTGCGATGAGCGACAGCACGGTGAAACCGAGAACGAGCTCTCTCATGGACGCCCTCCACTGTGGACGCGATCAATTCAAGACCATCTGAAGACCCTGCAGCATGGTGATCAACGAGTGGCCTGTTGCAGGCATTGGCAGTGGTGAGCGTCGCCTACCCCATCAGCACGCCCTTACGATGTGACACGCCCAAGACCTTGTGACAGGTCGGGCAAAAATACACGTAGCGCTTCCCCAGAAAACTCTTGAGTTGCTGAAACCAAACGGCCTGCAATGGTTCCGAACAATGTGGGCACAGAGGTTCGACCTCGTTTCGTTCTGTGAGCTCAATCATTGGCTGAGAACCAGACTCTCTCTCCGTTTCCGCTATTTCTGGTCCACTGGGAATGTCGTGGGCTGCTTCCACCGTAGTGGTCTACCGCACGACGGCGACCCCTTCGACCTCGATCGCGGCCTCCGACGCATAAAGCGACTGGATCCCGAGCAATGTCGACGCCGGCGCCGAGCCGTCGGTGAAGCCGTGCTTCTGTCTGACGGCACCAAGCGCCCGCAGGTTATCTTCACCATATCCTGGAATATAGACGGTGACCTTGAGGAGGTCGGCCACGGTCGCGCCCGCCGCTTCGAGTCGTTGCTTCAGATTAGCGTAGGCCTGGTCGGCTTGTTCCGCGAACGCATCACCGGGACGGCCCACCTGCCCTGAAACGTATACGGTCTTTGGCCCCGACCCCCTCGTCGTGACAGCCTGAGAAAACGAGCGTGTCGGGTCGATGAACTCACGCGCTACCGACTGGCCGCCCACGCCCATGACAGCGACGGCGTCGACTTCGACCACAAACCGGTCATTGGCCAAGGATGGCACGCCGATCACCGTGCTTGCCGCGTGATCGTCGAGATTCCACACCGCGGGTGGGACCCCGTCCTGGTAGAGCGCGAAAAAAGTGGCAGGGTCCAAGTCGACGATGTAGGTCGTGGTCTTGACCAAGTCGGAAAAGGAGCCACCCGCCTCCTCGAGTCGCTGCGCGATCCGCTGCCACAGCGACGCCGACTGCATGGCCAATCCGCCTCCCTCGCCGACCTGCCCCGAGACGTGGACCGTCGTGACTCCACCGGCCGTCGCGGTAACCACCTGGGTGAATCCCCCGGCAGGGTCGATGTACTCAATGGACTGCGCGGCGGCTGGGGCGGCCAGCGAAACGCTCAGCGACACCAAGATTCCAGCTACTACAAGTCGTTTTGGCATGTGTCGCTCATGGATAAAAGGTCAGAGGTGAAGGCTTGTTGAAGCACCGTTCGCCGCGATTCTGAGCACTCCTTCGCTTGTTTTGCGGTGTAGCAGGCGACGTGAGCGCGGAACGAGGAGGTGGGGCGCTAGCGAGCTCAACCCTTTCAATTCATTCTTGGAAGTTGGGCTATGCTAGCCGTCGGGCCGCGCCACGAGAGGGAAACGCTTTGGTGCTCTATCGACTCCACCGCCAGATCGATGTCTAGGTCCGGCCAGTACAGACGGTGGGCCTGCGGCCTTTCGACCCGAAGAATCGCGTCAACCGTAGCTCCCTTGAACCATGGGAATTTCTTGAACGGCAGAAACAGTTCACGATCTCCGAGAAACGCCAGAAGCCATGACGGGAAATGTTGGTGGCCTCAGTTTCCGAAGTGGCGGTCCCAGGCATTTCGGATCTCCTCCCTGTGTTCGGCAATGAGTGCTTCGATTCGGTGAAGAGCCGAGTCGCCAAGCCAATAGTTCTTGGCGAGTTCGACCGACGGTTCGATCCAGTCCTTCGCTTCGCCGTCAGCGGAAGCCACATGGATGTGCACTTTCGGCTCCTCCCGAGAGAAGAAGAATCGAAACGGGCCGGAGTGAAAGACCGTCGGGCTCACGTCACTCAATTCTAACGGCGGGTGACGGTTCGGCAACCATCGCATCGTGCGGTTGCGCTTCGACGAGGCGCTGGTAGACCTCGTGACTGACCTGTTTAAGAAACGCTTGATTCTAGAGCGCGCCGGGTCGCGTATGCGCTTGACGTCTTGAGGTACCATCGCGTGCCATGGCCATTGAAGCCCACGCCGTCATGACGATTCGACGCATTGCCCTCAGCCTCGTGTCCCTGGCCCTGGCCTGGCCGGCCGTCGCCCAGGACCTGCGACGGACGGCGCCGGAATCGGTGGGGCTGTCGAGCGCGGGGCTCGACCGCGCCACCGAGGCGCTGCAGGCGCACATCGACGCCGGCCACATCGCCGGGGTGGTCGCCGCCGTCGCGCGGCACGGTCGGCTGGTCTACTTAGAGGCGCTGGGCCAGCGAGATCTCGAGGCGCAGGACCCGATGCCGGAAGACGCGCTGTTCCGGCTGTACTCGATGACCCGCTCGATCACCAGCACGGCGGTCATGGTCCTGTGGGAGGATGACCGGTTCGAGCTGGACGACCCCATCTCAATGTATCTTCCCCAGTTCGCCGACCAGCGGGTGTTCGTCGACGCGAGCGCCCCGGATATGTCGCGGACCCGGGCGCGCCGGGGCGACATCACCGTGCGGCACCTGCTGACCCACACCTCCGGGATCGGCAGCCGGAGCTCGCCGATCTATCGGGCTGAACAGGTCCGGCTGCGCTCCATCACGCTGTCCCAGATGGTGGACAACGCGGCCCGCGTGCCGCTGTTCGAGGATCCGGGGACCCGCTTCCGGTACGGCATCTCGACCACGATGCTCGGCCGGCTCGTGGAGGTCTGGTCGGGGATGCCGTTCGAGCAGTTCCTCGCCGAGCGGGTGCTCGCATCGCTGGGCATGACCGACACCGTGTTCTGGGCCGATGGTGAACGGGCCGACCGTCTCACGACCGTCTACCGGCCCGACCCCGCGGGCGGCGAGCTGCGCCCGTATGCCATCGAGTCCGTGCCGTTTACCGAGCGGCCGACGCTGATCGAAGGCGGCGTTGGGCTGCTGTCGTCGACCATGGACTTCCTCCGGTTCTCTCAAATGTTCCTGAACGGGGGCGAGCTGGACGGCACGCGGCTGCTGCAGCCCGACACCGTGGCGATGATGACGCGGAACCACGTTCCCGACGCAGTGCTCCCGATTGGCACCCGCGGCTACATGGCCGGGTCCGGCTGGGGCCTGGGATTCAACGTCGTGCTGGACCCCGGCACCTACGGCTTCCCGGTCGGCAGGAATGAATACTGGTGGGACGGCTCGTCCGGGACCCGGTTCTCGATCGACCCGGAGCATGGCATCGTCACGGTCATCATGGCCGCGGTGTCGCCGTCCGGTGGCGGCGGCTTCCGCGAGGAGTTCAAGACACTGGTCTACGACGCCGTCACCGACGGCGCCCGCTGAGCGTCGTCGGTCGCTCTGTGGCGTGAGGCCGCCGCCTGGAGATCAGCGCCTACCGCGCTCTCGGCTGTCCTGGACTCAGCAGTGACTCGAACGGCAGCTCCAGCGACAGTTGCTCGGTCCTCGGGGTGTAGCAGAGGGTATCGCTGCACGCCTGGAACAAGATCGAGACCGGCACCTCGACGACGTCCGGTCGGTCCAGGTTCGTCCGATGGTAGACCTCGACGTTCGGTGTGATGGGGATCGCGACGTCCACCACCCCTTCGTAGACGTTGAGCGTGACCCCGAGCTGCGGGAATTCCTTGGTGTGAGTCGGTGGATACTCGGCCGGGCCGACGCGTAGACCAGGCGTGTCGGGAATCGTCACCTCCGACGCGATGTACCCATCAGGCAGCGGCCGACCATACATGTGGAGCCCCTCGTTCAGCTCGAATCGCACGTAGAGCGTCGACTGGGTCTCGAACGCCATGGTGTCATCCGACAGAAACGCTGAGATCGTGACCTGGTCCGTTCCCAACTCGGCGGCCGGTGTTTCGTGACGCGCGAGAATCTCGCCGAGCGCCGAATCGCGAATGGAACCGGCCGACTCCCGCGTGCCGTAGTGCCGGTGGAAGAATTTCTCGCTGACGATGCCTTGTCCGTCCGTCACATAGACCCCCGGAAACGGCAGACCATAGTAGCTGCGGCCGGCTCCCTGCTCGGGGTCGTCCGGGGAGATCAGGGTGTTGAGGATCCCGAACTGGCGGATGACCGCTGAATCGACGTCCGAAAGAAGCTCGTAGGTGATGCCGTACTCGTCGGCGAAAGTCTTGAGTTGCTCCTCGGTGTCATAGCTGATGCCATAGACACGAATACCCTGCTCTTCGAAGAGGCCCAGGTTGTCTTGCAGCTCGACCAGCTGCGTGCGGCAGTACGGTCACCAGACCGCCGAGCGGTAAAAGACGACAATCGATTTCGAATCGTCGCGGTCGGCGTGGTAGTCGACCAGCCGGCCCTCCTGGTTAGGGAGAGAGAACACCGGAAGGCGTTCGCCGATCTCGGGACCGGTGGGAAACGCGTGAGAATCCGGGTAGCGACGCGCCGGGTGACTCGCGGGGATCGGAATCGTGATCCCGAGATCGTCGGTCTGTGTCCCCGCCTCGAGCTTCTCGTGGGCCGACCGCACCCGCTCAGGGGCCTGAGCGTGGGCCCCGGTCGAGGCCAGCGCCAGCCACGCGAGGGTCATCAAGAGGGTCCAGTTCCGCATAGGTCTCATCTCCATCGAACCCATGATAGGTCAGAACGACCAACCCCGTAGTGTCCAACTTGATCGAGCCCGCAAGAGAGGGCAGGACTATCGATGACGCCGCCAGGTGGCGCGGCTCTCGACCGCGTCGTCACCCATCAGCGACAGCACTAGCGTGTCGCCGTCGTCGGTGAGTTCGTACCAGTGGCTCAGCGTCCTGTCCCGCACATCGGGTCGCGACCCACCGTCCACCGCATGTTGGACGACTCCCCGACTGACGTTCACGTCATACCGGCCGTAGTAGGCGAGGTAGCTCTCACGGTTCGTCAAGTGGACCGACACGCGCCCACTGGCGTCGTACGACAGCATCCCTCCGGTGAACGCCGGACCGTCCCCGGCCGCCTCACCGACACGCTCGAACGACGAGAGGTCGAATGAACCGACGAACCGGGCCATTTGCTCGGTTGCCCGTGCGCCGGACAACAGCAGCGACATGCTGCGGTTGCCCTCGTGACAGGCGTACTCGTAGATCGGCTCCCGGGTGTTGGTTAGCGGGTAGGCCGCCGACCACGGTTCCGTGAACGACTCCGAATCGTAAACGGTGTACTCATGATGCATCGTGTCCTGATCGATCCGCGTCAGACGCTGCACCAGACGGAGACCGGCTCCGGATCCCTGAAAGGTCCAGCGCGGATCGAAGTTCGTCGATTCGATCACCAGGGTGTCCCCGTCCCAGGACCCTCGTGAGGTCCCCGCCCACTGGCGCATGGCGGTGGGCACCGGCGGACGGTCGTCCAGCGGGACGATGATAGTGGCGTTCACGAACTCATAGTGGATGACGAGATGCTCCGGGGTTTGGAAGATTCGGGCCGGGAACGCACTCCCCCGGAGCGGCAGCGTCCCGCCCATCATGCATCGCTCGTCCAGGGCCCGGTCCTCGGGGCCCTCGGGGATGCCTCTCATCCGCCGCGAAGGGATGCCCGCCCGGTCTTCGCCGACCGGGGTGCGTGGGATCCGTCCGGTCGAGGGTGAAACGACGAGCGACGTGCGCCCGTCCAGCAGCGGGGCGTCGAAGATCGACTCGGTGACACCGCCATCGCCCAGCTCAAAGTCCGCGCTCAGGGCCGCCGCGAGCGCCTGGCGAATGCGGCTCCGCCGCGTCGCGAGAAACTCCTCCGCTTCCGCGCCGGTGAGACGAGGCTTGTCCTCGTACCCGGCCGGACGCTCGAGCGGCGTCATCGTGGGCAGAGACCAGGTCCCCTGGAGGTCTGGTGCGCCCCAGGGCGTGCGGGGCACGCCCGCCTCATCGCCTGGTTGCGCAAGTGCCACGCACGGGAGCCCCAGGAGGGTGCCAGCCAGAACAAAGGACCGCAGGACGTGCCGAGACATTTGCGTGGTCAATGCCCCGACGTGGGTCAGTCGCGCTCCGGCAGCGCGACCCCAGGTGTTGGCGAGCTTGACGAAGGTCGGAGCGCCAGGCGACTCGAAGACGACGTCGCCGCCCAGGAGCTCGGAGTAGACGTGGCGGGTGGTCGCAGTATTGGCGGCGACAACCAGGTTCGTCACGAGGATGCCGTGGTCGGGCACCGGTGCGTCGGATTCCTTCATGGCCTTGGGTCTCCTTGGCTACGCCATGCCCGTAGGCTGGGTGTTGCACCATCCAACAGCGCGTTACCTTGCCGTGCACGTGTCCTGGTGGAGCTTTCCGGGCGAGCTCAGGGTGCGTTCCAGGTGATTCTAGGACATCGGCCCACCTCGTCAGGTCATGTCGTCTGCCGCGCCGACCTAGAACGCGAATCCGATGTTGACGATGCGAACAGTAGGTATGAGCCTCGGTTCGAAATCCGACTCGCTCGTCCCCAAGAGTCGCTTGAGACCAAAGCCAACGCCGATGTAGAAATTGTCATTCTTTCCCATCAGCCAACTCCAGTTCGTGTCGATGCCCCACCCAAAGAATGTTCCCTCGTCGGGAGCCCTGGTCATCCCCATCTTGACCCCGAACGCGAACCCGCGCAGAAGCCGCCCCGCTGGATAATATCGGTAGAAGACGTCGGCGTTGACATAGTCATCGTCATCGTCTGACAAGAACGACGAGCCGCCAACACCGATGGTCGCGGACTCTGACACCCGGCGCTCGTACTCCGCGTTGAACAGACCCAGCAGCAGGCCGAAGGGATTCGCGGAGATCACCTGCTGCGGCGGCCGAACAGTTTGCTGCGCCTCGACGGCATGCGTGGCCCCAGACGAGATCATGCCTACCGCAACCAGGACACACGTCCCCTGCCAAGTAGATGTCATCAGGCTACCTCGACGACAAACAATCGAATGGCCCATTTTAGCCCTCGCCGATCTGGGACACGACGTCCCGTGAAGGGACCGAATGACTGCACCCGGTCCATTGAGATTGTGTCAAAGCTATCACCGAGGTGCAGATTCGTGGGAGCCTCGAAGATGGCAGGTCACTCATCGCCAGGGTGATGCTGACGGTGTCGTTTACACTCGGGAGTCGCCGGCGTCACAAATCGTCAGGCAGGAGTGAGTCGTGAGAATCGCAGCGTCGTGGCCGCTTGGTGTCGGTATTCTATCTTGTGAATCGGTCAGCCCGATCTTGCTCAACTACAAAGTAACTCGACCCGCGAGCGCAACATGCAGTGCAAATGGCGCGGCCAGCCACAAACGCCGCTCGATACATCCGTCGTGGTGCCGCCAGCATGGGGAAGGTTCCTATGTCGATGGGTTTCAAGGTGGAGAGACGGGCTACATGGGAATCCTCATCGACGGTCGCGAGGGAGCGTGGATGCTCTGGCACGAGAACGGGCAGAAGCGGATGGAGGAGACGTATCTCAACGGCACGAAAACGTCGCGCACAGAATGGGATGCGAACGGCACCCAGATAACGCGCTGAATAGCATCCTCCGCGTGTCCGACTCTCCGACACGCTAACCCAGACACCCTCTCACCGCACCTGAGCGTCCTGACTCAAGGTGTCTGACGACTCCCAGCGACGATTCACTGGCGATTGACAGCGAACATCACCGCATCGATCTGGTGCGGGTTGGCGTCGATTCGACCGAGTCGCTGCGATGCCGCATACCGTCGCTTCTCCGATGAGCGGCGGAGGCGAACCAGATCCTCGGCGTGGTACCGACGGTGAATCGGATGGGGTGCGGTAGGTACCGATTTTCATCAAGAGCACGCGAACCGGGGCGGCCACTGCTATCGCTGAAGATGGCCGCCGTCGTGGCTCCCGCGCCGGGTCAGGTGTGCAAGCGAATTCGGATGGACCAGCGGACTACGCGCTGTGGGGTGGCGCGGGCGCAAGCCACTCGACCGCTGTGTCTACCCAAAGCCTCATCAGGGAGTTCAAGGCTCGGTGGAGCGGCCTTTGGTCGGCGAACAATGGTCCGCCTGAACGTCACGTGCTTGCGTCCCGCGGAGATGTTCTGCCTGCACCTCGTCACTCAGGAGGATCCTGCTTGACTACCTCGAGGCAGGACGGGCATATCCGGGTTCGTCGAAGACTTTCCGACCGTCGGTGCTTCAACCACATGGGGGCCACAAGTCCAGGACACAGGACTTTTCATATCAGCGGTGCGGGGGACGCGATTCTACGAGCCATCGACCTTGAGGCCCAGCGCTTTTCGGTCGACCTTGCCCACGGAGGTCTCTGGCAACGCGTCGACAAAGTGGATGCTCGTTGGCGCATATTGGCGCGACAGACCTTGCATGACAAAGGCCTTGAGTTCTTCCGCCTCGGCGGTCATGCCTTGGCGTCGCTGGACAAACGCAACGGGCACTTCCCCAAGGTCCGGGTGTGGTCCGCCGACGACGCAGCACGCCGCCACGGCCGGGTGTTGACCAAGCACGGTTTCAATCGCGTGAGGAGACAAGTTCTCTCCGCCTCGGATGATGACGTCCTTGAGTCGACCGGTAATTGTGAGATAGCCGGCGTCGTCGAAACGTCCGAGGTCACCGGTCCGTAGGCAGCCGTCCAGAATGGGTCGTTCCGATCCGTGTCCAAGATAGCCCTTCATCAGGCTGTCCCCGCTGATACAGATCTCGCCCTCTGCATCCACCGCAACCTCTTCGATTGTGCCCGGCGCGAAGAGCCGCACACGCTGGCCTCGCAAGACGGTGCCGATGGTGCCGATGCGGCGCGCTGCCGGAGGGTTCATCGTGGATGTGCACGTTGCTTCCGAGAGTCCGTATGACACGATGAGTGGCACCCCGAACGCGTCTTCAATCTGCTGGTGTAGCCCAACGGTTATTGGCGCCGACCCACAACGTAGGAATCTCAGAGAAGGCAGAGTGGCCGGGGCGCTGAGATGAGACAACACTCGTGAGTACATGGTCGGCACGCCGGTCATATATGTGACGTCGTACTCTCGGAGCTGTGATTCGATGGCGGCAGCCTCGAACGTTTCGATGAAGACGACAGTAGCGCCGGCAATGAACGGGGCGATAAGTTGATTGTTCACGCCGTTCGTGTGATGAAGCGGCATGACGTGAAGCAAACGGTCAGCAGATGTCAGATCAGTGCGGGCGATGATGCCTTCGGCGTTGCAGAGGAGGTTGCCGTGGGTGAGAAGCACCGCCTTTGGTTGGCTTGAACTGCCTGACGTGAATTGCATCATGGCCCCGTCTGCGGCCGTGAGTGTCTCGATGCCGTTGGCGGCGCGTTCCGGCTCTGCGGCGACCGGATGTCCAGCACTGGACACCTGCATGCCGGCGTGGCTGAGGTCGTCAGCCATCGAGTCGGCGTCCCCGTGGAGGAATATGCGGCGCATCCCGGTCGCACGCATACGAGCGAGCGTTGCCTCGCTGCCCAGGTGTGGCTCCAAAAAGCATGGACAACCACCTGCTTGCATGATGCCAAAGAAGAGGGTGATGTCGTCGGCCTGCCGCCAACCGAGCACTCCGACTGGTTCGCCGCGACCGATACCGTGAAGCGCGTTTGCCCAGCGGTCGATGTCGACGCCGAGCGTTGCATACGACATTGACCAGCGGGGACCGACTAGCGCTGTGCGACCCGCGGCCGCGTGCCGTGCGATGACGTCTCGCAGCAGATGGCTCAACGACTGCGCGTGCTGGAACATCAGTTGGTACCTGGGCGAGCAGGACAGCGGACTTTCACCATAGTCTGTAAGCCATCATGGCTACCTAGGACTTGACCAGCGTTTCCGGAGTTCGAGTCGCGGATTGGCTCCTTCTGCCCGGTATCGTCGGTGCCTCGTTGACAAATGACCGATCTGCCTGCCTCGCTGCGGCTGGACCGCGAACACCTTCACCTCGAGCCATGCAACGGAACTGCGGAACACTGCTTTAGCGAATCAAACGGGTCGCATCCTGCTCGAACTGGCCGTCGGGGTCAAGTGCGCGGAGCGCGGCGACTTCGTCGGTCTGTGGCGGTGGCGTCGGCGCGGCCCCGGTTGCGTCGAACTCGAACCCTGTCCGTTCACGAACCTCGTCAAGCGACGTCTCGGGATGCCAAGACTGGAGCGCGAGCCGATCGTCTCGTTTCACAAAGACAGCGAACGGTGTGACGACCCCGTGCAAACCACCAGACGCGGTGACAAAGTCGAGGGTGTCGACTAGCGTGCGTTTCGAGTGCTCGGTCCGCCAGGTGACGGCGCGTCGTGCGGTCGGGAGCATTACCGCTCCTCCGCCCCCGCCCGGCAATCGAATTTTTGGGTTGTGCCAGTTGCCAATGACCGAGACGTTGGTCTGGCCTCTTCCGTCGACTTGCGCCGCGCCCAGAAAACACAGGTCCATACCGCCGCGCGTGCAGAGGTCATAAAAATCTTCGTTTGAGAAGATGGCGGCGGAGCCCTCGGCCAGGACCGGATCGGAGCTAGATATGGGCACGCTCGACGGGGACGGTTGCACCCCCCCTGCCACATTGAGATAGGTGAAGTCGAACGGATAGGCGCGCTTGGCGAGGAGACAGGCCAGCATCGGCGCGGTCGAATTGACACCACTGAACGTCACCTCGTCGGGCCGGATAAAGCGCGCAAGATTCGTCACGATGTAGGAGAAACCAGACCAGTGTGCATTCACTGGCCTGGCTCCCGGTTGTCTGGCGCACTCGCCAGATGTTGGTCGAGCGAACCGTCACTCGCCATGTATCGCTCGACGGCCGGGTAGTCGACGTCATAGAGGGGCCAACACGATCCGGGCCATGCGCCGCGGGGGACGACGGCGAGCGCGTGAACCATAAAGCTCGGCACAAGCGTAAGCTCCGGACGCGCTTGAAACGACGCGACCGGTTCAAGCGACTCTGCGACGACAAATACCTGTTTGGCCGCGCGGCTCATGATCCGATCCCAGTGAGAGGTGCCATAGACACGGGCGTCGCCGTTCTCGCTGGCTTCGTTCACGTGGATGACGGCGATGTCAGGCTGTATCGCCGGGATGACCCACACGTCCTTTCCAGACCCGTAGGGGTCGGTGACCGACGCCCAGTTGTTGATGACCGGAAGGTCTGAGCCATGCACGCCACCGACGGGCTGAAACGGTATGCCAAATGCGGCCGCACGAAGACCAGCGGTCAGGGTCATACAGGCGTGCTCTTCGAGGACGATTTGTTTCTCCTCGACCGCGCGCCGGTACCACGGGGCCAGGCCGAAATTACCTTCCATGGCCACGATTCCCGCTCGGGCGCGGCTCAGGGACCCCGCACGACAGAGGACATCGATGTCGTATCCGGGTGATGGCTTGATGACCTCGAGGTTTGTTTTCCGTTGGCGAATCAGTTCGCGCACAAAGGCGAATGGCCCGCGGTGCAGGAAGCTTCCGCCGAGTGCGAGCGATGCGCCATCCGGGACGAGCGCACCCATCTCCGCGAGCGTGAGGACTTTTGAGTCGGAACTGGGCATCTAGTGCACCGCGGTCGAGATGAGGTCAAAGCCTCGGGTTTCCGAGGGCCGCCCGGCGCAAGGCACCGCGCCGAGTCATACCGGCTGTATGGCGAGAAGCGGGAACGCGGCGCCAGGTGGTGCTGCAGGCCCGAGGATTGACTTCATCTCCAAGACAGTCAACTAGATACCAGATGCAGCGCATCCGGCGATGTCGATGTCGAAGACCTACGGGGTCGAGGGCGCCGGCTCGACCGTCACGGTCACCTGAGCAGAATTTGTCAAGACGGTGTCGTCGGCGACCGCTTGTAGGACGTAGACGCCTGGAACGCTAAAGCTGACTCGAGTGACGGCTCGTCCGCCATCGCCGATATCCGGCACTTGTGGATCGAAGCTGACAGGGCCCGGTCCACGCCAATGAACCCAGGTAACGGCGAGCCCCGTGGTGGCCGCATTCCGTGGGTCGACGACAGCCTGTGACTTCGGTCCTCGGCGGGGGCTTCGCTCGGCCAGCCTTGGATTTGGGGGCGGAACGCCGTCGTCGCCCGCAACGACAGTGAGCTCGAGTGAGTCTGGGAGTGTGACCTCGAGGTCCTGAGCGTCGTCACCGCCGAGGATGCTGACAAACGGACGCTGGTTGTCAGAAAACCCTTGGGCCGTCCCGGTCCCCCGGTTCAGGCGTAGGACGCCAGCGTCCATCTCCCAAACTGGCAAGAGATGCCCGAATGCGTGGTCGATGCGGCCGTTGTGATTCACCGTCCAGACCAAGTCCTTGTCGCCCCAGTCGGCCGGCACTCGCACCTTGAAGACAAACTGTTGACGACGCGGATAAAAGTGGGTTGGTTGCCCTTGGTCGGCCGGTCCGGGTTCAAAGAAGTTGTTGGCGCCAATCGGAATGACTGGCTGCTCCTCGTAGTTTCGGTTGAGATAGCCGAACACCATGTTGAATGACCCATCGGCGTTTCGTTCCCAGCCGTCGAACACAGGCTGGATGTTTTGCCCCCGACTCCAGCGCTCCTGGGCGGATACGGGCGAGCCAAGCGTGGCAGTGACCATCACTGCCAGACAGCACAGCGCGCGACTCGATGTTGCAGTGAGCATGAGCGTCTTTCCTTATTCCGTTTCGTACCAGGAGAGGGTAGATGTGCCGGCCGTCGCGAAACGATGTGAGGCCTTCGCGATTGGGTGTCGCGAAGGCCCCGTGAAGCCAGCCCGAACTACGTTTGGTCCCTAACCCACGTGAACTCCGGGGTTGGATTATTCGTCGTTCGCGGTCCGGGCCTCGCGCGCTGCGACTTCTTTCTCAAAGGTTTCGTCGTCGAGCTCATACCAGCTCACCCAGGAGAAACTCATCTCGTCGCTTGACCGCTGGCCAAACCCTGCCCAGTTGGTCGGGTCGTCGTTCCAGCGGTTGGCATCCGAGTTGTCATGCCAGCTCGTCACGTGGAGCAAGGTTCCCTTTGGCAACAGCGGCGCCACATCGTCCTCATAGTTGTAGACGATGTGCCATCCAAAGTCCCAATCGGCACAGCTCAGGATCTGCTTCGTATTGTCCGGGAAGATCGCTCCCAAGCACTGGCGTTTGCCGAGATTGTGGAGATGGGCCTGAAACGCTGTGATGTGAGCGTTCTCCTTCAAACGATAAAACCCGTCGTGCCGCACGTTCGATTCGCCCGCCGGTATATCCAAGTCTTCGTCGTCGCCGACGTGCGCCGAGATGAGCGCGCGCTCGGGCACGACACCTCGTGGATAGAACTGGATGCCGACCCGCGTGCGGTCGGTGGTTTCTACACCGTTTGCCGCGTAGTGCAGGTTGAATTTGATCTGGGCGCCCGCCTTGATCATGCGTCCGGTGCCGTCTGGGAAGATGTCACCGTTCTTACCCAACGCATACTCGTTGAGAAAGTTGTAGTCGCCTTCGTCAGAATCCATGTCTTCCGCGCTTGTGACCGCGTGATGCACGACCGGGAACCCTTCCAGTGACGGCTTTGTCTCGACCGCCTTGACCCAACGGTCTTCTGTGAGCCCCGAATCCGAATACACGTCGCCCCACCAGTTGGGCGCTTCGGCCGCCACCACGTATGGCTCGGGAATCTCGACAATCCAATCCGGCTCGCCAATCTTCCATTCAGCGATGTCGCGGAACTCTCTGGGTGGTGGCATGTCGGCGGGGTTCCCGCGGGGCGAGCCGGCGTCGACCCAACGCGCCATCAGATCGATCTCAGCATCGGTCAGAGAGTAGTCGTATTTGAACTCCTGGACGCCAATGTTCTTGTCGATATACCAGGGGGGCATTTTTCGGGTGACCACTTTCTCCCGAATCGACCGCGCCCACGGCCGGGCCTCCTCATATGTGAGCAGCGACATGGGGGCGATCGAGCCGCTTCGGTGACACTCTTGACACGAGCGCTGGAGGATCGGCGCGATGTCCTTCGAGAATGTGACCTCGTCGGTTCCTTGGGCGGCCGCGCGAGAGGCACCAAAGGCGCTCGTCCCGACGACTAGCAGCGAGATGGCGGCTGCTCTAAATTTCATGATTGTGGTTCCTCTCGGACTGGCGGCCTTTACCGACCACGCTCGACTATTCTAACCGTCTTGGTCGTCCAGGGCCTACCGCGAAGCGCCAGAATGCGTGTGACCTGACACGGTGAGACCATCCTTTGCTTATAAATAATCGTAATGAAATTGTCATGATTATTGCTCTTGTTTCTACTGATGTACCCTGCAGACTAGATCGTCATGGCCGAGTTATCCGTCAACTTGTGGAGTTCGGATTGTCACGCCCGGGAATATCTCGCGCGGGCCGACTCAATCCCGCATCGTGCCGAGGGAGAGGGCGCGTTGCTCGAGGGGCTAGAGGCCCGTTTCGCCAGTGACGCGGCGGTCACGATCATCGGGCACGACCTGGAATGCCCACTGTCTGAGTCGCTTGGATCGTTTGACGCGGTGGTATCGAGTTTCGCGATTCACCATCTCGGTCACGCGCGGAAGCGCGCCCTGTATGAGGAAGCGTTTGATCGTCTTCGTCCGGGCGGCGCGTTCTGATTCCTGCACGAACAGTTCTTGGCGGCGCTCGGAGTCGAGCCGGATTCTGAAGACCCATCGAACAAGCTGCTGGACGTTGAGACTCAGCTGCGGGCGCTTCGCGAGATCGGTGTCGCCGATGTCGACTGCCACTGGAAATGACGAGAACTGGCCGTGATAGCCGATCGGAGGCTAATGCCCAGGTTAGAAACCTAGTGTCCCGCGTAGGCTTGATGGGACCGGATGGACGCAGGGAAACCGTTGCCATCGACGGAGTCGCGTATCCCGAACGGTCGTAGAAAACGTGTTCCACATATAGTATGGGGGACTATACTATTATTATGTCGACACACTTTCAGCGCGATCGGCGGCGACTTGTCACTCGGGTAAATCGAATCGTCGGACAGCTCGAAGCGGTTCGAGACCTCCTCGGGGAGGATGGCGAGGAAGAGGCGAGGTGCTATGAGGTGATGCGGCAGCTGTCATCCATCAAAGGTGCGACCCGCGGGTTGATGGCCGCCTACATGGACGGGTTCGTACGGGACCACGTACGGATGGCTGCGGAGAAAGAAACGCTTGACGAGTTCGCCGACGAACTCTTGGAGGTGATTCATGCGTTTCAGACCTGAGCGTGAGAGTGGGCGCAGTGGCGGCACATCTCCTCCCGATGCCGCAGTCGGGTGCGGAGCCCTCCACGCGCCGGTCGCGCCACGCGCCACGCGACGCGCACGGGCATGGGCACGGGCACTGCGCGCCCAGCCCGTCAGACGCGGCCCAGTTTCCTCCCACCGCACCCGGCCTCGCGATTCATCGACCACACCAAAGGCGGGCACTGGCGTGGTGCCTCGCTGTGACCTGCGTGATGATGGTGGCGGAGGTTGCCGCTGGCTTGGCGACAGGCCGCCTGATGCTTCTCTCGGATGCCGCGCACATGTTGGGTCATTCGGTGTCTCTCGCGGTGAGCTATGTGGCGATCCGGATCGCGGTGCGGCCACCGACGCCCGATTCGCCCTACGGATTGTTTCGGGCGGAGATCTTGGCCTCGCTCTTCAACAGCCTTGGCCTCTTCGTCCTGACGGGGTGGATCGTCTACGAATCCATCGAGCGGATGTTTGCGCCAGTGGCGGTCGTCGGGTCTTCCATGATTCTGGTCGCGACCATCGGTCTGGTCGTCAACCTCGTCACGGCGTGGATTCTGGCCCGATCCGGAGCCGGGGACCTCAATACAAAGAGCGCGCTGCTACACATGCTGGGTGATCTCTTTTCCTCGGTGGTCATCGTTGTCGGCGGAATCGTCCTGCTCCGCACCGGGTGGCAGTGGCTCGACCCCTGCTCAGCCTCTGTGTGGCGCTGGTGATCGCGCGATGGGCGGTCGGCCTGTTTCGATCGGCGTGTAGGATCTTGCTCGAACGTGCGCCCGAGGACGTCGTCACCCGGGACGTGCTCGAAGCAATCGCGAGTGAGCAGGGTGTGCGCGACGTACACGACCTCCATGTGTGGGAGATCACGACCGGCTACGTCTGTCTCACCGCACACCTGGTGGTCGATGACGTCCCCTTGTCGCGAACCGCCGGACTCTGCGCGTCGATCCGCAAGCGTCTATGGGACCGCTTCCAGGTTGCCCATGTCACGCTCCAGATCGAAGCGTCGGCCGTCTGACCGGGCGCACGCGGAGTCGTCAGTGGATGTTGGCGACGATGCGCTCGGCGATAGCCGCAATCGTGTGCGACGGATTGCGTCCGGTCGATGACGGGAGGAGCGAGCCGTCGACGACGTGCATGTTCGGGTAACCAACGACGTTTCCGAGATGGTCGACGACAGCGTCCTCGCCGGTCGCGCCCATTCTGCAACCCCCCAGTGGGTGTAGCGTCGTGAGGGAACGGAAGACACTCCAGGCGACGTCAGGCCGGAGACGACCGCCGGTGGCTTCCGTCAGCTGTTTGTGGACTGTGCGAATCGCCTCGACGACACCGGTGGAACGCTGCAGGTTCCATCCGAGCTCGAGACGCCTTTTCCACGGTGCAAAGAACGGCCGCCGTAGCGTCAATCGACCGTCCGCCGCATCCATTCCCGCGCCAAGCCACACCATCACATTGCGTGACCCCGCGTCTCCAGTCACATGCGCTTCAATGCGGCCGCGCACCGCCCGCGCCACTTTGCCGCTGCCGCCGTCACGCCCGCCGGCCCGCAGCGCGTTGAGTAGCAGATTGGGGAAGCCGTCATCCTCCACCACGAAGCGCTCGCCGCCAACACTGCCGTCCATGTAGTCGAGCATGCCGGAGATTGTCGGGCCCCACGTTTGTTGCACCCGCCCGCCGTCCGCATACTCCGCCATCGAGAGGACGTTGGCGTTGGCGCTCCAACCGTGTCCGAGCCGGCGGCTCGGATTGGGGAGGGTCTGGGGCTTGTCACGACAGCGCAGCAGCAGCTCGGTCGACCCCAGGCTGCCGGCGGCCAGAAAGACATGCGAAGCCCGCTCCTCGCCTCGAATAAAATCGCCGTCTTGTATCCGGTCAAACACAACCTTGTAGCCACTGGCGTCCGGCAGAATGGTGCGGACGATGTGTAGCGGCCGTATCTCCGCGCCGTGCTGCTCCGCCTGGGCAAGGTAGTTGAGGTCGAGCGTGTTCTTTGCCTGCACGTCGCAGCCGATGTCACAGTTGCCCAGGTGGATGCAGGTGCCTTGGCGCTGCCCCTGGGCGTTGGTGATTTGCTCGGAGTGCTTCTGGTCAAAAGGTTCGTCGAGCTCGTAGTTCCAGTCGGGGGAAAACGTTACAGCGAGCGGGGTCTTCACCAGCCGGTCGGCATGTCCGACGGCCCGAACCGCCTCCCGCGCGAGCTTGAAGCGCTGGGTGAGCTGACCATCGGGGACGGGTTGCAGATTCATCATTCGCGTGACCGCATCGTAATGAGGCTTCAGTTCGTCGCACGTGACATCTGCCGGCCATCCCTCTTGAAAGAGTGAGGGATGGGCTTCCACGGCGACGCTGCTGTAGACGAGCGATCCGCCACCGTCACCCTGGGCGACCGTCATGTTTCGAAAGAAGCGAAGGTCGAGCCACCCGTTTCGCCGTGCCGGTCGCCGACTACTGAATAGCCAGGGATCCCCGGCCTTACGCGGAAATTGCTCCGGGGTCCACCGCCGTCCGCGCTCGAGCACAAGCACTTTCATGCCTTTTTCCGCCGCCCGACACGCCGAAATGGCGCCGCCAAACCCGCTGCCGATGACGATTGCATCAAACACGTGGCTTTTCTCTCCCGCCCCGCGTCGCGCCGTGCGCAATAGTAGGTCAATGGTAAACAGGACGCCCCGCGGACGCGTATTGAATATCGGTGCGTATCGTTCCGGTCCTGAAACGTTCGCGAATCCCATGACAGCTCGGCGACGGTTATCTACAACAGCATGGCTCATTGCGCTCACGACAACAGCGGCGGTCCATACGGTCGGCATCGTCTCGGGTGAGGCGACTCAGCGCGCGAGAGGTCCGCAGGGGACGGCGCCTCCGGCGTCACAACCGGTCTCGCCCGACCAAGGCGGGCGCGTGACCGTCCGTGCGATTCCGCTGGCGACGCCGATTCGGCTCGACGGTCAGCTGGATGAGCGAGTTTATCTGGACTTCCCGCCGATCACGGGGCTTACCCAGCAGATGCCCGACGAAGGTGCGCCTGCGAGCGAGCGAACCGAAGCCTGGATCATGTTTGACTCTACGAACATCTATGTGAGCGCACGGGTCTGGGATTCGGCCCCTCCAACCGACTGGGTTGCGAACGAAATGCGGCGAGACACGAGCCAGCTTCGCGACAACGACTCGTTCTGGGTGGCCTTTGATACGTACTACGATCGACGGAACGGGATGACCTTTTATACCAATCCGTTGGGTGCGATTGGCGATTTCGCGATCACAAACGAAGGCAATCCGAACGGCGACTGGAACCCCGTGTGGGACGTGCGAACGGGACGATTTGAGGATGGATGGACGGTCGAAATGGAGATCCCATTCAAGTCCGTTCGCTATCGACCTGGTGAGGAACAGATCTGGGGTGTGCAGCTGCGTCGCAATATACGGCGCAAGAACGAAGCGGCCTATTTGTCACCGGTGCCGATTTCGGCGGGGCGAGGTGGGATCTTCCGCTCGTCCGACTTCGCGACGTTGGTGGGATTGCAGGTCCCCGGCGAGAGTAGGACGTTCGATGTCAAACCCTACGGTATTGCCGGTCTGACGACCGACCTCACGGCGAGTCCACCCACCCGGAACGTTCGCGATGGAGATGTCGGTATCGACGCGAAGTATGGGATCACGCAGAACCTGATGGCTGACTTGACCTACAACACTGACTTTGCGCAGGTCGAGGTCGATGAACAGCAGGTCAATATGACCCGCTTTAGTCTGTTCTTTCCCGAAAAACGGGAGTTCTTTCTTGAAGGCCGGGGCATTTTTGATTTCGCCCGCGGTGGCGGCAGCAGCGGCCGCAACGGTGCATTGCGTCAGATCGGTGGCGGCGGCGGTTCTCGGGGCAGTGGTAATGCGCCGACGCTGTTTCACTCGCGCCGGATTGGGCTCGAGGGCGGTACGGTGGTTCCCATCCGCGGCGGAGGACGGGTGACCGGCAAAGCGGGACCTTTTGACGTCGGCGTCTTGAACATCCAGACCGACGGCGAGACGATGTCCGGCACGGAGGCCACTAATTTCACGGTGCTCCGGGTGAAGCGAGACGTCTTACGTCGGAGCAGTGTCGGCGCGCTGTTTACAAACCGTTCAGTCTCGCCCGAGGCGGCCGGCGCGAGCCAGACGTTTGGTGCCGACGCCACCTTGTCGTTTTATGACAACGTCAGTCTCATCGCCTATCTTGCGAAGACCAAGACCCCTGGTGTGGACACAAAGGATACGAGTTATCAGGGACAGCTGACCTACGCCGGTGATCGATACGGGTTCCAAGCCGAGCATCTTGTTGTCGAAGACAATTTCATGCCGGACGTGGGATTCTTGCGCCGCGACAATTTTCGGCGGTCATATGGCACCGCTCGCTTTAGCCCGCGTCCGCATTCGGTTGAGGCCATTCGGCAGTTTCGGCTGGAGGGAAGTTTCGACTACATCGTGACCGCGGATACAGGTCATGTCGAGACGCGTCAGTCTCAAGTGGGCTTCTCCACCGAGTTCGAGAATAGCGATCGGATCGGAATGTCGGTGACCGACAATTACGAGCTGCTGACGGAGCCGTTTGAACCTGGTCCTGGCGTGACGCTCCCCATCGGCGGATACGGATTTCGTGATGTCGAGGCCACCTATGTACTCGGGGCGCAGCATAGGTTCACCGGTATCCTGACGGCCCGCGTCGGCGAGTATTTCAATGGGGATATACGGACGGTTGGATTCAGTCGAGGGCGTCTGGAGCTCACCGAACGGCTGTCGCTGGAGCCCACCGTGTCGATCAACTGGATCGACACTCCACAGGGTTCGTTCCGCACGGACCTGCTGGTGTCTCGGGTGAACTACACGTTCACGCCCCGCATGTTCTTTAGCGGGCTCACGCAATACAACTCGGCGTCCAATGCGGTGAGCAACAATCTCAGGCTCCGCTGGGAATACAGTCCCGGGAGTGAGCTCTTTGTGGTCTATACCGAGGATCGAGACACGGACCCTCTGCGACCCGATCGCCTCTCGGAGCTCCGAAATCGAGGACTGGTCGTCAAAGTGAACCGACTCTTTCGTTTCTGAGTGTGCGGGCGCAAGAGGCCGGCCACTCGAAGCTCCACTAGTCCGCGTCCGCAGGCGAACGAGGATTCCGTCTCAGTCTTCTGGCCAGGGCCGCACAGTTCTAGCCAGCATGGAATCGGCTCATGCGGTCTACTCTCTGAGGCCCTCATTCCACCCGTTGTTCCGCGACTCTGGAGCGGATGACGAGTGCGCCCTGCTACTCGTTTGCCGCGTCGTTTGTCAGCGTCGGGTCCGGCGCCGGGCTGTCACGGAGACCGAGGCCCACGGCCCGCATGAGGGCCAACGCGTTGCCGTGCGTAGACCGTCCGTCCTTGAGTCGGTAGTCAAAGGCCAATTCACCGTCGACCAGTTGGTCGTCAAAGTGCACGTTGCGGGCGCGGGTCTCAAGTCGCTCACCGATCTCTGCCAGCGCCAGGTCATGTGTCGTGATCATCCCGATGGCTCCGAGGTCGACCAGGCGTTCGAGGACGCCGTGCGCGCCTTCCACTCGGTCGTGGGAGTTGGTGCCGTTGAAGAGCTCGTCCATCAGAAAGAGCAGCCGTCCCGGCGCCCGTGCGATCTCGACCAGCTGTTTGACTCGCAAGATCTCCGCATAGAATTTTGACCGACCGGCCAATAGCGAATCTTGCACGCGGAGGGTACCGCCGATATTCATCGGTGACAGGCGCAGTCGTTGGGCACGGACGGGCGCCCCCGCTTGGGCCAATACCCCGTTGACCCCGACGGTTCGGAGTAACGTTGTCTTTCCAGACATATTTGAACCGCTTACGATGACGAGCTGAGGGGCCTCCCCGAGCCGAATGTCATTGGCGATAGCTTGGGCGGAGGGGAGCAGAGGGTGCGCGAGTTGCTCGGCGTCGTAGATCGGGGGCGAGGATGATTCGACGAGTTTGGGGAAGGGGTCCTCCGGGTGTTCGAAGCGATACGTGGCCAGCGCGGCCAGTGCCTCGAACTCGCCGACGGTCTGGAGCCAGCGCGACACGGACGGTCCGTATCTCGCTCGCCACCCTTCCACGGCTGCGGCGCATTGCGGACCCCACGCCAACCCGAGCCCGAAGGGCGCGAACACCATATTGTGTTGCCAGTCGTGCATTTGAATAAAGCGGTCCAGACGTCCCACGACGAGGACCGGCTCAGCATCCTCGCTCAAGAGGGCCGCGTGAAGCTCACGCAGCCGGTCGGAGTTGTAGGTTTCTTCGCGTAGCCGGGCAAAGACAGCAGCGAGGACCAGAAGCTCGCGGGCCGGCGCGGCAGCGGTGTGCAGAATCCGCATGACCGAGCGAGCGACCGATGTCCCGACTACGGCGTTGAACACGGCCACACCCACCGGGACCCAGCCGCTCAAGAGACCACCTAGCCACGTGCCCACGGCGGCGAGAAGCATCACCGCTAGGACGCCGCCCACCACGCGGACCCATCGCCACGTCGGCCACAGCGGGGTGGTCGCCCACTGCCTGAGGAATGCGGAATCGACGGCTCGTCGCGTCGCCACGCCTCGCGTATACAGGTCCTCTCGGAGTTGTGGGCGTTCCGCCAGGTCGATGACCGCTTGTTGACGGCTGCGGACAACCGACGGGGCAGACGGAGCGAGTAGCCAGCCCGCCAGCGTTTCTTCGCCGCTCGCGGTCTGCGCGGTGCTGGTCAGTTGAAATACGGACGCTGTCCCAAAGATGTCGAGGTCGCGGGCGTAAGGATGTTCATCGTCGAGAAAACGCTCTCCCGTCTCGCCAGACCCGGTCCATCGGTGCTGGAGCCGCTCGAATCCCCACTCATACCATCGAACGGCGCGCGATGCGGTCTCGTGGGCGCGGATCACCTTGTCGTGGCGGCTCATCAAGACCGCGAGCCCAAGAGCCGGGACCAGGAGCCACCATGGCGAGGTTGCGAACGACCCGAGGGCGCTCCACAGAAGCGCTGCCGCGAGTCCGGCCATCGCCAAACGCATCGCACTAAATCGCCGGTCGAGGGCGTCCAGGCGAGCTTCCTCGCGCTTCCGGGCTTCAAGGCAAGCGGTGTAGTGGGTGTCAGGAGCCGGAAGTGTCACGTATTCATTCTATGAGTTCAGCTATGAGCCTCGACCCGCATCGCCATGGCTCGCAGTCGCGCGCCGGGTGACCGGGGGGACGGGTTCCTGGTACCATCCCGTCCAGACGATAGACTGAATGGCGACACCCCAACCGAGCCAGAGAATCGCTCCGTCCCACCATGTGGCCTGTCTCCAAGCATTGGAGCAGAAAATCCTGTGGCTGTCCGCGTGGATGATTCACCACGCGAATCATCTGCGTCCTTCACGCGACGGGCTCAAGGTTGGCGGGCACCAGGCGTCGTGTGCATCGGTCACGACGCTGATGACGGCCCTCTACTTTGACGTGCTTCGACCCGCGGACCGGGTGGCGGTCAAACCACATGCGAGTCCGGTATTTCACGCCATCCAGTATCTCTGCGGTCGGCAAACGCGCGAACGACTGACGCAGTTTCGGGCATTGGGCGGGGCGCAGTCCTATCCGTCCCGAACCAAAGACGTAGCCGACGTCGATTTCTCGACCGGGTCGGTCGGTCTCGGCGTAGCGATGACCTCATTCGCCGCGTTGGTTCAGGACTACTTACGGCTCAAGGGCTTGTCGGGTTCCCAGGCGCGGGGACGTATGGTAGCGCTCGCTGGTGACGCCGAGTTTGACGAAGGCAACGTCTTTGAGGCGCTGTTCGAGTCATGGAAACACGACGCGCGCGATGTGTGGTGGGTGGTGGACTACAACCGCCAGAGTCTCGATTCCGTGATGGTCGACCGATTCTCCGAGCGTCTCGAGCATCTCTTCGAGGCCGTCGAGTGGCGGGTGGTGACGTTGAAATACGGCACCCTACTCGAGGCCGCCTTTTCCGAACCGGGTGGCGGCGAGCTGCGGGAGTGGATAGACGCCTGCCCGAACACCGTCTATTCAGCGCTGGCCTACAAGGGTGGCGACGCGTGGCGCGAACAAGTCTCGACAGATCTTGGTCATGTATCGGGCGTTCCCGAGCTCTTGGACCGACATGATGACGCGGCTCTGCACCGGTTGATGACCAATCTGGGGGGGCACGACATACAGACGTTGCTCGACGGGTTTCATGGCGTGCAAGACGATCGCCCAACATGCTTTATCGCGTATACGGTCAAGGGTCATCGTTTACCGTTCGAGGGCCACAAGGACAATCACGCCGGTCTCATGACCCCGGCCCAGATCGGCTCCCTCCAGGAAGAGATGGGTATCGCCGAGGGTGAGGAGTGGGAACCGTTTGCGGGACTCGACATACCCGCACCAGAGCTACGTCTGTTTCTCGACCAAGTACCGTTCAATCAACGGCCACGCGACGTGAGCAGCGCGCCGACCGTCGAGATTCCACCGCAGTTTGAAACGCCCCGCGGCCAGACGACCTCGACCCAAGAAGCCTTCGGGCGGCTTTTGGGCGACGTCGCCCGTAGCTACCCGGCGCTTGCCGACCGCATCGTTACGACGTCACCCGATGTCACCGTGTCGACCAACCTTGGGACTTGGGTGAATCGGCGAGGAATTTTTGGCAGGCAGCCACTCGACGATGTGTTTAGTGACCGGCGCATCGCCTCTGCACTGAAGTGGGAGATCTCACCCTCGGGGCAACACATCGAATTGGGGATCGCCGAAAACAATCTGTTTATCTTGCTCGCGGCGCTCGGGCTGTCGGCCGACCTCTTTGGTGAGCGACTCTTGCCGATTGGAACGGTGTATGACCCGTTTGTCAGCCGCGGGCTGGATGCGCTCAACTACGCGTGTTACCAAGGCTCCAGGTTTATCGTGGTCGGGACTCCGTCGGGTCTCACCTTGGCGCCCGAAGGCGGCGCGCATCAATCGATTTATGAGCCGCTCATCGGGTTGGGGCAGCCGGGGCTCACATCGTTCGAGCCGGTCTATGCCGACGAGCTTGCCGAGATCATGCATTGGAGTCTTGAGCATCTTCAAGCTCCAGACGGCGGGGCCGTCTATCTTCGCCTGTCCACCCGGGCGCTAGAACAACCTTCACGCGAGCGGACGGACACGGACCGGGCGAACGTGATCGATGGCGGTTATTGGCTCGAGCCTCCCTCACCTGAAGCGGAACTCGCGCTCGTCGCCTGCGGACCGGTTCTGCCTGAAGTGATCGAGGCTCATGACCAGCTTTCCGAAGATCTACCAGGGACCGGGCTGCTGGTGGTGACCTCTATCGACCGTCTCCACCGGGGGTGGGTTGAGAGTCGGCGGCACACGCCTCGTTCTGAGAGATCACACGTCGAGCAGCTCCTGGGTCAGCTGCCCGGCACTGCCGGTCTGGTGTCGGTGCTCGATGCGCATCCAAGCTCGCTTTCCTGGCTGGGATCGGTGAATCGACACCGGGTGCTTCCGTTGGGAGTCGACCAGTTCGGGCAATCTGGTGACATTCCCGACCTGTATCGCACTTATCAGCTTGACTCGGCCTCAATCGTTGATGCGGCGGCACGACTCTGTCTTGACGCGAATCAATGACGGCATCGCCAGCCGGGATCTGCCCGTCGATTCCTTTTCCGGCCGCCGATATCGCAGGTGCTGACGAGCCCGCTGCCAACAAGCCCGCAAACCCATGCTGATAGAGATCAAGCTTCCCCAACTGGCCGACGGTATGACGACCGCAGCCATCACCGCGTGGCTCAAGGACGTTGGTGACTCGGTCACCAAGGGCGAGCCCATCGTCGAGGTCGATATCGACAAGACGACCATCGAACTCGAAGCCCCGGCGTCCGGTGTGCTACAAGACATTCGGGTCATCAATGGCACCGAAGAGGTTCCAGTGGGAACAGTGCTTGCGGTCATTGCTCCAGCCGGCATCGATACGGCAGTCGGGGACACAGCCAGCGGGCACACAGTAGTTGGGACAGCTGGCGCCATCCTTCAGGCTGAAGCGGCGGATTCGGCTCGCCGGCCGACACTCAAACCGCCGCCGTCCGCTGGCGCCACGGGTTCATCACACCAATCGGCCGGTGCGTCCGCACCACGTCAGCCGACACCAGCAACAGCAGCAGCCGCAACCACCGGCGTGGCGCCGGTGTCCGACGCCGTGACACCTGTCCAGTCACCCTCCGTAGTAACCACAAAGGTCGACGCATCACCCTTGGCGCGGCGTATGGCCGAGCTTCTGGGGCTGGACCTCGCGACTGTCCGTGGAACGGGTCCCGGTGGTCGCATCAGAAAAGTGGATGTCGACCGCCGCGGGTCGTCGACGCCTTAGTCTCGTCCGTCTTGGGAACAGATGCCATGTTGAACGACAAGCAGCGCGAGATGTGCTCACAAAGCCAATGGGATTTCTCTGACCTCTCCGCGGTTTTTCTCAATTGCACGCTCAAACGAAGCCCGGAGCTGTCCCACACCGAAGGACTCATCCGGATCTCGCGAGAGATCATGGAAGCCAACAAGGTGAGCGTCGAGGTTGTTCGTCCAGTGGACCATGTTATTGCTCACGGTGTGTATCCCGATATGCGCGAGCACGGGTGGGAGGCGGATGAATGGTCAACTCTCTACTAGAGAAAGTGCTGGCGGCCGACATCCTTGTGCTGGGCACGTCAATCTGGCTGGGTGAGAAAACCTCCGTGTGTACGCAGACCATCGAAAGGTTGTACTCAGCATCGGGCAACCTCAACGCGCATGGCCAATATGCGTACTACGGTCGGGTTGGCGGATGCCTGGTCACCGGAAACGAAGATGGCGCGAAGCATTGCGCCATGAATATTCTGTACTCCTTGCAGCATCTGGGGTACGTGATCCCGCCGCAAGCCGACGCCACGTGGCTCGGGGAAGCTGGGCCCGGTCCCTCATATCTCGACAAAGGTTCGGGTGGACCAGAGAACGACTTTACAAACAGGAACACGACGTTCATGACGTGGAACCTGCTGCACATGGCGCGCATGCTCAAGGACGGGGGCGGGGTCCCGGTCCACGGCAACCAGCGGTCTGCCTGGGACGCCGGCTGTCGGTCCGACTTCCCCAATCCTGACTACCGATAGAGGTCCGCATGAGCTCTAACCACGACACGTCTCTGCGCGGATACGGGCTGCTGCGAGACCCGAGACTCAATAGATCCACCGCGTTTACCCGCGAAGAGAGAGAGCGCCTCGGTCTACGCGGGTTGCTCCCGGCGGCGTCGCTGACGCAGGAGCTCCAGGTCGAACGAGTGCTCGAGAACCTTCGAAGAAAAGAGACAGATCTCGAACGCTACATCTTCCTGCTCGCGTTACAGGCGCGCAACGAACGGTTGTTCTATCGCACGCTCCTCGACCACGTCGAAGAGACGATGCCTTTGGTCTATACGCCGACCGTCGGGCAGGCGTGCAAAGAGTTTTCGCATATTTTTCGAGACACCCGGGGCCTCTATGTCACAGCAGATGACCGCGGCGATATACGGCGGCTGCTCGACAACTGGCCAGAAAAAGACGTCCGAGTCATCGTCATCACCGATGGCGAACGAATTCTTGGTCTTGGTGATCTCGGGGCAAACGGCATGGGGATTCCAATCGGGAAACTGGCACTCTATACGGCCCTTGCCGGCGTCGACCCCCAGCACTGTCTGCCCGTGCAGCTCGATATTGGCACCGACAATGAAACGCTGCGGGCCGACCCGCTGTATCTCGGTGTGAACCAACCGCGGCTACGCGGGGACGAGTACGACACCTTGTTTGATGAGTTTGTCGCTGCCATCCAAGATGCCTACCCCCGAGCGCTCATCCAATTCGAGGACTTCCTCACGCCAAACGCCTATCGTCTACTGCAGCGTTATCGAGAACGGGTCCTCTGCTTCAACGATGACATCCAGGGGACCGCGGCGGTGGTGCTGGCTGGTTTTTACGCGGCAGCGCGCATTACGGACCGGACGCTCGCCGACACGACTTTCATGTTTCTCGGCGCCGGCTCAGCGGCGAGCGGTGTAGCCGACCTCGTCGTGACCGCGCTAGTTGCCGATGGCATGACCGAGACCGCGGCTCGCGCGCGCATCTGGGTCGTCGATAGCAAGGGTCTCGTCGTCCGTAACCGGAGGACGTTCAAGCCTCGTATCGAGCACTACGCGCAAGACAAACCCTCCATGAGCTTCATGGACGCGATCAAGGCAGCCCGTCCCGATGTGCTGGTGGGTGCCACGGCTCAGCCCGGTATGTTCTCGGAAGAGGTCGTTCGCCTTATGAGCGAGATCAACGACCGACCGGTGATCTTCGCACTCTCCAACCCAACTTCTCGATCAGAGTGCACGGCCGACGAGGCTTATCGGTGGAGCGACGGTCGGATCGTCTTCGCCAGCGGGAGCCCGTTTCCGGCTATCGAGACTGACGAGGGTCCCTGGCGTCCGGGCCAGGCGAACAACGCCTATGTTTTTCCGGGGGTCGGACTAGGCGCCATCGGTTGTCAGGCCACCACGGTCACTGACCGGATGTTCCTGGCGGCGGCTCTGGCGCTGGCCGGGACCGTCGAGTCGGCTGACCTCCAGCACGGCACACTGTTTCCGAGTCTCACCGGCATTCGAGAGGTATCGTTGACCATCGCGACCGCGGTGGCGGAATCCGCCTACGCCGAGGGTGTGGCCATGGCCCCACGGCCTGACTCCCTGTCTGATCATCTCGCGGCATTGATGTATTCACCGACGTACTAAAGGTCTGTCGCGAAGGCAGGCCGAGCACCCCCTTGCGGGGACTGTTGTGGACAACGGTCCCTGCCGGAATCCTCCTGAACGCCGCTATCTTCTTCCGCCGACCGCGCGGCCGCCGCGCGACGCCTTGTGGTAATCCGAGGATGGGCGAGGCGGTACCGACACTAGTCTCGTTCGGTCGTTTCTCGTCCGTCGTTCTGTCAGGTGTGAGCCGTGAATCATCAGTGCGTGGCGGATCTGACCGCACCGCGTTTTCACCGCGCGCACCACTTTAGAAGGAGACGCGACGATGAATATTCGAACCGCGACATCGACCGTCAGGGTCGGAGGTGAATGCGTCGGGCAACACCTTGAGCGCCACGTCCCGATCGAGCTTGGTGTCCCGTGCGCGATACACCGCCCCCATCCCGCCTTCGCCTATGAGGGCGGATACGTCGTAGTGGGCGATGCGGGAGCCGACGGCTAGGGCCATCTTGCTACTCGGTCGCATCTGCTACTTTTCAAATGTCCACTGACGCTTGCGTTCTCCGGGGGGCGTGTAGGCTTCCTCGACCACCATTCTTGGGGTGTCATCGTGTCGATAGGTGAAGACCCACTTGAGTGCGTCTCGGTTGGCCTGGGGAACGGGGTACTCGTGAGTCGCGAGCTCAGCCCCCTCGAAGACGTTGACCTCGCAAAAGAGTTCGGGTGCACAATACCCTCTCGCCTCCTCGACCCAGTCCTCGACCTCGACGCCGGGATTTACCCAGGTCCCCCAGGCGTGGGCGGTGACACCCACGAAGTGGAGTACTGGCTGAGGTCGCGACACCTCTTGCCGAGCGGTCACGTCGACTCCGGTGGAGATGAGCGCCACGACCGCGGCGAAGGCGCCCAACGCCGCCACGGACCAAACGTATTTCAAGAATCGACGCATAAGGATTCCGACACCCCTGAGGAGTTCGTCCACGCGGTGGTGAGTGTTCAGGGGGCAGGGTGGGCTGGTTAGTTTTTTAGCTCGTAGACCATCAGTCGCGGTGCGCCGCTGACTACTGCTACGGCATGCGCCGTGCCTGCCGGATAGAAACCGATGTCCTTTTCTTCGAGGGTGGTCGACAACACCTCTCCACCCTCCACGTGAAATCTGACCGCACCGCCCGTGAAAGCGATCGCGACGGTGTCGGTGGGATGGACGTGCATGGGCAGCTCTTGCCCCGGCTCGAGCTGGAGGTCCCACACCTTGACTCTCTGGGTATCTAGTATTTCTTCCGCGTGGTCGCCCGGAAACGCCGGGACATCCGTTCTCATGACCGCCGGCGGACCCGCGACGTCCTTCATATCGATCATGATGGCGTGACGGTCCGGAGCCCCGATGCTTTCCTCTTTGTGAGTCACACCTTTGTTCAGCAGAAACACCGACGGCACGTCAAATGGCTCTTCGCTGAGGGTGAACGTGTCATCGAGCCGGGTCACCTTCAGCGGGCCCCAGCTCAGAAACACTCCAGTCATGTCGTAGCGGTGCTGGTGATAGGGCTGCGGCACGCCGTCCGCCCAGATGACCTCCCAGACGATCACGCGTTCGTTCTGAAAAATTTCTACCGCGCCTTCGCGCGGATAGGCGTGCGGGTAGTCTTGGGCACGCCCGGTCGCGCTGGCCATGACCAGCATCGTACACAGCGTTGTCGCGATGATGTTTTTCATGAGCCCCCTCGCCGTCCGAGACTACACGCGGGCGGTATGTGTCACAAGTCCACTATCGACGACAGGCCCCTTGTCGGTGCCCTATCGTTCGGGAATCGCGAAACCATAGACGGCGTTCGATCGATCGCCGCCGACCGGAACGGCGACAAACTGACGGTCACCGACCGTATAGGTGACGGGAAATCCCTGAACGGACCAGGGGAGACGCACCTGGAAGAGGACCTCGCCGGTCTCGACGTCGTGAGCGTAGAACGAACGGTCGGTGTCCGCCGCAAAGACGAGATTGCCACCGGTGGTGAGCGCGGCGGCCATTGGTCTGGTCTTCATCGAATGCCGCCAGCGGATGTCGCCCGTGCGAATGTCCATGGCGATCAGATGTCCGGCATGTTCACCGCTGGCGGGATGCACGCGGCTGTCGCGTTGGAGGAACCCCCGGTCGGCGTAGTACTCGTTACCCTCGACCTGTTCGAGCTCGGTAAACATCCCGGTGACACAGGTCGGGTGGATCGGAATGTAGAGGAGACCGGTCTCCGGATGGTACGCAGTGGCCGGCCAATTTCTGACACCGCGGAGGTTTGGGCAGAACTCGAGCTCGACATCTGGCTGGGGGATCATGTCCGGTCGATAGGTGACCGCCCCGGTGGCTGGGTCCACGTCGAGTACATCCTGATAGCCGAGGTCATGAGCCGCGACAAATTCCCCTGTGACTCGGTCGATCTCCCACAGAATCCCGAGCTTCCCCATCTTGAACAGCGACCGACGGCCATCATGGTCGATGAGCACGCTTTCGAATACGTCGTCGAGGTCGTGGGTCTCGCCCGGTGTGAACTGGTAATACCACTGGAGCTGGCCGGTGCGTGGGTCGATGGCCAGGACGCTGTTTGTATACAGCGCATCCCCATCCGTGGAACGCGAGATCCGGGCCCAGGGCTTGGCCTGTGAAGTCGAGTGATACGTTAGGTTCGTCGTCGGGTCAAAGCTTCCAGGAATCCAGGAGTCACCACCTGCGCGAAACGTCAACGGGAGGTCTCCCCAGGTGTCACCGCCCGGGCTCCCGGGACGCGCAATGGTCGCCGTTCGCCATCGCTCTTCTCCGGTCTCGGCGTCGTGCCCAGAGACAAAGCAGACTTCGCTCTTGTAGTTCTGGCATCCAGTCATACCCGCCACGATCGTGCCGTTTGCCACGATCGACCCGCTGGTGTAGCGATATCCTAGGGTGTGGTCGCCCACTTCTTGGTCCCACACGACCTCACCCGAACGCGCGTCGAGCGCCACGAGGTGGGCGTCGGCCGTGTTGAGATAGATCTTGTCGCCATAGATCGCGATCGATCGGCTTAGCTCGGGGAGCCCTCCGCCTGGTCGGCCGTCCAGCGTGTCGAGGTCTCGCCGATATTCCCAGAGGAGCTCGCCCGTCTCCGCGTCGAAGGCATGGACGATGTTGTGAGGACTTGGCACATACATCACACCGTTGTAGACCAGCGGTGTCGGCTCACTCAGGCCGGGACCCAGCCGAGCGGCCCACACCAACTGCAGTTGGTGGACATTGTCGGTGTTGATCTGCGCGAGCGGACTGTAGCCCCACCCGTCGAGCGTGCGGCGCCAGTTGAGCCAGTCAGACGGGTTAGGGTCCTGCAGCATCGCGTCGGTCACCGGAACAAACGGGTCCGCTGATTGCGCGAGCACCGGGGCGGCCACCCCGGCTGCCACCGCGATGATGACCGCGCCCGCGGCCCTCCCGTTGCGGACGGACATTCGGACGTGCTGAGAGCGAGACATCAGGACTCCTCTGAAGAATGCGGCACGAGCGACCCGCCCGTGCTTGAAAGGTCGCTCGTTTGTGGACCCCAACGTGAACTGGAGTCCACAACCGAACCCAGGGCTAAGGGGCCACTCGTTGCTCGTCCACCCGTGCCCCGGCCAAGATGTTCTGGAGCCCGTAGTTGCCCTCGTGACACGCGTACTCGAACAATGGTGCCTGTCCGCGTTTCATTTGGAGCGCGGCAGTAAACGGGCGAGAGAAGGTCTCGGGGTCGTCGACCGTGTATTCGTATCGAAGCGTGTCTTCGTCGATACGCGTGAAGCGTTCGGTCAGCCGCAGCGTCGTACCGGTACCGACGGCGCTTCGCACATTCGGGCTGAAGCTCGCGGTCTTGTCGGTGAAGTTGAGCGTCTCCACGACGAGCGTGTCGCCTTCCCAAGAACCGCGCGAGTCACCCATCCATTGTTTCATCTGGCCGGGGAGATGCGGCCGACCGTCCAAGGGCACGATCCGGGTGTCGTGAACCATCTCGTTGAGGATGGCAACGTAGCCCGGACTCTGAAAGACCTGCAGGTTCTGGTTGTAGCCGCCCGGAGTAATCGGAGGCCCCGTATTGAATCCGAGGAGGCACCGTTCGGCGAGTCCTCGGTCCTCGGGGCCATCGAGTCCGATACCATCGACACGAAATCGGACCGGACGGGTCGGGGTCGTATCGTCAGCTGCCGAACCACCTTCGCGTGAGGTCCCGGTCACCAACGCCGGGAGTCGGCCGTCTGTCGGGTCGACAATGAGTGACGTGCGGCGGTCGTCCACGACACCGGCTCCGCGGTCAAACCAAAAGTTATTGTATCCACCAACATTCCCCCCGACCGGGAGCGGTTCGGTACGGATTTCGCTGGGCGCGTCGGCCTCGACCACACGTTGCGCGGCCTCCGCTTCGATGGCCGCCGCCGCTTCGTCGGTGAGGATAGTCTGGTCCGCGAGATCCTCGGGGCGCTGTAGCGGCGTGAGGGTTCGGAAGTCCCACACACCTTGAATGTCGGGTTGGCCATCGGCCGTCCGCAAGGGCTGGCCCGATCCTGGACCCTGCTGCGCCGCGAGCGGAACGATGGTCGCGGGCGACAGGACAAGCGCCGCGAGCAGTAGTCGTGAAAAAAGGGCTTTCGCCTGCATCTTTACTCTCCTTGGGTGCAATGGATCGAATCCGTGACGGAATCCTAGCATCCAACCGATTAGAGCTGGCAGTAATTAGCCTTCGGCCGTTACCGGGTCAATCATCTTTCGGACTTCTGTCACGAGTGTGGCTGGAAACCCACTGCGGTCGGCGTGTTCGCGGATGAGCCCTTCCTGGTCCGCGATATAGATGCAGAACGTCTTGTCGCCTGCGACATAGCTGTGTTCCCACTGAATATTCTTCTTCTCGGCTTTCATCTCGGCGAGCACACCATTCGATTTGTGCGCCGCCTCGCGTAGAGTCTCACGCTCAGCGCTTCCAATCTCGGGTATGTCTCGCTCGATCACAAATCTAGGCATCTTCGGTTCCTTTCCGTTATAGGTCGACGTAAGCGCGTCAGCGGCGCGGGTGGCGTCCTGATGCTCGACCAGAGCGTATGCGAGAAGGTCTACGGGAAGGTAGTGGGATGTTGCGGCGTCTTGAGGTCAACGTCTGTGATGAGACTCAACCTGCGGTATCTTTCGATCTGCGCGCACTCCACGAGGCAGAGGAATAGGTAAGAGCGTCGTCCGCGTCGGGCGACGCGTGACATCGGCCATGGAATTCTTGTTGCCCGTGGGTATCGTGATCGCCGTTGCGGCTGCACTCGAGTTCGCAAGCTGGCGCCGTCAGCGGAAGCTGCTCGCCCGTTTGCGGGCGGAGTGGGGTCGGTCACGGCCACGGGAGCGAGACCTGTCGGCCATCTCGCAATATCACCACTGCCTGACGACCCCGGGTGACGATGTCCACAGATTGGACGAGCGCACCGCACAAGACCTCAATCTCGACGAAGTATTCGTCGCGCTTGACCATACCGAGAGCTCGGTCGGTCAACAGGTGCTGTTTGACCGGCTCCGAACAACACCGACGCGAGAAAATCTTCGGGCGTTCTCGACATCAGGCGCAGCGACATCGTTTTTCCGCTTCTCCTGCCAGTCGTGCCCGGAGCGTTGGTGTTGGCCACCATCTGGTCGCCGGCCGTCGTCGCGGCCATCGCCGGCGTCATCGTCAATATCGTCATCCGGTATGTCACCGCGCCGCGTCTGAGTCCGCTCCTCAGACCGTTTCGACAGATAGGCCCGATCATCAGGACCGCGGCCGCCCTGCAGGCGATTCTTCCCGCTGAAGCGGCGGCGCTCGAGCCAATGCTGTCTGATGACGTCGTCCGTCTGAGGCGGCTGCGAAGAGTAGCCCGGTGGGTAGCTCACGATCCGGTGACCTCTGACGACCTGACCAGCGCCGTCTACGAATCGTTGAATATGTTGCTGCTCCTGGACGTGAGCGTCCTGTGCGTCGCGTCGCGGGAGATTGTGAGCAACGGCGGGGCCCTGCTACGGATGGTGGCTGTCGTCGGCACCGTCGACGCCGCAGTGGCGGTGGCGTCGTATCGCGAAGGCACGGCGGACTGGACGTGTCGATGCGCGGCCTCCGTCACCCGCTCGTGTCGGACGCGGTTCAGAATTCTGTCAAGCTCGCACCCTCGCATGGGATCCTCGTAACTTGCTCAGACGGTCAACACATGTCTGGTCGGAGGCATATGAGGCACCCGGTTTCACGGTGCAAAGCGTGATCGGTCGCAGCGACGACCTGGTTGCGGGCACGAGCTACTATCAAGACGAGGTCGAGGCCGTCCTCCGGCTCGTTCACAGCAGCCATAGCGACCGTCCTCATCTTTTTCTGTTCGACGAGCTCTTTCGAGGTACCAGCACCGTTGAGCGCGTGAGTGCCGCCGAAGGGGTGTTGGCAGAGCTGGTGGGCAATCCTGACGAGGCGTCGCCATCATCACCCCACGTTGTGATTGCGGCGACGCATGACCGGAAACTCGTCGACTTCCTCGGCGATACGTATGACGCGTATCACTTCAGCGACGTCGTGGGGTCTGATGGGCTCTCATTCGACTATCGGTTGCGGATAGGTCCGGCGCACACTCGGAACGCGATCGCGCTCCTCGAGTGGTACGGGGCGCCGACCAGCGTCGTCCGACGCGCCCGGCGACGCGCAGCTGAGCTGGAACGGTAGTCTTCCGCGACCGCCAAAACGTTCTTTGAGCGTTGTCGCCGTGAGCTGCCCTTCCCACTGCAGTGCAGCGCTGGTAGTGGTATAGGCGGCTGAAAGAGCATTCAGCGCGTCAGCAAGCACGTGCTCGACGATCTTTGGTGCCAGCGCTTACCCAGGTTGGTCCCCGGTACGTCAGTCCGAGCAGGACGGTCCAGTTATCAGGCGTGGAACCCTGAGAAACGGCGCGCGTACGCTTGCCGGAGGGTGATCCGCCGCCACCGGCGGTCAGGAGTTGGCGGACCAGAAGGCGGCCAGCGGCGCTTCCTCGCTCGGTGAGGCGTTGCACGATTCGAGGGATTACGTCGTCCCCCTCATCCGCGTTTGTCTGATCGACTGGTCCGACCTCGATGAAGCCGAGCATTCTGCGAAACTGCTCTCCATCCTGTATTGGGGCCTCGACTCACGGCTTGGTATCGTGAGTTTTGCGTGAGCGTGCAGGAGATTCTCAGACACTACGGCTCCGAAGACCTAGCTAGGCTCTGGACTTGGGTGTCGGCAGTAAGACGCTGGGACCAGGGTGTCTTCCGCCTAGGCCGCTACAACATGGAAGGCCTGAAGCAGGCGGCCGAGGAAGCGGACTTCGCTCGCGACCGGTGGGTGAAGAACCGGCCGCCACGAGATCTCCGGCCTCCTGGTCGCATCGATTGCCGTTGCGCCAGACGGAGGTAACTCGCGGTCGTTCAGCAATGGTCGGTGACGAGCCTCAAGCGTGGCACCGTTGTGGGTGAGTCTCGAGCCATGCACCAAACGCCGCGGGTCTCAGTTTCTTTTTGACATCCAGCGCCGCCTCTTCAACACCACTCGGTCGAGCCAAGCGATCGGCCAGCGAGGCAGAGGGGTGAGTCTGCGTGCGGCTTCTTTCGTGGCCGGCGCACCATCCAGGAGCAGGACGTCCGGCTGGTGATAGGTGCGGAACACCAAATCCGCGAGCGGGATGCCGAAGAATCCGGCCACGTTGAGGTTGCACCGGTAGTTCGCGTGATGGCCTTGATGGAATCCGTACGCCTTGCGCAACATCGCGCCGAATATCGGACCATCCAGTCTTGGCTTCCACCAGACGTATGGCTGGTGATGCGCCACGTGGATCGTTTCGTACAGGAACAGGGCCATGGCAATGGCGGCGTACCCGCCGATGAGAATCGGGATGCCGGGGAATGAAAATGCCAAGGGCGCAAAAAATGGAGTGAAGGCGGCAAACGCGGGGATCAGCCCCCAGGGAGGGAACGTGGCCTGATCGTCGTGCGCCACATCGCAGATCGGATACGCGCTCCGGACGGTGCGGCTCGCATCGTCAAAGCCGATCGCGGTCAGCTTGTGGTGCGCGAGGTGACTCGTGGTGAGCGCGCGGAGGAACCTCACGGTCTCGATGTGGAGCAAATAGCGGTGGAAGAAATACTCCGCAAAGCAGAGAGAAACGCTGCAGACGAGAAAGGTGGAGCCGATCGCCCAGGGACCCGATGACACCTGTTGGTCCCAGGTCGATCTGAAGAAATACCGCGCGATCCCGAAGACCGCTACCAGTTGCAGTGCGATGAAAGCCGCAAACCACAGGAACGCGGCCGGGTGCTTGGCCCGGCTTTCGAACGAGAGAAAGTTCAGGGTTGAGAGCCTCATCCGGCGAGATTCTACCCTGTGCCCTCGGTCCATCCCAAAGATGATGGGCTCAAGTCCCGTCGTGAACCCGCCATGCTGGGCATCAGGTTAGGGCTCAACCTTAACCTGACAGTGCCAGCCACGTCATCACCGAGAGACCTGCGGCTACCGCAGGCCCCGCAGCGAGGCGACCGGAGCCACGTGCCCTGCTGCTGGTCATGCGCCTTGGAACTGCCCCGATTTGATGAACTTCCTCCAGAGACTCTAGATCCCTTCCAGTGTCCATCAAATCGGGCAGTTCCACACTGGGGTTTACAAAGGTGAACTTGCACGAAAGCCTCCGTCAAGAGCCGGGTCGAAACACCTGTACGATCGACGTGCCGACGTGTTCAAATGCTGTTGCCGTGGCGAGCCCCGCGTGGGTGGCGCCGGACCCGATCGCGCGCCCCGCGGCCCAAATCCAGCCACGTCGGCCAGGGGTGTCTGCCTCGACAACGTAGACCGGGCCTAGAGGTCGGCTCCGCACAGGCAGCGGGGCACCGATTTCGTCAAGACCGGCCCGAGTCGCGGGAAGTGGGTGTGTCAGTAGGGCACTCGCTGTCTTCGTTCGGACGTCCGACCGGGCTGAAACGGACACCCGTCCGCGACCCGCCAGTGCACTCGGCTGTAACTGGCCAAGCTCGATTGGGTCGCTAGCGATACGGCTTCCGGATGAAAGGACGTCCGTGGAGCTCGCGCGGCCGAAGCGCTCCGAAGCGCCGTTGGAGTCTAACGGACGCCCTGGCTCAGGTCGATGCGCGGGAGCGGAGTTATTGCGATTGATGGGTGCGACCATCGCGAAGGTCTCTGCGGCGGAAAACGCTCGCCGAGGTCCCTCGGCGGGCCGGTCGTCTGCTGGCGCGACCGCGCGCGGGAGATTTGGCACCAACTGTGTGGCGGTCAACCGTGCGGCCGGCAACCGTGTGGTCGTCGAGGGCGCTACTACAACCAGTGGCGGGACCTGCGTCAATGCCGCGAGTGAAACCGCTCCCACGCTGACCGCGGCCAGGACGGTCAAGACTCGCGCGTGACGCGTGCGACGCCGAGACGGGGCGAGGAGCCGGTCGACCCGCGTGAGGAGCGGCGCGTGGGGCGTCGTGACGCCGGCAGCAAGTAAGGGGTTCTGCTGTCGACTGGAGAGCTGCGCCGACAAATGCGCGATACGCGATAAGCGTGATGCGTATGCATGAGGGTTTCCCGCCCGTTCGACGACCCACTCATCACATGCGACCTCCCGCTCGAGCCGAAGGTGACGCCCGATCCACCACACTGTCGGATGCCATCCCACAAGCGCGTTCACCAGGACGTGGACGACGCCAGTCCAATCGTCGCGTCGTCTCGCGTGGGCATACTCGTGGAGGACGACTCGGTCGAGATCGCGTCGGCCACGCCTACTGACGGATCGCCATCTGGTGAGGCATCGCTCGACCGTCGGATCGAGCGGTCGACACGCGCGCTTTGCCTGCGCCAGGAGAATCAGATCGCGCGCCACCTGGGTGACCGCAACCAACGTCCACAGCGCCCAGCCGATTGCGCCCCTACCGCGAGCCAATCTGGCGGCGAGGGGGCCACGAGAGGGAATACGGACGTTGCCCGGTTCCCGGTTGTGGCACTGCGGCCCGGGCCCGGATCTGCCGTTCTTGTGTCGCTCATGGCGACGTCTAGTCCCGACAGTGTGTCCCTTGGCGTGAGGCTGAGCGGCGCCAGAGCCAGCGCCACGAAGAGGGTCGCTGACCAGATCGCATGCCTGGCCGACGCATTCAACCGCGGGACGCATCGCAATACGCAGGTCACAACAAGCGTGAGGAGTGATGCCTGCCACGTCCACGTGACGAGCCATTCGAATCCACTACCACTACTCATTTCGGTACCTTGAGCTTGCGGCGAAGCTCGCTCAGCGTTGCGTCATCGACGCTTGCGTTTTCGAGGATATTGAGCAGAAGCGAGTTCGGAGAGTTATCAAAGAGTTGACTTACCAGCCGCTGAATCGCGGAGCGTCGGGCGCCATCGCGGTCAACGGTCGGAATGTATACAAACGCCCGGCCCTGCGTCTCGTGACGAAGATACCCTTTGCGTTCCAAAATCCGCAGGATGGTCAATACGCTGTTGTAAGCCGGGCGTCCTTGGGCTGGTAGGGCTGTCACGACCTCCCTGACCGTCGCTCGTTCGAGAGTCCACAGGACGTTCATCAGCCGGAGTTCGCCGTCTGTAAGTGTGGTCGACTGCTTGCGAGGCACGATGCCCAGGCTACTGGTTCGTCAGAAACGATGTCAACTAAAAAATTAAGACACTTAGGATAAGCTAACGATGGTAAGACAGAGACCACAACTTTTCTCCGTGGCTACAATTGCGTGGCTGGTGGGTTTGCTAGCGGTCGAGGGATTCGCGCAGACGCCGGAGTCAACGCAACGTGCCGAGCGCGGAGCGCTGGCTGCGCTCGAGGCCTACATGGAAACGTGGAATACCCGGAAGCCGGAGGTGTGGGCCACCTCGCTGCACTTTCCGCACGTGCGGCCGTCAGCGCGGCCGTTTCGGTTGTCGCGTTCGCCGGACGAGTTCACCTCGACGGTGAACTTCGAGCGGACAGTGGCGACCGGGTGGCACCGAAGTCAGTGGGACTCGTTCCGGGTGCTACACGTGAGCGAGTCGAAGGTTCATGTGGCCGGTCAGTACACGCGCTATGCGCGTGAGAGCACGCCGATCTTTACGGCGCTCGTGACCTACGTGGTGACAAAAAAAGACGGCCGCTGGGGCACCCAGGCTCGATTTGGCGCGGGGCGGATGGGACTGACCACCGAGGAGCGTGATGCGAACGCGGCTGCCGCGGAGGACGCGGTGGCGGCCTATGTCGACGCGATGAACGACCCCACGAATGTTGACGGTTGGGCGGACACGATGCACTACCCACAGGTGCGTATCGCTCGTGGCACCCTCCAGCAGTGGGAGACCGACGTCTCGTTCAAGGCTGGTTCAGAGCCGGGACGCCTCCGCACGTGGTTTCGGACTCGGTTGGTCAGCTTTGACGCAGTGCAGGTTGGACAGGACGCCGTCAATGCCGCGGTGCAATACAGCCTTGAGAACTTGGACGGAGAGTCCCTCGCGACTCATGACGCCGTATTTCTTGTCACCCGCCGCGACGGCATCTGGAAGATACAGGCTCGTTCTTCAATGTGAACGTCAATCCTCCCACTCAGCCCACATCCATCGACCCGCCTGCGACAGCGGTCCAACGTAGTCCCCCATGTTGTAGTGACCAGCGCCGTCGACTTGGATGAGACCCGATGGGTGGTTTCGGGTGGCAAGCTCGTTGGCGGTATCCTGCGCCGGACCAAACGGCACGACTTCGTCGCTCGGACTGTGGATGAGCTGAATCGGCATCGAGCCCAGCCCATCGAGTGAGGCGTCTCCCTGATACGCCGCCATCGCGATGGCACCCGTAAAGAGGTCGCTGTGTCGAGTGGCGAAATACCAGGTGCCGCGGCCCCCCATGCTGAAGCCGGTTACGAGAATCCGGTCGGGGTCGATGGTATGCGTGGCCATGACCTCCTCGACGAGCGCCATGACCGCCTCTTCGGATTGCTCATTGTTCCATCGTCGGGCCGGGACGTCGGGGGCGACGATGATGGCGTTCCAGTCTCTGAGACCCGGTTCGACGATTTGTTGCATGAATCGGCTGCCATAGTAGGGGGCGCTGCCGCCCGGGTGGAGCGCCAAGACCAACGGACGAGGTTCGCTCTCGCCGCCGCCGGTGTCGTCCGCGGCTGCAAGATCAGCCGGCAACGAGATCCCATAGGTCATCTTTCCGCCGTTTGGCATCTCGAAGACGGTATTGCTGATGCTCGGCGGGGCGGCCGATTGAGCGGCCAGACCGATGGCCATCGAGGCTGTCGCCAGTGTCAAGAGAATCCTCATGACGTGTATTGTCCACGAAATCGGCAATAATCTGTTTCCGACCTTTCAACTTTCATCATGTCCGTCCGCACTCGCTTTGCTCCAAGTCCTACGGGTTACCTGCACATCGGCGGTGTCCGCACGGCACTGTTCAACTGGCTGTTCGCGCGGCGTCACGGCGGCCAGTTCGTGCTTCGGATCGACGATACCGACCGGCAACGAAATGTTGATGAGGCATTGCAGCCCATCCTCGACGGATTTCGTTGGCTGGGTCTTGATTGGGACGAAGGCCCGGAGGTCGGGGGACCGCACGCGCCGTATTTTCAATCGCAGCGGCGCTCCCGGCATCAGGCGGTCGTAGACGAGCTGCTTCAGCGTGGCGCGGCGTATCGCGACTACGCCACGCAGGAAGAGATTCAGGCAGAGCGCGAGGACGCCCAGCGGGAGAAACGGCGATTTATCTATAGCCGGCGATGGATGGCGGAGACCGGGGCCGCGGCCGAGCGTTACCGAGCCGAGGGAAGACCAGGGGTCGTTCGTCTCAAAATGCCGCGCGAGGGAACCTGTGTGCTGGACGACGAGGTGCGGGGCCTGGTGTCGTTTGACTGGGCGCTGGAGCAAGACCACGTGATCCAGCGAGCAGACGGCACGTGTCTGTATCACTTGGCCAGCGCGGTAGACGACCACGACCTCGAGATCACGCACGTGATTCGTGCGGTGGAGCATCTCTCGAACACGCCGCGCCAAGTGTTTATTGCCCAGGCGCTTGGCTTTGCGCTCCCCCGATACGCGCATCTCCCGTATGTCGCGGCACCGGGAAGTAGTGAGAAGCTCAGCAAGCGAAAACTCGACGCCTATCTTCGGAACCACGAGTTCAAGAAGATCTACGACCACGGGTTGGCTATCGTCGACGCCTTGGGCGCTGACACTTCCCCGGAAACATTCAGTCCGGTTGTCGTCGACTTTTATCGTGACGTGGGCTACCGACCCGACGCGCTGGCCAACTACCTCTTGCTCCTGGGCTGGTCTCTCGATGACCGAACCGAGACGTTTTCACGTGATGAGATGGTCCGTCATTTTTCGCTCGAACGGGTGAAAGGCGCGGCAGCGAGTTTTGACCCTCAGAAATTGCAGGCGTTTCAGGGGCGCTATATGCATGCGCTCTCGACTGACGACACCGTGGCGGCCGTTCTGCCTTTTCTGGTGCGGGCAGATCTACTGCCGTCCTTGCCATCAGATTCGGCCGTGAACCGCGTTGCCTCCGTGGTGGAGGCGGCAGGTGACCGTATCGCAGTCGCTGGAGATATTCTGAGTTATCGAGACTACTTTCAGGCCGACGACGAGCTGGTCTTCGAGCCCAAAGCGTTCAAGAAAAGGTTGCAAGCCGACGGGGCGGCGACGCGACTCAAGAAGTTCCGTGATGGGCTCGAATCGGTGGAACCATTTGATGCGGTCACGACTGAACGATATGTGAAGGCATTTGTCGAATCCGAACAGCTCACGATTGGACAAATCATTCACGCTATACGTGTTGCCGTCACTGGGAAGACCGTAGGGTTCGGCCTTTTCGACGGATTGGCAATTCTCGGACGCGAGTCCTGCCTGGCGCGGATCGACAGAGCGCTCAGCCTCGTCGAGTCCGGAGCAACCACTAAGTCACCAACGACAACCTCATGAGCGACACACAGAAAGCAGCTCCCGGGCTCGATTTCATCCGTCAGATCGTGGCCGACGATGTCACCGAGGGTCGACGTGGCGGACGAGTACACACGAGATTCCCGCCCGAGCCAAACGGGTATCTGCACATTGGACACGCGAAGGCGATCTGTCTCGATTTTGGGGTTGCTGGCGAGTATCAGGGCTTGTGCAACCTGAGAATGGACGACACCAATCCGGAGACCGAGGACAAAGAGTTTGTCGGTGCGATTGCGGCCGACGTGGCCTGGCTTGGTTTTGACTGGGGCGAGCGGCTCTTTCACGCATCAGACTATTTCGAGCGTCTCTATGAGTGCGCGGTGCGGCTGATTACCACCGGCGACGCGTACGTTGATGACTTGCAGGGTGATGAAGTCTCCGCCTATCGCGGTCGCTGGAACGAGTCTGGCAGAAACAGCCCGAATCGAGACCGTTCGGTGGAGGAGAATCTTGATCTGTTCGCGCGGATGCGTCAGGGAGAGTTTGACGACGGGGTCCGGGCATTGCGGGCAAAGATCGACATGGCCGCGCCCAACATGAATCTGCGGGATCCCACGATCTACCGCATTCGGCGGGCGCCTCACTATCGGCGGGGCGACAGCTGGTGTATCTACCCGACCTACGACTTCACGCATCCACTTTCAGACGCGTTCGAAGGGGTGACTCATTCGCTCTGCACGCTCGAGTTCGAAGACCACCGGCCGCTCTACGACTGGTTTCTTCAGCGATTGGATTTTGAAGACCCACCGCGGCAAATCGAGTTCGCTCGTCTGAGCCTGACGCACACGATCGTCAGCAAGCGCAAGTTGCTCGAGCTGGTGGAAGGTGGGCACGTGAGCGGGTGGGACGACCCTCGTATGCCGACCCTGGTCGGCATGCGTCGTCGGGGATTCACGGCCGCGGCAGTTCGCGACTTTTGTGACCGGATCGGCGTGGCGAAGGCCAACAGCACCGTGCAACTCGCGCAGCTTGAGGACGCCGTGCGCCAAGACCTCAATGCGCACTCCCCGCGGGTGATGGGCGTGCTTCGACCTCTGCGGGTCGTCATCGAGAACTATCCGGACGATGGACCGCCGGACGAAGAGTTGGAGGCCATCAACAATCCGGAAGACGAATCGGCAGGGACGAGGCTCGTGCCGTTTTCGCGTGTTCTGTATATCGAACGCGACGATTTTCACGAGGACCCCCCAAAGAAATATTTTCGGTTGGCACCCGGTCGAGAAGTGCGGCTCCGATACGCCTACTTCATAAAGTGCGTTGGCGTGGTGAAAGACCCCGAGACGGGAGAGGTCATCGAGATCCGATGTAGCTACGACGCCGCGACCCGGGGCGGGCATGCACCCGACGGCCGTAAGGTGCGTGGCACCATTCATTGGGTGTCCGCCAAACATGCAGTCGACACCGAGGTGAGACTGTACGGTCACCTCTTTTCAGCCGAACATCCTGAGCTTGCGAGTGAGGGAGGAGATTTTAAGGATTCCCTCAATCCGGAGTCGTTGGAAGTTCTCCGGGGTTGCCGGGTCGAACCACATTTGCGCAATGCTCAGCCCGGTGCTCGCTATCAGCTCGAGCGGATGGGGTACTTTTGCGTCGACCCTGACACGTCAGACGAGACCCTGGTGCTCAATCGGACGGTCAGCCTTCGCGACACCTGGGCCAAACTCCAAAAGAAGGCCCAGGCGTCGTAAAGCCCCGAGCCAGACTATCCCTTGGAACCCAGCCCCAGCGCACGGCGCCAGGCTGCGAGTTGGCCGATGTGACCTGCCTCGTGCGAGGTCATGAGAAAGATGGCGTAGTCACCGACGGTCGGAAAATGGCCCCGCATTTTTTCGTTCGGATGCGGCTGGGCAAGTGTGGCCGGGTCAACGTTCTTTATGGCCTCGGTGACACGGACGTGCTGTGCCTTGAGCGCGTCGACGATCTCGTCCTTGCTCGGATACGCGGATTGGTCGGCTGAGGGCACACCCCCGGTCGCGAACGGCGCGCCCCAGCCCTCTGGCAACGTCGACTCGAGGCCAAGCGTCTTGGCCAGGCTGTTCGACACCACCGCCAGATGACCAAGCGACCACGCCGCGTGGTTGATGACGCCGTTGGGTTGCTGGACCATTTGCTCTGGGGAGAGGTCCTTGACCAAGGACTCCGCGGAATTCAGATTCATACCGTAGGCAAATATCACGTGATCAAGCATCCTGATTCTCCAATATGACGGCGCTCATTGGCGCCGCGGTAGGGTGTGGCAAGAGATGCCACGGGTTGGTAGCTTCGAATTATACTGACCAGGCGTATCCCCATGACTAATCGTCAGATTCAGCTTGCCGCACGTCCTACCGGGTTCCCTACTCGCCAGAATTTCCGTCTGGTCGAGGCCGATGTGCCGGAGCCTGGGCCAGGTGAGATGTTGTGTCGGACCATTTACCTCTCGCTCGACCCGTATATGCGCGGTCGTATGAACGCCGGCCCTTCCTATGCCCCTGCCCTGGAGCTCGGCGACGTCATGACCGGTGGCACCGTCTCTCAGGTTGTTACGTCGCATCTGCCGGACTACACGCCCGGTGACATCGTGCTGACGACAAACGGGTGGCAGGAGTACGCCGTGTCCGACGGTCAGGGCGTGCAGGTCATCGACTCGAGCCTCGCCCCTGTCTCGACGGCGCTTGGCGTATTGGGAATGCCCGGGCTCACAGCCTATGTGGGGTTGCTCGATATCGGGCGGCCTCAACCGGGTGAGACGGTCGTGGTGTCCGCCGCGTCGGGCGCCGTGGGCGCCGTCGTGGGTCAGGTGGCCCGGGCGTCCGTCAAAGACTGCCGTGTGGTCGGAGTCGCGGGGACCAAGGAAAAATGTGATTACGTTGTCGACACATTGGGTTTTGATGCGTGTGTCAGTCACCGCAGCGACAGGCTGGCCAACGATCTGAAGGCTGTCTGCCCGGACGGCATCGATGTGTATTTCGAGAACGTCGGGGGCAAAGTGTTCGATGCGGTCGTGCCGCTCCTGAACACCTTTGCGCGTGTCCCGGTGTGCGGGCGGATTGCGAACTACAACCTTTCCGCGCCCCCGGAGGGACCGGACGGAACGCCCGCGTTGATGGGACAGGTGTTGGTGAAACGGATCACGTTGCGTGGGTTCATCATCTTTGACCACGCAGATCGGGCGCCTGCATTTCGGCGGGATGTCAGCGGGTGGATCCGCAGCGGAGCCGTCAAGTATCGCGAAGATATCTTCGACGGGCTTGACAATGCCGTCAGCGCGTTTCTGGGGCTGCTCGAGGGGAAGAACTTTGGCAAGCTGCTGGTTCGAGTCTCCGACGACCCGACTCTAACGCCAGTCCACTAGAATTGGTACGCGTCACCGCTCTACGAGGCGATTCGTGACCGAGCAGCCTGCCCCGCCGAATCGTCGACTCTTCCGGCCCCCCGATACCCTTGTTCTCCTGTTCGTCTTGATCGTTGCGGCCCAGCTTGCGACCTACGTTCTGCCCGCGGGTGAGTTTGAACGGGAGGGGCGACAGGTAGTGCCCGGGAGCTATCACGCGGTCGACGCCGAGGCCCTGCCCTTCTACACCTTCCTCACCGCCATCCCTGGTGGATTGGCGGCGGCCCACGAGATCATCTTCTTTGTTTTCATTGTTGGTGGGGTCGTCGCCGTCGTGCGTGCCACCGGTGCTATTGACGCGGTGATCGGTTCGGCCATACGACATCTCGGCGACCGTCCCTCGGTGCTGGCGCTTGGCATGGTGACGCTCCTGGCGCTGGGGTCGTCGACCGTTGGGATGGCCGAGGAGTATCTACCCTTTGTGCCGCTGCTGGTCACAATGTGTCTGGCGCTGAAGATGGATGCGGTCGTGGCCGTGGGCATCATCTATATCGGCGCCGGGGTGGGCTATGGGTGCGCTGCGCTCAACCCGTTTACCGTTCTCATCGCCCAGGACATTGCCGGGGTCGAGCTGGCCTCCGGACAGGGATTTCGATGGGTGCTGCTGCTGGTCTGCGTCGTGGTCGGGGTCGATCATATCCGTCGCTACGTGCGACGGCTGCAAGCCGATCCATCTTCAAGCCTCGTGGCCGATGTGGACTACTCCCGCGGGTTTCAGATGCCGGACGACGTCACATTCACACGTCGACGCGTCCTGGTGCTGGTGGCGTTTGTGGCCGCGATCGTGACGTTTGTCTACGGCGTGGCCATGTGGGAGTGGTATCTGACCGAGCTCATGGCGATTTTTCTGGCGTTGGCTCTGGTGGCGGCAATTCTCGGGGGTCTTGGTCCCGACAGAGTGGCGGCCGAGTTCTGCCGCGGCGCGGCAGAGTTGAGCAAAACCGCGCTCCTTATCGGATTCGCGAGAACGATCGAATTGGTCCTATCCGATGGCCGAGTCATCGACACGGTGATCAACGCGCTGGCCCAACCCCTCCAGGCGTTGCCGCGGACGGTCGCCGCCGTGGGCATGCTCGGGGTCCAAAGCCTGTGTAACCTTTTCGTACCCTCTGGCTCCGGTCAGGCGTATGTGACGATGCCGATTATGGCCCCGCTCGCGGACCTGACGGATTTGAGCCGGCAGACCGCCGTGCTCGCCTATCAGTTTGGTGACGGCTTTACGAACATGATCGTCCCAACCAACGCCGTCTTGATGGGCGTCTTGGCGCTCGGGCAGATTCCGTATCAGCGGTGGCTCCGTTTTATTGCCCCGCTGCTCGTCAAGCTCTATATCGTGGCCATTCTGGCCCTGATTGTCGCGGTCCAGTCTGGATATTGAGTGCACCGCCCGTAGTGGGTCGGGAATGTCTAGAGCCCGTCCGGTGTTTTGAGTAACGACGCGGCGATGTAGAATCCTGGATAGAAGACTATGCCCATCCCACACTTGCGGACACAGCGTTCTTTCGGCTCGCTCGCGGCCATCCTCGGGCCGTTTCTCTTGGTGGCAGCTGCATGCGGGGGCGGCGGAGTGCTGGGGTCGGGTGGCGGCGGAGCAGACAGCGCGGCGACCGCGTCGGTGTTCCAGGTGCCGGCCGGTATGACGGTCCACCTGGCGCGGGACCGGACGCCGCTCGACGACCTCGTCATGCACGATCTAGATGGGCGTGCCGTTTCGCTCCCGGAGCTTCGCGGCAAGGTGGTCCTCGTGAACTTTTGGGCTACCTGGTGCGGACCCTGTCGGGCGGAGATTCCGGATCTGATGGCGCTTCGCGACCGTTATCCGGACGAGTTGGAAGTGATCGGCGTCTCGCTTGATGAGGGCGGCCCCGGTGTTGTGCGGGCGTTTGTCGACGAGCTCGAGATGAACTACCCGGTCGTCATGACCACGGCGCAGATCGCGAACCATTTTCCCGGTGTGTTCGCGTTGCCGACCACGTTCGTGCTGGATCCGGACGGAGCCGTTGCCCAACGGCACGTTGGTTTGGTCAACCCCGCCGTCATCGAACAAGAGATGAAGCATCTGGTGGGGTTACCGACGAGTGTCGTCGCAGAGCTGGTCGATGACATCGGGTCGAGACATCTCATTGACGCAGCCCAGGCGACGGAAATTCCGAGCATTGACCTATCTATGTTGACTGTGGCGCAGAAGGAAACCGCGCTGCAACGTCTGAACGCCGAGCACTGCACCTGTGGCTGTCAGCTCACACTGGCCGGGTGCCGCATCAACGACCCAGCGTGCGACGTGAGTCTTCCGCTCGCCCAGAAGGTCGTTGACGAGATCGTCGGCTAGTGCACCGCCGTCGGATGAGGTCACAGCCTCGGGGTCACATGACCGCCAGGCTCGTGTGTTTCCAGTAGCAAACTCTCGTTGGCGCTCCGGGTCCCTACCGGTCGCACGAACCTGATTCTCATTTGAATGCAGTCCGCCACGCCGTCAGACGACGCGGGACTTCTGCACGCGGTCAGTATCAATACTGACAAGCGACAAGATGTTCCATGCGACCGACACCAGAGGCGTCAGCACAGACTGACCGACACCGTGGCGGCCGACTGCAACACCCGGGTAAGGAATGGCCGCGAACGATAGACCGGATTGGACCTGAGATCGTCACACCATGACTCCCAGGCAATACCCTTTGGGATAGACACCCGTTGCCGAGAACGGCACGTTCGTCGACACAGGCGGAGGTGCCTCCAACGAATCCGACACGGAGCCACGGACTCACGAAGCGTGTGAGTCGCCGTATAGTAGCGACGACGGGTGCTTGCTCCGGTCGCTGTTGCTCGGTCGCCGGAAGTGCCCGAGACCGTGGCTGATCCGTGGGTTGTGAGGTGACTACACTCGAGCGATGAGGGCGGTCGACAACCCAGCATGCCTCAGGCCCGCGTGTGCGAACTTTGGAAAGCCGGGCATCAACATCGTGGGCCACGGCTGGATTCCGACGAAGTCGGGCCGTCGGCCGCGGCACCGTTGCAAGATCTGCGGAGGCACGGTCAGCCTGAATACGGGCACCCCTACCGTGGGCTTCGCTGCGGGCGGAGGGAATTCGACCAGGTAGCAAGCCTGCGAGTCGAGGGTGTGAGCATTTCTGCGACGGCCCGGGTCACGGGTCGTTCCCGCAACACGATTGCCCGATGGCTCGACCGGGCCTCGAGCGCGGCCGCGCGTTTCAACCGGCACATATTGCGGGACTTCGAGGTGCGTGAGCTGCAGGCGGACGAGCTGTACACGTTCATCGGCAGCAAGTGCAGACCGACGTGGCTCTTTGCGACCATCGAGGTAACCTCCCGTGGGTGGGCGAGCGGCCTCGTCGGCCGCCGGTCCTCTCGAAACACCACAGCGGTACTCGATGACGTCATCCTGCACGGCCGCCTGGTTGGAGTCCCGTTGACCGCGACCGATGGCTTCGAATCCTACGGCGCGGTGATCCAGCGCCTCCTGGGTCCCGCGTGCGTTTACAGTCAGGTGATCAAGACGCGTCGGAACGATCGGGTCGTCTGAGTCGAGCGGCGGGTGAAGATCGGGACGGCGCCGCAGCTGAAGGACGCGTTGGTGCAGTCAGAGGATTCCGACCACCTGAACACGTCGTTCGTTGAGCGCCTCAATCTCACCATTCGTCAAGGTTCGGCGTACTTGCGCCGCTGCTCGCCGTGTCACGCGCGAGGCGAAGATCAGCTCCGCGGGCACGTTGAGCTCCTGCGCTGTCACTACAACTTCGTGCGGCCACACCGCGCGTTGCAGTTCGGGCGAGAGACCAGAACGCGCGTGATGCAGGCCGGCGTGGTGAGCACGCGACTGAGCTGGAACGACATCTTCACAGCGCCCGATCGCTGTCGATATCTGCCTGTCGCGGTCGTACGTTTTCCTGTGACTGTCCAGTTCCGAGAATCTGCCACAACCGCGCTGTCGACCTTCTCGTGGCCGCACAAACAGAGACTGGCGGCCTGGTCAACAGCGAACGACGCAAGCACCGACGCGGTGATGTCACGAGGTGGTGATAGGCAAGACCGAGACGCGCACACCAGTGAGCGTTCACGTGCCTGCCTGCAGGCCATGCCCGTCAGGGCACGGGCACCCTCGCCTTCAGCTCCTTCGAACCCGTTGAGGGTGGTCGCGCTCAGTCGAAGTCGATGACCCAAGAGCGCCCGCGCGAAGGTCATCTTTCGAGATGATGTTCGATGTCTCTGTCTCGGGATCGAACACGATCACGATCTCGCCGCAGTCGAGCTGGCGCCGGACGGCGTCTTTCTTGTCGTTCAAGGAGCGCTCTTCAGTGCCGTAGTCGGTCCCGTCTCGGGTCACAAACTCTTCGATCAACCCGTCGAGAGCCTGACGGCTCAAGGCTTCAACCGGGATCTGCACAAACCTCACTCCGGCCGCTCCTGCTCGTTCCTGTATTCAGGCGAATCTCCCGAGGGCGCTGGTCCCGACCGTGCCGCGTCTTCATCTCCGAAACCACCCGAGAATAGAAGCGAGCGACCGGCACCGCAGCGGCCACAGCCAACCGCACGTCGAACCTTGAGTGCGACGTCTTGGCGCCCGATGTCATGGAGCGTGCAGATGTGCGGGTGGTCCAGGACTGCCACGGTGCGGGCTTCGCGCATCGTGAGCCAGATTACTTGAGAGAAGAGTAATCGGTCGCCTCCGTGAAGACCGACTCGATGTTCATAACCTTGAGGCCCAGGCGCGCGTAGTCCTCACGGAAGCTCTAGCTAGTCCTTCACAAACGACGCCCAGTTCTCGGTTGCAGCGGCACTACTGGGATGGGAGAGGATGTAGATGAGGATGTCTTTCGACGACTCATCAAACGAAGGGGCGCGTATCGTTGACGCCGCGCTCGCAGTCGTACACCGCGGGACGTCCTGGGGTGTGAAGTACGCGACGTTGGTGATCTGTGCGCGGCGAACATCTCGGTGACGTTGTCTCGGAATACTTGGCTGAGGAGATTGACTTTGCCGTCCTCAACCCTAGTGCGATGAGTCCTAAGTTCGCGAATGAAGAGGTGTTACGATGGTCTCTCTTTTGGAGGGGCTATGGCACGAACAGGACGACCATCGGTAGCTGTTGTACTCGACTCGGAAGAGCGTGAGGTA
>Ga0310121_10000092_pt1 | contig 86853 bp, 79 predicted proteins | sample CB27_Tmax_986_MG_FD_203504 | JGI IMG/M metagenome (GOLD analysis project Ga0310121, IMG submission 203504) | Marine microbial communities from Western Arctic Ocean, Canada - CB27_Tmax_986 | ecosystem: Environmental > Aquatic > Marine > Oceanic | place: Canada: Western Arctic Ocean | collected... | reverse complement strand
GGTCATCACTACCCGTCTCAACTTTCGGGAGGGGAGCAGCAGCGGGTGGCCATCGCCCGAGCCCTCGCCAATGACCCCCCGATCTTGCTGGCCGACGAGCCCACGGGGAATCTCGACTCACAGACTGGTCGGCTGGTCATTGACTTGCTCCAATCGGTCCACGCCACACGGGAGACCACGGTCGTGATGGTGACGCACGACGTGGAAGTAGCCAACCGGAGCGAGGTGGTGGTCTCGATGCGCGATGGTCGCGCGGAATATTCAGCTCGGTCGGGCCAGTCATGATGTTTGTCGCACGGATGGCGTGGAGGGAATTGCGAGCGTCGTGGCGCCGTCTGATCTTTTTCTTTCTGTGTGTGGCGGTCGGCGTGGGTGGGATCGTCGCGCTTCGCTCGGTGATCCAGAATGTCCGCGTCGCGTTGGCGGCGGAGGCGAAGACCCTCACTGCCGCTGATGTTTCGCTGCGCACCGACCAAGAGTGGACACCGGATGTGCGCGGCGCTGTCGACGATCACCTGGCTCAGATACCCGGTGCGGCTCTGACAGAGACCGTAGACGTGACCACCATGGTGCGCGTGCCCGACGAAGACAGCGTGCGCACAAAGGTGGTCGAGCTGCGAGGCGTGCGGAGAGAATTTCCATTTTATGGCCGGTTCGAACTTGCCGACGGACAGACCTATTCCTACGCGCTGCTCGAAGACCGCGGAAGTTTGGTCGGACGAGAGCTATTGGCCCAACTCGACATCGAGGTGGGGGACTCGATCGCCGTTGGGGACGTCAACTTCACGGTGCGCGGCGTGATCCACACGGAGCCGGGTCGCCAGCTTGGTGGGTTCAGTTTTGGTCCACGGGTGCTGGTGGCGTACGACGCCGTCGAGGAGACCGGCCTTTTGACCTTTGCTAGCCGGGCGACTCGTCAATTCCTCGTGCGAGTCCCGGACGAGGCTGTCGTCGATCCGCTCGTTGATTCCTTACGCGAGGACCTGCGAGACGCGTTCGTGCGTGTCAGCTCGTATCGGCGGACCGAGAACCGAATAGAACGTAATCTGGGCCGAACCGAGAATTATCTGAGCCTGATCGGATTTGTCATCGTGATTCTGGGCGGGATTGGGGTCTGGAGTGTAACCCGGGTCTTTGTGCAGCAGCGTCTTCGGAGTGTGGCAATTCTGCGATGTATCGGCGCTACCATGCCTCGCGTGCTGGCCGTTTATGTCTTGCAGGTTGTGGCGCTCGGGCTGGCCGGGAGCACATTGGGGATTGGTCTCGCGTGGGCGGCCTTGGCCGCCGTTCCCGACATGTTGACGGCGCAGGCGGCGACCGCCGTCGGCATCAGGGGAGTATCGACGGCGTTGACCCCGTCGGCCATGCTGCAAGGACTGGCAGTCGGTGTGCTCGTGTCTTTCCTTTTCGCGCTGGTGCCGCTGCTGGAGGTGCGCGGGGCCAAGCCAATTCTGTTGCTCCGGCAAGGGACGCTGCCGGGCGCGGTCGGCGTGGACTGGCTGAGGATTGGTGCCATCGCCGCCGTTGGGAGCGCGCTTGTTGCTGTGGCAAGCTGGCAAGCGGCGTCGCTGGAGATCGGCCTGTATGTGGTTGGTGGGTTTACTGGCGTTGCATTGGCCCTGCACTTTCTCGGGCAGCTCTTGATCGCCGTTATTTACCCGTTGCAGTCGACGCGCTGGTTTCCGCTCCGTCATGCTGCCGTCAATCTCAGTCGCCCCGGAAACCAGACGCGGGTGATTCTGTTGGCCGTGGGGCTCGGGAGCTTTTTTGTCATCGGCATGCAGACGTTGCAGACAAATTTGCTCATGAATTTTGCGCTCGAGCTGCGGGAGGATTCGCCCGACATGTTTCTAATCGACATACAAGAGGACCAGGCCGCCGGTGTCACGGCCACCATAGCCGGGAGTGTGGAGAATGTCCCTGAGCTGGTGCCTGTGTTGCGGGCCCGGGTGACCGGCGTGGACGGTCGCCGGTTGCAGGTCACTGGTCACGGAGAGGCCCGACGCGCGGGTCTTGGGCGTGAATACACCGTGACCTATCGGTCGCATCTCGAGGAGAACGAGCGGGTGGTGGCGGGAGAGTTTTGGTCGCCAGAGCCAGCCACCGAGCCCGAAGTGTCCATTGAGCAGAACCTCGACCGTGAACGACATCTTTCGGTGGGTGACCTCGTGACCTTTGACGTGCTGGGACGGACGGTGGATGCGCGGGTGACGAGCGTGCGGGCGGTCGATTGGGACGACTCGCGCAGCGGTGGATTTATGTTTCTCTTTCGACCGGGTTCGCTCGACGGGGCACCACATTCGTATGTGGCGTTTCTCAAAGGGCCGGCGGATCGAGACACGCGCGCGCGTCTCCAGCGAGACATCGTGGCTCAGTATGCGAATGTGTCGGTGATTGACGGTCTCGAGGTGATTCGTACGATCAGACGCGTGTTGGACTACGTCACGACGGCGATCACAGCGGTGGGGGGGGTCGCCGTGCTGAGCGGTGTCTTGATTCTGATTGGGTCGGTCGCGATGACCAAGTTTCAGCGGGGATACGAGGTCGCCATTTTCAAGACGCTCGGCGCCAACACACGCCTACTGACCACAATGCTCGTCCTCGAGTACGGGGTGCTCGGGCTCCTCGCCGGCACGGTCGGTTCTCTTGGTGCGTTGATTCTGACCTGGGTCCTGACGCGCCAGGTTTTCGAGGTCGCGTGGTTTGCGTCGCCGCTCACGAACGCCACGGGCGTGCTCTTGACGACACTGGCAGTCGGAGTGGTCGGAGTGGTGTCGAGTATTGATGTTTTGCGTCGCAAACCACTACTGACGCTGCGCGCGGAGTGAAACGAGGTCCGGACAGCACGGGCCACGGGGTGAGCGTGATGGTTCGCTCAGGCCGCGTGCTATCATCAGATTTTGGCCATGAACCGCTTTGTCCACGTAGAAAGCAGGGGCGATTCGGATGCACCAAACGGCGTACAAGAAGGCACTCGTCAGCAAGCGTGACGAGATTCTCTCTGAGGGTGGGGGCAAGCATCTCGAGACATCCCAAGAGAACAACACCCGTCAAGGCGACGTCGCCGACCAGGCGACCGGGACCAATGAAGTCCATATTCAACTAAAGGTCAAGCAAACCGATGCGAAGATCCTCAAGGCTATTGAGGAGGCGCTCCGAAGAATCGATGAGAAGACCTACGGTATCTGTCGGGACTGCGGTGAGCCGATCGCGCCCGCGCGTTTGGACGCGATTCCCTGGACCCATGCCTGCATTACCTGCAAGGAGCAGCAGGGATCCTGACTGCCCCATCATCGGGCTCCGATCACTCGGCACCGTCGACACGCTTTGTCGTTGTCGCGCTCGGCAGCAATCTCGAACCGCGCGAAACTCATTTCAGCTATGCGCTGCAACGGTTGGGGGACGCGCTCGGTGACCTGCGAGCTTCACGCTTTCATGACACCGCGCCCGTGGATGTTCGTCCGCAGCCGCGGTTTCTGAACGCCGTCGCGGTGGGTCGGCTGGCGCCAGAGGTGAGTCCGATGCATCTCCTGCAGACACTGCTCGCCATCGAGCAAGAGCGAGGGCGGACGCGTCCGTTTGCCGGTGCTCCGCGGACACTGGATCTCGATCTCATCCTGATCGACGATCTGGTGCTGGACACCCCATCACTCTGTTTGCCGCATCCTCACTTCAGAGCCCGCCGATTCGTACTCGAACCGCTGGTCGAGGTGGCTCCTGATGTCGTCGACCCGGTCACGGGGTTGACCGCGCGCCAACTCCTTGACGCGTTGACGTAGTGTCTCGGGTCAGTGATTCGTTACATGTCGCCACTCGTACCTGAGCGGCGTGCGACCCGCTTCTACTACTCGAAGCGGAGCGATTCGATTGGATCGAGGCGGGCCGCTTTTCGGGCAGGATAGAAACCAAAGAAAATCCCCGTCGCGGCCGCAAAGCCGACAGCTACTGCCACCGCGTTCGGTGGCACCGATGTGGGCCATTGAAGCATCTGGGTCAATCCCTCTGACAGCCCGAATCCCAGACCGACCCCGACGAGACCGCCGACGACACTGAGCACGACCGCTTCCACCAAGAACTGCATGAGTACGTCGCGCCCTTTGGCGCCCACGGCCATCCTCAGGCCGATCTCACGCGTCCGTTCGGTCACCGACACGAGCATGATATTCATGATTCCGATGCCACCCACGACCAGAGAGACCCCCGCGATACTCGCCAGGAGACCCGTCATCGTCTCGGTCATACCGGCGCGCATGCTCGCGATGTCCTCCTGAGTGCGAATCATAAAATCATTGTCGTCGCCAGGAATGAGACGATGCTCGGCGCGGAGCACGTCCGTTATCTGGGCGGTGATCTCCTCGAGCTGGTCCGGAGACGCCGCTGAGATCGAGATCCCAGAGATGTTTGTCCCGTCGCGGCCCCGTAGCTTCTTCTGAACCGTGGTGTACGGGACCATGATGGTGTCGTCCTGATCTTGTCCAAACTGCCCGGAGCCCTTGGGTTCCAAGACCCCGATGACCTGAAAAGACTGGTTCCGAATGCGCACCCGCTGTCCGACGGGGTTCGCACCTTCGCCAAACAGGTTGTCTCGAACGATCGAACCCAGGACCGCCACCTTGGCGGCGCTTCGGACGTGCGTCTCGGTAAAAAAGCTACCGTATTGGAGTCCCCAGAATCGGATAAAGGGATACTCCACGTCGGTTCCCTCGATCTGAGCCGACCAATTCTGACCGCCCGCAACAACTTGGTCGCGTGTATTCACACTCGCCGCGAGGTAGACCGCACCAGGTACTTGCTGCCGAATCTTCTCGACGTCCTGTGCCTTGAGGGTCGGGGCGCCTCCCATGCCGAGGCTGATGCCCCCCCGACGGTAGTTGCCAGCGCGCACCGAGATGAGGTTTGTTCCGGCTGACCGTACTTGCTCTTCGATTTGCTGTTGGGCGCCCTGTCCGAGAGCAACCATGGTAATCACAGCGGCGACACCAATGACCATGCCCAGCATGGTGAGCGCGGTGCGCATCTTGTTGCGGGCCAGAGCTTTGAGCGCTACCCGGAAGATGATCAGGACGTTCATACGGTCCCCATTTCTTGACGAGCCTGGGTCATAGTCTGAGCGGCATCCGAGATGACGACGCCGTCTCGGAAACGGATGACTCGCTCGCTAAACTCAGAGATCTCCGGTTCATGTGTTATCAGGATAACCGTGATCCCGTTTTCTCGATTCAGACGCTGGAAAATTTCCATGACCTCGATACTCGTTCGCGTATCGAGGTTGCCGGTCGGCTCGTCAGCGAGCAAAATGGCCGGATCATTGACTAGCGAACGAGCGATGGCGACTCGTTGCTGCTGTCCGCCTGACAGCTGGTTTGGATGATGGTCCATTCGGTCGCCAAGTCCGACGTCGGCGAGCATCTGAGTGGAACGGTTCCGTCGTTCAGACGCCCGGACATGGGCGCTGTAGAGCAGCGGAAGCTCCACGTTGTCGAGCGCGGACGTCCGAGCCAGAAGATTGAAGCCCTGAAAGACAAATCCGATCTTCTTGTTTCGGACTGTCGCGAGTTCATCTCGTGACAAACGAGAAACATCTCGACCGTCGAGCCGATAGCTTCCGTTCGTCGGTCGGTCGAGACACCCCAGGATGTGCATGAAGGTCGACTTGCCTGACCCGGACGGCCCGATCACCGAGACAAACTCGCCGGGCTCGATCGAAAGCGTGACGCCGTTGAGCGCGTTCACCTCGACGTCGCCCATGCGGTAGACCTTGGTCAGGTCCTGGACGTCAATGACCGACACGCGTGGAATCCTTGGGACGGTACACTAGCGCCGCCGCCGCCCGAATTGCGGAATAAGTGGCGACCCACCGGCGGCACCGGCCTGCGGACCGGCGCTGCCTTGCGGGGTGGTGATGTTGGTGACGAGTTGGGTGCCGCTCGCCAGACCGTCGGGCCGGTCGTCCCCCGACACGCGTCCGACCCCAAGGAGCTCTGTCGCCGTTCCGTCCGTGACTCCGAGTCGGACCCGCACCTCTTGCAGTTGGTCCCCGTCGAGAACCCAGACCTGCCCCCTCGACTCACTGACGGGCAGCGGGCCAAAAAGCGCGTCGATTGTCGTCGCCCCGCGCTCCACGGCCGGGATACTTGGCGTATCGGAAACGTTTGATGGACGTCGACGGCCTTCTCCACGTGGGGCGCGCCCACCGCCTCGAGCCGCCCGTCGTTGCGTAAAAAATGCCTCGCGTTCTTCCGGAGACATCTGCGCCATTCGCTCGCGCATCTGCTGCCTTCGCTCGGGGTCGGGCGCGCCGCCGCCGCCATCGCCGAAGCCGCCGCCACCCCCACCGAATCCCTCACCCGACCCTGGACTCCGGCCATCGGACCCGGCGCCCGCCTCGCCGCCGGGTCCCGTCACCTGGCGCGAGGAGGGGACTGGTTGATCGATAGCCGCGAACATCTGCGCGGTTGGTTGAAACCGCAACGCCTGATTCGGGATACGCAGGACGTTTTCACGCCGTGCAATTTCGAGTGTCACTGTCGCGGTCATTCCTGGCTTGAGCCGCAGATTAGGGTTCGGGGCATCGATGACGGTGGCATACGTGACCACGTTTTGCGTCACGACCGGCTCCAGCCGTATCTGCGAGACGTGTCCTTCAAACTCATCTTCGGGAAACGCGTCTACCGTAAACGTTACCCGTTGCTTCGGACGGATTCGCCCGACATCCGACTCGTCGATGTTGGCTATGACACGCATCTTTGTCAGGTCGGCCGCGATCACAAATAGCTCCGGCGCTTGCAAGCTAGCGGCGACGGTTTGGCCGACATCGACGAGTCGAGAGATCACGATCCCGTCGATCGGAGCCCGGATCACAGTGTGCTCGAGGTTTACCTCGGTTTGATTGAGCGACGCTTGCGCTTGAATGACGGCGGCCTCCGACGACTTGAGTTGGGCCGCCGCGAAACGAACCGCGACCTGCGCCGCTTCGAACTCGGTCTGTGATACCAGTTCTCGGTCGGCCAAGTCCGCGATCCGGCTGAGCTGCATCTGGGCATCTTCCAGCCCTACCTGCAACCCCTCGACGTCGGCCTCGGCTCTCACGAGATTCGCCCGGGCCTGCTCGATTTGAGTTTCGAAGAGTGACGGGTCAAGACGCATGATGACCTCGCTCCGTCGGACGATCGAGTTGTAGTCGACCAGGAGGTCTTGAATGATGCCAGAGACTTGGCTGCCAACATTGACGGTCGTGACCGCCTCGAGCGTCCCCGTAGCGCCTACGGTGTCGACGATGTCCCCTTCCACCACATCGACCGTGCGTATCTCCGGAACAAATTCTGTCGTGTTGAATCGGTAGTATCCGTAGACGGTCGCAGACAGCGCCACCAGGACAACAATAACTAAGCCTCGCTTCATCAGGTTTGCCTCACTTCGGGTGTGCCGGCATCGTCTCGCGACCTCTTACTATCAACGGAACTACGGCTGGTAATGGCGTAGCGTTTACTTCTAGCGGCTGGGCGGCAACCTCACAGGTCACTGAGTGGAAAACGTTATGGCGCCCATCGCGACCGAGCCGCCTAGGCAAGGGAACGAGCGTCCCGCGCGGGGCATCCCGTCTGGCGGCGTTGCTCCTCAGTCGAATATTTCCAAATTCTCCCTCGACGCGCCTCGCCCGCCGGGCGCCGTGCTGGGACTTATGCAAGAGATGACGGTTACAGGGGACTAGCCGCCCACGATCGAAATACCCGCCGTGGTCAGCGATGTTCGCTGCACGCGCTCGAATTCGATGATCGCTTTCTGATAGTCGAGAATCGCCCGAAGTTCGGTGTCGCGGGCCGCCGCCAGGTCGCGTTGGGCCTGGACGACAAAGAAATTCGTCGACATACCAACTTCGAACTTGCTTTCTTCGGCCGCAAGCTGCTGTTCGCCCAGTTGCCGGGCGGCGACGGCGGCGTCGATCCGCTCTTGGATACTAGTGATCTGCAGGGCCGCGTTGGTGACCTCGGTCGCGATATTGAGCTCGATTTGGCGCAGCTGCGCCTCGGTTTGTCTCACTTGGAGCCGGGCCCGTTCCAGGGCCGCCTCGTCAGCACTTCGACCGATCGGGTAGCTCAGCTGGACGCCAACGCTCCAGATCGGAAAATTTGCCGTGAAGATCTGCTCGAGCACGTCACTGTAGCCGCCGGGTATGACTTGCGTGACGTCGCCACCCAGAAACCCCTCCCTGATCAGCTGGTTACCGCTCTGACCTTGCGTTTGGTACGCGCCGACCAGGTCGAGGGCCGGCAGCGTGCTGTCTCGCAAGTTGGAGACCGTCAGCTCGTTGATCTGCTGCTGATGCTCGACTCGCTCGAGATCGGTGCGTTGAGCCAGGGCCATGCGGACCGACGCTTCGATGTCGATCGCCAGTCGATTCAGGTCGGGTTGGTCCGAGGGATTAATGACCGCGGTCCATAGCTCGTCGTGAGTGCCCTCGACAATCAGACGTTTGAGTGTCAGCTCGGCGGTCCGCAAGATTTGCTGGGCCTGGGCGAGGGTTTGCCGCCGGCTTGCAGCTTCGGATTGCGCCTGGACAACATCAATCGGGGCAAGGGTTCCGATCTCAACGCGGGCGCGATTGTCCCGGACCAGCTGCTCAGCGAGCTCTAGCGCTTGTTGCTGGACGGCGACGGCGGCGACCGAATAGAGCAGCTCCCAATACGCGTTACGGACATCAGCGACGGTATTCGTAACCCGCTGACGGAGGTCGACGTCCGAGATGTCCCGGTTGATACGGGCCACGCGAATCTGCTGGCGGACCGGGTCGATTTTGAACCCTCGGAGTAGCGGCTGGGTATATTGGGCGCGGAAGAGACTTCGGACACTCGGGTTGAAACTCGAGAAAAAATTGTTTGTTTCGCGGCGATTGTTGTCAAACCCGACGTTGAGGTTGCCGCCACCCCATTTGACTGGTTGGTCGAAGACTAAGTCGAAGTTTCTGGTGTCGGTCTCCGTGATCGTGCCGCCGTCTAGCTGGGTCGCGGACGGATTTGTCGTGGACGCAGTATCGAAGTTGAAAGAGACTGTCGGTCGAAAGAACGCCTCGCGCTCGGCCAAGCTGAGGGCGAATACCTGCGGGTTGATCCGTTCGACAGCGATGTCGAGGTTGCGCTCGAGCGCGCGCTGGATCGCGTCGTCGAGGGTCAAGTCGAAGCGGCGTTGCGCGTCCGGCGGTCCGACCTCAGACGCACGAGGCAAGACGAGGCGCCCGGTCGGTAGCGCCCGTTCAAGGACCTGGGCTGTTGCACTGCCGGCGAACGCCCACACCATCACACACCCGGTTACGATCCGTCGTCCAGCCACAGCTATCCCCTTCGTATCGATCCCGGAAAATCGCGCGCCCGCATCATGATACTGAAGACCCCGACGGTGTTTCATATATTCCTCACCCACACTCGTGGACTGTCGCAGACAAGAGTCACCGAGGCTTTGGCTCGCACGTCCGCGTCGGCGGCGTTGGTCTTATAGGCATATGCCAAAATTCGCTCGCTCATCGCGTCTAGGTCGGCCCGTCGCCTCGTCCGGAGCATGCCGGACCATTGGATGACCCTTCTCCGCGGCGCTCCCGCAGGTAAAGCATGTCGGCGACTCACCAATAGCAGACGACGGAACGGTTCAAACAGTTCGGAGGTCATCGAGATCGCGACCGTCAAACCGGTCCGGGGGCCGCGGAACGCTCCGGCTCGCGGCTCGGAAGCCGGGGCAGCGGCTACTCCGGCTCGCGCCTCGGAAGCCCGTGGCACCGGCTACTCCGGCTCGCGCCTCGGAGGACTGATGGCGGTGTCCTGACGGAGGACAGCCGGCGTCGCTGCGTAAACGGAAGTTCAAGTTTCGCCATCTGTGGCGCAGAGCAGGGCCGCTGAGCCATGGGCCGCGGTCACAGGCTGGTCAGCATTGCTCTGCGACCGCCGACTAGCGGCAAGGGGACGCGCCGTTGTTCTTTTGATCGCGCTCTTGTTGGTCCCGTTCTTCCCGCCGACGTTTTTCGATAACTCTTAGCTCAGACAGTTGCTGTGGGGTCAGCTCTTTCCGCATGTGATAGAGCATCAGAATGCGTTTCTTGCTCAACGCGCTTCGGGCTGCTTCGACCTTGTCGATCTGGAGCGTCAACTCCCATTCGGCGACGTTCATGTCGGCGATATGCTGGGACAATTCGTGCTCCTCGAGTTCCAGCGTGTTCGCAAGGCCTCGCAATGCCGGAATGGTCGAGGCAAAGATGTCTTCGATCGCAGTCGACTGCTTGTCTGTGATCTGAAGCGCGGCCTTGATCTCGCCAGATTGCCACCAGCGGTGTGGATGTCGCTGGCCACCCTCCGCTTGTGGCGGCGCGACCCAGAATACGGCCAGCGTCAGACTGATCACGAGCACCCGCGTGATTAACGTTGCTGGGCTGCACAGTCTCACCAAAGATTTGCTCCTCTCATCCGACATACGGCGCCTAGCCTGGCATCGTTTACATCCGACCATACGGCACCTCGCCTGGCATCGTTTACATCCGACCATACGGCACCTCGCCTGGCACCGTTTACATCCGACGTTCGACGCTCGATCGAGGCGTCATCCTGTCTCATGGACAGCCGCTTGGCAAGGGGAGCAGACCGGAGCGGCCGATCAGCCCTGCGCGATGACGCCGAGGCGGTCGATGACATCGCCCACGATGCTGTCAGGCGTTGATGCGCCGGCGGTCACCGCGACGGTGACCTTATCGCGAACCGGAAACCAGTCGTGGGCAATTTCTTGACCTTGGGCGGGCGCGCTCGGCGAGGCCGTGGTGGGACGATACAGAATCTCTGCTGACGATCTCAGGCAGTTGGCGTCGGCGATGTGAAACGACGGCACAGCATCGGCGCAGATACGCGCAAGGTTGCGAGTGTTGCTGCTGTTGTAACCGCCGATGACGACGGCGAGATCGAATATACGCTTTGCGAGGAGCGCGTGTACGGCATCCTGCCGGTCCTGCGTCGCGCTACAGATGGTTTCGAACGCTCGATAGTTGCCAGCCAGAGCGTCGCTACCATATCGATCGGACAGGGCGCCGCGGATCATATCTCCGATTTCCAGGGATTCCGACATGAGCATGGTGGTCTGGTTCGCCAGGCCGATTCGTTGGAGGTCGCGGTCAGGTTCAAATCCAGGCGAGTGGGCGTTTTTGAACCGATTGAGAAGCTCCTTCGCGCTTACCAGACCGCGAATGAAGCCACACAGAACGTTGGCTTCATCCCGGTCGAGAATTACCAGATACTGTCCCGAGAGCGCCTGCGACGCTGTCGCCTGCGTCTCCTCATGACGGACCTTGCCGTGGATGACCGCCGTGAGTCCGGCCTTCGTATATTGGCGAACGTTTTTCCACACGTTGAGTACCGACCCACAGGTCGTGTCGACAAGCGTGCATCCTTGGCGTTCCAGCTGCGACAGCTGGTCGATCGTGACACCAAATGCGGGCAGGATGACCACGTCGTGTTGTCGGACCTGCCCGATCGACTCTCCGGGATCACTCAGGAAACGAATTCCGGATTCGCGTAGGCGTGTATTCACCTGGGGGTTGTGGATGATCTCGCCTGTCAAATACACGTTTTGATCAGGGAATCTTTTCCGCGCTTGATAGGCATAATCGACGGCTCGGTCGACGCCGTAGCAGAAACCAAATTCTTTTGCGAGATGAACGTGCAGTCGACCGCGCCGCCAGCCCTCACCCGTCCGTCGAATTTCTGCAACGAGCTGGCTGTGATAGTCCCGCGCGAGCGAACCGGCTACCGCATCTTTGAGGTCGAGCCCCTTCCGAAAGATCGTGACCGGCGCGGCTGTCACTCCGGCGTCGACGTCAACGCGTGGCACGGCTTCGTCCAGGGTCTTACCAGGGGTTGATCGCGATTTCACGAATACGGGGTGTGAACTCGTCGAGCGAGGTCAACGCGGGGATCTGGGGTGTGGTCAGGACCAGGTCGAGCCGATCCAGTAACGATGCGGTCGGGGTGCGGGCGGGCGCCACCGTCACCGTGGTCCCTTGACGTCCCTCCTCCTCCACACTCTCGACCGACGCGTCACGCGCGGAACCGAGGGTTGGCCACTCTGGGTGGAGGTGAACAAACTGCCCGATCGTGATCCCCACCAGAAGACCGGCCGCGGCAGCCGCGCTCATCCATCGCGTCACCAGGCGCACCTTGCTGAGGGCTGGACGCGTCGCCGCGGGGAATCTCAGCACGTGCGCGGATTCGGGTGGCGCATACAGCCGTTCGATTCGACCCATCACCCGTCGACGTTGCGTGTCGAGATGGTGGGGCGACACGAGCTCGTCAAACGAAGACGGTCCGGCGTCAGCCAAGCCATCAAGCATCTGGCGCCATCGAGCAGCACGTGCTTGACACGTCTCGCAGGCACGGATATGCGCTGAGGTCGATGTTTCCCGAGTGGTCGCGTTGGAGTTTGGTACCACCATTTCGAGGAGCGCTGCATCGTCTGCGTGACGTCGCCACATCATCACTAGCTCGCCTCCTGGGGACGGGGTGCCGCGGACTCGTGCGGCAGGAGCCACGGGGCGTCGCTCAACTTCTTGCGAAGCGAGCGAATCGCCCGAAACAGGTGTACGCGGACTGTCGTTTCGTTCAGACCAAGAAGCGAACCGATATCACGGGCCGAGTGTCCTTCAAACTGGCTGAGCACGACCACTGTTCGCTGTCGGTCCGGAAGCGTGTCGATCGCGGCGCGTAGTCGGGTGCGGCGCTCCGCGGCCAGAAGAGACGTTTCTGGGGAGGGAGCGCTGGATGGACAACGTTCGATGAGGTCGAATTCGTCGCTGGGCGACGGGAGTAACCACCGGGCCCGACGATTTCGAGACTTGATACGGTCCAGACACGCGTTGACAAGAATCTTTGTGAACCAGAGTCCGAAGAGAAGCTCTTCGCGAAACGATGAAAGATGGGTGAACGCCTTGAGGAAGGCGTCTTGAACTACCTCATCGACCTCGGCGGCCTCACGAAGATAGTAAAACGCGATCCGGGTAGCTCGATGCTGATGACGAACGACGAGCTCCTCGAAGCGCTTGCCGGCGCATTGGTGCTTTCCTTGCGCGAGCAGGCTCTTGATCGCACCCGCGAGTTCTGAGTCCGCGAGTGACCGGGGCGAGGCACCGTGCTGAAGTTGGGCTGTCACTTTTGTCTCTAGCAAATACGCCCGGGCAGCCAATCCGTTTACCGGTCGCTCTTCACCGGGTGTCCAACGTCTCCAGGGTGTCCAGGCTTTTCAAGCTCTCTAATGATACTGCGTCGGCGTGGCTCCCGGGTAATAGTGACTGAGTATCTCGGCGGGCTCGTCACCACGTCTGGCGCGAGCGACGGCACCGCGTTGGCAGAGTCCGACGCCGTGTCCAAATCCGCGTCCTGAGAACGAAAAGACGTCGCTGGGTTTGCCGGAACCGTTCTCGTTGGGTGGGGCGTTAATCGTAAAGCGCGTGCTCTTGATCGAGCGAATCCCAAACGTCGCGACAAGTACGGCGCGGAACACCTCGCCGCGGATTTCGACGGGAGCGTCGCCGTCGGCCAGGATGCTGAGCGCCCGTCCAGCCTCGTCACGTTGCGCGATGGCGAGACCGGCCAGCGAATGACCCACCGCGGTGCGCGCGTCGAGGTTCAGCGCGCGCGATAGCTCGGCTCGGGTGGTCTCGAACTGCCAACCCGTCGGAGCGTCGAGCTGGCACAGCGTATCGTCGCCGCCGCGCAAGTACGCCGGGGTCACGCCGCCCCACGGGACCGACGCATCGCTCGTCCTGCCCCCGCAGTCAGCGTGGTAGACGGCGTTGATAGGTTGTCCCCCGTAGGTCATGATCTGCCCGGCCGTGTTCCACGTCGCCCGGATCCCAAGGTCGGCCACGGGCGGTGGATACGTCGACAGCGATCGATAGACTTGGCAGTGAGTCGTCGAGCAGAGCGAAAAGCCCTCATGGTCGTGCCGGTTCCGGTTGGCGAGGGCATAGGTCCGACTGATGATGGCTTGTGTCTCTGCGACCCGGAGGGCAGAGTCGTCGTCGAGACCGCGGAGGTCTGCTTCTGCTAGAACAGACCCAGCGACGTAGCGCTCGAGCGAAAGGTCCACGACCATCCCGGTCTGGAGCTCCACGCGGACCGTTGTCTCCGCCGCCGCGCCCGGATCGATGTTTGGCGTCAGGCCAGCACACGATCCCGTGCCGAACATCGTGGCTGTGAGCCAGAGAATATGCCGGCCGATCCGGCCCTGTGAATTGTGTCTGCAGATGGTGCTCACGGTCTGCATGATACCGCCTTTGCGATCACGATTCTGTTCTGTTGACTGAGCGGAGCCTCGCCTCTACGATCAGCCACAATGTCTGCGTCCCACCTTGAGACTCATGGAATCATTGACCCCGGGCCAGTGCATTGGAACTGGGGCACGGCTGCGCTCTATGAGGCGGCTGTCCGCCGGAACGAAGGCACCGTAGCCGAGAGCGGCCCCCTGGTGTGTCTGACCGGCGTGCATACCGGCCGCTCGCCAAATGACAAGTTTTTGGTTCGAGAGCCATCCAGCGAAGGCAACGTATGGTGGGGCTCGGTCAATCGTCCGATGGAGGCGGAGCAGATCGGTCTGCTGCGTGGAGCGATGTTGCAGTCGCTTGCGGGAAAAGAGCTCTTTGTCCAGGATTGCTTTGCCGGCACCGACCCCGCCTATCGTCTTCCGGTGCGGATCATTACCGAGCAGGCGTGGCATAGCCTATTTGCACGCACGATGTTCTTACCGAGCGCCCCCGGTACGCCGGCGGGTGGCCACCAGCCCGAGTTCACGGTCATCGATATGCCGTCGATGACAGCTGACCCTGCCCAGCACGGTACGAACTCGCCCGTCTTTATCGTCGTGGACTTCGCCAAGCGATTGGTCCTCATCGGCGGCACGAGCTATGCCGGCGAGATCAAGAAGTCGATCTTTAGCGTGATGAACTACCTGCTACCGCTCCGCGACGTTCTGCCGATGCACTGCTCCGCGAATATCGGGGACAGTGGTGATTCTGCGCTGTTTTTCGGTCTGTCTGGAACGGGAAAGACGACGCTGTCCAGCGATCCGGCACGTCAGCTGGTGGGGGACGACGAGCATGGCTGGAGCGAGCGGGGCATTTTTAACTTCGAGGGTGGATGTTACGCGAAGATGATCCGGCTGTCCCCTGAGGCCGAGCCGCAAATTTATGGGACGACGCAACGTTTTGGCACGGTGCTGGAGAACGTGGTGCTCGACCCTGATACGCGAGCGATGGATTTCGATGACGACCGGCTGACGGAAAACTCGCGTGGCGCCTATCCCATCTCGTTTATCGACAACTGGGTGCCGTCAGGCCAGGGGGCACATCCAAAAAACATCGTGATGCTGACGGCTGACGCGTTTGGGGTACTTCCTCCGATTTCGCGTTTGAGTCCGGCGGGAGCGATGTATCACTTTCTGTCTGGATACACCGCAAAGGTGGCGGGTACCGAAAAGGGCGTGACCGACCCGACGGCCACCTTTAGCACCTGCTTTGGCGCGCCATTCATGGTGTGGCACCCGACGGTCTATGCGCGTTTGCTCGGTCAACGAATCGCCGAGCACAAAAGTCGGGTATGGCTTGTCAACACGGGATGGACCGGGGGGGCGCACGGGGTCGGGCAACGGATGTCGATCGCGCATACGCGGGCGATGGTCACGGCGGCGCTCTCGGGTGCATTGGATGACGACAAGACCGCGTTTCGTCTCGACCCGATCTTCAACGTCGACGTGCCAGTCACCTGTGCCGGGGTCCCGGCGAACGTGCTGACACCGCGCGAGACCTGGGCGAACGGCGAGGACTACGACGGGCAGGCGCGCAAGCTGGCGTCGATGTTCGTAGAGAACTTTCGAGCGTTTGAGGCGGATGCCGACCCCGAGGTTACAGCGGCTGGGCCCCGGGACTTCTCGTAGTGGCCCTTCCCGTAGTGGCCCTTCACCAAACAACCTCTGAGTCGTCGGCGCGCATCTGGCTCCCGATCAGTCGAGAGGAGCGGCGGGCCATACACAATGCCGCACGGGGCGACGAGGATCAGCGACGACCCACAGGCTCGCGTGTGAAGGGCTAGCCTGCGATGGAGTTCGAGTCGGTCGTGGGTCTGGAGATTCACGCCCAATTACTCACTCAGACAAAGATTTTCTGCGGGTGTCCCACTGCGTTTGGCGGGGCTCCCAATACCCACGTCTGTCCGGTCTGCCTGGGGCTTCCCGGCGCGCTACCTGTTCTCAATCGGCGCGCCGTCGAGCTGGGTGTGCGCGCCGCGCTCGCGTTGAATTGCGACGTGCAGCCACTGTCGGTGTTCGCGCGAAAGAACTATTTCTATCCCGACCTCCCCAAGGGATATCAGATCTCACAGTACGACCAACCACTTGCCATTGATGGACGGGTGGAATACGACTCGGATGGACACCGGGCGGCAGTAGGCATCATCCGCGTCCATCTCGAGGAGGATGCGGGGAAGTCGCTGCACGCAGGTGGCTCCGACACCGAGCGAGTGACCCATGTCGACCTCAATCGCAGTGGCATACCGCTGGTCGAGATCGTGACCCATCCGGACCTCCGTTACGGGGCTGAGGCGGCTGATTTCTTTGCCAGGCTGCGGGCGATCCTACGGGCCGTCGAGGTCAACGACGGGAACATGGAAGAGGGCAGCCTGCGCTGCGATGCCAATGTGTCGGTGAGACCGGTCGGTGAGGTCGAGTTGGGCGTCAAGGTCGAAGTAAAGAACATCAACTCGTTCCGGTTCCTCCGTGACGCGATTGACTACGAGTTTGCCCGCCAGGTGGACATCGTTCGATGCGGTGGCCAGGTCATCCAGGAGACACGGTTGTGGGATTCGTCGTCGGGGCGGACCGAGTCGATGCGCAGCAAAGAAGATGCGCACGACTACAGGTATTTCCCGGAGCCCGACCTGCCCCCGGTCGAAGTGTCGGAGGCTTGGGTGGACGAGGTCCGGCAAGCCCTTCCAGAGCTTCCCGACGATCGCCGCCGGCGTTTTGTCGAGGAGTTCCGATTGCCTGAATATGACGCGGGCGTGTTGACGCAATCCGTCGCCATATCGGACTACTTCGAGGAAGTGGCACGGGCGTCTGCCAATCCGAAGGCGGCGAGCAACTGGGTGATGGGAGAGGTCGCGCGGGCGACAAAGAGCGCCGGTGTTCATATCGCTGCGTTTGCGATTCGTCCCCCCGCCTTGGCAGACCTGATTGCGAAAATTGACGGCGGCGCGGTGAGCGGGTCGGCCGCGAAGCAGGTGTTTGAACGTATGGTCGCGACCGGCGAGACCGCGACCCAGGCAATCGACGCGGAGGGTCTGGCGCAGATGGACGACCCCGACGCGCTTGGTCGCGTGGTGGCGTCGGTGCTCGAGGCCCATCCCCAGGTCGTAGCCAACTACCGGGCGGGAAAGACGGGAGTGATCGGATTCCTGGTAGGGCAGGTCATGCGGGAGAGCCATGGAAGGGCGAATCCGAAAGTTGTCAATGACCTGCTTCGTCTTTCGTTGGGGTCGTCGTAGGAACGTGCGTGTTCGCCGTCCGCACGATTGACACCCCCGGATGTCCCCCGTTACACTTAGAAGTCGCTCGGAGGTTGATGCCCCTTAGGAACACTCTCGGCTCACTCACCGCTCCCACGAGTCAGCCTTCCGCGTCACCCCTTACTGCTTTCTATCGCGAAGAGCTACAAAAGCACTGGCATTGCCTCGAGCAGCAGCGCGAGTATTACTCCGAGAAAGCGATCGGCGACGTCGAGATGGCCTTGATGCGTCTCATGGCCGAGGTCGAGACGTTGTGTGCCCGGAAGAATGGGGAACAGCTCGTCAGCCGCGTCCTCCATCAGATTGACGGCGTCACGCGCCTCTCCGCGTGGTCCGACCCAAAGAAGCATCACTAGCGCAGGGACATCGGAACATCCTTACCCAGCAACTCCGTCAGCATCTGACCCAGATCGTTGGGCGCGGAATCGAGGGCGTTTCGGGAGCGCGGCTCGTATCGAACGCCTATCCAGCTATCGAATCACGTGTTGTTCCGGCATTGAACGATGCTCGCCTCACGCTGATCTCCGTCGGGAAGGCTGCGGTGCCGATGACCCAGGCATTTCTCGAGGCGTCGCAATGGACGTCGCCGCACGGTGTCGTCGCCGCGACGGCGGGAGAGTCTCCCGACGCGCAACTCGATTTCTTTCGTGTAGGTCATCCTGTGCCGACCGACGCCAGTGTGATCGCGGGTCGGCGCGCGCTTGACTTCGCAACCTCCGTCACCCGCGACAGGTTGCTCTTGGTGCTACTGTCGGGCGGGGCATCGGCCGCGCTCGCCGTGCCGGCTGACGGGCTGACTTTGGACGATAAGATTGCGGCGACCCAAGCCCTCCTGCGTGCCGGTGTGCCGATTGATGTCATGAACTGTGTGCGGAAACACCTGTCTGCGATCAAGGGGGGACGGCTTGCGGCGGCGACGCCGGGCACAGTCCTGACGCTGGCGATATCGGATGTTGTCGGTCCAGTCGCCGACGACCCGACGGTGATCGGGTCAGGCCCAACAGTGGCGGATCCCACGACGTTCGGGGACGCGTTGCGGATCGTCCAACAACCAGGCGTGGCGGAGTCGTTTCCCGTGTCTGCCCGGCAGGTGCTCGTCGAGGGAGTCGCTGGGGCACGGCGCGACACCCCCCCGCCGGGTGATCGATCGCTCGCGCGTTCGACGACAACGGTGATCGGGAGCCGGCTCCATGCAATGAAAGCAGCGGCCGCGACCGCACAGGATTTGGGCTATCAGGTGGAGATCGTTCACGAGCCCGTGGTTGGTGAAGCCAGTCTGGTCGGCGCGTCCTTTCTCGAGCGAGTTCGTCGGCTCGCGAGCGGACGCCGTGGATCGGTCTGTGTCGTCTCGTCCGGCGAAACCACCGTGAAAGTCCGCGGCCCCGGACGTGGCGGTCGTAACCAGGAGCTGGCCCTGGCGTGCGTCGAAGGACTGGCCGGGATGATAGGCGAGGTGGGCGACGAGCTGGTCTTGGCCAGCATCGGCACCGATGGCGTCGATGGGCCAACTGACGCCGCCGGCGCCATTGTCGACGGGACAACATTGGCGCGAAGTCGAGAGCGCGGCATGGCGCCGCCGGCCTTGTATTTGGAGCACAACGACTCATATGCTTTTTTTGACACGCTTGGTGACCTGGTCCGGACGGGTCCCACGGACACCAATGTTGGCGATCTCCAGGTGGTGCTAGTCGGGCATGCTCAGCGCTGAACAAGTTCTGTCGGCGATCCGGGCCAAGGTCGACCACCCGTCGACGGTGCGCGAGCTCCTGCAGCGGTTGCGATTGCCTCGAGAACAACGCGCCACGCTGCGTCGTCGCCTCGCCGCGCTCGTCGAGTCCGGAGCCCTCATCAAAGTTCGCGGCAACCGGTATGGCGTCCCGGAACGGATGCGGCTGGTCACCGGGGCGGTCCACGTCCATCCCCGAGGCTTTGGCTTTGTCACCCCGGACCAATCGGTGGACGGGTTGGACGGCGACCTCTTCATCGCTGGGGCAAATCTCAACCAAGCGATGCACGGCGATCGCGTCGTCGCCCGCGTTGAACATCGCAAGGACCCCGGGCGGGCGGAGGGTCGCATCATTCGGATCCTCGAACGAGCGTCTGACACCCTCGTAGGGCGGTTTGAAATCGACGAGTCAGGACTTGGCTATGTCGTGCCGTTCGATCGGCGGATGGTGATGGATGTGCACGTTCCACGCGGTGAGACGGGCGGGGCCGAAGCGGGCGAGATGGTGATGGTTCAGATCACGCGCTGGCCCAGCGCGACCCGGAGCCCCGTCGGTCGCGTCGTCGAGGTCCTCGGGGATATCGAAAGCCCTGGGGTCGACACACAACTCATCATCCGCAAACACGGGATCCCCGACGCCCATTCACCCGAGGCCGTTCGGGAGGCCGAGACCGTGGGTGTGACCGTCGACCCGCGGGACTTCGAAGAGCGCCAAGATTTTCGTGCGTGGCGCACCGTCACGATCGACGGCGAGACCGCCAGAGATTTTGACGACGCAATCACTGTCGAACGCCTCGCCAACGGCAATGTGTGGTTGGGTGTGCACATTGCGGACGTGAGTCACTATGTGGCGGAAGGGGGAGCACTTGATACCGCCGCGTTGGAGCGAGGGACATCGGTCTACTTTCCGGAGCGGGCCGTGCACATGTTTCCCGAGGCGCTGGCGACCGGGTTGTGCAGTCTCAACCCCCACGTGGACCGTCTCGTGCAGTCGTGCTTGATGGAGATCGACCGCCATGGGGCGGTGCTTCGCTACGAGCTGCACGACGGAGTTGTCCACAGCGATGCGCGGTTGACCTACACGGAGGTCAACGCGATTCTCGACCCCGAAACAGAGCGGACCGTCGACAACGACGTGTCGGCGGAGGAGCGCGCGTCGTCCCGCCATACCGGGTTTCTCCCGATGCTCGAACTCATGGCGGAGGTGTTTCAGGCGCTGAACCGGCGCCGACGACGGCGCGGGTCGATCGATTTTGACTTGCCAGCCGCGAAGTTTCTGCTCGATGACGCCGGTCGTGTGGAGGCTATTGTGGCCGCCGAACGAAATGTCGCGCACCGACTGATCGAGGAATTTATGCTGGTCGCCAATGAGACGGTCGCCACGCATCTGGAGGAGCACGGCGTGGCCACGCTGTTTCGGGTCCACGAGTCCCCCGACCCCAAAAAGGTGGAAGAGTTTGAAGATTTCATCACGTCACTCGGCTACAGCTTGGGTGCCGTCGCCGAGGTCACTCCGGCGCTCTTTCAAAAACTTCTGCACCGTCTCCGGGACCGTACCGAAGCGCGCGCCGTCGCGTTTCTGATGCTTCGCACGATGCAGCAAGCTCGCTACGACCCCTCCAATCTCGGCCACTTTGGGCTGGCCACTCCGTCCTACGCGCATTTCACTTCTCCGATTCGAAGGTATCCCGACCTTGTCGTGCATCGGGCGGTCCGGCAGACGCGCCACGCTGCCCTTCCGCCGGGGAAGCTGCGCCCCAGCCCCGAACAGCTCCTGGCCATCGACAAAATGGCCCATCACACGTCGCAGATGGAACGTCGCGCCGAAGCCGCGGAGCGCGAGTGCGTCCAGTGGAAGAAGGTGCGGTTCATGGCCGACAAGGTCGGTGATGAATTCACGGGTTGGGTGACGGGCGTGACCGCGTTTGGGCTGTTTGTCGAGTTGATCGAACAGTTTGTCGAGGGGCTTGTCCACATCTCGAGCATGGCTGACGATTACTACCGGTTTGTCGAGCGACAGCACGAGCTGCGTGGCGAGAATTTTGGCACGGTCTACAAGCTTGGCGCCCGCGTCCGCGTCCAGCTGGTACGGGTCGACCGAGAGCACCGGCAACTCGAGCTGGCGTTGACGGAGGTACTCGAGCGAGTGCGTGAGACCGCCCCCCGGCTCCCCTTTTCGCCCCGGAGTCGGGTAAAGGGTCGGCCCCGCTCCGCAAAGGGGCCTAGCGCGCGATGAAGAGCCTGGTGGTGGGCACGGCCGGGCATATTGACCACGGGAAGAGCGCGCTCGTACAAGCACTTACGGGGTCAGACCCCGACCGTCTCCAAGAAGAGAAGTCCCGCGGGATCACGATTGATCTTGGGTTCGCGCACTATGAAGATGGGCAAGTCCAGGTTGCGTTCGTGGACGTGCCCGGTCACGAACGTTTTGTCCGAAATATGTTGGCCGGGGCAAGCGGAATCGACTGTGTCGTGCTCGTGATTGCGGCCGACGAGTCGGTCATGCCCCAGACTCGCGAACACTTCGACATTTGTCGGCTCCTTGGCGTGACCACCGGTGTCGTTGTCTTGACAAAGTGCGATCTCGTTGACGACGAGACTGTAGAGATCGTTCGTCTCGAGGCCGCGGAGCTTGTCGAGTCGTCATTTCTCGAACACGCCCCGGTCGTGTCGGTGTCTGCTCGAACGGGAGTGGGGCTCGACGAGCTCAAGGCGGCGTTGGCGCGGGTTGTGGGCGCCATCGAGCGCCGTAGTAGCGATGGCGCCACCAGGATTCCTGTGGACCGGGCGTTCACCGTGAAGGGGTTTGGTACGGTCGTGACCGGCACCCAGGTGTCGGGCGAGGTCACCACGGGGAAAGAGCTCGATGTGCTGCCGACCGGTCGGCGAGCGAAAGTTCGGGGACTACAGGTGCATGGGGCCTCGTGCGACACGGCGCGGGCGGGTCAGCGAGTCGCGGTCAACCTCGCCGGTCTCGAGGTCGGCGATTTGACGCGAGGCGATGTCCTGGTTGAGCCCGGTGGGTTCATTGTTACCCGTCGTCTCGATGCGACCGTGACGGCGCTGGCCAGCGCTCGACCCCTGAAGCATGCGGCCCGGGTCCGCTTTCACACAGGCACGAGCGAGGTGATGGCACGGCTATCGCTCGGCGGAGAGCTCGGGGGATCGCAGGTGGGGCTGGCCGCCCTGGAGCCTGGCGGGACGGCGTATGTTCGCCTTCGACTCGAACAGCCGGTAGTGGTCACCCGGGGCGATCGATTCGTGCTCCGCGCCTATTCGCCGCCGATAACGATCGCTGGGGGTCGTGTGCTCGATCCGTCGCCCGGGAAAGGACGCTTTCGCTCCGCCGCCGGTCTGGCACGTCTCCGTCGTCTCGACCGGTGGCAGACTCCGGACGAAGCCGTGCTCGCCATGATCGATGACGGCGCGGGTCGGGGGCTCGCCCGCGATGCGCTAGCACCCCGAGTTGGGTTGAGTCTTGCCGATGCATCTGCCCTCGTGGGAAGGCTGGTGGCGGCGGGACGAGTCGCGGCGGTTGGCACGGTCCTGGTCAGTACGGAACGACTCGCTGAGCTCCAACAGACGCTGAGACGCTGGGTCACGGCCTACCACACCGCCCAACCGCTGGAACCGGGTCTTCCCCGAGAAGAAGCCAGAGAGCGCGTTGGTCGTCTGGCGGATGCGAGCCTCTTTGACCCGCTCGTGGAGCGACTGGTCAGCGATGGCGTGCTGACTGCACAGGAGCATCTGTCGCTGGCGTCGCATCGCATCGCACTGTCGGACGAGGAAGAGCGGGTACGCGACCACCTCGCCGCCTCTCTGGAGGTCGGCGGTTTGGCCCCCCCCGAGCTCGCGGCGGTCGCCGCAGAGGCCGGATTCCCAGCCACCACAGCCGATCGGATGTTGAAGTTGCTGGTCCGACAAGGAGCGGTCGTCCGGGTCGAGTCTCTCGTGTTTCATGGAACGGCCCTCCAGACGCTCAAAGACCAGGTTCGTGGGTTGAAAACGGAAGCCCGCGACGTGCCGGTCGAGATCGATGTTGCGGGATTCAAGCAGCGATACGGTGTCACGCGAAAATTTGCGATTCCACTTTTGGGCTATCTCGACCGGGAGCGCGTCACGAGACGGGTGGGCAATATCCGGATCGTGCTCTAGTACTGCTTTGTCACAACGTCCAAGACCTTCGAAAAATCCGTATATCGAGAAGAGCACCATAACGCTGATGACACCCCATGCGCTTGGCCGAGGCACCGCGTATTGCCCGGCTGGTGTGGCGTTTGCCGCTCGAATCATGGGTAACTTTTCTCCGCGACCGTCCGCTAGCAGACTCGCCCCAGAATGGCGTCGCCAAGTCAACTTTTTGCCAAGCGACGCAAGCAGCCGGTAGACTGCCTACATACTGCGAAACCCGGTTGCGGCGCATGCGCGGGCTACGCAAGACCACAACTGTCCCGTGCTGTGGACAGTGAACAATTTTCAGATGACCGGACGAGAGGACACGTGATGGACGTTGCTGATGCCGAACCTCGCTGCTTTACGATCTGCGTGTTTCAGGATGTCGATTGGGCGACACGTGGTCTAGAAGCGCTTCAGGGACAGCGGTTCGATAGCGGCCAGGTCTCCGTCCTGGCGAAGAAGGCCGATGATGTCGAGTCCCTGATCACGAGCACATTCGACACAGACCCGTCGGTGTTTGAGAGTCGTGGACTTGGTACGGTGATTGCTTTAGGGCCATTGGTGAGCGCCCTGCAAGGGATTGATGATGGTCTCGGCAAAACTGGCGTCGCCGCGACGATCAATCGCGTAGGGTTCCAGAAACATGACGGCTTCATTTTTCAAACCTTGACGGAGCGAGGCGGTGTGCTCGTTGCGGTCGACAGCGAATCGAGAGCCGCTGACGCGCTTGCGCTCTTTCATTCGTATGGCGGCGGAAACGCTGCGATTGGGGCATGGGCTGGACGCGTCTAAAGGGACAGGAGCTGGCGTTGAATCGCCGTTACCGTAACCGGCTATGAGTCTCGACCTGGGTCACGTTCGATTCGACGGAAAGCGCGGCACGTACGCCTCGGCCGAACAGCGCCGGCGGCAACGCCGGGCGCCGCCGACGCAACGGGTCAAGCCCTCTCCCTCATCCCGCCCTCCCGGCCGAACCGAAACCGTCGCGCGCCTCGCTCCCGGTGACACTCCCTCCCAGATTGCTGAGCTCTCGATTTTGCCTGACACCTTGGCGCCTCGAGACATCGCGTTCTCGCTCGGCGCGACGCGAGAGCGGATGGGGCGCTCCGCGGCGGCGGCTTTGGCAAGCCACGTCTTGTTTGTTCTCATCGTCGCCGTGCTGATTAGTCTGGCCCCCGAACGCGTGATCGAGCTCGTGCAGCCGAACCGCGAGAACTATGGCATCGTCTGGATTCCGGAAGAAGGACCGGGTGGTGGTGGAGGGGGCGGCGGGAACGAGTCCTTGGAAGTGCCCAGACCCGTCGAAATTGAAGGTTCTGACGAATCGGAACTCAGCGTGCCAGTCGAGGTGGAGCCCGATTTTGTTGAGCCGGAACCGGAGCAGGAACCGGAAGAGATACAGGCCATGAACATTCCGGCCGTGACGATGGCGTCCGCTCTCGAGTCCCTCCCGGGAGTCATGGATCACATCGACGCAGCGCGGGAAATGCTGTCGCAGGGTAGCGGGTCGGGCGGTGGCGGCGGGACGGGGACCGGCACCGGGATAGGGCCAGGTGATGGGGCCGGTCTTGGACCAGGCGAGGGCGGCGGCGTCGGGGGCGGTGTGTATCGTCCCGGCGCCGGCATCGAGAATCCGCAGCCCCTGCGTATGGTTGACCCGCAGTACACCGCCGAAGCGATGCGAGCGCAGGTGCAGGGCGAAGTCTGGCTTTCTGTTGTCGTGCTTCCCGATGGGTCGATCGGCGATATCACCGTGACGAGGTCTCTCGACCCGGTGTTCGGCCTCGATGAAGAGGCGGTCAAGTCGGCTAGATTGTGGCGATGGGTGCCAGGCACGCGGTTCGGGGAGCCGGTCGCCGTCGTCGTACAGATCGCGGTGTCTTTTAACCTGCGGTAGCTCTCACACAAAAAATGCCCGGCGGGCCGAGACCCACCGGGCATGAGAGCACACCTATTTGTGAAGGGTGCGTTCCTTTTCTAGTACATCCCGCCCATGCCGCCGCCTCCTCCTCCGGGAGGTCCTGCCGGCGCTTCGGGCTTGTCTTCGGGGAGCTCCGCGATGAGTGCCTCGGTCGTCAGGAGCAAAGAGGCGATCGAACTCGCATTTTGGAGGGCCGTTCTGACGACCTTGGTCGGGTCGATGACGCCGGCTGCGATCAGATCCTCGTAGACCTCCGTCTGGGCGTTGAACCCGTGGTTGCCCTTGGCTTCCTTGACTCGCTGGACGATGATCGAGCCTTCGTGACCGGCGTTGTGCGCGATCCAGCGCATCGGCTCCTCGAGCGCCCGTCTGATGATATTGACGCCGATCTGCTGGTCACCGTCGAGCTTGAGCTTTGCGAGCACCTGGGCGCCACGGAGCAACGCGACGCCGCCACCGGGCACGATGCCCTCTTCGACCGCGGCCTTTGTCGCGTGCATCGCGTCCTCGACCCGAGCTTTCTTTTCCTTCATCTCGGTCTCGGTCGCGGCGCCGACCTTGATCACCGCCACGCCCCCGACCAACTTCGCCAATCGCTCTTGGAGCTTTTCGCGGTCGTAGTCTGACGACGTCTCTTCAATCTGCGCGCGAATCTGCTTCACGCGACCCTCGATGGCCTTTTGCGTGCCCTCGCCCTCGACGATGGTGGTGTTGTCCTTGTCGATTGTGACCTTCTTGGCTCCGCCGAGGTCCTCGACGCGGATGTTCTCGAGCTTGAGCCCGAGGTCCTCCGTGATCGCCTTTCCGTTGGTCAGGGTCGCGATATCCTCGAGCATCGCTTTGCGGCGATCCCCAAAGCCCGGCGCCTTGACCGCGGCACCCTGGAGGGTTCCCCGCAGCTTGTTCACGACCAGGGTCGCCAGCGCTTCGCCCTCGATGTCTTCGGCCACGATCAGGAGCGGGCGGCTCAGACGCGCGACCTGCTCGAGCAAGGGCAGCAGATCCTTCATCGAGCTGATCTTCTTTTCGTGAATGAGAATGATTGGATTCTCGAGCACCACCTCCATACGCTCCGGGTCGGAGACGAAGTACGGCGACAGATACCCGCGGTCGAACTGCATACCCTCGACGACGTCGAGGGTCGTCTCCAGCGTCTTGGCCTCTTCGACGGTGATGACGCCATCCTTGCCGACCTTGTCCATCGCTTGCGCGATGATCGTGCCGATGGTCAAATCGTTGTTCGCCGAGATGGTCCCGACCTGACCGATCATGTCGCCGGTGACTTCGCTTGACATCTTGCGGAGCTCACCGACGACCGTTTCCACCGCGGACTCGATCCCGCGCTTGATCTCCATCGGATTGGCGCCGGCCACCACGTTCTTTGCGCCTTCACGATAGATCGCCTGCGCGAGCACGGTTGCGGTCGTCGTGCCGTCGCCGGCGATATCCGACGTCTTGCTCGCCACTTCGCGCACCATCTGCGCGCCCATGTTCTCGAGGGGGTCTTTGAGTTCGATCTCCTTGGCGACGGTCACACCGTCTTTGGTGATCTGCGGAGATCCAAATTTCTTGTCCAGAACAACATTGCGGCCCTTTGGACCGAGCGTGACCTTGACGCAGTTCGCTAACTGGTTGACGCCCTCGATGATGGTCTGCCGTGCCTTCTCGCTATACACAATCTGCTTAGCCATGTTCTCCTACTCCAGTGCGCGATGCGCGCCCGCGCCTTACGACGCTATGTCCGTGATGAGGGTTGTTGACGGTTAGTCTTGGACGACGCCTAGGATCTCGTCCTCGCGCATGATGAGGAACTCGGTACCGTCGAGTTTGATCTCTTGACCGGAATATTTCCCGAACAGGACGGTGTCGCCGGCTTGGACGTCTAGCGGCGTGACCGAGCCGTCTTCCTTGACCTTCCCTTTGCCAACCGCGATAACCTTTCCCTGCTGTGGTTTTTCTTTGGCGGTGTCCGGAATGATGATGCCGCCGACGACCTGTTCCGATGAGTCCTCGAGACGCTCGACGATGATGCGGTCGTGGAGTGGGCGAACCTTAACAGCCATGAAGCTCAAACTCCCTTCGAAGTAGATACAACCAAGAAACGGGACGCGAAAAGGGTCCCGCGGCCACTCTGATAGGTACTGCGGGGCACTAGCAGTCTGGCCGAATGACTGCTAAGTATACTAATAAGGTCACGGCGCGTCAAAAAAAGTCACGTTGATGAAAGACTAATTTGGCGAACAGGCCAAGAAAACAGGTAAGAAGCCATCCAGTTGAGTGGCGGGTCGTGGCTGACGGCCGGATGAGAGAGCCCTACTGTAGTGACTTCATCGGTCGCCGTATTTGGGCCACCGCGGCGGACGCTCAGTTGTTTGCTAGAGCAAGCCTGGTATCGAGCAGTTTTTTCTCTATTCAACCGGTCGCGAGCTCCCGGCCGGAGAGCAGTCGAAATGCCTCGAGATACTTTTCTCGCGTTTTTTCGATCACGGCCGGAGGGAGTTCTGGCACGGGTGGGCGCCGGTTCCACGTCACATCGTCGAGGTAGTCACGAACAAACTGCTTGTCAAAGCTCGCCTGGCCACGACCCGGCGTATAGGTGTCCTCCGGCCAGAATCGCGATGAATCCGGTGTCAGGACTTCGTCGATCAACAGGATACCGTCGGCGCTCGTCTCCGCGTCGGAACACACACCAAACTCAAATTTCGTGTCGGCGACGATGATGCCGCACGATTCGGCGTGCTCCGCGCCATGCCGATACAGCGCGAGCGTCAGTGTCCGCAACGTCTTGACGAGGTCGGCGCCTATCAGGTCGGCCGCCTGCGCCTCGCTAATATTTATGTCGTGACCGTCTTCTGCCTTGGTGGCGGGTGTGAAGATGGGCTCGGGAAGGCGGTCTGACTCTCGGAGACCGGCCGGTAGCGCGATTCCGCAGACCTCACCGGTTTCCCGATACTCTTTCCAACCCGACCCGGCGAGATATCCGCGGGCGACACACTCGATTAAGATCGGATCGGTGCGGCGGACGAGCATGGACCGGCCGGCGAGCAGCGACGCGTGAGGCTGCAACGACGCTGGATAGGTCGCCGAATCGATCGACACCATATGGTTGGGCACGATGTCGCGTGTCCGGTCGAACCAGAAGGCCGACAACTGATTCAGGACGCGACCTTTGTCCGGGATTGCCGAGCCCAGCACACAGTCATAGGCCGAAATCCGATCCGTCGCGATCATGAGTAGGTGTTCGTCGACCTCGTACAAATCGCGAACTTTTCCCCGTCGATGGGCAGACACTCCGTCTAGAAATGTCTCGAGAACTGGCTTGGCTGTTGTCATGGCGGATGGTCGTCGCGGAACGTCGTTGCAGGTCGTCGTAGTTGGTGGCGAGTGGTCTTCCGAGAAAGTCAGACCACCAGAACCGAGACAGCTTACCGGGTGACCCGGCTCGTCGCAAGCGCGCGCCGTAGCCGCTGGGTCGGGGTCCAGCGGGTTCATTGTAGTACATTGTCCTTCGTGACTCGACTGGCACCCGGTCGGTCTGCCCGCACGAGTGGACTGTCTTGGAGAGCGGTTTGGCCGGCGCGGCGTTGCGGCTCGAACCATGCGTAACTTTTCTTCGCGACAGTCCACGAGCGGACGAGCGCGCGTCGCACGGTGCTCGCGTAACCGATGAAGCGCTACATTCAAACCGTCCTCATCCTGGGTGTAACTGTCGGCTTGATGGCTTTCTTCCTCCGAAACGCGGAGCTCGACCTGATTGGAGACGCCTTTAGACAGGCGCGTCTTGGTCTGTTGGGAGCGTCGGTCTCAATCTCGATCCTCACGTATGGCATCCGAGTCGAGCGGTGGCGGTGGCTGTTGCGCCCGTTGGTAGGTGTGGGTTTTACCACGGCGGGGCGTGCCACCGTGATGGGGTTCGCGGCCAACACGCTGCTCCCGGGTCGGGTAGGAGAAGTGCTACGTCCTATGGTCCTGGCGAGACATGCCCCGATCAGCACCTCGGCGGGACTGGCGACCATCGTCGTGGAGCGCGTGTTGGATTTGCTGGCTATTGTGATCATGCTGGCCATTGCGGTCCTACTGTTTCATCCCCCGATGTCTGACGTCGACATGTTCAGCACCCTCCGGCTGGCCGCCGTGCTGAGCGGCACTGTCGGCGTCATCGGCTCCGCGGCGCTGGTCTTCGTTGCTCAGAATCCGGCTCAGGCCATGCGCGGGGTGGCCTGGGCCGTTCGCATCCTGCCGTTTCGCGCTCGGCGCGTCGTCTTGGAACTCTCGGAACGGTTCTTTTCCGGACTGGCGGTCGTGCGACAACCGCGCACGTTGGTTGTGGCGATGGGGCTGTCGATCGTGCTGTGGCTGGGGATTGCGAGCGGGATTTGGGCGGCAACGGTGGCTTTCGGGATCGAAGTATCTGTTGCCGGCGCCGTCGTGTTGACCGGGTTGATCGCGTTGGGCGTGTCGGTTCCGACGCCCGGCGGCGCAGGAGGCTACCACGCGGCGTTTCAGCTGGGGGCCACCGCGCTGTACGGGGCCAGCGCGGGCCAGGCAGTAGCCGCCGGGCTCATCAATCATGCCATCGCGTTCGTTCCGGTGACGCTGGTGGGTGTGGTGTTGATGGCGCAAGAAGGGATCCGCATGAACACCGTGTTCGCTTTGTCTGATACACCGGCCCCTTCTCCCGAGATCTCTCGGAGTTCCTCGTGAAGTGTCCGTTTTGTGGGCACCTGAAGGACAAGGTGGTCGACTCCCGAGAGAGCAAGGAGGGAGAGGTCATTCGCCGGCGCCGTCAGTGCCTCGCGTGCGAACGTCGATTCACCAGCTACGAACGGATGGATGAAATCCCGTACATGGTGGTCAAGAAGGACGGAACGCGCGAGCGGTTCGAGCGCCAAAAAGTTATCGCGGGCATGCTCAAAGCGTGTGAGAAGCGTCCCGTCAGCGTGGCGACCCTGGAGCAGATCGGTGACCGCATCGAAGTGACACTCCAGGACCGCGCAGAGAAAGAAATTTCCACGGATGAGGTCGGAGAATTTCTGATGTCGGAGCTCAAGGCGCTGGACAAAGTCGCCTATGTGCGGTTTGCATCCGTGTATCGCCACTTTCGAGATATCGGCGAGTTCATGACCGAGCTGCGGGGGTTGCTCGACGTCACAGAGAAGTGAACGCGAGTCGTCGTCGACGGGTCAGAAACAGACGGTGGGAAACACGCCCGGCTGGGCTGAGTCGCGCAGTGGGCTTGTCCTGACCCCGACGGCCAGCCACGATAGCGGCGACGAGGGCACAGTGGACATTTTCGAGCAACGAGTACCGCCGTCGACCGAGACGCCGGGCCCACCGGAGGCCGTGGGCGGCGACCCAGGAGCGGTCCCGTCGTCGATGGCGCCGCGGTCCCGTCGTCCATTTCGGGACAACCCCATTCTGATTCTCCTGGGGATAATGCTCTTTCTCGCGGCTCTGTTTGGACTGCTCAGGGTCGCCGAACGCTCCACGGAGCTGTCCCCTGACTATCTTGGCGAGGTCGTCCTATACGCGTTGTCCGCCGGCTGCCTGACGATGCTGGTCGTTCTCGGGTTCATCCTGGCCCGCAACATCATCAAGCTCTGGGTCGAACGACGTCGGGCGGCGCCGTTTGCGGGTTTTCGCGCAAAACTGGTGGCCGCATTACTGGGCATGACGGTCATTCCGGCCGTGCTCGTACTCATCGTAGGGAGCGAGTTGATTCGGAATAGTGCTGAGCGATGGTTTTCGTCGCCGATCGACGACGTGTTGACGTCGGCGAACGAGATTGCGCGCAACTACTACCAGAGCCGTGAGCGTGTGGTCGGTGACCACGCGCAACGGATCGCCGATGCGTTGCAGGGGCCGCGTTTGGACGACCGCGACCTCGCGCGGGTGCGTGAGGTGATCACGCCAGAGGTGACCGCGGGGTTGGTCGGAAGCGTCGATGTGTATATCGTGACGCTCCCAGTCCCAGGCGACGCAGGCGGTTCCGGTCTGGTCCAGGTCGCGCCATTGGTCGAAGTGGCGATGGCCAGCGGACCGGGGGGCTATTCGCAGGCGGCGGCGGAACGTTTGGCGGCTCGGGTTGCCGCCGGGAGCGAGGACGCGCGGCAAGTCGAGATACTGGCGGGTGGGGCGGAGGTCGTCCGCGTGGCCGCCAGTGTTCGTCATTCCTCCAGTCGCGAGACTATCGGCGTCGTCGTGGTCAGCGATGCGATGACCGGAAGCGTGGCTTTTCATTCTCGCCGGGTCAGCGGCGCTTACGAGGCCTACAACCAGCTGCAGGTGCTCCGGCAGCCTCTGGCTGGCGTCTACCTGTCCTTCTTTGTGATGCTGACCCTCATGATTCTCATCAGCGCGACCTGGCTTGGGGTCTACGTCGCCAAACGGATCACCCATCCGGTACAACTGTTGGCAGCCGGCGCGCGGGAGATCGGTGCGGGTCATTTGGACTACCGGATTCAGCCTCAGAGCGCCGACGAGTTTGGTACCTTGGTGGATGCGTTCAACACGATGGCCAGTGAGCTGTCGACGAGCCGACGACGACTCGAGCGGTCGCGTCACGACCTCGAGCGCAAGAGCCGGGAGATCGACCAGCGTCGCCAGTACATGGAAACGATTCTCGAGCGGATCGCCACGGGGGTCGTTTCGACCGATAGCGATGGACGGGTGAATACGGTAAACCGAGCGGCACGCCGATTGTTGTCGCTCGACGATTCCGCCGTCGGGCAGGCGGCCGCGACCGTTTTTTCCAAAGGCGACCTTCACTCACTGTCGGAGATCCTGGTGGGGGCCCATGCGGAGTCCGGTCACCAGACCGCGCAAGAGGTCGCGCTCGACCAAAATGGACGTAAGGTGCACCTCGCGGTGGCGGCGACGACGCTGCCCAGCGATCACGGCGAGGTGGATGGCACCGTGATGGTGTTTGATGATGTGACCCCGCTGATTCGAGCCCAACGGGTGGCCACCTGGCGGGACGTCGCTCGGCGCCTTGCTCACGAGATCAAGAATCCGTTGACGCCAATCCAGCTCTGTGCCGAACGGGTGCGACGACACTTCGCGACGGCGCCGCCACAATCCCGTGCGCTCGTCGACGAGTGCACAAAGACTATTGTGGCAGAGGTCGAATCGCTCAAGACGCTTGTTGATGAGTTTTCGCAATTCGCGCGGATGCCGACGCCGCGCATGGTGGCGGCTGATTTGAACACGTTGCTCGGTGAAACGTTGGGGCGCTACGACGGGCGGTTTGACCGGATCGCCTTTGAGTGCATGTTGTCCCCGAGCCTGCCGCGTGTTCTCATCGACCCCGAGCAACTCCGGCGGGTTGTCGTGAATTTGGTAGACAACGCGGTGGATGCGTTGCAGCAGTATCTTCAGTTCAGCACAAACGGACACCGCGGTGTGATCGGCGTCTCAACGATTCACGATGCGCCGGCCGGTGTTGTTCGCGTCACGGTCCGAGACAACGGCCCGGGGATTGCGGAAACTGACCACGAGAAGTTGTTCATGCCGTATTTTTCGACAAAAGCCCGGGGCAGCGGGTTGGGCTTGGCGATCGTGCGGAGGATCGTCGCCGAACACGGAGGTCGTATCGATGTCGGCGACAATGCGCCGCGCGGTACGGCCTTCACGATAGAGCTGCCCGTGCTGTCTGAGGGCTCCCACGTGAGAGTACAAGATGAAAGCGTCGTTTCTGATCGTTGATGACGAGGCCGGCGTCCGGTCGGCCCTTTCGGGCGTTCTGCAGGACGAGGGCTATCAGGTCGATGCCGTGGCCAGTGGCGAGGCCTGCCTGGAACGCGTCATTCGCCGTGACTACGACGTCATCGTGCTCGACATTTGGTTGCCCTGTCTCGACGGACTCGCGACGCTCCAAAAACTGCGAGATCGTCGTGTGGAGGCGCAAGTCGTGATGATTTCCGGCCACGGCAATGTCGAATCAGCCGTTCGCGCGATCAAGATGGGCGCGTTCGACTTTGTTGAGAAGCCGTTGTCGCTCGAAAAGACGCTCCTTGTCGCGCGAAACGCTCTTCGGCAGCACCGTCTCGAAGCGGAGAATCGCGCGCTCCGTGCTCACATGGACCGTCGTCTTGTGATGGTGGGCGAGAGTCCGACAATGGAATATCTGCGCGGACAGATTGCGAAAGCGGCGCCCTCCAATGGAAGAGTGCTCGTGCATGGCGAAAGTGGCACTGGAAAAGAGCTGGTCGCGCGGAGCGTACACGCCATGAGTCGGCGCGCGTCGGGACCGTTTGTCGAAGTGAACTGTGCCGCCATTCCGGAAGAGCTGATCGAGAGCGAGCTGTTTGGCTACACCAGGGGAGCCTTTACCGGCGCGTTTGCGGACCGAGAGGGGAAGTTCGAGGCCGCCGACGGTGGCACGCTGTTTCTTGACGAGGTCGCCGACATGAGTCTGAGGACCCAGGCCAAGGTGCTGCGAGTGCTTCAAGAGCAGGTCGTGGAGCGGCTGGGCGGACGGCAAGGAATAAGAGTCGACGTGCGGGTACTGGCGGCAACCAACAAAGATCTCCGGGGATCGATTGGCGCCGGGACGTTTCGCGAAGATTTGTATTTTCGGCTCAACGTCATCCCGATTTTCGTCCCGCCGCTGCGGGACCGTCGCAAGGACATTCCGCTGCTGGCGAGTCATTTTTTCGCGGAGTTCGCGCACGAATACGGACACCGCGCCAAGCGGCTCGACGATGCGGCGTTGACCGTCCTCAAGGCCCACCCCTGGCCCGGGAATGTGCGCGAGTTGCGCAACGTCCTGGAACGATTGGCGATCATGGTGCCGGGGGATACCATTGCCGCTTCTGATCTTGAGTTTTTGGCTGGGGCGCGGGCAGTGGTGCCGCCGCAGACCGACGATGCGCTGCCTCTCTATCAAGCGCGAGAGCGCTTCGAGCGAGACTACATCGTCGCGGCGCTGGTTGCCCAGCGTGGCAACATCTCCCGTGCTGCCAAGGCGCTGGGGGTCGAGCGAAGCAATCTCTACAAGAAAATGCGGGCGTTTGGGATCATGTCTCCTCGGCGGGTCGAGGTCCCCGACCGGACGCTCGATCAAGGTGAGCCTCGATCACCTGGCTCGGCGCAACGCGTGCTAGATTGAGTGCGTGGCCTGCGGCGGCAAGGAGTGCGTCGGCGGGCGCCAGACCAATCAGCTCGCTCTCCGCCACGCGGACGCCGCGCAACGCGGCTTCGGCGCGGACCCGTTCGTACACGGTGTGGAGTGGTGTCGTGCGGTAGTCGACAAGGTTCATGGACACCTGGACCAGGCCTCGCGTCTCTAGCCGGAGTCCCAACGCTTTTACCGCGCGTAGCCCGCCGTCTCGCTCGCGTATGGCTCGGGCCACTTGACGGGCGATGTCGATATCCGTCGTATCCAAGCTGACGTTGAACGCGATGAGCACCGGTCGAGCCCCGACCGCTGAGGCACCGGCAGTGGGGTGAGGTGCCGGCGGCCCAAAGTCCGGATGCCACTCGTCACCTGCCATACGCTCCGCGAGGTCTTCGAGCCCCTTGCCTCGGACGGCTTCGAGCGCGCGACATTCCGCCCGGCGGGCCGCTTCGCCGTATAAATAGATGGGTATCGAAAAGCGCACGGCGAGCTCTTCGGCGACATCTGTTGCCAACTCGACGCATGTTTCCATCGTCGTGTTCGCAAGCGGGACAAAAGGCACGACGTCAACCGCGCCCATACGCGGATGGACCCCCTGATGTTGTCGCAGGTCGATACGGTCGATGGCTACGCGATAGAGGGCCACGACCGCGGTCCGCAGCGCCGGGGCGTTGCCGATCACGGTGAACACCGACCGGTTGTGCGAGGCGTCAGTAGACCGATCCACAAGCGACAGGCCACTCACCGCCTGGATGGCTTCGGCCAACTCGTCGATGACATCTGCGCGCCGCCCCTCCGAGATGTTGACAACACACTCGATCACGTCGCACATCGCGGCAAATTGTACGGCAGAAAGGGGGTTACGCGCGGGCGGCATTGACTCGTTTACCGCGTTTGCCCGATAATCGCACGGCGTCATGCGTGATACGTCTCATGCGATGCGATCTCTCTCTGTCCGGGCTCCCGGCGTTGCGACGGCCCAGCATCGCGCTCACGGACCCGCGGGACTCTTGCCACGGGCCACTCAGGTCGTCGACGGGTATACGTCGTCGCGGCGTGCTCACCGAGTTCGCGCCGGCCGCTGATGAGGTGTCAGCAGTGCCGATATCTTGTGCGCGCGCGGCTCACGGCGTGTCCTCGTTGCGGTTGGGCTCTGACGGGTCTTTTTCCTGAAGGCCCGTCGCCGGATCAACCGGCTCCACGGTATCAACGTTGTGCCCGTGTGACACCGCCGACCCGGCCCCCGGGTGATTTTGCAGGTCGCGGGGACACGGCTGCTCGGGCGGATGGTGGAGCTGGAACCATGCCTGCCTTCACGGATTCCCTTCGTTTCGACACGCCCCACGCGTGGTCAAGCGGCGCCGGCGACCATGCGGCCGGCCGCGCGCGCGCCGGACACACCGCCTCCCGCCGTCAAGAAGCCCCCCGGGGATCTGCATCACCTCGGACCGGAGAGGACCGGCCCCCGCCGTCAACGGCGGTCGCGGGTATGTCGCTCCTGGTGCGGCGTCTAGTCGCAGCTGGCTTGGATGCGTGTATTCTCGCCGGAATCAATGTGGCGGTCGTGTATCTGACCCTACGGGTGCTCGATCTCCTGGTTGAGGAAGTCTGGCGGCTTCCGGTGATACCCACTGTGTCGTTCTTGGGAATATTCAACCTTGGTTACCTCGTGCTGCTTACCGCCTTTGGCGGGCAGACCGTCGGGAAGATGGCAACCCGCCTTCGGGTCGAGGGCCGGGACGGGGAACAGATGTCTGTCAGTCGCTCGCTTGCGCGCGCCGCGGCCTGCGTGGTGTGCGTGGTCCCGGCCGGCGTGGGGTTTCTCGGCGTGTTGACCGTATCGCGGCGGGCGCTGCAGGACCGGCTCGCCGGCACACGCGTGGTCGTTGACTAGTCCGCTATTGGACTGTCACAGTCATGTGCGGACTGGCCGCGGAGCCGCGATACGCCGCCGGGCAAGGCACGCCGGGGGAATCAATTTGGTTTTTGTCACCGATGAGGAACGCCGCCCGGGCCCGTCCCGGCTCCGGGACCAGTCTGCACATGACTGAGACAGGCCCCCGGTGGCCGGGCGTCAACCACGAATGAGAGGGCTCGCGAGGTTTGTCGCCACGGCGGCATATACCGGCTATGCGCCGGTCGCGCCCGGCACCGTAGGGTCGTTGGTGGGGTTGATCCTTCTGGCCGCCGTGCGACAGATCGACACCCTATGGCTGGAGCCGGCGGTACTGGTGGTCGTGATCATGGTCGGCACTTGGGCCGCCGATCACGTCGAGGCGGACGAGGGGCGCGAAGATCCAGGGATCGTTGTCGTGGACGAGGTCGCCGGCATGCTTCTCACCATGCTCTTTCTCCCGCTGACGTGGTGGGCGGGGATCGTCGGATTTCTCGCGTTTCGCGGGTTCGACATCGTGAAGCCGTTTCCGGCCGGCCGGGCCGAGCGGCTACCGGGCGGCATCGGGGTCATGACGGATGATCTCGTCGCCGGCGTGTATGCGGCCATCGTTGTGCGGCTCAGTCTGTGGGGGCTGGCTCTGTGGTTCTGAACGCCTCGGTGCGGCCGGTTCGCCGGGCCGTCATCGTGGCGGTTGGGTCTGAGCTCCTCACGCCACACAAGGTCGATACGAATTCTCTGTTTCTCACCGAGCGTCTCAACACCGAAGGCGTGGTCGTCCAATATAAGGCAGTTGTCGGGGATGACCCGGCGCAGCTGGCCGACCTGGTCCGGGAGGCTATCCCGCGGGCCGATCTCATTGTGCTGACCGGTGGTCTCGGGGCGACTGACGACGATGTAACCCGCGACACCGTGGCGGCCTTGTTCAAGCTCGATCTGGAAGAAGATGCTAGCGTTGTGGCTCACATCCGCAAGCGGTTCGAGACACGAGGCATGGAGATGCCCGAGATCAACCGGCGCCAGGCACTTGTCCCGCGGGGCGCCGTCGTCTTGCGCAATCCTCGGGGGACAGCGCCTGGCCTCTTGCTTGATAGGGATGATGTGACGTGCGTGCTGCTCCCAGGTCCTCCTCGGGAGCTGCGGCCTATGTTTGAGGAGGTCTGTGCGGTTCACTTGGGCGCCAGATGGACCGGAACCCGAATCTATCGACAAGTTCTGACGATCGCTGGACGCACCGAGACATATGTCGAGGAGCTCACTCAACCGTTGTACTCCCAATGGCTCGCTCGTGAGCCCGTCGTCACGACGACGGTACTGTCGACGCTCGGCCAGATCGAGCTGCACTTGGCGACACAAGGTGTCGAGCCATCGGTCGCCGAGAGCGTGCTCGCGCAAGCGACCGGCGAGCTCTCACTGGTGCTAGGCCGGAGCCTGGTCAGCGTGGACGGCGCGTCCCTGGAGGAGACCGTGGGACGGCTGCTCAGGCGCGCGGGCCAACGCGTTGCCGTCGCTGAATCGTGTACCGGAGGGCTTATCGCGTCACGACTCACCGATGTCCCGGGGAGCTCATCGTATCTGGAGGCGGCCTGGGTCACCTATGGAAACGATGCGAAAGTCAGCAACCTCGGTGTGGATCCGGCGTTGTTGGCATCCCATGGAGCCGTGAGCGAGGAGGTTGCCGAGTCGATGGCAGTACACGCCAAACGGCTGGCGGTCGCCGACTACGGTATCGGGGTAACCGGGATCGCCGGGCCCGGCGGCGGAACCGAAGAGAAGCCGGTCGGGACCGTGTGCGTCGCGCTCGCCGGACCCGAGGGGGCGGTCCGAGTGCGAACGTTTCGCTTCCCCGGAGAGCGGGACAGGGTCAAATTCCAAGCCTCGCAGGTCGCACTCGACATGTTGCGGCGCGCCCTCCTTCCGCGCGCATAGTGGACGGTCGCCATCAGCGGGCGGGCCATCGGACCACCCGGTATCGGTGTCTTTTCCGGCGCTCCATACGAGGGTCCGGCGCCAGTAGGTCATACTTAGCACCGGGTCCTTGGTACTCACGACCCACGCCCCGCGCGGCTGTATCGCCGACCCGGTAGGGCCTACGTTGGGTCGAGTTCGCTGCGTGGGCGACATCATGCGGTGTCTTTTGTAGCGGAACACGAATGCAATGATTGTCGGACTTCTTCTCATGGCGTATCTGGTCGGGACGATTCCGTTTGCGCTATGGGTCGGGCGGATGGCTAGTGGCGCGGATTTACGACGTGTTGGAAGCGGCAATATGGGCACCGCCAATGTGCTGCGGGCCGCCGGGCCCTCGATGGCCGCATTGGCGCTTGCCCTCGACGTGAGCAAAGGCACCACGGCCGTGTTCTTCGCCGAACGGCTGGGCGCATCGACAGGTCTCGCGGCGGCGGTGGCCGTGGCGGTGGTGTGTGGGCATGTGTTCCCCGCGTGGCTAGAGTTCCGGGGCGGAAAAGGCGTGGCCACCGCGTGCGGAGCTTTCCTGTCGTTGGCGCCCTGGGCCACGCTCCTCGCGCTGGTCGTGTTCACGGCAGTTGTCTGGATGACTCGCTACATATCGCTCGGTTCGCTCGCCGGGGCGTTGACGCTCATAGTATGCAGCTACGCTGGCGGCGAGCCCGCAGTGACGGTGTGGGCGGCGGTGGGCGTTTCTGGTCTCATCGGCTACCGACACCGGTCAAACATCGTGCGTCTCTACGCCGGTCAGGAGCGGCGTCTCGGGGAACGCCAGGTCTTGTAGTCGTCGTCCTCACGATTGGGTCGCAAAGATTGGTATGGGCACACTTACGTTGACACAGCGTGTCGCCGTTTTGGGGAGCGGGGGATGGGGGACGGCGTTGGCCGTCCACTTGGGGCGCGAGACACGTCAGGTTCGTCTTTGGGGACGCAATGTCGAGATGGTTGAGGCAATGCGTGCCACTCGCGAGAATTCAAAGTATCTCAAAGGTATCGAGCTTCCGGACGCGGTACAGCCAACAGCCTCAATCGCCGAGGCGCTGGCTGATGCACAGTGTGTGGTAGCCGCTGTGCCGTCGCACGGCACCAGAGAGGTAATGCATCGCGCGGCCGGGATCATGCGGCCCGATGCCGTCGTCGTGAGTGCGACGAAAGGTCTCGAGGTTGGCACACTGTTACGTATCTCCGAGGTGATTGCAGAAGAGCTTGGACCGTCGCATCCGATCACGGTGCTGTCTGGTCCCAGCTTTTCGCCGGAGGTCGCGCTCGGATTGCCCACCGCGGTCGCCGTGGCTGGATATGACGCCAAGGTCGTAGAAACGGTCCAGCAGGAGTTTCGCTCTCAGAACTTTCGGCTCTACGGAACGGGCGATGTCGTCGGGGTCGAGATAGGCGGCGCGATGAAGAACGTGATCGCAATCGCGGCGGGCGCGGTCGAGTCGCTCGAGCTTGGTCACAACGCGCTGTCGGCGTTGATCACCCGGGGGCTGGCCGAAATCTCGCGGCTCGCGTCAGCCCTCGGCGGACGCCGCGATACATTGGCGGGACTGAGTGGTCTCGGCGACTTGGTGCTCACGTGCACTGGCAATCTCAGTCGGAACCGTCACGTCGGGGTCGAGCTTGGCCGCGGCCGGTCGCTTGACGCGGTGCTGGGTGATATGTCTTCCGTGGCCGAAGGCGTCCGCACGACGGCGGCGGCGTTGGAGCTCGGCACGCGTCATGCGGTTGATCTGCCTATTACTTCTCAGATGGCTGAGGTGTTGGACGGAAGGCAGACACCGTTAGCAGCGGTCGAAGGGCTGATGCTGCGCCGCCAACGCGCCGAGATCGAGTCCGGTCGCTAGGGGACGAGGCGGCTAGACGAGGATTTCATCACACCCGGGACATAGAGACGATGCCGAGCGTGTTTGACCGTTTGCGCACAGGTCTGCGCCGGACCGCCCAGCGAATGGGCGACCGATTTGATGAGATCCTTGGCCGGGAGGACAAGCAAGACACGCCCGGGCCAGTCAAAGCGGACACGCTTGATGCCCTCGAAGAGTTATTGCTGGAGGCAGACGTTGGGGTGACGGCGACCGACCGGATTATCGAAACGCTGCGGAGAGATCACTCGACGTCCGTCACCCCCGACACGCCGACCTTACGTGACGCTCTACGGCAGGAAATATTGGCCGTTCTCGCGTCGGTTCACAAAGTCCCGACCGAACGTACTCGCCCCCGGGTCGTGTTGGTCGTCGGTGTCAATGGCACCGGCAAGACCACGACCGTAGGGAAACTCGCCCACCTCCTGCGCACTGATGGGCAGCGGCCACTGGTGTGCGCCGCCGATACATTTCGGGCGGCCGCCGTCCAGCAGCTCGAGGTGTGGGCGTCAAGAGCAGATGTCGATATCGTCAAGGCTGGTCCTCAAGCTGATCCAGCGTCCGTCGTGTTCGACGCCGTCGAGGCCGGACGCGCGCGTGATTGCGACGTGGTGCTCGTCGATACTGCTGGGCGACTCCACACGCGCGTCAACCTCATGACAGAACTCGAAAAAATGCGTCGCGTCGCCGCGCGGGCCATTAACGGCGCACCGCATGAGGTATTGCTGATTATCGATGCGACTGTCGGGCAAAATGGATTGGCGCAGGCAAAGGTATTTCTTGAAAGCGCGGGTGTGACGGGCATCGTCCTCACAAAGCTCGACGGCACGGCCAAGGGCGGGATCGCGCTCGCGATCGCGGCCGAGCTCGGACTTCCCATTCAGTATGTTGGGGTTGGAGAGGGTATCGGCGATCTTCTCCCGTTCGATGCGGAGGCCTACGCCGACGGGTTGTTTGCGAGCCAGTGGTGAGACAGGCGCACCCAGCCGACGTTCAGCGTGATTCGACGAATAGCCCGCCGCCTCGGCCTTTCTCTGACGACGATGGTCGATGGATGGACGACGCGCTCAGGTTGGCGGAACGTGGGCGCGGTTGGACCAGTCCCAACCCCATGGTGGGCGCCGTCGTCGTGTCGGCAAGCGGTCAGTTGGTTGGACGCGGTTTTCACGAGCGGGACGGGACGCCACACGCCGAATCTCACGCCCTGGACGCCGCCGGAGCGCTCGCCGCCGGAAGCACGCTCTACTGCAATCTCGAGCCATGCAATCACACCGGCCGCACCGGTCCTTGCACCACTCGCATCATCGACGCGGGCGTCGCGCGGGTCGTGGTCGGCGGTGTTGACCCGGACCCCCGTGTCAGCGGCGCGGGCATTGAGCGGTTGCGTGGGCAAGGGATCACGGTCGACGTCGGGGTTCGTGGCCAAGCCGCAGCCCGACTGAACGAGGCGTTTATTACGAGGGTGACCCACGGGCGACCGTTTGTCACAATCAAGGTCGCGCTCAGCCGCGACGGGAAGATCGCCGCCAGCGCCGGCGCTCGGACGGCGCTGACGTCTGACCCGATGAATCGCGCCGGGCACGGATGGCGTTCGGAAGTCGACGCGATCGGGGTGGGGTCGAGCACGATGATTGTCGATGACCCATTACTTACCGTGCGGGAGGTGCCTCGGTTGTCGCCTCTGACGCGCGTCATTTTCGACCGGCGGCTCCGTACTCCTTCGACGGCTCGGATGTTCACGACGACTGCGGCCGGGCCGATCGTGATCCTGACGACGACAGACGCGTCGACAGATAAGAGCGCAAGAGCCGATGCGCTGCAGGGTAAGGGCGCTCGGGTGGAGTTCGTCAGCGGCGAGACGATCGAAGCCGCCCTGACACGACTGGCGGAGCTGGGCATCAACTCGTTGTTGCTAGAGGGAGGCGCCGTTATACATCGGGCTGCGTGGCGCGCCGGCGTTGTCGACAAGGTGCTTCGGATCGGGACACCAAATGTGCTCGGGCCCGAAGGTGTCACATGGATTGACGATGAGCTGAGCGTCGAAGACCTGCAAGACCGCCGTGACGTGATCTACGGTCCAGACGTTCTGACGGAGGGGTATGTTCAGCGGGTTGATTGAGTCTATCGGTCGGGTCAGTGCCATACGCGCCATACCTGAGGGAGCGCGTCTGACGGTGAATACCTCGCTCGCCCCGGAGCTGACGCTTGGCGACAGCGTGGCGGTCAGCGGCGTCTGCCTGACCGTTGTGGACAAGACCGCAGCTGCCTTCACCGCCGAGATCTCGCCTCAGACCTCTCAGGTGACGACGCTCGGTCGGATCGATGTCGGCTCGCTCGTTAATCTGGAGCGGCCACTTCGTACTGACGGTCGGTTGGGCGGGCACTTCGTGTTGGGTCATGTGGATGGAGTCGGTCATATTACTGCCATCACGGGTCAGGCTGATTTTTCCTTGGTAACAGTGAGTTTTTCACCGGACCTTACAGCGTGGATCGTCGCGAAAGGCTCTATCGCCGTCGACGGAACAAGCCTAACGGTGGCGACCTTGCGCGATGACTCATTTGACCTGCAGATCGTGCCCTACACGTTGGAACATACGGCCTTGCACGCATCCACACCGGGAGATGGCGTCAACCTGGAATGCGATATCATCGGGAAATACGTCGTGAACGCCCTGCACGCGCGCGGGTAAGGGCGTTCACACACCCGCACGTCAGGAGACGCGATGCCTCAAACGAAAGCCCCCGGAAAGAGCGCCGGTCTTCGACCTGTGAGTGCCTCGAGTCCGTTCACGCCGATCGCGGAGGCGGTCGACGCGTTTCGAGAGGGGCGAATGCTCATCGTCGTCGACGACGAGGATCGTGAGAATGAGGGCGACCTCACGATAGCGGCCGAGAAGATCACCCCGGATGCCATCAATTTCATGGCGCGCGAGGGGCGCGGGCTCATCTGCTTGCCAATGACCAGCGAACGGTTGGACGAGCTCGACATTCCCATGATGGTCGAGAAGAACACCGCTCGCTTTGAGACCGCCTTTACGGTGCCGATTGAAGCCAAGCAGGGAACCAGCACCGGTATCTCCGCTGCCGATCGGTCGGCCACCGTGCGTGCCGCGATTGACAAGAATACAAAGGCGGCGGACCTCGCCCGACCCGGTCACATGTTTCCTCTTCGGGCCCGCGAGGGCGGGGTCCTGGTGCGCGCGGGTCAGACCGAAGCCGCAGTTGATCTGGCTCGGCTCGCCGGGTTGTATCCCGCGGGCGTCATCTGCGAAATCATGAACGATGACGGCACGATGGCGCGTGTCAAGGAGCTGAGTCTTTTCGCGGCGCGACACGATCTCGTGATGATCACCATCGCAGATCTGATCAAGTATCGGATGCGCAACGAGCGATTGGTGAGGCAGGTTGCGAAAGCAAAGCTACCCACCGAGCACGGACCGTTCGAGGTGTATGTGTATGAGAGTATTCTCGACGGTGAGGCTCACACCGCGCTCGTGTGTGGCGAGGTCGGGGACGGTGAGGACATTCTGGTCCGAGTCCATTCTCGATGTCTGACCGGGGATGTGTTTCACTCGCAGCGCTGCGATTGCGGATTGCAGCTCTCGGCGGCCATGAAGCGGATTGCGGACGAAGGCCGTGGTGTGCTGCTGTATCTCAATCAAGAAGGCCGTGGGATCGGGATCGCGAACAAGATTCGCGCGTATGAGCTGCAGGACCAGGGACTCGACACGGTGGAGGCGAACGAGCGCCTCGGGTTCAAGCCAGACCAGCGGGATTACGGCATCGGGGCTCAGATTCTGGGCGACCTGGGGGTCGGGACCATGCGGCTCCTGACAAACAACCCGCGGAAATTCGTCGGGTTGGAAGGCTACGGTCTGTCGGTCGCCGAATCGGTGTCACTCGAAGTGCCCGTGTCGGAGTTTTCGCGGGCGTATCTGCGGGCTAAGAAAGACAAACTCGGTCACACCATCTCCACCGTCTGAGAGCCTCCCCTAGCGGCCGCGGAGGGCGGCTTTTCGTTGACAGCCGGCGCTAGCCGAATATACGATAAGCGATTGTGCTTCAAGCGCTTACGCCTATAGCTTTGCCTGTCTAGTGGACTGTGTGACTAATTCGTTCACGGAATTCCCGGCGCGACATCTCTGCCCGTCGGTCACAAACATCCAACGTGCTCGCTCCTCGCGCATTGTCGGCCGAGCGCCGCGCCACGAGTTCGCCCAACGAATCAGTCGCACGGCTTACTAGCCTTCCTGCCCCGTACACGAAGACGCGATAACGATGTTCGACGCACTTTCGGGCCGATTTCAAGACGTGTTCGAGTCGCTTCGGCGTGAAGTGCGGCTCACCCCGGAAGTGGTCGAGGTGGCGCTCCGTCAGATTCGGATGGCGCTGCTAGAAGCCGACGTCAACTTCAAAGTCGTCAAGGCGTTTGTCGACCGAGTCAGGGACCGGGCGATTGACCGGGTGGTGCTGGAAAGCCTCACGCCATCCCAACAGATCGTGGGGATCGTCCGCGACGAGATGCTGGGGTTGTTGGGCGCGGGCGGCCACGGGCTGCAACAGGCATCCACGACACCTCAGGTCGTGCTCGTCCTTGGGCTCCAAGGTTCGGGGAAGACCACCACCTCGGCCAAATTGGGGCGCTGGCTGGTCGGACAGGGCCGCCATCCGATTTTGGTCTCGACCGACGTCCGACGCCCGGCTGCCATCGCTCAGCTGACGGTGCTCGCCGAGCAGGCTGGTCTGCGGGTCCACGATCCCGAGCGCGAGATGGACCCGGTACGGCGAGCCAAAACGGCGGTGAGCGCTGCGAAAGAGCTTGGATTTGACACCGTCATCGTGGATACCGCGGGACGACTCCATATCGATGCTGAACTCATGTCCGAGCTGGCCGCGATCAAGTCGGCGGTGTCGCCCTCTGATCTGCTCTACGTCGCAGACGCCATGACGGGGCAGGACGCAATCAAGAGCGCCGGAGAGTTTCATCGCCAAACCGCGGTGACCGGGTTGGTTCTGACAAAGATGGATGGCGACGCCCGCGGCGGCGCCGCCCTGTCGGTGGCTTCAGTCGTGGGCGTGCCCATCGCGTTTTCTGGCGTGGGAGAGAAGCTCGAGGACTTCGAGCTGTTCCAGCCGGACCGCCTCGTGTCTCGGATGCTGGGCATGGGCGATATCCTGACCTTGGTCGAGCGCGCCGAGCAGGCGGTTGACAAGGAGGACGCCGAACGACTGACGGACAAGTTGCGGCGTCAGGAGTTCACGCTCGAGGATCTGCGGGGACAGATGGACGCCATACGTAAAATGGGCCCGTTGGACCAGTTGATGGGTATGATTCCCGGGCTTGGCAGGGCACGCGCTATGGCCCAGGCCGGGGATGTCGATCCGAAGCACATTACCCGCACCGCGGCCCTCATCGATTCGATGACGCCTGCCGAACGTCGAAACGCAGGAGTGATCAACGGCAGTCGGCGAAAACGGATCGCACAGGGCAGCGGGTCTTCGGTGTCGGACGTGAACCAGTTGCTCAAACAATTCGCACAGATGCGGAAGATGATGAAGGCGGTCACCGGTCTGACCAAGAAAAAAGTGAAAGGCCGGCGCCGGGCGGGTCGACTCGGTCTCGCGCGCCCTCGCCGCTTGCCGTCCTAAAGCGGCATGCGCGCACAGATGGCCGTGAGGTGCGGGTCACTCGTTTTGTCCGAGGAACACTGTAGAGCAGGCGAATATAGGGAGCAGGGAGCATTAGATGCTAGCAATCAGAATGCGGCGACTTGGCGCGAAGAAGCGTCCGTTCTTTCGAGTCGTGGTGGTCGACTCGCATACCGCCCGGGATGGCAGGTCGGTTGAGGTGCTTGGTCACTACAATCCGACCTCGCAACCCGAGGCGTTCGAGGTGAACCGCGAACGGTTGGATCATTGGGTGGCGCGGGGTGCTCAGCCGACCGACACGGTGCGCACGTTGCTTGGTCGACACCCCAACGTGGTGGTCGGCGCCGACGTCGCGGCCAGCCCCGAAGTCAGCGAGTCGTGAGCCGGGTCGCGGAGGTCGTCGACGCCGTCGCCCGGCAACTCGTCGACCACCCGGAGGAGGTCGAAGTTACAACGACCGAGCGACGGAGTGGCGTGTGTGTCGAAGTCCGAACCGCCGATGGCGACCTCGGGAAAATGATTGGTCGTCAGGGCCGGACCGCGGCCGCGGTGCGCACGCTGGTGAGCATCACGGCAGAGCTGGAAGGTTCCGAGGCCTCGGTCGAATTTGTCAGTGACGACTGAAGAGCAACGACTGGCGACTGAAGAACAATGAGCGCCCCACTGACCATTGACGACGTGCCGGGTGACGCCTCGAGCGAATGCCATGATTGGCGAGCCATGATCGCCATCGGGAGGATTGCCCGCACCCACGGACGGCGCGGTGAGGTTGTCATCGACTCGGATACGGACTTTCCCGAACGGCGCTTTCGACCGGGCGGCGATGTCTACGTTGCCGTCGCGAACGGGGTGACCGCGCTCCGTATTACTTCGGCGCGCATCCAGCGAGGCCGGCCGATCGTCGGTATCGCGGGGTTCGAGAGCATCACCGACGCGCAGTCGCTCGCGGGCAAAGAGCTCCGGATTCCACGTGCGGAACAGCAGTCGCTGCCAGGCGGGTCGTACTACACTCACGCGCTCTTGGGATGTGAGGTGCGCACCCGCGATGACGACGTGGTGGTGGGTATCGTGACTGATGTTGAGCACGCCGGCGGAATCAGTCGCTTGCTGGTGCGCCAAGCTGGAGGAGACGACGAGATTGACATTCCTCTCGTCGACCCGATTTGCGTGCAAGTGGATACGGCGGCGAAGGTCGTGGTGGTCGACCCGCCCGAGGGACTGTTGGAATTGAATCGGCGCTAGCAGCCGGTCAGACGCCGTGTCTTGAAGTACGTCCGCACGGCGACCTGGCGATTGGAAGTGTGGCGGCCTCGGTGACCGAGGGGTGTATTCATCCACCGCGAGCGTCAAGGTGGGGCGAAGGGGGGGCGTGAAGTTTGACGTCATCACGATTTTTCCCGCGATGATCGAGGCGGGTTTGACCGGAGGCGTTGTGGGCCGCGCCGCCGAGCGAGGGCTGCTGGACGTCGCGGTGCATGACCTTCGCGATTTCGCGACGGATACGCATCGTACGGTGGACGATGGTCCGTATGGCGGCGGTCCCGGGATGGTGATGAAGCCGGAGCCGTTTCTGCGCGCCGTGGAACATGTCCGGCGTAGTCGTGGCGAGGGGGGCACGGTGGTGCTGACATCACCGCAGGGGACACCGTTGACTCATGCGCATGCACATCGCCTCAGTCAACTTTCCCATCTCGTATTGCTGTGTGGCCGGTATGAAGCGGTCGACGAGCGCGTCCGAGAGGACGTGGTCTCGGAGGAGATTTCGATCGGGGATTACGTGCTGAGTGGTGGTGAATTGCCCGCTTTGGTGATTCTGGACGCGGTGGGCCGATTGATACCAGGAGTGGTGGGGGACGCGGCGTCGGTGGAAACCGACTCGTTTGCCAGGGGGTTGCTCGATTATCCCCACTATACGCGTCCCCCGGAGGTAAATGGACGGGTGGTCCCCGAGGTGTTGCGGTCGGGGAACCACGGGAACATTCGGAGCTGGCGTATGCGGCGCGCGCTTGAACGAACGCTCGAACGACGACCCGAGCTGCTCGAGCAGCCGGATTTGGTTTTGGACGACGAGGAACGTCAGGTGCTGCGTGATCTCCGAGATCGGCGGCACTCGTGAGGACAAGGACAGGAACATGAAGGCAATCGAAGCAATCGAAGCCACGCATCTGCGTGAGCGTCCGGACATGCGGCCAGGGGATACCGTTCGCGTCCACGTGAAGGTACGAGAGGGCGAGAAAGAGCGTATCCAGATCTTTGAAGGCATCATCATCGGGCAGCATCGGGGCGGGTGTCGTGCTACGTTTACGGTGCGAAAGGTGTCGTTCGGACAGGGCGTCGAACGCATCTTTCCGCTGCACTCGCCAATCATCGACAAGATCGAAGTGGTCCGTTCGGCCCGGGTTCGACGCGCCAAGCTGTATTACCTGCGAAATCTGCGCGGCAAGGCCGCCCGGATGAAAGAGCTGCGCCGTCGGTAGCTTCGCCGTTGCAGTCACACGGGCGACGAGTGTCCCCCGTCAGTGATTCCTTGCCCAAGTCCCGGGCGGGGCGTCCCGTCTGGCGGCGTTGCTCCTCGGTCGAATATGCCAAATATTCTCCCTCGTCGTGCCTGGCCCGCCGGGCGCCGCGTGCCGCGACGTATGCAACGAATCACTGAGGCGGGACACTAGTTTCCGCTGTGGCATCGTCCCGTCGATCAGCGTCCCGCGCGGTCGAGAATGCGGTCCGGCGACGAGGATTCGGCTCTGTCGCCGGGGTCGATGAGGTCGGACGGGGCTGCTTGGCGGGACCGGTGGTCGCTGCGGCCGTGGTGCTGTGTCCTACCCGCGCCATTGTCGGGCTCCGCGATTCGAAGCTCCTCACCCCACGCGCTCGAGAGCGGCTCGCGGAGGAGATCAAGCACCGCGCCGAAGCCTGGAGTGTGGCGTCGGCCGACCCGTTCGAGATCGATCGAATCAACATTTACCACGCCTCGCTCCATGCCATGCGTCGCGCGATCGAGGCGCTGGATCCACTGCCCGACTTTGCCCTTGTCGACGGTTTCGAGATTCCCGAGTTGAGCATCGCCCAGCAGGCTATTGTGAGGGGTGATCGTCGGTGCTCGGCGATCGCCGCTGCTTCGATCATCGCGAAGGTGACCCGCGACGCCGCGATGTGCGCGCTCCACGAGACTGACCCTCGATACGGGTTTGACCGGCACAAGGGATACGGGACCGCGCGGCATCTTGACGCGCTCGCCCGGTTCGGATACTCCCCGTCTCATCGTCGTTCGTTTCGACCGTCCGCGCTGTTTGATAGGATTGAGGGCCCGTTGGGAAAGTGACTCGCGCGACAAATCTGAGGCAACTGCCATCTCGCGTTTTAGCCTCACCCTGCTCATCGTCTATCTGCTCGAAGCGGGACTTGTGCTGTCGGTTGCCCCGTGGACAAAGTTCTGGGACCGCAACTACTTTGTGGAAGCGTGGCCATGGCTCGAAGTCGTACTGACCAGCGGAGCGACTCGTGGTGCGATCAGTGCGTTGGGCGTGGTGAGCTTTGTGGCGGGCGGATGTGAGGCATGGAGCCTGGTTGTCGCGTGGCACCGCGCCCGAAGTGGCGGGGCTCGGCGCTATCCGGCGCTGCGAACCCCCGACGTGGGTGAGGAGGTGTGACCGCGGCTGTCGCACGGTCCCGCCCGCTGGTATGCATGGTTTCCGATCGTCGCCGCCTGGCACCGGCGGCTCGTCCTGATGACATCGAGCCGCTTTCCGCGTTCATTCTGTCGGCCGTGCAGGCCGGTGTCGATCTCGTGCATATTCGTGAACCCGACCTGCCTGCCCGTCCACTCATCGCGCTCGTCCAGCGCGCGGTGGCGGCAGCCATGTCGACCCACACCAAGATCATTGTCAACGACCGAGTTGATGTGGCGGTGGTCGCGGGAGCCCACGGTATTCATCTCAAAGGGACGTCGATATCCGCCGCTCGCGTGAGGTCGATGGCACCGCCGCGCTGGTGGGTTGGTCAGTCCGTCCACGGTATCCACGACGTGGAACGGCTTGTCGGCAGTCGTGTCATCGAGCACGTCGACACGCTGACGGTGGGTGCTGTGTTCGAGACCGACTCCAAGCCCGGCGGCCAGCCGGTCGGATTGGCCGTATTGGAAGACGTTGCGCGGCGGGTGTCACTGCCCATCTTGGCCATTGGCGGCATCACAATCGAGCGCGCGGCATTGGTCGCTCGCGCGGGCGCGGCCGGTGTGGCCGTGGTGGGAACACTGGCGACGGCCGCGGGGGCAAAGCCGGGCGCATTTGCGCAGCTCGTGGAAGGATTGCGTAGGTCGTTTGACAGCGCGCCCCCCAGGCGCCTATAGGTAACCTAGCCGTGTCTGACTTCAATCCTCCTGATGTTGGCGCCCTGTTGCGTGGAGCACGAGAGCGCGACGGGGTGACGCTCCGTCGGCTCGCATTGACGACGAAGATTCCGTTCACCGTGTTGGAGGCATTGGAGCGGAACGATGTCTCACACGTGCCCGGCGGTATTTTCGGCCGTTCGTTTGTACGGACTTACGCTCGCGAGGTAGGTCTTGACCCAGAGAAGACGGTTGAAGCGTTTTTTGACGCGTTGCCAGCAACCCAGAGCGCGACTTTCCGTCGAACACGAGACGACATCGATACGGCCGTGTCCGATGGTCGCCGACGGTTGATCGCTCTGGGAGTAGGATTGATGCTTCTCAGCGTTGCACTCGGTGTCGGCTGGGTTGTCCTCACGTTGCGAAATGGTTTCCCGTTGAGTGGCAACGCCCCCTCGGGTCGAGGGGCAGAGGTGGCGGTTGGTCTGCCGAACTGGGCCGACACTGATCCCATCGCGCGGCCTCTCATGGTCGAAATCCATCCAACGGCGGACTGTCATGTGTCGCTTACCGTCGACGGAATGAGAGTACTCTCCCGACTCGTGCGCGCGGGGGAACGCGAGGTCCACGAGGTGCACCAACGCATGGTCATTGAGGCCGGTGACGCCGCGGCGTTCGCCTTTTCGATCAATCGACAACGCGGGCAGCCATTGGGCGCACCGGGTGACGATGTCACGTTGGTGATTGACCGAGATAACTACCGCCGTTTTCTTGTCCACTAACCGGTCCCGCGAAGCGGGAGAACACTTTCCAAAAAATCACTCGCGCCCTAGAACGACCCGAGAGTTGTGCGACGCCGAATCCCCTGTTACCGTGGTCATGCCCAGGGCGCCCGGCCGCTCGTGAGCACCGTCAGATACGGTCCACGGTCGTTTCGAGTGCCCCGGGGCTCCAAACCGCGAGCACAGTCACCGCTGCCGACATTTGAGGACGAGTCATGGCCAAGACATCCGACACAACGCGGAATGATCACGAACCCAAAAAAGTAAACGGTCTGAGTCGCCGAGATTTTGTCAGAACCGGAGCCGCGGCCGGTCTCGGTGCGGGCGCCTTGCTGAGGCCGGATGGGGCTCACGCGCAGGGCCGCGAAGCGACGACCGACGACATTGTCTGGGACTACGAAGTGGATGTCGTCATTGCGGGGGGCGGGTGTGCGGGTCTGACGGCGGCGATACGGGCGCGGGACCTTGGCGCCAGCGTGTTGGTGGTCGACCAGAATTTTGACCCAGGCGGACGGATGTTGCACAGCGGTGCGTTCTTGTCGCTGGGCGGAGGGGACCCCGTCCAGCGGCGGGACATGAAAGGCGAGAGTGACGACGAGGGCTTTATCACGGTCGACCCGGCCGAAGCGCCGGAAGAGCTGGACGACAGTGTCGACCTTCTGTTCACGGATCTGACGGACTGGTCGGTCCTGGATACGAAGGCCCAGAGCCCCTATCGGTACAACGAACGGGAGCTCGTTCGGGCGTGGGCGGAGAACTGCCCGGCCACCCGACAGTTTCTGATGGACAACTATGTCCGATTTACCCGGGTCAATGGTACGCATGGCGGTGGAGGCCTTTCGCGCGCCAGGGGGGCGCGATGCTTCCTCATGCTTGGCGACAAGACTGATATCAAAGCAGGCACGATCACCGCAGAGGATGCGGGTGTCGCCGATCCCGAGCGCACGAGCGCGTTTGCGCCAGTGCAGATGAACGACGCGAGCCGCTTTGTGGCACCCAACGCCGTCAGTAACGGCGTGGCCCTCTCCCGGCCACTGGAGTTCTCGGCGCGAGAGAAGGGGGTCGAGTTCATGTTCCATCGCCATTTTGACGAGTTGGTGCGTGAACAGCCGTTTTCGGGTCGGGTGCTGGGGATTCGGGCTCACTACTCACCACGGCACCATCCTGAGACGGGGGAGCGTCTCGAGAGCTACTGGCAGAACGGCAATGTCGAGGAACAGCGGGAGACGGTAAGCATCGGAGCTCGTCGTGCGGTCATCCTGGCCAGTGGTGGCCATGCCGGTAACCCGCAGGTTCGGAGCATGTTCTACCCGGCGCTACGCGAGCCCGCGTTTCCGACCAGCGGTCATGCGCTGCAGGGACCGCATGGTCAAGACGCCAGCGCACTCACCGCCGGATTGCGGGTTGGCGCGAACCTGGCTGGCATGCAACAGAATGTCTCCTATCCCACGACGTTTCACATCTCGACTCGTCTCGGTACGCGAGACGCCTATACCACCATGATGCCCGGTCATCCGACGTTTGGATTCCGCGGGTCCGCTGGGGTCAATGTCGGGAGCGCCGGTTTTGAAGAGTTCATCGCGGTAAACCAAGTAGGGAAGCGCTTTTTCAACGAGGTCCGTTTGCCTTCCCGTCCCCGCGGGAACCGGTATCCCGGTGATGGCGGCGCTCCGGGCCAAGGGCTCGCGCATACACCGCTCGACTGGCGTAACTGCCGGAAGGAGTGGGTCAGGGAGATGTATAGCTACGATCACGGCCTCGATGCCGCGCTGGCGATCAACGAGGGGTCGAAGCCTCCGGACTATTACTCAGGGCCGTTGTGGGCGATCTTTGACCAGGACGCGGTCGAGCGGACGGGGTGGGAGCTCTGGTATCCGTATGTCGCGGACAACGGCTACTTTTTTAAAGCCGATACCATTGAGGAGCTGGCCAAAAAGATCGTGGCGGGTCACGAATTTCAGCGAGTCCCATTGAAGCATTTGGCCCGTACGGTGGCCACGTGGAACGGCTATGCCGATGCCGGCGTCGACCCTGAATTTGAACGGGAGGCTGACGCGCCAATGAGTCCCATCGCCACACCTCCCTTTTATGCCCTCTCGATTATGGTGATTTGGCACGATTCCTACGGTGGGCTGCGTGTCAACGGACGGCAGCAAGTCGTGGATATGCAAGGCGAGGTTATTCCTGGTCTCTTTGCCGGCGGTGAGGCAGTCGGTGGGTTCAACAAGCATGGCCTGGGCAAGGGACATGTGCATGGCTACATCGCTGGCACGCATGCGGCGGAGGACCCTGCGATCTAACACGGGGATGGCGATGGCACACATCGGCGAGCGAGGAGCGCACGGGTGGCCGCGGCAGAGGAACTGACACAGACCGTCTCGTGTCGGGTGGATGTCGTGTCGCGAGAGGTCGACGCGGGTCATGACCTCACGATCAGGGTGACGGTCGTAGTGTCTCCGGTCGGTGATCTACGGGGCACTGGCCTTCAGATCGAGGACCGAAACGGCAGCGTGGTGGAGAACATCGAACTCTCCGAATTCGACGGTGAGGCGAACCACACCGGTGACGTCGTGGTGAAAGCGCCGCGTATGCCGGGGAAGCACATGTGGCGCGCGGTATATCCGGCGCCGACCGATACCGACGCCGAGTCCAGCGGGGCCGAGGCACCGTTTTCGTTTGTCGTGAAACCACACGCCACGCGCGTCCTTGTGTGGGATGTGCCGCCAGCCGTCGAAGGCGGGGAGCGCTTTCACGCTCAGCTTGGCGTCACGTGCGCCTCCGAGTGCCAAACCCAGGGGTGGTCGGTGGCGGTGCACGACCACGACGGACGGCCGCAGGCGACCGCCACGCTCGGTGACGCTCCCTGGCCGGGTACGACGGCGCTCTACAGCACCCAGGTGGAGCTGACAGCTCCCGCCACGTCTGGCCTCTATGCGTGGGAAGCCAGGGTTCTAGCCCATCGCCGAGAGGTCCCACACGCGGATGGGGCCGTCGGATTTGGCGTCCGCGTGGTCCCGGCTCCGGCTTGCCGCTTGACGGTTGTTGCGTTGGATGCGGTCCGCCACACTCCGGTCCGCGGTGCCAAGGTCACTGTCCACCCGTATCGCGCCCTGACTGACGAGCAGGGCGTGGCGGAGATACGCCTACCGCGGGGTGCCTACCGACTCTTTGTCTCGGGGCAGAACTACGCTCCGTTTCGCCACGACGGCGACATGCAAGCAGACGTAACGATTGCGGCAGAGCTTGCGTTGGACCGCGGACTCTCGGATGCGGACATCTGGTCTTGACTCTTTACGCCCCGACGAGAATGGGAGAGAAGCGCTGATGTGGAAGATCATGGTGGCTGGGCTCGGTCCCGTCTGTCTTTTTGCCCCCATGGCGATCGCTCAGCCAGTGACCACGACCGTCGGGTATGAGCAAGGGCAGCAGATCTATCAGGACCGCTGCGCGTTGTGTCACCAAGAATCCGGCGAAGGAACCCCGCCTACGTTTCCCGCGCTGAATGGCAACGAACAGCTCGGGAACACGGAGGGGATTGTCAGGACCATCCGTCAGGGCACAGGACGTATGCCACCGTTTTCTGAATTGACCGCGGAGGACATTTCCGCGGTGGCGACCTACGTGCGCAACGCGTGGGCGAACGATCGTGGTGTGGTGACGACCAGCGAGACGACAGCCGTACTGGCTGAGCTCGAGGCCGTTGTCCCGACGGTGTCGGTCTGGGACGGCGTGTTTTCGGACGACCAGGTCAGCAGGGGCCGAGCGATATACCCGGGACCTTGTGGCACCTGTCATGGCCGTAGATTGAACGGCGCCGCGGATGATCCCGATATGCGCTCGACGCCACCACTGGCGCGCGCGAGATTTCTCCGGAATTGGGCCGGACGGTCCTTGGCCACGCTATTCGAATACACGCGGGCGACGATGCCAGAAAGCAACCCGGGATCGCTAACCGACGAAGAGTATGTCGATGTTATCGCCTACATGCTCAGCGTCGGCGGAATGCCGGCGGGTGACGCTGAACTGCGACCCGATCCGGCGAGTCTCGCCCAGGTCATCATCGAACAGATACCATAGTTGGACCGGGGCCCTTTGCGCGCGGACCCTTCGCCCGCAGCGTCCCAGATCCCGGGTGTCCCTCCAGTGCTCAGAAGGGAAGAGTGTCAAACTCTATCGTCCTGGTCCGTGCGGCCGCTGTGTTTGTCCTGTGGGTTGTGTCCAGTGCAGCGACGACGCAGCTCGGCGCTGCGCCCCGACAATCCGCCAGCCGCGAACCGCAGCCCTGGCTCGCCGGCGAGACCGTCGCGTCAACCGCGCCCGGGCGGCAGTCTCAGCCTTCGCCTCTTGACCTGGCTGACGCGCCGGCGATCGATGGGCCACCCGCACCAGTAGCCCCTGCGACGATTGCTCGCGATGCCAATGGCGGCGCGACAGTCCGGGCGGTCAGACTCGAAGGCCCGTGGCAGTTGGACGGCATTCTGGACGAGGCGTTTTATGCGGAAGTGGAGCCTATCGGCGACTTTATCCAGCAGGCGCCCGATGAAGGGGCTCCGGCATCAGAGCCGACTGAGGCCTGGATCTTCTATGACGACCGATCCATCTATGTGGCCGCGCGCTTGTGGGAATCCGCGCCTGAGTCACAGTGGATTGCCAATGAGATGCAGCGCGATTCGTTTCAGCTCATCAATAACGACGGGTTCATTGTCGTGTTTGATACGTTCCATGACCGGCGAAATGGGTTTGCGTTCAGAGTCAATCCGATCGGGGGATTCAGCGACCAACAGATTACCGACGAGGGAAACCCCAATGCCGATTGGAACCCCGTGTGGGATGTCCGCACCGGTCGGTTTGCGGAAGGCTGGACCGTTGAGATGGCTATTCCCTTCAAGTCTCTCCGTTTTAGCCCCGGGCCGGCACAGCTGTGGGGCGTTCAGCTTGGACGTGATATTCGGTCGAGCTTCGAAGAGGCGTATCTGACCGCGGTGCCGATTTCCGCAGGGCCAGGGCAATTCCGCGTATCTGCTGCGGCCACGCTGACTGGTCTGGAAGTGCCGCAAGGGAACCGGACATTCGAAATCAAACCCTATGTGATTGGGTCACTGGCGACGGATCGGAATGCCGTGCCGCCCGTCGTGAACGACGTGGATGGCGACGTTGGCGTTGATGTGAAATACGGGCTGACCGAGAATCTGACGGCTGACTTTACCTACAACACCGACTTCGCCCAAGTGGAGGTTGACGAGCAACAGATCAATCTGACGCGATTCAATTTGTTTTTCCCGGAAAAGCGCGAGTTCTTCCTCGAAGGACAAGGGATTTTCGACTTTGGGACCGTGCCAGGTTTTGGCGGGTTGCCGACCGGTCGGGGCAATGCAACCGCCGCGCCCGGAGTCTTCGGTGGGGGCGACGCGCCGACGATTTTCTTTAGCCGGCGTATCGGTTTGGACCAGGGCCAGGCGGTCTCAATCCTCGGTGGCGGACGGTTGACCGGTAAGGTGGGGGATTTCAGTGTTGGAGCCATCAATATTCAAACTGATGACGTGTCCGATGCGAATACGCGTTCGACAAATTTTACGGTGCTCCGAGTCAAGCGCGACATTCTGAGACGAAGTCGGATCGGAGCGATTTTCACGAATCGATCCGTATCCCTGTCCGGTGAGGGTTCGAACCAAGCCTATGGTCTCGATGGGGCGTTTTCCTTTCATGACGACGTGAATGTCTATGGCTACTACGCTCGCACCGAGACCCCCGGTCTCAAGGATAAGAACGAGAGCTACCAAGCGGCATTCTCCTACGAGGGCGATCTATACGGACTCCAGGTTGACCACTTGCTCGTCGGCGAAAATTTCAATCCGGAAGTGGGGTTCGTGCGTCGCGATGACTTCCGGCGAACATTCGCCTACGCCCAGTTCAGTCCACGCCCGCGTGGCCTCGAGGCGGTCCGGCAGTTTACCTGGGGTGGGAGCTTCGACTACATCCTGAACGGCGCCGGTCAGCTTGAGACGCGAGTGTCGCGGGCAAGTTTCCGCACGGACTTCGAGAACAGCGACAGCCTGACGGCAGACATCCAGAAGAGCTACGAGCTTCTAGCCGAACCCTTCGAGATTTCCACCGACGTCACGATCCCGGTCGGCGGATACGAGTTTCAAGACTACATGCTGTCATACCGAATGGGGCCGCAACGTCGAGTTGCAGGGTCCTTCTCGTTTCAGCGCGGTGCGTTTTTTGATGGAGACATTACGGCGGTTGGCTATTCACGCGGCCGAGTCGAAATCACCCGACAGTTCTCGCTGGAACCGGGCGTGTCGCTCAATCGCATCACGTTGCCGCAAGGACAGTTCACGGCAAAGGTCGCCATCATGCGGATCACCTACACCTTCACTCCCCGCATGTTTGTCGGCGGGCTCCTTCAATACAACTCCACCGGGGAGCTGCTCAGCACCAACGTTCGCATGCGTTGGGAGTATCAACCGGGCAGTGAACTGTTCATCGTGTACAACGATCAGCGAGACACCCAGATGGGACGCGGCTTTCCACTACTCGAGAACCGGGCCTTCGTCGTCAAATTGACCCGGCAGTTCCGATTTTGAGGGATTCGCTAAGCACAAGGAGAAGCAACGATGTGGCCGGATCGCAGACTGCTCGATCTGTTCAGGATTGCGCTCCCGGTTGTGCAGGCTCCGATGGCTGGTGCCAACGGGGCCGCGATGGCCATTGCAGTCAGCGAGGCTGGCGGACTCGGGTCGCTCCCCTGTGGCATGCTCGCCCCAGCCCAAGCGGGTGAGGAAATCGCGGCCATCCGAAAACAGACAAGCAAGCCCGGCAATATCAATTTTTTCTGCCATACCCCGTCGCGTCTGGACGCCGACAGGGATGCGCGCTGGAAAGAGCGGCTTGCTCCGTATTATCACGAGCTTGGCGTTGACGCCGTTTCAACACCTGCCGTGAACCGCACGCCATTTGATGAGCCAATGTGCGAAATTGTCGAAGCGTTCGGCCCAGAGGTGGTGAGCTTTCATTTCGGACTCCCGACGAACGCGCTCCTGAGCCGCGTCAAAGCCGCAGGCTATCTGGTCATTAGCTCCGCGACCACGGTCGCGGAAGCCAGGTGGCTCGAAGAACGCGGATGCGATGCAATCGTTGCACAGGGGGCGGAGGCGGGCGGCCACCGCGGAATGTTTCTCACGGACGATATCGCGACCCAGCCGGGGACCCTGGCTCTGGTCCCGCAAATTGTCGATGCCGTGCACGTGCCGGTGATCGCTGCCGGCGCGATTGCGGATGGACGAGGAATGGCCGCGGCGTTTGCGCTTGGTGCCACGGGTGCGCAAATCGGCACGGCGTATCTATTTACGCCAGAATCACTGATATCCGACCAGCACCGTCTGGCGGTACGTGGCGCACGGGGCGACCACACAGCGTTGACGAATGTTTTTTCTGGACGGCCTGCGCGTGGGCTGATGAATCGGGTTATGAAGGAGATCGGTCCGATGTCAGACCAAGTGCCCGCGTTTCCAACCGCGGGGAGGAGCCTCGCCCCACTGAAAGCGAAGGCGGAAACGACCGGGGCGACCGATTTCTCTTCGCTCTGGTCTGGGCAAGCCGCACCACTTTGCCGCGAGGTCGGCCCTGGGACGTTGACGCGGCAACTCGCGGCAGATCGACTCAAAGCGCTATCGGCCACACATTAGGCGAAGACAATACCGGATTCTGGACAAACAGGGCGGGCTCAGAACGCACCGATTGGGCGCACTCTCAGGTCTGAGATGCGCGTCGGAGACGCGCGCGAAATTCGTCGACGGGCAGGGTGTTGAGCACGTGTGATGGTTCCAGCCAGGCTCGGCGCGCGACCATTGTGCCCCATTCGATCAAGGCGAGATCCTCTGGCGCGTGGGCATCGGTCGACACGACGAGGCTGACACCGCGCTCCCGGGCGAGCTTGGCGTGGGCGTCATTCAGATCCAGTCTGTGCACCTGCGAGTTGATTTCGAGGGCCACGCCGCAGTTCGCGGCGGCATCAATCAGTTGTTCGACGTCAAGCCGATACGGCTCGCGTCGTAGCAGCAAACGACCGGTGGGATGACCGATGATGTCGACGAGCGGTGACTCCATCGCTCGCAGCACGCGCTCGGTCATTTGGGCTTCTTCTTGTCCGAATGCGGAGTGGACCGACGCGATGACGAGGTCGAGTTGGGCCAGGCAGTCCTCGGCCAAGTCCAACGTGCCATCCGGCAGGATGTCGCACTCAATACCCGCCAAGAGCGTGATGCCGGGCAACGTCGCGTCGATTTCTCTGATACGGCGGGCGTGGGCTAGCGCGCCGGTCTCATCGAGGCCATTGGCCATGGCGAGGGCTTGACTGTGGTCGGTGATCGCCAAGTACTCGAGTCCTCGATCAATGGCCGCCCGTGCCATGGTTTCGATGTCGGCTCGTCCGTCGGTCGCGGTGGTGTGGCTGTGTAGATCCCCGCGGATCTGAGTGTGGTCGACAAGTTGGGGAAGTGCGTCGCTCGCGGCTGCAGCAAGCTCGCCCCGGTTTTCCCTGAGCTCGGGCGGCACATAGGCGAGGTCGAGCGCTTCGTAAATCTCTTGTTCTGTCCGACCCGCGACTCGGCGGTCGTCGCTGATGTGGAACAGACCATATTCATTCAGTCTCAAGTCGCGCTGCAAGGCTCGGTCCCGCAACGCGATGTTGTGGGCTTTTGAGCCGGTGAAATATTGCAGTGCGGCGCCTTCACTTTCGGGAGGAACCACCCGGAGATCTACCTGAATTCCGTCCCGAAGCAGGATGCTCGACTTGGTCTGACCGTGACCAAGAATCCGTGTCGTCCCCGGAAACGCAGTGAATTGGTCGTGAACCTCGAGCGCGACCCCGACCGCCAGAATGTCGACGTCGCCACACGTCTCGCATCCCCGGCGGAGACTCCCGACTGGTTGGAACCGACCTTCGGGATGCGTCGACTGAAGATGAGCGATGACGGATTCGGCGGCGGTGCGCGCGGCGCGGATGAGGTGCCGGCCGTGTCGCCGTCGTCGTTCTTCAATCGCCCGCAGCATCAGTTGCTGCTTCTTCTGCCCAAGACCTCGGAGGCCGTCGAGCCGACCCTCGCTCGCGGCGTGCTCGAGATCATCGATCGTGGCGATGTGCAGTTTCTCATACAGCAACGCGACCGTCTTTGGGCCCAGGCCCTGCAGACTCAATAACTCGAGGAGGGAAGCCGGGTACTCTGTCGTGAGCTGACGATGGAACGCCAGCCCGCCCGTTGTGGTGAGCTCCTGGATTTTTGCGGCCAGGTCTTTCCCTATGCCGGGGATCGCCCGGAGGTCCACGGCGCCGAGCCCGCTCACGCGCTCGGCCATGGTGGAGATGACTTCGGATGCGTTCCGATATGCCCGGATTTTGAAGGGATTGGCTCCGGAGATCTCGAGCAACGCCGCGATTTCTTCGAAGACGCGCGCGATCTCCTGGTTCTCTATCTGGGCAGACGTCATGGGGCAGTGCCTCGCCGCGTCACTGCGTTACGGTGACCCGCAGCCCTTCGCGGTCGATATCGGTCTCCAGCGGGCGCCCCCCGGCGGCGGTGAGCGCCATCCGTAGTGCTGGAACATCCGGAGGATCGGCCAAGAAAAGAAGGCAGCCGCCGCCCCCGGCGCCGCAGATTTTCGCGGCCCTGGCACCAGCTTCATCACCGCACGCGACGAGCGCGTCGATCTGCGGTGTCGTGACCCCGGGTGCCAGCTGCTTGCGTAGTTCCCATTCTCGGGACAACAGTTGTTCCACGTCGCGCCATGCCGCGGTTTCGACCGCCTGGGCCATGGCTTGAGCCACCGCCGTGATTTCCCCAAATATTGACGTGACCCGTGCATCGCCGTCGAGCCTGAGCTTGGTGACCTCCCAATTGTTCAGTCCAGAATTTCGTGACTCTCCGGTATATATCACCAGCGCTCGGCGGGACAGCTCTTCGACGTCGACCGCAAGCTGCCGTCGGACGACGCCACCGGGACCCATATCGATCGCGGACACGCCGCCGTAGACCGCGGGCCGGTAGTCCTGCGTGCCGGTCGGCACCCCCAGCACTTGCGCCTCCAGATTCATCACGATGTCCATGAATCGCTCGGGCTCGTACTGGATATCCACCCAAGAAGCCAACGCGGCAGAAACGGCAACCGCCAACGCCGACGACCCGGCGAGTCCGGCGCCGAGCGGCGATTCGGATTGGGTCACGAGCACCAGAGGTGACGGGGCAAAGAACCGGAGCAGCTGCACCGCCAAGCGGTGCTCGCGCGGGGCGGCGGTGGAGAGGTCCGTGATCGTGAGTGCCGTTCCGGTGTCGATGGAGCGCAGGTGCCACGCGTCGTCTTCGCTCTCAGACAGCGTGCAGTTGGCTCGCAACGTGGTGGCGGCATTCACTGTGACCGCGCCCTCGTGAAACAGATAGAGTGGCCAGATGTCGAGCGTGCCACCGGCCAGATCGAGTCGTGTGGGCGCAGAAGAATCGACTCGCACTTGCGCATTATAATGGGCGGCTCCATGGTGCTGTTCACCGGACACCAGGCGTGAGGGCTGAGGCCGTACGTGTCGTCTCCAGGACGTGTGGTGCTCCCGGGCGGGCCGCGCTTCCGCCGTTGACCCTGCGCCGGGGGGGCGGCGTCCGAGACAGGTGAACCACGCGCTCCAGAGACCACAGCGATGTCCACGTATATTAGACGCCACGTTGGTCAGCTTGTTGTTGCTGGCTTTGACGGCCCCACGATTCCAGATGACTTGCGCCGGGTCGCCCGTGACTTCGATCTCGGGGGAGTCATCCTGTTTGCTCGCAATGTCGAGGAGCCGGCCCAAGTGGCAGAGCTGTCCCATGACGCGCAAGGTCTTGCGTCGGAGTTGCCACTGTGGGTCAGTATTGACCAAGAAGGGGGGCGTGTCGCCCGGCTACGCGAGGGATTTACCAAGTGGCCGCCGATGCGCGCGCTCGGTAACAACGGCACGGTCGAACTGACGCGCCGCTTTGCCGTCGCGTTGGCCCGCGAGATGCGTGCGGTCGGGATCTCGCTAGACTACGTCCCGGTGCTTGACGTTGGCACCAATCCGGGTAACCCGGCCATTGGCGATCGCGCGCTCTCTGCTGACCCCGAGCTGGTTGCCACTCTCGGCGCTGAAATTGTCACCTTGGTTCAGACCGCCGGCGTGGCCGCCTGCGGGAAGCACTTCCCGGGGCACGGGGATACCAGCACTGACTCGCATCACGAGCTGCCCATCGTCGAGCATCCTCTCGACCGCCTGCGGGCCGTCGAGCTCGCGCCGTTTCGAGCGGCGATCAGGGCCGGCGTTGCCATGCTGATGACCGCGCACGTCTTGTATCCCGCCGTCGATGAGGAGTCACCGGGCACCCTGTCACGCCGTATCGTTCAGGAGCTGCTCCGGGAAGATCTGGGCTTTACGGGCGTCATTGTGACCGACGACATGAGCATGGAAGCGATCGCGAATGAGCGGTCGGTGGAGACCGCTACCGTGCAAGCGTTGACTGCCGGATGCGACCTGGCGCTACTGTGCACCCCAGATGCAGACAGTCAGGTCGCGACCCTCGAAGCGATCATTCGAGCCGTCGAAGACGGAACGCTCTTGGTCGCCCGGGTCGAGGATGCACTGAAGCGAGGTCGACGAGCGAAGGAACGCTTTCTTGCTGCCCCGGCGGAGTGGCGGCCGCCGTCGGCTCGCGAGCTCCGTCGCGATCTTGGGAGTTCTGAGCACGAGGCCATTGCGGACGAGATACGCCGGTTTGCGTAACCGGCCACTCGCGAAGTTGTGACGATGAGAAAGCCGAGGGCGTTACGGTCGGGAGACCGCGTGGCCATCGTCGCCCCGGCGAGTCCCTTTGACCCATTGATACTAGAGCGTGGCGCGGCTGAACTCTCGGTGCTCGGGTTCCAACCGTCGTGGGACCAACGGGTGTTTGACAAGACGGGATACGTGGCCGGGTCAGCCGCGGTGCGCGCGGAAATACTCACGGCGGCGTGGTCCGATCCGAGTATCGCCGCAATTTTCGCCGTGCGCGGCGGATACGGAAGCGCCCAGCTTCTTCCGTGGCTCGATGCCTCGGTGTTTCGAGCGACAACAAAGCCGCTGATCGGCTGTTCAGACCTCACGACGCTCCTGGTGTTTCTCACGACGTGCTGTGAGACCGTCGGTTTCCACGGACCGATGATGGTCAATCTGGCGGACGGAGAAGCCGGATACGACCGGGCGTCGCTGCTCGGCGCGCTGACGAGCGGCGCGCCGTTTGGCCCCTTGGAACCCGACGGTCTGGAGACGGTTCGAGACGGCCAGGCGAGCGGTCCGCTGCTCGGGGGCACGCTGACCCAGCTCACCGCGTCGCTCTCGACGCCCTATGCGTTTTCTCCTCCGTCGGGCTATGTGCTGCTACTCGAGGATGTCGCCGAGCGCCCCTACCGCATAGACCGGATGCTTACCCAGTTGATACACGCCGGGTTGGTGGCTCGGGCGTCGGCGGTTGTCTGCGGAGAGTTTCCCCAGTGTCGGGACACCGAAGGTCGTGATGCACGCTCGGTGGTGACGGACCTGCTTCGTGACTTCGACGGCCCGATCGTCCACGGGTTTCCGACTGGTCATACGGCGGGGCCGTTGTGGACCGTCCCGGTGGGCGTCACGGTTGCCGTGACCACTCAGCCGGTGCCTCGCGTGATTGTTCAGGAAGGGGCGGTGTGGTGAAACGCGTGCACTTCATTGGCATTTGCGGTACCGGGATGGCAACGCTCGCCATACTCCTCCGCCAGCGTGGTTTCAACGTCGGAGGTTCTGACCAGCATGTGTACCCGCCGATGAGTGATCTGCTGGAGCGACACGGCATTTCGTTGCAGTCGGGATATCAGGAGGACCACATCAGCCCCGACCTCGATCTGGTCGTCATCGGGAACGCCGTGTCACGCGGTAACCCGGAGGTCGAGGCCGTCCTGGACCGCAAACTTCGCTACGCGTCTTTGCCAGAGGTCGTGCGCAACGAGCTCCTGTGGGGCGCGAGGACCGCGGTGGTCAGCGGGACCCACGGCAAGACCACCGCCGCGTTCATGCTTGCGTGGATGCTGCGTGGTGCCGGCGGCGATCCGTCGTTCTTGATAGGCGGGATGTCGCGTGACTTCGATACGAGTGGCCACCTGGGTTCCGACGATATGTTCGTCATCGAGGGGGATGAGTACGACAGCGCGTTCTTTGACAAGACTGCAAAGTTTCTCAAGTACCTGCCCGAAGTCGTCATTGTCAACAACTTGGAGTTTGACCACGCCGACATCTATCGCGGTCTTGATGAACTTCGTCTGGCCTTCCGCCGGTTGGTGCGGACGATTCCGCGGAGCGGTCGACTCCTCGTCAATGCCGACGATGTGGAGACCCGTGCCTTGGCCGATGAGGCACTCTGTCCCGTGGAGACATTCGGGTTTGCCGATACGGCGGATTGGCGGGCGCAGGATCTGGTCGAGACCATAGATGGCACGGCCTTCGAGGTCTCCGGGCCTGACGGGACAGCGGCGATGACGATGCCGCTCATTGGGCGCTTCAACGTGCGAAACGCCGTCGGGGCGATTGCCGCCGCGTCTGCGCTGGGGGCGCCACCGGTCCGCACCGCTCCTGCGCTGGCAGTGTTTACCGGCGTGAAGCGCCGCCTGGAAACACGCGGTGTCGTCCGCGGGATCACCGTCTACGACGATTTCGCGCATCATCCCACGGCGGTGCGCGAGACCCTGGAAGCGCTCCGAGCGCGCGCGAGTGGCGGGAGATTGTGGGCGATCTTTGAGCCGCGGTCCGCGACGGCGTGTCGTCGGGTGTTTCAGTCTGACTTTGCACGGTCTCTTCGGATCGCGGATGAGGTGGTGGTCGCCGCCGTCCCGCGGCAAGAGATACCCAAGGCTGACCGGTTGTCGGAGACCACGCTCGTGGAAGATCTCACCGCCGTCGGTGTCTCCGCTCAGTTCCTGCCGACCGTCGACGACATCGTTTCCGCGGTCGCGCGACGGGCGACTCCTCTCGACCAGATCGTCGTGATGTCAAACGGCGGTTTCGGGGGTATCCACGAGAAACTGCTATCCAGTCTGGAGCGCCCGGTCTGAATGAAGGGAGTGAACACATGGGTGCTGTCGCGCGTCGGGGACGCGACGCTTGTCGCATCGTTCGAGCAACGGATCGACCCTCTGGTCAATGATGCCGTGCTGCAGGTCGCGGCGTCGATGCGCGACGAGCGGTATATTGGGGTGCGTGACGTCGTGGAAAGTTATTGTGCGGTGACGGCGCACTTCGATCCGCTTCGCACGAATGTGCAGGCGGTGGCGGAGAGTTTCGAGCGCTCGATCGCGCGGGTCTGCACCGCGCGGGAGACACCCGCCGTGGACGAGTCTCCGCGGGGGCCAGCTGTGGCGAGTCATCGGCTCGGGGATCGCCCTCCACGTCTGCATACTGTCCCCGTTTGCTACGGTGACGGATATGGCGCCGATTTGGATGAGGTCGCCGTTCTGGTCGGGCTGACTCCGGACGAGGTTGTTCGCCGTCATGTCGCCGTAACGTATCGCGTGTACATGTTGGGATTCCTCCCCGGATTCGCCTACATGGGGTCGCTGAGCGCTGAGCTCGCGGTAGACCGACGTCGCACCCCCCGGCTGCACGTGCCGGCTGGGTCGGTTGGTGTCGCGGGGAGACAAACCGGAATCTACCCGATGGCGGCACCGGGCGGATGGCAGCTGATCGGACGAACTCCGCTCCGACCGTTCTCGCCGGCCCGGGCGGAGGCGTTTTTGTTTCAGGCCGGAGACCGGGTCCGCTTTGAGCCGATCGATGCCGCCCGGTTCGACGCCTTGGAGACGGCTGAGCGGGGCGGCGAACATCACGGGTGATGCGCAGCGTCGTCGTTCTCAGTCCGGGTTTGCTCACGACAGTCCAGGATACGGGCAGATGGGGATATCAGCGGTTCGGCGTGGCGGTGGCGGGCGCGATGGACCTCCCGTCTCATCGCCTAGCAAATCTTCTGGTCGGTAACCATTCCAATGCCGCGACGCTCGAAGTGACGGTGACGGGGCCAACGATACGCTTCGACGGGGCCGGCGTGGTGGCGGTCGCCGGCGCGCGGTTCGATGTGTGGCTTGACGGAATACGCGTCAATACACGCCAGAGCGTGCCAGTCGGTGCCGACCAGACGTTGTCGTTTGGTCGATGTCGCCAGGGCCGACGCGCCTACCTGGCGGTGGCCGGAGGATTTGAAACGCCTGTCGTACTCGGGAGTCGGTCCACCCATATCGCGAGCGGCACCGGAGGCCTGCGCGGCCGTGCTTTGGAGGCCGGCGACAGATTGCCGGTCGGGCGAACTGGTAAAGACCTTTCGATCGTGCCCAGCCGCCGCCGACCTATTTTTCGCCTTCCGCGCGGCGGGGCGACCCTGCGTGCGATTCCGGGACCCGATCGCGACGCCTTTGACGCCCGTCAGCTGGAGAGGTTTTTCACCAGCCGGTTTGTCATCTCACCCCGTTCGAATCGAATGGGGTATCGTTTGGAAGGACCACCGTTGGAGATCTCTCCGTCTCTGGCGCGCATCTCTACCGCGGTTCCGGTAGGTTCAGTGCAGATACCCGGCGATGGGCAGCCGATTCTCTTGATGGCCGACCATCAAACCTCTGGCGGGTATCCCCGGGTGGCCACGGTCATCACGGCTGATGTTCCGCTTGCCGCGCAATTGACCCCGTCCGACTGGGTTGAGTTCGAGGCCTGCACCGAGGCGGACGCTTTGACGGCGCATATCGCGCAGGAGCGACGTCTGCTGCCGTGATGACACGGGCGGTCGAGGCCGCGTTTTGTGAAGCCCTGGGGCCAGGTCGCCTCGGAGCCCAGGTGAGTTTGTCGTCTCTCACGACGTTTCGGACGGGCGGTCCCGCGGAGTGGTATCTGGAAACGTCCGATCGTGAGGAGGTGCTCCTGGCCCTTACAACCGCCGACGACCTGCAGCTCCCGGTTACGATTCTGGGCGGTGGCTCGAATGTGCTCGTCGCTGAGAATGGCGTTCGCGGCCTGGTCATCCGCTTCCGACACGGTACCATCTCTCGTTCCCGACCAGGCTGTGTCCTAGCCGGGGGAGGCGTGTCCTTGAACGGGCTGGTCCGGTGGACCGTCGGTCGCGGTCTGGCTGGCCTGGAACGGTGGGCCGGAACGCCGGGCACCGTCGGGGGGGCCATCCATGGCAACGCACATTTTGACGGCCACCTCATCGGAACCCAGGTTGTCGCGGTGGGGCTCGTGGACCGACGCGGTCGAGAGGCGGTCGTGACCGCTTCCGAGATGCGGTTTGGGTATGACCGGAGCCGACTACAGGTCACCCACGAGGTAGTGCTCTGGGCTGAATTCGTGGTGACCGAAGGCGACCCCGAGACGCTACGAGCGACGGCTCGGGGTTCGCTGGTGTATCGAAAACAGACCCAACCTCTGACCCATGCGAGCGCCGGGTGTGTCTTTCAGAATCCGCCGGCTGACCACGAGGGGCTACGAGATGGTCTCCCTGCGTCGGCCGGGGCCCTCATCGAGCGGGCGGGTCTGAAAGGCGTGGCTATCGGTGGTGCGTCCGTCTCGCCGATACATGGAAACTTCATCGTGAGTGATGGCGCGGCGAGTGCGCACGACATACGCGAGCTTATCGAGCATTGCCGCGTCACGGTACGACAGCGTTTCGACATCACGCTTTGCGACGAAGTTATTTATTTGGGGGAGTTTTGACACAGCAATCAGGCTCGCCAGCGTCGAGCGGCGGTGACGTCGAGTCGCGAACGTTGCTCGTCGAGGGCGGTCACGTACTGCGCGGCCGGATTGACGTCGAAGGCAACAAGAATGCCGCGCTGCCTATGCTGGCGGCCTGCCTCTTGACGGATGAAGTGTGTGAGTTGACCAACGTGCCCCGCATTCGAGACGTCGGGGTCATGATCGAACTGCTCGAAAGCCTCGGGGCGGAGGTCACGGGTGCGGGCAGCACCACCGTGACCGTTCGATGTGCCGAGGTGAGTGGCACGGAGCCAGATGCTCGACTCGTGGGGCGTCTACGCGGTTCCGTGCTGCTGGTGGGCCCATTGTTGGCGCGGACGGGGTCAGTGCGTCTTCCGCCCCCGGGGGGTGACTTTCCGGGACGTCGCACGCTGACCTCTCACCTTGATGCCTTGCGACAGATGGGGGCGTTCGAGAACGCCGGCGACCCCGGTGAAGACGCTCATGAGATCACCGCGCCGGACGGACTCAAATCGGCCTCGTTCTATCTGGAAGAAGCGTCCGTGACCGGGACCGAGACCGCCTTGCTCGCTGCTGCTGCCGCTGAAGGGCCGACCGAATTGCGACACGCGGCATGCGAGCCACACGTCGTCGAGCTGTGCCGTTTTCTCGAGGCTATGGGCGCCGCGGTCTCAGGAGCTGGCACGTCGACAATTCGAATTCACGGGAACTCGCGGCTCAGTGGGGCGACCCATCGCCTCCGCGGCGACTATATCGAAGCCGGTAGCTGGGCGGTGATGACCGCGGTCACGAGTGGCGATATCACGATTGGTGGGGTCGAAGAGGAAGACCTCGAGCCGATACTGGCGATCTTGACGCGGATGCGCGTCGATTGCGGTTTTGAACATGGACGCCTGCTGGTGCGTCCGTCACGTCTCACGGGTATCCGACAAATTACGACCGCACCCTGGCCCGGCTTTCCCAGCGACATGGTCAGTCTCGTGAGTGTGCTGGCCACCCAGGCGACCGGACGCACGCTCATTCACGACTGGATGTATGAGTTGCGTTTGTTTGCCCTCGAGCAGCTCAGCGGGATGGGCGCCGATTTGTTCTTGTGCGACCCGCACCGGATGATCGTGAACGGGCCACAGTCACTTCGGGGACGTCATCTCGACACCCGCGACTTACGTTCCGGGATGGCCCTAATTGCCGCTGCGCTCGCGGCCCACGGCACAAGCCGCGTCGGACCCCTGGAAACCGTCGAGCGCGGATATGCCCATGTTGTCGCCCGGCTCCGTCGGCTGGGTGCTCAGGTCTCGATCGAGGGTAGCTGAAAAAGAACGCGAGACCGGCTCAGCGGCTACCGGATCGCGCCATCGTCGGCCATGACGTCGACGCCGTCTGGAATCTCGAACACGAATACGCTATCCGGTGGATTCTGGTTCTCGACGAGGTCGGTAAACCGATACGTCGACCGCCCGCCTTGGCCGTCGATCGTCGAGAGACCCGCCAACGTAAGCGTGGTCTGGTCAACCCGTAGGACTAGCCACTCGTAGTCGGCTTCGGGTCGGGTGGGAGTCAAACGGATGGCCCACGTGCCTGGGTCCGTTGGTCCCTCGTCGTATGCCGCCGAAAAGTCCTCGAGCAGATTTCCGCTGCCCGCCAAAAAAAGTACCGGCATCGACGCCTGGTCGCCAGAAGGGACCGGGGTCGCGATGACCTGTCGATCAAAGGGAAAATACGCGTAGAAGGTCGAGCCATCCGAGACGTAGAGCTTGTCTTCGGCTGAGGTGTAACGCCAGAGCATTTTGCCCGGCTTCTTGATCACAACGGTTCCGTGCTCGACGATGGATGTTCGAATCAGCCCGCCCTGGTACTCGTGCTCAAAGCTCGCAGTGAAGTCTGTGACCGCGTCATAATTGGCTTGCAGATCCCGCACGAGCGCCTCGATAGCGGGGCGCGTCGGCGATTGGGCGGTAGACGGCGGAGGGTGGGAGCCGGCGTGCGTGGGGAAGACCAGCAGAACCAGACAGGCTGCGAGGAGTCTCACCCCTTCAGGGCACCAGCCACCGGCGGCTTTTGCTTGGGGGCCTCTTTGGCTTCGGTCGGAAGCTTGGCGGTCACCCAATCGGCTATGCCTCCGGCCAACGCCGAAGCCTGACATCCCGCGCGTATCAGCTGCGCCGTCACCCGACTGCTGATGATTTCCTCGGGGTCTGAGTCATAGACGACGACTTCTCGGTCGTGAGGCACGGATGAGACATCGAAGTCGGGTGGTTCGAGACGAACGGACCCGGGGAGCGAGACGGTGCTGTGTTCGTAGGGATACTTGAGCCGCACGTCAATGAGCACGGGTGGCGTGTCGCCTTCGAGTTTTGCGCTGAGATCCTCTTTACTTATCCTCGGAACTGCCATCGCTCGAATGATAGCACGTGGCTCCCCAGTGGCTGCCGACCCATCCCGCCGCCAGAGGGCAAAGACTCGCGACCGTCCACTAGCTCTCGACGACCTCGGATACCGCCGCTCGTACCGAGTCGTAATCATTTGGTAGCTCGACGGGACGGTTCGGCCGTCGGGCCGTCACCCCGGGCAGACGATTCTCGTGATATCCGAGCTTGAAGTCCGTGAATTTCAGCCCGCTCGCGGTCGAGATGACAACGACGCGTTCGGAGGGGTCGACCAAACCGCGCGCTCGAATCTTGACGAGGACGGCGAGAGCGACCCCCGTGTGGGGGCAATTGAACATGCCAGTTCGGTCGGCCCGATCGGTGGCGTCTGCGAGTTCGGCTTCGCTCGCCTGTTCGACGATACCGCGGTAGCGCTTCAAGGTGCGGATCGCTTTTCGGATCGACACCGGGTTTCCAATCTGGATCGCGGAGGCTTGCGTGGGCTGCGCGGTGACGGGGTGAAAATCCCAGTCGTTCTGATAGGCCAGATACAGCGGGTTGGCTGACGCCGCCTGTGCCACGACGATGCGGGGCCGGCGCGCAATCAGTCCAAGATCGTGCATGATGTCGAAACCGGCGCCGAGCGCGCTGACATTGCCGAGGTTGCCACCGGGAATCACCACGACATCCGGGACATCCCAGTCGAACTGCTGGACGATCTCGATAGCGACGGTCTTTTGACCCTCCAATCGGAGGCTGTTCATGGAGTTGGCGAGATATACGCCATCCTCTGTGGCCAATCGTTTGACAATGGTCATACAGCCGTCAAAGTCGGTATCAAGCGCCAGGACGCGCGCGCCGTTTGCCAACGGCTGCACGAGCTGGGCGGTGGAGACCTTGCCTCGGGGAAGAATCACGATGGCCGGGATTCCTCCCGCCGCGGCATAGGCCGCGAGCGACGCCGAGGTATCGCCGGTGGAGGCACAGGCCACCGCTCGGATCGTCCGGCCTTCCGCCATTATCTGTTTTACCACCGAGACCAACACCGTCATGCCGAGGTCCTTGAAAGACCCGGTGTGCGAGTTTCCGCACAATTTGACCCAGAGCTCTGGGAGTCCGAGTTCCCGGCCAAATCGATCCGCCCAAAACAGATTGGTGCCACCCTCATCCATCGAGACGATGTTCTCGTCGCTGACGGTGGGGCAGACCCATTCCTTTTTGCCCCAGACAGAAGAGCCATACGGCCAGGTCGTGCGTTTGTACCGTTCGTCAAACAGGCGCATCCAGGCGCCAGGCGCTTTGCTGTGGAGTGCGTCGAGGTCGTGCGCGACCTCGAGGAGGTTGTCGCAAGTTGGGCACCGATACAACGGGTCGAGCAGCGAGTGCTCGCCCGGGCACCCTGCGATACAACGGAAATAGGCGCGATAGCTCATCGAGGTCACAGTGTACGGGGCGAGCCGACTACTGGGCGATTCGTGTCGGACGGATACCCTCGCCATAGACAAACTGGGACCCCACGGCGCCGACGACCGCTGTGCGACGCGTCAGGTTGAGACCGGCTCGCAACCGGATGAGCGGCTCGATCCCGGTGCAGTGTCCCGCCATGAGGTGTTCGACCCCTATTCGCCGGAGCTGGTCACCGGTCCAACCGAGGGTTTCGTCGTTTGCGGCAAACAGGTGCAGACCGCCCATCAGGGCATGGACCGGTCGGTCCTCAATAGTGGCGCGAATATGTTCCAACACATTCACCACGCCGGCGTGTCCGCAGCCGAGCAGCACAATGTGCCCACGCGACGTCACGACCGTGAGGGCTTGACTCTCCGGAACATAGTCTTCGACCCACGCGTCGTCGATGAGCACCTCGACCGTGTTCGAGTAGTTCTTTTCGGCGTGGGCACGTTCGACCGGGCCACTGACCCAGACGGCTGGCGCGATCTCCGCAGGTTCGGCGTGCTCGATGATTTCTACCCCGGCGGCTTCCAATGTCTCTTTCACCGCAATCATCTGGTTTCGCTCGGCGGGCGACGTCGCCCCGAGCACGCGGCGGGGCAGAAAGAACCCGCGAGCGACATGGACACGCCGGATCGCGTCCGGATTCTCGGTGCGGAGCGTCCTTAGCAAAGGGAGCAGGCCTGTCGTGTGGTCAAAGTGATAGTGGCTGAGCACCACATCCGTGACGCACGACAAGTCGACATCCAGGGCATCCGCGTTGCGGATCACGGTGTCTGGATGTCGGCCCGCGTCAAAGAGGACACACTGTCCGTCCACCTCAACGAAGGCAGAAAGACCCCACTCCCCAACTGTCGACCCGTTCGCGAGGTTTGAAGACAGGATTGTGACGCGGGCCGTATCGGTGGTGTTCTGTGCCGTGGCGCCCGGGGCGGGGGACGTGGCACCGGCGCCGCCCGGCAAGAGCAGGGCGACGAACATACTTACCAGGGCGACTGCTGGAGACGCGACACGCATCGGGTTTCTCCCTCCTCGGCGACGGGGCACTCGTTCGATAACGGGAATTCCCGTCGCGTGAGTCTTTTTGCCGTCGTGAGGAAGGTGACGTAAGGTCCTATGGTCTCCTGACGACGACGGCGATGTTTGCAAACTCGCCCGATCATGACACACCCATCAGCCCACCGTCGTGTCGACGCGAACCCGCGCGGTGGGCCAGGACGGCGGCGGCTGTGAGTCGGACGGTATTGCGGTGGAAAGGGTTCTGACGCGACCATGTCAACAAAGTCGGCTGGAAACCTCACGCTATTCATCCTCGTCGCCATCGTGGCCGCTGTCGGGTTGGCCTTCGTGCGGCCAGAGCTCGCGATCGCCTTTGAGGTCGGCGGCGAGATTTTTCTGCGGTTGCTGACGATGATGGTCCTGAGACAGACGGGCGCCTACTTTTCCACGGTGCTGGCGGGGCTTGCCATCCATGCCCTCGTGACGTTGCCGCTGGTCCTCTGGGTCTTTACCCGACGGAATCCTCTTCGTTTCATGGTTCCCTGCCTGCGTGACGCCGAACGATGCGCCTACGGAAGAGGCATCTCCGGGCTGTCCTCGTCGCGGGCCCTCTCAAACGCCGGACGGGGTGTCGTCGAGCGCACTTGTTCGAGCCAGTACACGCCGTCGTAGGGCGCGCTATTGCCACGGGTGCCAAAGAAGTCGATATCGCCATCGTTATCGATGTCTTTGGCCACGAACGCGTCATACATGCCGCGTTTGCGTCGGGAGATGTCGTGCCGAGTCCAGGTGCCGGTGGCGTCCCCAGGATGTTCGAACCAGCCTAGACGTCCCAGCGGATCGTCCTTGTCGACGTCTCCGTCGCCCTCTCGTGGGCCGCGGCTATAGCTGCCCGCCATGATGTCCAGATGACCATCGCCGTTGATATCCGCCAGCTCCAGTCCGGTCATGCTGTCGGGCTTGAATGTGCCGATGGGATGGGCATTCCACGCATCGTCAATACGCTCGGGTTGCTCCAGCCACGCCAACGCCGCGCCACTCGTCGCGCCGATGATGTCAAGTCGGCCGTCCCCGTTGAGATCGGCATACTCGAGATTGAATCCGGCCGCCCGGGCACCGTAGATCCCGATGGCATGCTCTTTAAACTCCAGATTTCCGTCCCCCAGGTTCTCGAAGAACAGCAGTCGGTTTTCGCCGCGTGAACCGACGACGATGTCTTGATCGCCGTCGCTGTCTAGATCGACTGGTTGCGCGTTCTGAGGCACGCTGTAGTAGCCGAGGTGCGTTTCCGTCCAGTTGTCCCCGTTCAGCGGATCCCCGGTCACCCGATAGAGAGAGACCGGTGTTGACCGCGCGAAGTCCTCAGGGGCCGGGCGCTGAGCGCCTTTGTTTGGGGCGGAGACTTCCGGAACACCATCGCCGTCGAAGTCCGCAAAGAACACGCGAATATATGAGCCTCGACCTTCCGTCATCGGCAGAATCACGCGAGGCCAGGTAGCGGTGCGAATTTGCGTGCCAGGGTTTTGCAGATAGATGAGATGCGCCAGCTCGGCGGCGACCATGATATCGAGGAAGCCGTCGCCGTTTACGTCAGCGACGGCGGCATCCTCTGGGGCCGGCGCATCGGTTCCTTCCGCGACAGTGATATTGACCCACTCGTCCGGGTCCCCGGTACCAAATGCGATACGCACATGTCCCTCGGCGGCCGGCACGTAGTCAGGGTCGGGCACGCTCGAGTCATACTCACTATCGGATTCATGCACGGAAATGATGTCTTGGTAGCCATCGTGGTCGATGTCAGCCATGACCAGGCCGTCGCTGCCGCTCAAGGGGAAACCGGCTGACGCCGGGTCGTCAATGATGTGTTCGCGCCAACTGATGAAGTGACCGTCTTGCGCTCGCGCTGTCATCAGGGTGTCCCCAACGGTCGTCTGCGCAGGAGCTGTTTGCGTACAGAGCGCGGTCAAACATAGTGCGGCCAGCAGTCTGTTTTTCATGACATCCCCAAGAAACGTCGCGTGTCTGTTTACCCAGAGCGATTTCCCAACGATATTGATACCGAGGACCGGTGCGGTCAACACCAGACGCGATCTTTCTTTCGGATCTGACGCTTCCGTTCGCCGCTGGTGGCATAATCGGCCCACCATCGTCAAACGACTATTGGGGGGAGGGCCGATGAACAACACCGTGGCAGAGTCGAGCGTGAATCTCGTGGGCTTCTCATCCCATTACGCCAGGCGGCTCGTCATGGGCGTAGCCGTCCTCACCGCATTGTGTATTTCCTTGGACACGTTGTGCGCTCAGGAATCCGAGGTCGTAGACTCCCCGACGCAGCGAGCGCGGTCTGTTCTGGCGTTCGAACGGCGCGTCGAGGCGGCCGTGCTGTCGGCGAATGTGGAGTTTCTCGCGAAAGCCTGCGGCAGCGATTTCACGTATACGCACGGGGATGGATGGACGACCGGCGGGGCCGTGCGCGGCGTGGATACGAAGTCAGCGTGGCTGGCTTCGCTGCCCGGCCGCTACACGCGGCGCGATGTTGACGGCCAAAGCGCCGAAGTGCACGGGGAAGTGGCCATCACCATGGGTCGCGTGCGCGCTCGTATTGTCGGTGCCGACGGGGCCGAACGCGCGTTCAGTTTTCGATACATCCGGGTCTACGCGTATCGAGACGGGCAGTGGGAGTATCTGTCGCATCGTACGGTGCACGGTCCCACGTACGAAGGCTAGAGGATTGTCTTGGAGACAGGGCTCACCGTCCTCGGGCCGGGACGGTAAGCCCGCCTGTAGGGCTCGTCGCTCGCGCATACCCACAACGCTCGCTCATCGCGCCTGGCCGCCGCGGCGTGGCGCACCGGAGTCACTGTCATGGCCAGACGGAGACACTAGACTAGAGCGACTTCATATAATGCCGTGTCGCAGTGGACGTCGGACACGCGCGACCGCGCGACGAACATCCAGGCAGAACCCGCACTTTATCCAGAAAGGGATACGCATGAGAAAAGTTATTTTTGTCGCAGTGATGGGCTTTGGTCTCAGTAGCATGGCCTACGCGCAGGACGCGCCCGCGCCGTGCGGCCCGGCCGGCGATCTGTCCGCCGACTTGTCGACCAACGTGGCGGCTGACTCTCGGTGCTTTGAGCTTCGGATGTATACCGCCGATGTTGATCGGGATGGCGTTGACGACTACAAAGGTGGCATTAACGAGCTACATCAGCGCTTCCGTGAGAAAGAGGTCGAGATCTTTGAAAACCATGGCGCGGAGGTGATCGCCGTCTGGCAGAACCTCGATGCGCCGAACACGCTGATTTGGATGCTGGCGTATCGTGATCGCGCGCACCGGCAAGAGGTCTGGGCCGCGTTTGCCGCCGACCCGGAATGGTCCGCCCTTCTGGAGAAGTACAACGTGCCAATCACGCGCCCTGACGTCTTCATGATGAGCGCCACGGACTATTCGGCGCTCAAATAGTCGTCGGGCAAAAGCTCGGTGTCGTGGACCGCTCGCCCGCTGAGGTGACGGCTCGTGGCACTGTGACGCTTTGCCAAGCGATGAGTACAGAGCCCCTCGTTTCGGCACCGCAAGATGGCAACCACGTTGGGCCCGGAACGAGCGGAGGAAAGGGGGCGTAGACCCCCTTCCCCTCGATCTCGAATATGTGACGCCTGTCCTAGGCCAGGGCAGTTTCGAACAGCGCCAGCATGCGGCTCCATGCTCGCTCGGCCTGGGCTTCGTGGTAGACCGCGGAATCTGGCGGGCACCAGCCGTGCAGGGTTCCCTCATACACCTCGATCTCCGCCTGGAGATTCGCCGCGGTATATGCGTCTCGAAGCGTATTCTTGGCCTCGGGGTTTCCCTCGTCGTCATTTGCGGCCACGCAGTGCAGCATGTGCGCGGTCGTATCCGGGATCAAGAGATGTGGACTGTCGTCCGCATCGGTTGCCAGTCCCCCGCCGTGGAACGTCGCACCGGCTCCCAGACGGTCTGGTACGGCCGCCACGGTACGCATAACCATCGGGCCTCCCATGCAGTAGCCGGTCGTGCCAATCTTGCGACCGGTATCCACGGCCGATTGCGGGTCCAAGAACGCCACAAATGCGCGGGCATCGGTGAAATGGGTGTCCGCGTTGAGATTGCGTGCCATCGGCAGGACAATCTCGCGGATTTCTGGCTGGCCGAAGGTGGCGCCCTCACCGACGACTGGGGAAGGCGCATCGCGATAGAACGGGTTGACCACCAATACCGAATAGCCGGATTGAGCCAGGCGTTTGCCCATGGCTCGGAAGGCCGGCCGTAGACCGAGGATATCTGGCCAGATGAGGACGGCCGGATGCTGGCCGCTCGACGGGTGCACAAAGTAGCAATCTGCAGTCCCGTCCGTCGTCGTAATCTCCACGTCCGATTCGGTGACGTCCTGCGCGTTGGCCACAGGGGGCAACATGATCGCCAGGCCTGCGGCGGCGGAAAGCTTGCCAAACTCCCGTCGAGTGACGTTTGACCGCGCAAGAAAATCGTCGGCGTCTTCTTGGGTATGCTCGTCGCACATGTGTAGTTCTCCTCTGCTCGGGTTGCCGTTCCACTCTCAAGAACCTGACGGTAACAAGACACTCCTCCCGCGCTGCCTCGGTCTTCGCGAGGAAGTGCCTGATCTTGTCACAAAGCCGTGGCCATTCCTCCCTTGTCCGACCATCGATGGCAATACGTCACTTGGAGGGTCGGGGTCGCGATGCCGGTGAGCTCCGCGGTGACGAGTCGAGACTCGTGTTTTCTACCAAGCCTGCGACGGAGCGGGCTGGTCAGCTATTCACCGCGTGACAGCGAAGGATAGAATGAGCGGGCTCGTTTGCCGATGGAGTACCGATGACGCTGCTGCAGAACCTGAATCTGGACACTCTGACCCCCGCGCGACTCTGGCTTGCACTCGACAAACAGACCCGATTGCTCGCGGCGCGCGCATTGTACGAGGACAGTTCGATGCGTGACCAGGCACACCAGGCGATTGCCACCGCCATCAAGTTTAGGGTTGCCGGTGTACGCAAGCTATCGGTCGACAAACGGATCGACTATCTTGCGCGCGTCGCACAACCCGATGAAGGGCTCGCCTCCTCGCTGCTCATCGCATTGCACCTGGGAGATCGCCGAGAGATATTGGGCAGTTTTCTCGACGAACTTGGCATTCCGCACGAGGACGGGTTGAATACATCCGAAGAAGAATTGGGGGCCGTGCCCGGTGCCAAGCTGGAACCCGCGGTGACCGCGCTTCGACAACGTTTTGACAGCGACGACGTCGATCTTTACCTCGTCAGCCTCCTTGTCCTCGACCCCGACGTCTGGAGTGGGTTGACCGAGGTTCTCAAGACCGCGGCGACTCGTGCCCTTTCCTAACGGAGGAAAGAGCGCCTCCTCTCCCGCTCGCAGACGATAACAGGGCGGCGTGTGAGGTGCATACCCGCCACTCTACCGGGGACCGCGAACAAGCGGTCCTCGATAGGCGGCGAGCGTTTCCCGACTGGAGATTGGCGGTCCTGGATTCGCCATTGGCGATCAGGCAGGTCTTCTAATGAGCTGTTGCGTGCAAATGCTCCCGGAGCAAGTCACGTCCGAAGTCGCCAGCGAAGTCTCGCCACACAGAGTGCACATGGTTCCCGTCGCCCTGGGTATTGTCGTATTCGATCAAGAACGTTGGTCCCTGAACGCGGTAGTAGTGTTGCTCGCCCCGTTCTGTCGGTCCGGCCCAGGCGAAGAGGATGTCATCGATTCCGGCCTCGTGGACTCCAGCGTTCCGCTCCGCCGCGATGTCGTCAGCCATGACCGACGTGTAGGCATGGATGACGCCCATCAGTAGCTTGCGCTGATCGGAGGTCAACGTGGTCGCCTTTACGCCGATGGCCAACAGGGGATCGACGGTGAGCTCTGCGGCAGTGAAAATGTCATTCGGCGCGACCGCGTCAATTATGGCCTCCGCGCGTTGGGACGGGTCCAGCGACGCAACCAATGCCCTGGCCGCGTCTTCACGCTCGCGCAAGACTCTCAGGCCGGCTTTTGGCCCGCTCCGCACCTGAGCAGGATTGGATCCGAAGAAGTACGGCGAGCTCGCCACGGCCGTCCCATCGACGATCGTGAAATGGAGCGAGAGATGATGTCCCTCGACGCGCCACCCCCACGCCCCTTCAGCCGACGGCGTGCCAAAAACGGAGAAGAAGTAGGTCTCGGGGTCGCGGCTGAGCCGACCGCCGTTCTCGAGCGATGCCAGAATGGTCTCGAGGTCCATGATGGACGTGGCCGTCAGGTATCCTCGCTGACTCAGGCCGGCACTCAGCATGTCGTGCGCCCGGGCGCGCTGCTCATCGCTCATCGCCTTTATCGTCAATCCCTGACGCGGAAACATCTCGGTCGGGATGAAATGCCACTGCTCTCGAACCTCTGTCTCAAAATCGAACACTCCCTGAGCGCGCTGCTCTGGGGTCAAGCTGTCCAGAAATCCATTCGCGGCCGTGGCCATGGCGGACGCGGACCGTTCCGCCGCCACTATGGCACCGCCGATACAGATCGCGACCAGACCCAGAGAGACGACGAAACGCGGCGATCGGAGAAGATTCATGGCGTATCTCACTTTCAATAGTCTCAGGGCGGCCCGAATCGACTCGCCACGATTGCTCCACACGAGCCCAAGAATAGCCCCGCGCGGGGATGCCAGCAAGTGTGTCGGACGCTTCGTGACCCGCCCGGACGAGGCGCTACGCGTCTGCCGAGAGGGCCTTCTCCGTCGAGTTTGCCCGCGGGGTCCGCAAGTCGATCCGAGACTCAGTGGGGCAGACCGCGTTGGGGTACTCGTCTGGGAGGTTGCGTTTGGCTACGCCGACCGGGTGGAAGCCGGTGGACACTCCTCCATCGTCACAAGTGCCGGCGTGAGCACCCACCTACTATTTTTCTGATGGTCCACCCATCACGGTCAATGTGACAGACATCTCTCAGAATGATGGGATGGCGAGTACGCGCCACGACGACAGATGACGATTTCGACTCGAGAACGTCAGTTGTGCTGGTCAGCGTGGGTTCATCGCGGATTTGACGTCTGGCAGGGGAACGGCTCGTCGTCACAACGAGCGACCGGACCCACCCTGCCAGCGGGAATGCGGTCGCACCGTCGCGGCCTGCTACCATCACCGCAGCTCACCGGTCGAGGCGTGGCCGATGCGCTCGGAGAAATCATGGGCGTTCGGAAGGCATCCGCAAAGCAATCGGTGTGTTCACAAAGTTAAGGAAGGGCTCATGAAGAACCTGCGCCTCGGAGTAGTAGTGGTGAGTGCCGCGTTGTTCCTGCCGTGGGCGCCCGTCGTCTGGGCGATCGACGAACCTGTGCAGCTGACGCACGGACTGGTGTCAGGCGTCGAACTGGACGACGGAATGACTGTGTTCAGGGGCATCCCGTTTGCCGCGCCACCCGTCGCCGAGCTTCGCTGGAAGGCCCCCCAGCCGCCCATTCGTTGGGAGGGGGTGAGACCCGCCGACACCTTTGGCCCGGCCTGCTTGCAAGGTCGAGACGTGTTCAAGAGTGAAGACTGCCTCTACCTGAATGTCTGGACAAAGGCAGAATCTCTGGACGAGGGTCTGCCGGTCATGGTGTGGATTCATGGCGGGGGGTGGAGCTCTGGCGCCAGTAGCCGCGCCGTCTATGACGGCGTTGGTTTCGCCGACAAGGGCATCGTGCTGGTCTCGGTCAACTATCGCATGAATGCCTTTGGCTTTATGGCGCATCCCGCGCTCTCTGCCGAGTCGGAACGCGGCGTTTCAGGGAACTACGGCATCCTCGATCACATCGCCGCGCTCGAATGGGTACGAGACAACGTGCGCGGTTTTGGCGGCGACCCTAACAATGTCACCATCTTTGGCGAGTCAGCCGGTGGCGCCAGCATCTACGCGCTCTTGGCGACCCCCCTCGCAAAGGGCCTGTTCCATCGGGCGATTTCCGAGAGTACCTGGATTACCTCGACAAACGTCACGCACTTGATCCGTAACAATGGTTTTTCGGACAGCGCCGAGGTCAGAGGCGAGCGCGCGGTCGCCGAAAAGCTCGCCGAGTTGGGACGGTCTGCGGACGGCGATCTGTTGACGGCCATGCGAGAGTTGACGGCGGCCGAGATCATGAGCATGCGTTTCAACGTCTCACTTGCCGAAGATGGGTGGGTGCTCCCCAAATCACCTCGCGAGATTTTTGCCGAAGGTTCCCAGAACGTCGTGCCCCTGCTCGCGGGGGTGAATGATGGCGAGGGACTGCTCTTCGTCCGAGCAGACCGCACCTTTACGACGCTGGAGGAGCAGAGAGACACGCGAGTAGAGCAGTGGGGCACCCACGGTGAGGGACTCGCAGCCTACTATCTGGCGGACAAGGCGGATGACATCCTCGCCATCGAGGTCGATTACAACACCGATTCCTGGTTTGCACGCCCGAATCGAGAAATCCTCACCTCCATGGCGCGGACACCGGCGGAGACCTTCATGTATCTGTTCACCAGGAATCTGCGTGATCCTAGCGAACCATCTCCGCATGCGATGGAGCTTCGGTATGTGTTTCAAACGCTTCCTGACGACGCGTCCGAGGTGGACAGGCGCATTTCAGATTTGATGAGCGACTACTGGGTGCAATTCGCCAAGAGCGGGAACCCGAATCGCGAAGGGTTGCCGCCTTGGCCCACCTACGACGCGGAAGTGCAGGAGCATCAGATCATCGGTGCAGAGGTAGGGCAAGGCTTGGGTTTTCGACGCGAGGCGCTAAACGAGCTGGACCGCTATTTCGCGGCGACCTACGACAGCGCAGAGCGGTCCGACCCGGCGGCCGCGACGACCCGTACAAAGTGGCCCCCGTTGTTTCCGCGCGCGGGAGCGACCAAGGTGTTGGAGACCGATCGCGTCATTGTGTGGGATCAGGAGTACACGGCGCACGAGGTCATGCACAAGCACATTCGCGACATCCTTGTCTTTGCCGTAGACGAGGGACCCATACGTGTGACCACGCCGGAAAACGTCCCAACGGTAGGCGCTCAACAAGTGGGAGCCGTATCGCCGGACCATACCGGACTTCCTCGAGTCATTGGATATTTTGAAGCGGGCCTTGGGCCACATTCGGAAGTGATTGTTGATCCGAGCCGTCCGCGTCGGTTTTTCTTTGTGGAGTTCAAAGGGACAGAGCCTGCGGACTGCGGGGACTGGAGCACCGCCTGCGATTAGTGGGCCGTCGACTTTGGATTGCGACCTGTCCCGCTGCGACTCAAACTCGGGCGGCTTGAAAACGTGAACACGCAACGCGTGTGAGACTGGAGGACACCACTATGCCGACACTACTCTCGACACCATCGCAACGCCCTCTCAATCGGTCTGTCGTATTCCTTGAGGTGATGCTTGCGGCACTGGTTCTGGCCGGGGCAGGACGCACGGCGTTTGCTCAAGAAAACGAAGTCGTACGGATCGATGTGACCTTGAACGAATACTCCTTCTCTCCGAACCCGCTGAGGATTCCCTCCGGGCGTGAAGTGACACTGGTCATCCGTAACACGGGACGCGTCGGCCACGAATTCATGGCCGGACGTGACCCTGAGGGCACCGACTTTGGCCGGGACCTCTTTGCTGATCTTCATGTCAATATCGAACAGGCCGATTCGGTCGAATCCGGTCACGCCGGGCACAGCGAGCACGCGGAGCACTCGGACCACGCCGCCCACTCCGAACACCACGCCGAAGACAATGATGAGGTGTCCCCCGCGCACGCCGCTGATACCGACGCGGCCATCCGTGACACACCCGAAGAAGACCACGGTCATGCGGAGCATGCCCACGCACCAGAGGCGGGACACGACGAGCCGGGCGCCGAGGATCACCATGCGGCCAACGAAGGACACGCTCACGGGACGATGGTCGAAGCCCAGGCAGGCGAGACGTTCTTAATGACATTCACCTTGCCTGAAGACCGACGGGGCGAGTGGACCACCGGCTGCTTTCTGCCAGGGCACTACGAGGCAGGGATGCACGGCACACTCATCGTGGAGTAAGCACTCCGCGCTCGTGTCGCTGGTCCGGCTGTTGGCACGCGCCCGCGGTCGGTCGCCGTCGATGATCTGTGCTGCGACGCACAAACGTGAGAAGAGCCAGCGTTTCCCAGGCAGGTGTGTCAGGCAAGAGATTGGGAGCAAGAGAGGAAGGATGACGGATGCGGGCGTTCACCGATGTCATCACGACCAAAGCGCAGCTCCGGGATGCCGTCGGCTTCCCCGCGGCCCGCGTAGCGCGAAAGGTCATCACGACCCTCGACGCGCATTGCCGTCTGTTCATTTCGCTGTCTCCGTATGTGTTGCTCTCGACCGTCGACGACACCGGAAACATGGATGTGTCGCCAAAGGGCGATCCGCCCGGCTTTGTACAGGTGCTGGATGACACCACTTTGGCCATACCGGACCGACCGGGGAACAAACGGGCTGACGGGCTTCTCAACATCGTCGAGAATCCGCGAGTCGGCTTGCTCTTTCTCGTACCGGGCTATGGAGAGACTCTTCGCGTCGGCGGGTCTGCCCGGATTGTCCGGGATCAGGATGTGCTTGCGACGATGGCCATCGGCGGACGCCAACCGACGCTGGCTCTGATTGTCAACGTGGAGGAGGCGTTCTTCCACTGCGCGAAGTGCGCGATCAGATCCGCACTGTGGCAGCCCCAGGCGTGGCCCGACGTCAGCGCAATCCCGACGTATGCGCAGATTACGGTTGACCAAACTGACTGGCACGAGAGCGCCGAGACCGTGGCGCGCCAGCTCCGTGAGTCATACAAAAACAAGCTCTACTGACGACCCAATGCGTAGCCCGGCATGCCTGCCGTGCTGACGACTGGGAAGGAGTCCCCATGAAGAGTCATAGAAGTTGGCGGGTTGCGGGGGTTGGTCTCGTTGTTGTGGCGGGTTACACGACCGCGGCGGCGCAGGACGACCAGATGGCACCTGTTACCGATGTCATGCTGCAGGACCCGGCGCCAGAGGATTGGCTGATGTGGCGTCGAACCCTTGACGGGTGGGGATACAGCCCATTGGACCAGATCAACGGCGACAACGTGGGTGACCTGCAGCTGGTGTGGTCGCGCGGCCTGACCAGCGGACGCCAGCAGGGCACTCCGTTGGTATATGACGGGATGATGTATATGCCGAATCCTGCTGACGTCATTCAATCGATAGACGCGGTGACGGGGGATTTGGTCTGGGAGTATCGGCGCGAGGTGCCGGAAGACATAGAGGACTATCTTTTCAACAACCTGTGGCAGAACAACAGAAATATTGCGATCTACGGGAATCTCATCATCGATACGAGTGTGGACGACCATGTGTTTGCGCTAGATGCAAACACCGGCCGACTGGCCTGGGAGACCAAGGTCGTGGACTACCAAGAGCACCCTGCCATGCAGAGCTCTGGTCCGATTATCGCGAACGGAAAGGTGATCTCAGGGCGTAGCTGCATGCCTGTGGGAGGGCCAGAGGCGTGCGTCATCATGGCGCATGACGCGACGACCGGGGCAGAGCTCTGGCGGCGTCATACCATTCCCAAGCCCGGTGAGCCGGGCGACGAGTCGTGGGGCGGCGTCCCATTCGAGGACCGGAAGCATGTAGGGGCCTGGATGGTGCCGAGCTACGACCCCGAGCTCAACCTCATTTATATCGGGACGTCGGTGACGTCTCCGGCGCCAAAGTTTCTCATCGGCGGGGTAGAGAACGACCACCTGTATCACAACTCGACGCTGGCGCTGAACGCCGATACCGGAGAGATCGTGTGGTACTACCAGCATCTGAACGATCACTGGGACCTCGACCACCCCTTTGAACGCCTGCTGGTCGACACCGCGGTCAGACCGGACGCGGCCGCGGTGAGCTGGATCAACCCACGACTCCAGCCGGGAGAGGTGCGGAAGGTGATTACAGGGATCCCAGGGAAGACCGGAGTCGTCTACACCCTCGACCGCGAGACCGGAGAGTTTCTTTGGGCCACCCCCACTATTACTCAGAATGTGATCAGCCACATCGACGGCGCCACGGGAGCGGTGACGGAGAATTCCGAGCTCGTGTTTACCAGCGCCGGGCAGGAGGTGTTGACATGCCCCCACGCCAGTGGCGGCAAGGACTGGGAGGCAGGCGCTTACAGCCCACTGACCAACACCATGTATTACCCGCTTCGGAATGTGTGCGCGCGCATGATGGCCGAAGATGGGAGCGGTAGCTCGGTGTATGCCATCGCGTGGAGGCCCCAAATCGCCCCGGGGACTGACAACGTTGGCACCGTGCAGGCCATTTCGGCGGAGACAGGCGTGACGACGTGGACCTACGAGCAGCGTGCCGCAACCATGTCGCTGGTCGCGACCGGAGGAGGCTTGGTGTTTGGGGGAGACATCAACGGTCGGTTCCGAGCCCACGACCATGAAACCGGAGAGGTGCTCTGGGAGATCAATCTCGGGTCGTCCGTCAGTGGATACCCGATCAGCTACGCGGTCGATGGCCGGCAGTATGTCGCGGTGAGTACCGGCACCGCGCGTTTCAACGACCTCACGCCAGAGCTGCGTCCAAGCCAGGTGAACAACCTGTTCGTGTTCGCTCTGCCCGAGACACAGTGAGCTGGGGCCGCAGAGCGGTCAGTCGCAGTGTGCCGGGGCTTCGCCCGACCCCGTCCGAATACACGTAATGTACGACGCTGAGTGGATCGGGTCGGTGGGTGAGTAGCGCGGCCAGTCTACCAGCTGCGGCGCACTCTCCGACTGGCCGTCGGCGCCGTGCAGCGAGGGGTCCGAACTCCGGGAGCCACTGGCTCCTCGCGAGCCGATGTTGTTCACGTTTGTCCCGGTGAACGAGCTGGCCGCGCTCTACGTCCTGGACTCGTTCCTCGTCGGGTCAACAGGTCCAGACGGAACAGTGTCTCCTCGTCTCCGCCGGCGACGGCTAACGGCGCGTGGCCGTCCAAAGACGCGTAGCTTGGCGCGGCATGGAGGAACGTGTCGAACTGGCCCTGTGTCCCTGCGAAGTCGATATCGGGGTCCATGAGAATCCAGTCGTACTCTCCCCATTGGGACCGGCGATGTAGCCGTCAAGGCTCATCGCGACGCATTATCGCACCAGGCGCATTGGTATTCCCGTCGTTTCGGCAGTCTATTAGAATGCGAGGACCATCTTGCGAACGTTGGTATGGAAATTCTGTGTCACCGCCGCGCAGCCCGTGTCCGACTGACGGTCACCGGTTCAGATGATTCCGACCAGGAGGTTCTCGTGAGACAACGATCCTTTCGACGTGTAGGCGCGTTGGCGCTCGGGTGCGCCGTCGTCGTGTTCACTCCCCCGGCCGCTGCCGGTCAGAGTCCGGTGCCGCGTACGCCGGACGGTCACCCGGACCTCCAGGGAGTGTGGAATTTCTCGACCGCGACGCCGATGGAACGGCCGGAGGAGCTGGCCGGGAAGGAGACGCTGACCGCAGAAGAGGCGGCCGAGTATGAACAGCAGATTGCCGCGCGGCGGGCGGCGAACGAGTCTGAGAACGAAGGCGCCCCGCTCGAAGCGCGGGTCGGCTATAGCGTCCGTGTTTGGTTCGAGACCGGTCACGAGCTCGCCGAACGGCGAACCTCCCTGGTGGTCGATCCGCCTGAAGGGCGGATTCCGGCCGTGACCGCGGCCGTGGAAGCTCGGCGCGAGGAGCGTCGAGCCATGCGGCAGCGCCATGCGCACGGCCCCGAGGATCGCGGCATCTCAGAGCGGTGTCTGTTGGGATTCAACTCGGGACCGCCCATGACCCCAAGCGCCTACAACAACAATATGCAGCTGTTTCAGACGGAAGACCACGTGGTCATACTCAACGAGATGGTCCACAACACGCGAATCATTCCGCTGGACCAACGCCCACCCCTGCCAGGCGCGGTGCGTCAATGGGTCGGGGATTCACGGGCGAGCTGGGAGGGAGACACACTGGTCGTCGAGACCACGAATTTCTTGCGTGAGACCTCGCTCGGAGGGTCGAGCGCTCATCTCCACCTCGTGGAGCGTTTCCGGCGGGTTGACGACGAGACGCTGGAGTATGAGTTTACGGTCACGGATCCGACGAGCTGGGCGGCGCCCTGGACGGCGCAGATACAGATGACCGAGACCGATCAACCGCTCTATGAGTATGCGTGTCACGAGGGTAACTATTCGATGGCCAGTTCGCTGTTTGGGGCGCGCGCCATGGAAGTCGCCGAAACCGCTGAGGCCGAGGGGTCGCGCTAGAGGCCCGGCCA
>Ga0310121_10000091_pt1 | contig 87016 bp, 71 predicted proteins | sample CB27_Tmax_986_MG_FD_203504 | JGI IMG/M metagenome (GOLD analysis project Ga0310121, IMG submission 203504) | Marine microbial communities from Western Arctic Ocean, Canada - CB27_Tmax_986 | ecosystem: Environmental > Aquatic > Marine > Oceanic | place: Canada: Western Arctic Ocean | collected... | reverse complement strand
CTTGACGCGATCAGTGCGTCAGACAAGGAGCTCGCCAGGCTGTACGTGTATGCGTTTCTCAAAGCCGACGAAGACCGCCGGGTCGCCGAACACCAGGAGAGACGAAGCGTTGCGGCGTCGCTGCTCTCGGAGTTCGGGGAGGCGACGAGCTTCGTGTCACCGGAGCTGCTCGGGGTCGGTTCGGAGACGGTCGCGCGTTATATCGCCGAAGACCCAGGTCTGGCGAAGCACGCGTTCAACCTTCGAAATATCCTGAGGCAAGAACCCCACACACTCTCGAGCGAGGCTGAGCAGATCATCGCCGCGACCGGTCCGGTGGTGCAGGGACCGGAACGAATCTACGCGATGCTGTCGAGCTCGGATCTGCCATTCCCTACGGTCACACTCTCGGGTGGAGAAGAGGTCCGGTTGAACCAGGCGGCGTACTCGCTTCACCGAGCATCCCAGAACAGGGACGACCGCAAGCGCGTTTTTGACAGTTTTTGGAAAAGCTGGAAGGGGTATGAGGCCACTCTGGGGCAGACGCTCGATACTCAGGTCAAAGCTCATGTGTTCAGGGCGAAAGTGCGCAAGTACGATAGCGCGCTGCACGCGGCGTTGTCGGGGCCCAACATCCCGGTCGAGGTCTACCGCACGCTGATCGCGTCGACCCACCGGCATTTACCGTCGCTTCATCGTTACTTCCGGCTCCGCGAGCGGATGCTGGGTGTCGATGACCTCGCGTACTACGACATCTACCCGCCGCTGGTTGCTTCAGATCGCACGTTCAGCCTCGACGAATCGAAGCAGCTGGCGCTGGCGTCGGCGGCGCCGCTCGGAGCCGCGTATGTTGACGTGTTGAGGGAAGCACTGTCGGGTAACTGGATGCACGTGTATCCGCAAGAGGGAAAGGCGTCGGGCGCCTACATGTACGGCGCCGTCTACGACGTGCATCCCTATCTTCTGCTCAACTACAACGGTGTCTATGACGACGTCTCCACCTTCGTCCACGAGTGGGGACATGCCCTCCACACGTTGCTGTCCCAGGCTCAAAATCCCTACGAAACGGCTGGCTATGCAACGTTCACGGCCGAGATCGCATCGACAACCAACGAGGTGCTGCTCCAGGAGCACATGCTGTCGAAGGACATCTCCGACCAAGAGCGTCTGTACTATCTCGGGACCGCACTCGAAGCGGTGCGTGGAACTTTTTTTCGCCAGACCATGTTTGCGGAGTTCGAACTCAGGATTCATGAGCTTGTTGAGGCTGGCGAGGCCTTGTCGGGCGCCAGAATGACGGAGCTTTACGAGCAGCTGGTTCGGCAGTACCACGGGTCCGATGAAGGGGTGCTCACATACGATCCGGCTTATGCGGTCGAGTGGGCGTTCATCCCTCACTTCTACCGCAACTTCTACGTCTTCCAATACGCGACCTCGATTGCGGGTGGAACGATGTTCGCCGAGCGGTTTCTTGACGGAGACGATCAGGCCCGCGACGACTATCTTGCCGTGCTGTCAGCCGGTGGGTCTCGCCACGCCTACGAGCTGTTGCAGGAATATGGGATCGACCTCGCAACAGATGCCCCGTACGATGCTCTGATCGCCCGGATGGACCGGGTGATGGACGAGATCGAGCAGATACTAGACCGACAGTAGGGTCGAGGGCCCGTGACCCCGACTGGTGGCTCCCCGTCATGAAACGGCTCTGGTCCACTCCTGTCTGGCACGCCAGACCGAGGCTGCGGTGAGCGTCCCTACAGCATCGGGGGGATCAGGAGCATCGCCACGATACTCGTGATCATGCAGACAATCGCGACGATGCCGGTGTAGCCGAGGATATCTCCGAATCGAAGCCCCGTCACGGTCAGGATCGGAATCGCCCAGAACGGCTGGATCAGGTTGGTCGTCGAGTCGCCGTAGGCATAGGCGAGCACGGTTGTCGTCGCGGAGACGCCAAGCTCCGCGGCTGCGGGAAGGAGATACGGTGCTTCGATCAGCCATTTCGACCCCGCCGATGGGACAAAGATGTTCATGAAGCCCGAGTAGAAATACACGACCAGCGGATAGGTCTCGGTTGTCGCGACCCGCACGAACTGCCCACCGAGCCACGCACCAAGTTCGGTGTTGTTGATCACCCCGAAAATCCCGGCGTAGAACGGAAATTGGAGGATGACGCCTGATGCCGTCCTGGCGCCGTTCGAGAAGGCGCGCACGACGTTGGCTGGGCGTCCTTGCAGCAGGAGCGCGGCGACGAGAAACACGGCGTTGTAGGCGTTGATCGTCCAGGTCGCTCCAAACCCACGCGTCACGATCGAGTGTCCCAGGGGATACGCGATGAGCACTGCGGCCAGGATGACCCAGCCACGAAACGACTCGAGTCCCGCGGCTGGCGTGCCCGAGGGTTTCTCCTCGGGCAGGGTCGGCAGCATGTCGTCAATCTGTTTATCCGTCAGCGTTTGCGGGGCCCCGCGTGGATGCAACGCGACCACGGTCGCCAGTGCGACGATGAAGATCACCACGAGGTAGGTCAGATTGAACGGGTTGAACAGACTTTCCGTGACCGGGACAAGCCGGTTGATGACCGGCTCTCCGGTGGCCGGCGCGATCAACGGGTTTCCTGGTGTCGCCAGGATCAGGGGGGCCGACGCTGAGAGACCGCCATGCCATACCGTGCCGAGACCGAGATATGCGCCGGCGATCAGTACCCGGATGTCGGCCCGGGGGTTGCGTCTGGCCACGAACGGGACGAAGAGTGCGGATGCCACGATACTCAGCGCCCAGTTCGCGTAACCGGTCACCATGGAGTACGCGCCGATCAGCACGATCGCCTGTAGTGGCCGGTCCGGGTCGGGGAGGCGGGCGAGTCGGTCGAGCAGTCGGAACACGGGTCGCGAGGAAACACATGCGTGGGCGGCGATCATGGCGATCGAGAACTGCATGGCCAGCTCAAGCAGCGACCACATACCGCCACCCCAGGCAAGGACCGACTCGTTCAGAGTGGCACCGGCGCCGACGATGGCCAGAAGAATCGCCACGATCGTGAGCACCATGCACACGACCCATGAGTCGGGGATCCACCGTTGGGTGAAGGTCGACAGTCGCTCGCCGAGATTTCCGACCAGACCGACGAATGACGAGGAGGATGAAGGAGAAGTTGTCTTTGGCACCGGTTAACGCTTTCTGGGTCGCGCGGACCGACCCGACTCCGGGTCCACCGTCCGGTCGAGGCCTGGGCCCAGGCTGGCGTCCCGCCTGATCCTATCGCGTGCCGACTGAGCTGCCCATCTATGGTTGGTATTGACCACCCTGACGAGGCCGGATACGCTGTGCACCACTTTTACCCTTTTCGATCGAGGACTAACTATGAATCGCTGGCTTGCCGTCGCCGGGGGCATGTCCATGAATCTCGCTCTAGGTTCTCTGTATGCCTGGAGTGTGTTCGTTGCTCCGCTAGAGGAGGAATTCGGGTGGGATCGCTCCCAGACCTCATGGGTGTTCTCGATTGCGATCGTCACATTTGCACTTTCGTTTATTCTGGCCGGTCGTATTCAGGATGCACGTGGTCCGCGCATTTGTGCAGCAATTGGTGCAACGCTTGTGGGTCTCGGATTTATTTTATCCAGCTTCACTACGTCCCTAATGTACCTCTACGTGGTCTTCGGTTTCATTGTGGGCGCTGGAAACGGTTTCGGCTACGCCACACCAATTCCGGTGGGGTCCAAGTGGTTTCCGGACAAGCGGGGACTGGTTGTTGGCTTAATGGTTGCCGGATATGGTGCGGGTTCAGCCATCGTGACACCGGTCGCGCTACAACTGATTGACGCGGTCGGTTGGCGGATGACGTTCCGGATTTTGGGTGTCGTGCTGTTTTTGATGTGTATGCTGGGTACGGCTTTACTAAAGAATCCTCCAGCTGGGTACAAACCGGAAGGCTGGACCCCGACACCAGCACCTGAGCGGTCTGAGCGTGACATCCCGACGAAAGAAATGCTTGGCGTTCCTGCGTTTTACTTCCTTTGGGTAGCTTTCTGTTTGGGCACTACCGCGGGGCTTATGACGATCAGCCAACTCGTACCATTAGCTAACAGCGTTGGGGTAGCTGCTGCAGTCGCGGTCTTGTTCGGCGCTGTTGGCAGTGCTAGTGGCCGGATTCTCTCAGGGTGGATGTCCGACTTGGTCGGACGGTTGACAACCCTTCGGGTCATGATCTTCGTGTCGGCCCTTGCAATGCCCGCTTTGTATATCGGGCGTGAGCAAGCGGTTCTCTTCTATGTGCTCGTTGCCGTAGTCTATTGGTGTTTTGGGGCGCAACTGTCGGTGTTTGCCACAACCACGGCGGACTTTTTCGGAACGCGGTATTTAGGACTAAACTACGGGCTTTTGTTTACTGCTTACGGTGTGGCTGGAATTATCGGACCGCTAATCGCTAGTCGCGTCTTTGTGGCGACGGGCAGCTACGCGAATGCTTTTTATATTGCGGCTGGGTTGTCTGTTATAGCCTTGATATCAATTTCAATGGCCCGGCCCCCTGGACGAAAAGCTGCCGCCTGAGTGCAAGGGCCTTCGAGTTACGGGGTTATGTCTCTGTGCCATCTCGCGGAACAAATGTTTCGACTTTGGAGTTTATTGAACGACAGTCTTATTAAGGCTTGCAGGAGCCTAGCTGGCGATAGAATAAAACGGCCTGACATCGCAGTCTTGGTTGTCATTCCGTGACTTTGGCAGGTGTAAGGAGGGCAGTCATGACGACAAAGACACAAAAATTAGTGGGTCGACGAGCCGTGTGCTCGATTACTCTGGCGTTGAGTATGGTGGGTGTCTCGACGCTGACTGCTCAGACGTCTGGCACGATGCAGGGCAATATCCAAGACACGAGTGCGGGGGTGCTGCCTGGTGTCATTGTTACCGCAACACCTGTGGACACCGCTAGCTCCCTGGTCGCGGTGAGCGACGCCAGGGGAAACTACGAAATTTCTGGGTTGGATGCAGGTGAATACGACGTCTCGGCCCTGCTGCCAGGGTTCCGCAGCGAGCTGTTCACCGTGACCGTAACAGCAGGCCAAACGACCACGCGCGATCTCATTCTCACGATCGCCCCGCTCGCTGAGACTGTGATCGTCACCCGAACCGACCAACAACTCTCCTCCATTCCGCAGTCGGTTACCGTGGTCCAGCGGGACCAAATCGAATTCGCGCAGCGTCGGACCTCGCTCGATGAGGCGCTTCGTGGGATTCCAGGGCTGTTCGTCCAGAACCGACGTAACTACGGTCTGTCTGGTGGCATCGGGCTCAGTATACGCGCGCCGCAGCCTCGGTTTGGCCTGCGAGGGCTCGCTATCATCCAGGACGGTATCCCGATCACGACGGCCGACGGCACAACCGAACCGGGGAACGTCGATCTCGGGTCGGTGGGACGGATCGACGTGGTCCGTGGTCCGAGCTCTGTGCTCTACGGGAACTCGGCCGGTGGTGTGATCAATATGGAAACCACGTTCGATACCTCACGCCCGCTGACCCTCACCTCTGACATCCAGTTCGGTAGTTATGGGTATAACCGGCAGCAGATCAGAGCCGACGGTGGAAACGACGGCACCCAATTCATGGCGAGCGTGAGTCGGTTTGCAACCGAGGGGTTTCGTCAGAACAGCGCCGCCAAGATCACCCAGGCGAACACAGTCGTCCGACACAAGCTGTCGGCTAGCACCGATATCCGCGCCGTCTTCAACCTTTATGATGCGCCGTTCGCCGAGAGTTCCAGCTTTCTCAACGAAGCCACTGCCCGTGCCGAACCGGTGAGATCGTCAACCGGTGGCTGCCTATCTGGCGCGTGTTTGGCCCGTGGGGTGGCATTGTCTCGACACTGGGGTGAGGGGACCAACCAGGGACAGGGCGGTCTGACCCTGGAGCACCGTTTCAGCGGCACTCAGCTGTTCCGGGCCACCGGTTGGGGAATGTGGCGACAGCTGGACGCTATCGGCGCGTTCCAGAACATCGAGCTGAGCCGCGGCGGTTTCGGCTTTCGGTCTGAGTATCTTGGGGGTACGCAGGTTGGGTCGATCGGTGTCGAGTGGGCCACCGGGTTCGACGTCGCGTCGCAGAATGACGATCGGAAAGAGTTTGCCCAGGTTAAACCTGCCAGCCCGGGTGGAGAGTCGACCAACGGCACATTACGGGTAGACCAGACGGAGGATGTGCTCTCCGCCGGTCCATTCGCTCAGGTAACCATCGTGCCGACCGACCGCGTGGCGCTCACAGCCGGGGTCCGGTGGGACTACTACGATTTCAACGCCGGAGATCGGAAGCTGGACGACGGCGACCAGTCCGGCGGCCGGACTATGGATGCGGTCAGCCCGTCGGTTGGTGCGACGTTCGCGGCGGCACCCGGAGTGAACATCTTCACCAATTTTTCGACTGCCTACGAGACACCGACTACCGTGGAGTTGTCGAATACTCCAACGGGCGAGGGCGGGTTCAATCAAGATCTTGGCCCGCAGGATCTCCGCAGTTTTGAGGTCGGCGTGCGAGGGCTCATCGAACCGGCGCGGGTACGGTATGAGGTTGCGGTCTACGTTTCCAACGTGGACAACGCGCTGGTTTCGTTCGAAAATTACCTGTCCCAGGACTACTTCCAGAATGCGGGCAAGTCGTCGCGTGACGGCGTCGAACTGGCGCTCAGCTGGGAGCCGAGTTCCAGCTTCAGTACCCGTTTCGCCTACACATATCAGGACTTCGTATTCGAGGAATTCAAGACTGATTCGGCCGATTTCTCAGGAAAACTCGAACCGGGGGCACCACCGCACCGGATCTTTACCGGGTTCAACTACACGGCGCCGTTCGGCTTGCAGTCTGGCGGCAGCGTCCGGTGGGTTGACGCGTTCACTCTCGACAACCGGAACACCGTCTTTAACTGGGCGTATACGGTCGTCGATCTTCGTTTCGGATACGACGCTCAGTGGAATGATTCGAACGTACGTCCGTTTGTCGGGCTCGACAATATTTTCGGCGAGCGCTACAACTCGTCGGCGATTACCAATGCCTTTGGTAGGCGCTACTACGAACCCTCTCCGGGGCGGGAGATCTACGGTGGTCTTACGATTAGCTTCGGGGCGCGGTGAGCCGGGTTGCGTCCGCCGTTGTAGTTGCTGGCCTATGTCTGATTGGTTCGACTGGTCTGGCCGCTCAGACGACAAGCACGCTTGAAGGCCAGGTTACCGATCAGCAAGGCGGCGTGCTCGCCGGGGCGACCGTCAGGGTAACGTCATCAGCAGGGTCAACCCCTTCCGTGCTCATCACCGATGCGGTCGGTTCCTACCGGCTGGCCTCGCTCCTGCCAGGCATCTATACGGTTCGGTTCGCGATGCCAGGGTTCGTCGTGGTGGAGAAATCGGTCCACATCAGGGTCGGAGAGGTGCGCGTCCTTGGCGCTGAGCTGACCATCTCACCCTTCGCACAGCAGCTGGATGTTGTCGGGGTTGCACCCGTTTTGGGAGGAGGAGTGGACCGGAGGAGGATTCCAGCCGCGGTGTCGGTGATCGAGTCGACCGAGCTGGCTGAGCTAGGAACGACATCCATCGCCGACGCGTTACAGCAGCGTTTTGGGAGCGTGACACTGGAGGGTGCAATCAGCAATCCGATGCAGCCGACGTTGAGGTTTCGCGGGTTCACTGCTTCGCCGCTACTTGGCCTACCACAGGGCGTGGCGGTCTTTCAGAACGGAGTGCGTATCAACGAGCCGTTTGGCGATATCGTCCAGTTCGACCTCATTCCGCAGTTTGCGATGGAGAGCATGCAGCTTACGGCGGGTGCCGAGCCGACTTTTGGTCTCAACGCTCTAGGCGGCGCACTTGCCCTTCGTCTCAAGAACGGGTTTAAGACGACCGGGTTTAGAGGCGAGGTTCAGGGTGGTTCCTTCGAGCGTTTCAGTGGAACCGGAGAATTCGGTGCCACGCGTGGTCCCTGGGCCATTTACCTCGGTGCTACCAGATTCAATGAGACCGGCTGGCGCACCGCATCCGATTCCGGCGTTACGCAGGCGGTGGCCGATCTCGGGTACCGACGAAGTCGTGTCGATGCGGGCGTCACCTTCACGTATGCCGACAGCACGCTTAACGGAAACGGTCCGGCCCCGATCGAGTTACTCGACGTCGACCGAGCGGCGGTCTTTACTTTTCCTGACATTACCGAGAACCGGCTTGCCTTTGGCCAGGGGCGCCTCAACATCTTGCTTTCCCAAGCGTGGTCTCTCCAGGCAAACGGTTTTTACCGTGACCTTGCTCGCCAGACTCTAAACGGCGACGAAGCTGACTTCAGCGTCTGCGACAATGACGTCCTGCCGCTCGGTGCTCCGGCTAACACGTTGTGCGCGGGCACTGGGGATGACGATCCGAGTGCTGATGATGACGCTGGTCTCCTTGATCGTTTGGCCGACAACGACGCTGCCGATGACGTGTCTGCTATGACTCCGCTTGTCGATGTCGTGACCGGTAGGTTCATCACCGGCGATGACACCGAGGGCGATGCGGCCTTCAACCGCTCGACAACTGGGTCAAAGGGGTACGGAAGCTCGGTCCAGTTCACCGGCACGCACCGTCCTGGTGGGCACACCAATACGCTGGTCTTTGGCGCATCCATCGATCTGGCCGATGTCGAATTCCGTTCGAACAGCGAGGTCGGAACATTGACTCGGGACCGTACGGTGGTGGGATCAGGGTTGTTTGCAGGCGAGTTTCAAGACACGCCCGACGATCTGTTTAATACCTCGCTCGAGACGGAGAACCGGTCTCTCGGAATCTATTTTGCAGACACAATATCGTTGTTGGATCGGTGGCACGTGACTGTCTCTGGCCGGCTCAACGACTCGCAGATCACGATTTTTGACCGGCTGGGTACATCGTTGAATGGCGACCACTCGTTCTCCCGTTTTAATCCCGCCGTAGGGGTGGTGTATCAGACTTCTGACACGCTGTCTCTCGTGGGACGCTACACCGAAGCCAACCGGGCACCGACTGCGGCTGAACTGAGCTGTGCAGATCCGCAGGAGCCGTGCCGCGTGCCGAACGCGTTTGTCTCGGATCCACCTCTCGAACAGGCGGTCGCGCGTTCAGTCGAGAGCGGTGCAAGGGGTCGTTTCAGCGTCCACGGGAGTGACCAGGAATGGTCGGTTGTTGCCTACCGAACAGGGATCCGGGACGACATTCTCTTCATCGCGTCGCCGGAGTTGCTCGGCACCGGCTTCTTTCAGAACGCTGGCGACACCCTTCGGGTGGGTTTCGATGCCGAACTCAGCGGCAGCACCGACCGTTTCGGATGGTACGCGAGTTACGGCCTCATCCAGGCAACCTTCGAGTCGTCTTTGGTGCTGCCGAGTAATGTGGCCGTGAACGATGCCGCAAATTCAAACGGTGAGATCTCTGTGACGCCCGGTGATCGCCTACCCGGTATTCCCCGTCATAGTTTCAAGCTGGGCGGGCGATACGATGTGACATCTGGGTGGAGTATCTCGCTCGACGCGGTTGTGGCCTCGAGCCGGATTTTCGTCGGCGATGAGGGCAACGACCAGGCCCCTTTAGGTGGTTACACGACCACCAACCTTCGCTCAGCCTATGCTCTCAATGAGTCGCTGGAACTGTTTGGACGGGTCGACAACCTTTTTGCCGTCGACTACTCCACGTTCGGGGTCCTGGCTGAGGTTGAGCTCGTGCTTGAGGAGGCTCCCGGCGCGGACGACCCGCGCTTCGTCAGCCCCGGATCACCTCGGAGCGTGTTTGTGGGGGCGCGGGTCAAGCTCTGAGCATGGCGCATGATACTCCTTAGCGCTATCTATCATGACATGTTACAGTTACGCCCTTCACGACGTATCGGATTGAGTGTCGAAGAAACCGATCAAAACAAACTCGGGGGACTCTTGAGATGACCGTGGAAACCAAGCCGTCGGTCGACTTCGATCACGCCAAGGAAGTTGTGGCGCGTTTCCAGGCCGAGTCGACGAAATGGCTGTATGGGCTCGATGATGCTGCCAGGATTCTGTCGTGGGCGCTATTCACCTTGCTGCCGTACACCGACAAGCTCAGCCAGGCCAAAATGCTGCGTCAGCCGCACGTCATGTTCAAGGGACCGACGGGAACAGGAAAAACAGACCTGGTCAGTGCGGCCGCAATGGCGATAGATGCAAGATTTGAGCGAATCCAGGGGCTTCCGACATATATGCCTGAGGACATCCTTGGGTACGAGACGATCATTGAAGAGGTCGACGGTACAAGGAAAATCCAGTTCAAGCCCGGGAAGCTGATGGCTCACATCGTTCTCATCGACGAGGACAATCGCCTGTCTGGTAAGACCAAGGCCGCAATACTTGAAGGTATGGAGGAGAGCTCGGCCACGCTGGCATCTGACTACGGCAATTTAGCTGAGGGGAAGGTGCTTCCGTTGTTTCCGTTGTCATGCGACTTCACGGACATCACCGGACCCCGGTTCTTTATGGTGATCTGCACGGAAAATATCTTCGGCGAAGAGGAAGGAACGTTCGCCAACCCCGTGGCTCAGCTCGACCGAACCACCCTGTCGGTCAATATGTGGGATCCTGAGGACGAAGAAGATGAGCTGAACATCAGCGCGCGTAACGTGGTTGGCAAGAAAGTCGAGAAGCTGACTAATTTGTACGAGGTGCTTGACATCGCACAGTATATTTTCGACAACGTGACGATGTCGGACTACGCGCAGCAATACAAGACACGGCTGATCCGCAACACGCGACCCCATCGGGTGCAGGGTCCGGCTGCGCGAACGGTCAAGGAGTACATTCGGGTTGGGATCTCGCCGCGTGTCCATTTTCACCTGGAAGCGGTGGCTCGAACATTTGCGTTCTTCAACGGTGATCTGGTCATTACGCCAGACCATATCAAGGCGGTTGCCGAGCCGGTACTGGCGCATCGTCTGGTCCTCAGGGAGGGTATGGAGTTCTCGGTCGTCAAGGAGGAGCTGTTGCAGAAGATCATCCAGGACATGGAAATACCTCCGTGGAAGTAGAAGAGGTGTTTGCCAGGTTCCGCGACATCAAACACGGAATCAAGTCCAGGAAGAGATCGACCAGTATCCACTACGGCGAGCACAAGAGTGCATTCAAAGGCGCCGGCTACGACATCGTCGGCGTGGAACGGTGGCGCCCCGGGCAGCCGTTAAAAGATATCGCGTGGAACATCAGCCTTCGCACTTACCCGGACAAGCTGTACAAGATCGAGCGAATGGAACCAAAGGAGCTCCGAACACTTCTTGTTGTCGACTTGTCGTATTCGACCTTGTTCCAGATTTCGCAGGAGTCCAACAAGGCGCTTCTGATGCTTGATTTACTTGGCAATATCGGGTTAACCCGCGCGAATCTTCGAGATCCCGTCGGGTTGCTGGGGTTCTCGGACCAGGTGGAGATGTATCTGAAGCCAAAGCTGGGCACGTCTCAGGTCTTCCACATGGCGCAGCAAATTTTCGAGAAATTGGCTCTGGAACGAGAGTTCCCAACGCGGCGGGGAGCCGATTTTTCGGTACCTCTCAAATTCCTGGCGAGCCGGCTGAAGTTGCGACATTCGCTGATCGTAATCTCCGATGTGGTTGACATATTGAACGACCAAACCTCAATCGATTTCAAGCTCCTGAGAATGCTGGCCGCGAAGCACGATATGATGTTCTTCATCTTGGACGACCCTGAAGAGTTCCGAGTGAGAAACCCCCTGGGGTACATCCGGATCTCGGACATGGAGACAGGAAAGCAGACCGTGATCTCAGCTCGCAAAGCCGGTGCGATTCGGCGGAACATTGAGGAAACTCGCACCACGCTCCAGTACGCCCTAAAGCACAGATGTGGGATTGATTCGGTAGTCTTAACACCGGACAACCACACCGAGGAGTTACCGAAGTTCCTGATTTCACGTACCGCCCGATAGGGCGTGGGTAGGCGAATAGAGACTGACTGAAATGACGCAGAGCGGTAGGTGTGTGCAGACGCTGGCAGCAACGGCGGTGGCGATCGTCTCGGTATCGATACCGACCCTGTTGGCTCGGCAAGCATCGGAGACGGATCAAATGCCGGCGGGGACATCGGTGGTCCAGGTGGAAACTCTCGAGTTGGAGCCAACCGTCGTCAAGACGGGCGACGTGATCACCCAGACGTATCGCGTCCGATTTCCCGATCTGATTAGCGAGGGTAAAGAGATCATCATCCTCGAGGATCGGATGGCGCCCGAGAATCTTCCGGTGCACCCGTTCGAGGGGGTCTCCCTTGATGTCTACAAACGTCAGGTCGGCGACGAGTACATCTGGGACTTTGAGTACGGACTCCGGTTGATTGCGCCAGAGAAGGCGTTCTACGTGTTGCCGGGCTTCAGCTTCTATTACTTGACCCGTGATCTCGGTGAAGACGTGGAAGATGTTGAGGTCGAGCAGATTGACGCCGAGGGTGGCTTCGTTCGATATGTGACCACCATCAATGACGTGCCGGAGCTCGACATACGCGACACCATTGAGTTGGGCGAGTTTCAGACACGCGCAACCGGTTTTCGGATCTTGGCCTGGGGCGTGGCGCCGCTTCCGCTGCTGGCCTGGTTCGTCATGCTGGTTCGGCAGGCGCGGCGGCCCGACACAATGTCAGAAGACCAGCAGCGGGAGGCCGACGAGATCGAGCGACTGGAGGCCCAGATTCCCCTCGCACCGTCCATCTGGCAGGCCCGACGGACACTGCTTACCGGTATCCGGTTACTGGAAGACCTTGCACCAGGGGCCAACGGGTCGGCGGTTTACGATGTTCAGCGCACCCTCTTGATCTCCGGGCGAGAGTTTCTTCGGGCCGAGATTCGTGAGCTCCACACCGGTGACACGCCGAAGGACATCCAGAAGCATATTGAGGGTCTGCGTGATGGTGATCGGAAGGACGCGTTGCTTGCACTCGCTGCCCGCCTTGTAACCTACCAGCGCGGTCTGGAGCTCGATACACTGGAACCGATCGACGATCCGCACGCTGAAGCCGCCGAACTGACTGCGTCGATCGCCAGGTTGCGGCCACATATCCAGTTGTGGACGCGGTTTAAAGGACTGTTTGGCGTCTAGAGATGTGACCCATGCTCCTAACCTGGACCGAATTTGTCACGTTCCTGGCGGCCGGCCTGCAAGAGTTGACCGAGACCGAGTATGGACAGGTCCGGTACGGTGATGTGGCCATGGCCATTTCGCTCGCGGCGCTGATCGTGGTTGCCGTGTTCCTGACCGCGGCGCGGCTGGTCCTGTGGCGCCGGAAGCACAGCCGCCATCATTCCGGACATGCGATCGCGTCCGCATACCAGAAACGGGTGTGGGTCAAGGTTCTGCACGCCGCGCCAAAAATCTTGATTGTGGGAGCGCTTTCACTGATCCTGATCGCAGCCGCTGACCCGTTTCTGACTGCAACGGAAGAGGTCAGCGGGTATGTCGAGTCGCGGGTCCGGGTTGACCTGGTCGACACATCGGGGTCGATGGCCTGGGAGTTTCCCGACTCCGACAAGTCAAAGGCTGAAGTCGCCCGCGATGCCCATCTTCGCTTTCTCGACATGCGGGCCGGAAAGAACGACCGTGTCTCATTGTGGCTGTTCTCGACCTATCCGTATATGGTCGACGACTTCGTCGTAGACGACGAGCTCTATTACTTCCAAGTGTGGGATGCGCCGTATGTCATGACCCAGCGGCTCGACAAAGCGATGGTCGTGCCTCACGACAAGGTGAGGATCATTCCGGCGGAAGGGGATACCAACATCATCCGACCGCTCCGTTCGATCGTCAAGGCGTTCGATCAGGACGAAGCGGCGATGGGCGGCAACGAAAATATGAATCGCGCGATCCTGATTATTACAGATGCTGCTGTCGATGATTTCCCCGATTCAGAGTTCCTTGAGCTCAGTCGGCGGAATATCGTTCCCTACATCATCTATATCAACACCAGTGACATTAGAACGAGGATGATGGGGGGGCGGTCCTCAACACCGCGACTGATCGAGATGATTCGCGAGTACGGCGGCGACTATTTTGACGTGACAGATCAGGACAGCCTCGCGCGGGCGTATGAAGCGATCGACGAGCGAGAAGCCGTGCGCGTTGAGTTGAAACACCGTGCGCTCAAGGTGCCGATCTATTCCCGGTTTTTGTTTGTTGCCATGGCCATGCTTGTCGTGGGAATCCCGATGGGGTTTGTGTCTGAGCTACTGTGGGGCACGGGCCCCTAACCGAGTGCCCTCGAGGAAGGTGATATGAGACTTACGGATCTTGTTGATCAGGAGCACGCGTTCAAGTACCTGATTACCTTTGTGCTGGCGGTGCTTTTTCTTGTCGTCGTGGCGGTCCCTGCGCGTAGTCTGTCCGGTTTCTATCTGACGCTCGACGAGCTGAGCGACAGTGTCGGTCGGAACGATTTTAAGCAGGCTGAAGTGAAACTATCAGAGGCAACGGCGTTCTATGAGCGCAGTCGTGCCTGGGGCCTGCAATCCCTGGCTGATAGTTATCTGTTTCGGGAAGCGTTCCTGCAGCAGGCGTCCTACAGCTACCTAACCGGCGACTATGAAACCGTCGTCAACGACTTGGCGGACGATATTGATGATCCTCGCGCATCATATCTACTTGCCAGTGCGAAGTTTCAGCTGGCTCGCATCCGTTATCGAGCGATTTCGGCCGATGTGGCCGATGCCGAGAATTTGCGTCAGGCGATCATTCAAGAAGTGCTTGATAACATCAATGCTGACTACGAGCGCGCGCTGCGGGCGGACGGCGATGGACCATTCGAATACAAATGGAACTATGACCTGACCAGCGACGCGGAGGCCACGCGGCGTGCGTTGGAGATTCCACCCCAATTGGAACCTCCCGAGCTTGAGCAGATGAAGGGCGAAGGGACACCCGTACGTCGCCGTCGCGGATAGTCTCCAATGTCTGAATTTCTCGCCGCCTTCGCAGGAAGCGTCGAGTTTGCGAACCCCGAATACTTGATGGTTGTGCCGATTGCGGCGCTGCTACTGATGTTTGGCCTTGTGGTATTCGGGCTGCGTTACTTCCTTAGGCCGGTGAAGACTCAAGGGTCTTCGTATCCCCTTATCGGCCCCATTAAATTCTGGTTTCTACTTGTTCTGTCTCTTGTGCTCGTGGCGGCGGCCGCGGCTCGTCCTTTCTGGATCTATGGGGCATCTACTTTCAAGAGGGGTGATGTCGACGTCGCTGTAGCGGTCGACGTCTCGGCCTCGATGTGGGTCAAGGATCTCAACGGATTATCACGCCTCGAAGTCGGTATTCGGGAGGTATTGAACCTCTACACGCAGGAAATTCTGACGCCGGGTGATCGTGTGGCACTGTTCGTGTTTGGCACCACCGCGGTGCGCAAGGTTCATCTGTCGTCTGACGCTGAGCGGTTTATCAGCCAGGTCGGACGGATCGCCCCGCCCACGAGCCTGTCTGGTGACGCGTTTCCCTGGGACAGCGATATTGCGGCGGCATTCGATCACGTGTACGCATCGATCGACAACCAGGACCGCTTTGAAGCGGGCGAGGAGGACTGGGTACCGGTCCGCCGTTCAGACCGGATGGTGATCCTGGTGACCGATGGTGATTTTTTTGGCGACCGCGAGCAGCTGGCTCGGTTGGATCGGGCGCTGGTGGAGTTTGACCGACGGGGTCTCGTGGTGTATCCGCTGGGTGTGGGGTCACCCATCGGTACAAATTTGGACACCGTTCTCCTGGACTATGTCCCAGGCATTGATTACGACCAGACTCTGGTTGCCGACCTCGAAGGTATTCGCACTCGCCTCCGCAGCGAGGGGCTCTTGATGCTCGAGCAGCGAACCGGCGGGCGGTCCTTCACCATCGATAGCGCGGGAGTGTCGGCGGTGCCCTTCTTGCGAAACGCTGTCAATTCTCACCGTGCCATTTCGTTTCAACTGGTTCCTGCGGATGATCGGCAGGAAGTGTGGCAGTGGGTGCTGGCGTTGGCGGTACTTACCTTCGTGGTAGCGATACTGTTCTATTGACCGGGTAACCGTGCTTTGCACCGGCGTCCTCCAATGAGTCTTCCAGTTCCCTCCGCGCGAGGATAACTCCGTCGATCCTGCGGCGGTCGCGGGCCGGTGACCAGCGGACTCCTGTCGTAAAACGCGTCTCGACCTGACAAACTATGGCCAGACAAACGGGTCTGCTACTGGAGATATAAGGATGTGGGTCACTGGTCCAACCTGCTGAGGCATGACTGTCTTGAACGGGATCTCAATCACCGCCGCCGGGGTCGTCGCAACGCTCGGTCTTGGCATGGCGCCACCGGCGGGCGCTCAGACACTCGTGGCGGCGAGGGAGATCATCGAGCGGGTCGACCAAGTGCTGCGTGGCGATTCGAGCCACGGTGTTTTCCGGATGGAGGTTGTGACCGAGCACTGGGAGCGTGAACTGGTGATGGAGACGTGGTCGCTCGGAACCGACTACTCACTGGTGCGGGTGCAGTCTCCAGTCCGAGAGGCGGGCACCGCCACGCTCATGGCGGACGACGATATCTGGAACTATCTACCAAAGGTCGATCGGGCTATCAAGATTCCGGCCTCGATGATGGCCGGGGCTTGGATGGGGTCGCACTTCACCAACGATGACCTGGTCAAAGAGAGCCAGCTGATCAAAGACTACGACATCGAGTTGACCTACGATGGCGATCGGAACGGCGTGGCGGTATGGGAATTTCGCCTGACCCCACACCCTGAAGCAGCGGTTGTCTGGGGCTACGTCGACTATCAGGTGCGCCAGGTCGACTACATGCCGCTTTTTGCCCGGTACTACGACGAAGACGGCGCGCTCGCCCGAACGATGAGGTGGAGTGATTTCAGGGATCTGGGCGGTCGATTTGTCCCGGCAGTGATGGAGATGCAGCCGGCCGACAAGCCCAAAGAGCGTACTAAAGTCGTGTACGAAGAGCTGGAGTTTAACATCGACATCGAGCCGTCTTTCTTTTCGTTGCAGATGCTCAAGAGCCGACGATGAGCCCGAATACCTGGCTACGGATTGGGTGGCGCAATCTGTGGCGGCATCCAACACGCACGGCCATCACCGCCCTCGGGCTGGCCGTGGGGTACTTCGCTGTTGTCTTCATCGTGGGGTGGACCGAGGGGATTGCCGCGGAGATGGTGGAGAACGCCACTAGTCTCGTGAGCGGCCAAATCGAGATTCACGCCGGTGAGTACCGGCCGGAGCGGAGCCTTTACGAAACGATCGGTGGTCGCAATGGAACAGACGTAAGCGAGCTGCTTCAGGCGGTGTCGGCCGACCCCGCGGTCGTTGCGGTCGCCCCGCGAGTGTATGCGGGGGGTCTCATCAGCTCAGGAGACGCAACATCGGCCGGTATGCTGATGGGGATTGACCCGTTGCTGGAGCCAAACCTGAGTCGGTTTCTCGACGAGCTGAGCGACGGCCGGCTCCCTATTACCGGGCGTAACGAATTACTGATCGGTGAGGAAATGGCGCGACAGCTCGTTGTGGAAGTGGGTGACGAAATAGTAGTCGTTGCGCCCGGAGCGGATGGCTCTATGGGTAACGACCTATTCCAGATTGCCGGAATCTTCCGAACGGGTCTTGCGGAAATTGATGCGTCGTTCGGGGTGCTTCCCGTCGCTGACCTTCAAGCACTGATTGTGCTCGACCCGGGCCGTATCCACGAGCTTGTGGTATCGACCGCCGACCCCTGGATCGCGGAGGAGACGGCTGAGCGGCTCGCCGATCTGCTTGCCCCGATTGGTCTCGACATCGAGGTGGCTCCGTGGACCGAGTTACGGCCTGAGATGGTGGAGTACGTCTCCCTCGTCGATTCGTTCTATTTCATCATCATCGGGGTCGTGTTCGTCATCGCTATGTTAGGCGTGGCCAACACGATGCTGATGTCCACCTTCGAACGGCGGCGCGAGTTTGCCGTGATGCTGGCGCTCGGTGCGACGCCGGTAAAGGTTGTAATGGTGGTGCTGCATGAGGCGGCGGCCATGGGACTGCTGAGCCTCGTGATCGGTTCTGGGATCACCATTCCGATCATGATCTGGTGGCACAATGCGCCTCCCGACATGAGCTGGTTGTACGGTGAATTGACGGCATTCGGTACGCTGATGCGACCGACGCTTCGGGTCGAGTACAACGTCTCTGTGTGGATACAAGCCGGACTAGCACTGTTGGTCACAGCACTACTGGCCGCCCTGTACCCGGCCGCTCGGGCGGCACGAGTTCCACCGGCGGACACGCTGTCCGGGGTCTGATGGAACATTCTCTCGTCATCGTCGTTTTGGCTCTTCGTAACCTTCGGCGTCAGTTTCGCCGCACCCTGCTCACGTCCCTCGCGATGATCATCGGTGGCGGATTGCTGATGTTCTCGCTGACGCTCGGTGACGGCACGCACGAGAGGTGGATCGAGTCCGGAGTGCGAATGGGGTCGGGCCATGTAACGATCGAGCGCCCGGAGTTCAGGACCAGCCGCAGGATCGAAGACCGGCTGCCGGAGATGGCTCGCAGAGCGACAGAGCAGGCGCTGACGTCAGTTGGTATCGCGGAGCAGGTGAAGGCGGTATCACCCAAGCTGATCATCACGGGACTGGCTAGTTCGGCGGCTGGCGCTCGTCCCGCCCAGATCATGGGGGTGGAACCGCGGGCGGAAGCGTCGTTCAGCACACTGGATGAGCAGCTCGTCGAAGGTCGCTATCTCGATCCGGCTGACCGCCTAGCTGCCTATGTTGGAATCGGCCTCGTCGAGAGCCTTGATTTACGTCTGGGTTCGCGTCTGGTCGTGACGGCTCAGGATGCACACAGGGAGGTCGCTGGTCAGCTCCTCAGAGTTGTTGGTGTCTTTCGCACCGGTGTGCCGAAAATTGACCAGGCGTTGATCCATATGCCACTCAAGACGGCCGGAAAATGGCTCGGGTCAGGACGTGACGTCACTAATGTTGGTGTCATTGTTGAGGACAGCGCCGACGTGTCACGGTTGGTCGTGGGACTACGGGATGCGCTTGCTGAGCCGATCCAGAGCGGAACCACCACCGTGACGAGCTGGCAGGAGGCGATGCCAGAACTTAGTGCGATGGTGGCGATCGACGATTTTGGAAACTACCTGGTTTATGGGATCCTGTTTGTCATCATCGGGTTTGGTATCGTGAACACCGTGCTCATGTCCGTGATGCACCGGTATCGTGAATTCGGTGTACTGCAGGCGCTTGGGCTTACACCAGGTCAGACCGGAGCGTTGGTGCTGGTTGAGGGATTGGTGCTGACGGTAGTCAGCAGCACCATAGGTATCGGATTAGGGATCCTTCTGACCTGGTACTGCTTCGGTGACGGGCTCGACTTCTCGGCTCTCATGGATGAAGAAATGACCTTCTCCGGAGTCGTGATCGACCCGGTCATCATCCCGCTATTTCGTATGGCACGTATCATTCAAGCGCTGGCGTTTATCTTGGGTGTCGGAGTGGTAGCGTCGGTCTACCCGGCGATCAGGGCAATGCGCATCGACGTGACGAAGGCGATGAAGTTCGACCGTTGATTACGCGTATCCGAGAACTGACGACCGATGCCCGATCAGTCAGCCGCCGTTCACACCGAAGGGATCTGGAAAATCTTCAAACAGGAAGCTGAGGAGGTGCGTGCGGTCCGCGATGTCACGCTGACATTCGCTCCTGGGGAGTTCACGGCACTTGCCGGACCGTCAGGCTCAGGTAAGACGACACTACTGAATCTGATCGGTGGTCTCACGCGTCCGACGAGAGGGCGTATTTGGGTTGCCGGACAGGATGTGAGCCAGATGTCGAGCCAGGAGTTGGCCCAGTTCCGACTGGAGAATGTCGGATTTGTCTTTCAGGCCTACAACCTGTTACCGGTGCTAACAGCGCTCGAGAACGCGGAGTTTCCGATGCTTCTCAGGGGCGTGCCGGCCAACGAGCGCGCTCGTCGCGTCGGAGAACTGTTCGAACGTACCGGCATGACGGGGTTGGAGGACCGGCGGCCAGGCAAGCTGTCCGGAGGACAGCAGCAGCGCGTTGCCGTCGTGCGGGCCGTGGCCAGCAATCCGGCGCTGGTGCTGGCCGACGAACCAACCGCCAACCTGGATACCGCCGCGAGCGAGGCGCTGCTCGACATGATGCTCGAGTTCAACCAGGAACTCGGTGTGACGTTTATCTTCGCCACCCACGACGAACATGTGATGGAGCGGTCGCGCCGGGTGGTGCGGATGGTTGACGGTGCCATCGATTCAGACGAGACGCGGTCTTGAAGACAACGGTCATACGACTGGGTCAGACCATCCTGTTGTGTGTGTGTTCTCTGGTTCTGAGCGGACCACTCCACGCCCAACCCCTGGTGTCTGGCTATGTCCAGTCCGTTCCGTTCGCGTCAGGATCCACCACGTTTAGTGAGAGCAACGTGAGCAGCTTCAATCGATTTCGTCTCACGGCCGAGCCGGCGTTCAAGAACCTCACCGCCAGCGTGGCCTTCGAGCATATCGCGACCTTTCGCCAGAGATCGACGCCCATCGGTTTTGGCGTGGGTGTGGTCCCGAGCGGCGGCGAGTGGTTCGATCTACAGCAGACGATCACTGAGGAACAACACGTTCGGTGGGAGCATCGGTTTGACAGACTGCGAGTCGGCTGGAGTCCGACCGACGCGGTCGAGTTGTCTGGTGGGCGTCAAGCCGTCTCGTGGGGGACGACGCTCTTTCTGACGCCGGCCGATCCATTTTCGCCCTTCAGCCCGGCCGATCCGTTCCGAGAGTTCCGCGCCGGAGTCGATGCGGCCCGTGTCAGAATCAACCCGACACCTCTAAGTGAGGTCGACCTCGTCGTACGTCCAACAAAGACCGGCGCAGGTGAAGAGATGACCGCGCTTGGTCGCGGCCTGATGACAGTCAAGAACTGGGAGCTGTCGGGATGGGGTGGAACACTCTATGGCGACCCAGTTGGCTCCGCTGCCGCTGCCGGAGCGGTTGGCGCGCTGGCGGTTCGCGGAGAAGCGGTAGTCCGTAACGTGGCGGGGCGGGTGGCTTTTCGAGGCGCGATCGGCATCGATCGACTCTTGCGAGTTAACGGGCGAGATTTGTTCGTGCTCGGTGAGTATCAGCACGATGGGCTCGGCGCCGCGAGTGTTGAGGAGTACTTGGGGGTCTTGTTGTCGGAACCGTTCACACGCGGCGAATTGCAAGTACTCGGTCGCGATGAAACAGTCGTGCAGGTATCCTACCAGCTGCACCCGCTGTGGGGCGTGGCTGGTTTGTGGCTCTGGAACCTGAATGACCGCAGCATACTGCTGTCACCCAGCATGTCCTATTCTGCGAGTGAAGAAGCGAATGTGACTGCCGGCCTCTTCTTCGGTCTCGGTGATGACAAAATCACACCTGACCGTCAGTTGCCGTCCGAGTACGGTCTAGCCGGAGCGACGGCGTATCTGTCGATGAGTTGGTTCTTCTAGCTCTGGATTGTCACGGTTTCATCGGTCCGTCAGGTATGTTGGCCCCATGGCGGACGAACCTGGCGAGGTTGGACATATCTTCGTCTCCGTATCCTTGTGCGATTAACGCGTCTTCTATGGTCGCGACCAGGCTGGCGATCGGAACCGGAACTTTAAATTCTCGAGCGGTGTCGAGGGCGATCCTAAGGTCCTTCCTGTGGAGACGCAGTCGAAAGCCGAGAGGATAATCGTCCTGCAGCATTTTTTCAGAACGGTTGTTCAGGATCCATGATCCTGCCACGCCTCCGCCGATCGCTTCGACCACCTTTTCAGGATTGGCACCGGCACGGTAGGCAAGCGTCAGGGCCTCGGCGAGGGCCATGAAGGTGCCAGTAATCACCACCTGGTTTGCGACCTTGGCGATCTGCCCACACCCGACCGGGCCAATTCGAGTCACCTTGCTCCCGATCACCTGCAACACTGGGTACGCCCGCTCGTAGTCTTCTTCTGACCCGCCACACATGATCGTCAGGGTGCCGTTTATCGCGCCTTCTGAGCCACCCGACACCGGTGCGTCCACATATCCGTGCCCTATCTCTCGAAAAGTCTCGGCAATCCGTCGTGTGGATCCGGGTGCGATAGACGAGCAGTCGACCACAAGACCGCCCTCTTTGAGCCCGTTGATCGCGCCTCTGTCTGGGTCGAGCAGGATCCGTTCGACATCCGGAGTATCGGACACGCACGTGAGAACGATTTTCGCGTCCGCCGCTGCCGCCGATGGGCTTTCCGCGCGCGTGGCCCCCAGTGTCTCCAGTGGTTCTTCTCGGCTGCGTGTTCGGTTGTGGACCGTGACCTCGAACCCGGCCTTAATTAAATTTTCAGCCATGGGTGCGCCCATTGTTCCAAGACCGATCACCGCTATCTTCATGTTGCGCGCCTCCTTTATGTCTTACTCGTCATTGCGTTTCAGTGTGTGGCTACACGATTCAGACTGCCGGCGGTGGGTAACGAGTGAGGCCAGGGATGGAACGACGGCACCGTCACCTGCCGTGCGAGATTATAGCGGTTCACCGAGGGATCCACAGTGCTAAAGTCGTGGCGATTGTCGTGAATGGCAGCGCCGGCTCGTCCTGTAGGGGCGACTGACCTGGCGATCGTTGTGAGCCCACGCCCGTCGGTCGTGATGTTTTGGCTGAGTAAGAGCGCTTTACGGTGTAAAGCATGCCATCACCAGAGACGGTTTCCCACGAGCCTTGCATTCGATGGGCGATGAATCCTGCTTCTTCCTAACAGCTCCCCGTACCAGATGATCAGATACTGCGACCAGTACGGGCCAGTCGCCAATCAGTCGTGGATCGAGGCGGTAGCCCCTCGGTTGCCGTCGCGAGAAGCGGTTTAGGTGTCGTCCGACGCAGTGGGAATGATCAGGGGGGGGTGACCGGACTGGGCACGAATCCAGTTGATCGCCTTATTGACATGTGTCTGGCGGATCAGACGTAGCTCGAGGGCTCGCTTCCCAGGAAAGTCCAATAGCGACAGCGCAGCAAGCACCGTAATGATCCCTTGCCCAGGCAGCACCATCATCACGACTCCCGCCAGCAGCAGTGCACAACCGAGGACATTCTTGAGAACCCGCGCCGTCGCCCGAGCGATCCGATGCCGGCCGAGCCAAGTGTGGTCGTCGGGGTTGGGTGCCACGAAATAGTCTGGTCGCATCCTGGCAATCAGGACTGGAATTAATACGAGGCTTCCCACGAACAGCACGAGTGACACTCCAAAGGCCCATGCGAGGGCGTTAGGGTGTTCGCCCGCCCATCGGAGTCCTGCAAGTGACCACTGGGTGAACGCTGACACGATCCTCCTATTCTAGAACTGGTTTCACGACTGTGCCGGCTGCTGACCACCAATATATTTCACCCGGCGGCCTCGTTCGACTGCTCTCGGTTGGCTCCCGTGTGCGCGGTGGTCGTATCCGCACTCCCTTGTGACATAATCAATTCCATATGACACCGAGGAGTCGTCGCGCTCCGGTAGTGGCGGTAATTGCGCTTCTGGCGGTTGCCGTTGTTGCCCTTGCTCCAACGGTATACAGTGCAGTCCGCCCGCCCAAGTTCGACTACCGCATTACCAAACTCGAGAACGGTCTAACGGTGGTGCTGTCTGAGGATCACTCGACGCCGATCGTCCACGTTGCACTGTGGTATCGGGTGGGGTCGAAGAACGAGCGCCCCGGGCGGACGGGCTTTGCGCATCTATTCGAGCATCTGATGTTCAAGGGGTCGAAGAATGTCCCACCCGAGGAACACCTGAGCTTTATCTCTGGCGTCGGCGGGGACGGGAACGCCTATACCACTGAAGACACGACTGTTTTCCTGCAGACGGTGCCCTCGCAGTATCTACCGCTCGTCTTCTGGCTCGAGGCCGATCGGATGGCGACTTTACGTATCGACCAGCGGACCCTCGATGCTGAGCGAGACGTGGTCAAGGAAGAGCGCCGATGGCGGTATGAAAATGAGCCGTTTGGCCTCTTGTCAGAACTCCTGTACGACCGTGCCTTCACTGCGCATCCGTATAAACACACGCCGATCGGATCGATGGCCGACCTCGAAGCAGCGTCGATCGAGGACGTTCGCGAGTTCTTCGACACATACTACGTCCCAGAAAACGCCACGCTCATCGTCGTAGGCGACTTCGAGACCGACAATGCGTTACAGATGGTCGAACACTACTTTGGACGGGTTCCCAAAGCAAAGCGCCCCGTGCCGCGGGAGATTCCTCGGGAGCCACCACGCGAGTCCGAGCAGCGTGTGACACTCGAAGCTGACAACTGGCCACTTCCGGCGGTGGTCATCGCCCACCACATCACGTATGACGGTCACCCCGATGCGTATCCGCTCCACATTGCGTCTAAGGTGCTCTCCGACGGCCAGAGTTCGCGTATCTATCGCCGGCTAGTGTACGACGAGCAGCTTGCCGTCGCGGCGTTCGGCCAAGGGAACATCATCGAGGACCCAAATCTCTTTTACGCCGTCGCGATTATTCCTCCTGGAAAGACGCCGTCAGAGGCGGAGGCAGCACTGATCGAGGAGCTCGACAAACTCAAGAACGAACCGATCACCGATGAGGAGCTGCAGCGCTCAAAGAACCAGTTCGCCCGAGACTACGTGATCGGTCGGTTTACGAATTCCCAGAAAGCCGCCCATCTGGCGCATGCCGCGGTGATCCACGACGACATCTCGACGGCCGACGGCGAGTTTGACATTTTCATGAACGTCACGAAGGAGGATGTACGTCGGGTGGCGCGCACCTACTTCAACGATGAAAACCGGCTCGTCATGACGATCCTCCCGCGGGGCTCGAGTGCTGGTCTGTCGGGGGCGAGATGATTCGTACCGCGTCAGTGCTTGCCGTGTTCGGGGTGTTGTCGCTGGCCTCGGTTCTACCTGCTTCCGCGCAACGCGTACAGTGGCCACGCGAGGACCCACCACCCCCGCTTCTGGCTCCGGATGTCAAATTTCCAGATTACGAGTTGCGTCGGCTCGACAACGGTTTACAAGTCGTCTACGTCGGGGCACACGAGCAGCCTGCGGTCAACGTTCGGTTACTAGTGCGAGCGGGCACGTCGAGTGACCCAACGGTCAAGCCCGGTCTCGCAGCCATGACTGCACAGTTGCTGGATCAGGGCACCACCATGCGTGGGGCTCAGGAGATCGCCCAGACGATCGATAGCATTGGCGGTGCAATGGCCGTTGGTGCCGGGACAGATCTCAGCTATGTCAACGTGCTAGTCCTGAAGGATAGTTTCGATTTGGCGCTTGACATGCTGTCCGATGTGGCGCGGAATCCGGCGTACGCCCAGACCGAGGTTGACCGACAACGCCAGCAGGTATTGTCAGAAATGCAGGTTAGCTACGATGATCCCGCATATGTCTCGAGCATTGTATTCGGCCGGCTCGTGTACGGGGCTCATCCCTACGGTATGCCACAGAACGGCACGCCTCAGTCATTGATGCGGATCACCCGTAACGATTTGATCGAGTTCCATCGGAACCACTACCTTCCCAATAACGCGATTCTGGCGGTTGTGGGTGACGTCAGTGCTGAAGAGGCGTTCGCGGGTGTGGCCCGCGCGCTTTCCGATTGGCCGAGAGGTGTCTTGCCGACGCCAGACCTGACGGAGCAGCCACCGCCATCGAATCGACTTGTCATTGTCGACAAACCAGGGGCGGTACAGACCGCGGTGCGCGTCGGACACCTGGCCCTCCCACGCGCGCATCCGGACTATCTAGCGCTCGACATGGCGGTCAAGATACTTGGCGGCGAGGGTGGTAACCGCCTCGGTAGTGTGTTGCGTACGGATCGATCACTCACGTATTCCGCCTCGGCGGAGATGGCCGGCCGGCAGTTCGCCGGCGATTTCATGGCCCAGACAGACACCCGTTCGTCTGCGACCGCCGAGGTCCTCCGGCTCACCGTCGACGAAATATCTCGGATGCAGCGCGAGCGTGTCAGCCGGCGCGAGTTGCGACGGGCGAAGGACTATCTAGCCGGCCACTTTCCTCTGACAATTGAGACCCCGAACGCTATCGCCGCTCAAGTTCTCGAGGCGATCCTCTTCGGTTTGGACTTGGATGACCTGGAAAGATACCCCGAGCGAATCAATGCCGTGACGGAGGACGACATCCAGCGTGTAGCGAGAGAGTATTTGAAGCCAGGTCTTCTCTCGATGGTGCTGGTCGGCGATGCGTCAACGTTTGTCAACGATCTATCCGGCGTGGGGTTTGATTCTTATGAGCTAGTCCCGATTACTGAGCTGGATCTCTCTACGGCCGACTTTATGATCGCTAGAGAGGTCGCGCAGAGGGTGAGGCAGTAGACGTAAGGTTACAGGCTTCCGGCGAGAGAACCCGTCTTGAGCGTGTCGAAGAATGGTGTCCGCCTCCGTCGTGCTGAGAACACCCCACCAGTGGTGCGCCTCTACCAGCTCAGACTTCTTGACGTCGACCGATTGATATCTGACGCCAGAAACCGATCGATTCAGGCACCCTCTTGAATATCCTGCTTTCGTGTGGCGAACCATCCGGCGACTTGTACGCGGGGGCGCTGACCCGCGCGCTACACGCGTTGGATGCCTCCACGCGCGTGTTCGGCCTCGGAGGCGCTCGGATGCGAAAGGCGGGTGCCGACGTTGTCGATGACTTCGGAGGTCTCACGGTCACGGGGTTATCGGAGGCGCTGTCGGTGCTCCCCCGGTCACTGGCCACATATCGCCGACTGGTGGCGTTGGCTCGTCGTGACCGCCCTGACGTGTTCGTCCCGATTGACTTTCCTGAGATCAATTTTCGCCTCGCGACAGCCATGCACCGGATGGGCATTCCGGTTGTCTACTACGTCTGTCCGCAGGTATGGGCGTGGCGACGAAGCCGTCTCCAGACGATCAAGAAGTTCGCGACCCGAGCGTTGGTGATCTTTCCGTTCGAAGAAGCCATTTATCGCGAGGCTGGGATTCCGGTCGAGTTCGTGGGTCACCCGCTGGTGGATCTCACAGACACGGTGCGTTCCCGGGAGGAATTTCTCACACACCAGGGGCTTGACCCAACCGCCCCCACCGTGGCTCTTCTTCCGGGTAGCCGACCTAATGAAGTACGGTCGATTCTGCGAGTGCTTGTCGGTGCGACGTCGCTCATTGGACGTATCATGCCGCAGGTGCAGTTTGTGGTCGCGCGAGCTCCTGGGCTCGATGACGAGCTGTTCTTCCCTGCGAATACGGGACAAGAAGGCACCGGTGGACGGCCTCTGGTGATTGTCGAGGGACAGACCGACGATGTAGTTGCTTCCTCTGATGTTGTCGTTACCGCTTCGGGCACGGCGACGGTGCAGACCGCGCTTCACGGCCGCCCAATGGTCATCGTCTACAGACTATCGCCCCTGACCTATCGATTGGTCAGGCGGTTCGCTCATGTGGATACGGTCGGTATGGTTAATCTGATCGCTGGGGAGACCGTTGCGCCCGAGTTGATCCAGGATGACTTGACGCCAGATGCAGTGGCCGATGCCGTTCTAACCTTACTGCGTGATCCAGAACGGGCCGAACAGGCACGTGTCGCCCTGGCCAAGGTTAGGGAGCGTCTGGGGAGTGCTGGCGCGAGTCAGCGGGCTGCTCAAGCCATATTTTCGGTCGCTCGGACGGTGGGGAACGGAAGGGTGTCATGAGCTGGTCACGCCTATCGTGACCGGCGACGGGATTCCCGATCAACATCCACGGGACGTTCGCTGCCCTGATTCTTTTCCTTCTCGTGATTGGTCTGGCGGCAGGCCGTGGAATCGCCGCCGCAGTGTCAAGCGTGCTGTTCGTCCTCGCGATCTTCGTCACGATTATCCTGCACGAGTTTGGTCACGCGCTCATCGCCAGGCAGTTCGGCGTCAAGACCCGAGATGTCACGTTGATCTCGATCGGAGGGCTGGTTCGTCTCAAGCGGATGCTCGATGTGCCTCGTTAAGAGCTCTGGGTCGCGCTGGCGGGTCCGGCCGTGAATCTGGTGACGGGTCGAAGGTGCTTCGGCGAGCGCTCCACGACTGGCTGTTGAGTTTCGTGCGACTGTTCTAGTCTGCGGCAAGCCTTCGGAGGTAGTTGATGACGTTCCAGATGTCCTCTTCCGACACGCGTCCCAACCACTCTTCCATCGCGTACTCTGGTGGAACACCCTCAGCAATCGTCTTAAAGATCTCTGTGTCCGTGCTGCCGTGCACCCACTCGTCGTCGACGAGGTTGGCCGGTTTCGTATCCGAAATCGCTGCAGCACCATCGCCAAGCCCTCGCGTGCCGTGGCAGGAGGCACAAAACCTGACGTATACGGTGCGGCCCGCCGTGATCGATTCTTCTGACATGGGAATTGGGTTGTCCTGCGCTACCAGAATGCTGGCGCTCACCGAGCTGGTGCGATGCCAGGGTGATGTCGCGATACTCCCGCCGAGGAGCATCACGAGTCCAACGATCAAGCGAGAGCGCATCCGTGCCTCCTTCGTGCGAGCCGCCGCAGTATACTCCACGACTGAATCTGGAAACCGTCGACTTGCCCGTTGTCGCTTCTGATGCTGACTGCAGACGAGATCAAGATAAAGGCCAGGTCCCTTGGGTTCGACCTGTGCGGTGTCGCGCCGGCGGCGGGGTTCGCCGAACTCGAATTTCTTAGAACTTGGCTCGACAACGGTTATGCCGGCGAGATGGAGTATATGTCGCGTACGGCGTCACGCCGTGCCGATGTCAGACAATTGCTGCCATCGGCCCGAACCGTGGTCGCGCTGGGAACGGTCTACAACACCCAGCAGCCGTACTCGACCGAGCGCGCCGATCCGGACGAGGCCGGCATCGCCCGGTACGCGTGGGGTGCTGATTACCACGATATCGTGGGGCAACGGACCCGCACGCTGCTCGAGTGGATGCAGGATGCCAGCCCTGAGACATTCGAGGCCAAGACGTATGTCGACACCGGTCCGGTTCAGGAGCGTGTCTATGCTCAGTACGCCGGTCTCGGGTGGATCGGTAAGAACACCTGCGTGATTAACCCCGACCTTGGCTCGTGGCTTTTTCTCTCAGAGATCATTTGTAGCTTGCCACTGGAGACCGACGCGCCGGCGCTGGACCAATGTGGGACGTGCACCCTCTGTCTCGAAGCCTGTCCGACCGATGCCTTCGTTGAGCCGTGGGTCTTAGATGCGACGCGGTGTATCTCATATATCACGATTGAGCTTAAGGACGCCGTGCCGGAGTCCTCTCGGATCGGTGTAGGTTCACATGTCTACGGTTGTGACGTTTGCCAGGATGTCTGTCCGTGGAACGCCGACGCCACGCAGTCCAGCGACGATTGCTGGCAGCCCCAGGCGGTGTTCGACCGACCGCGATTGACGGACCTGTGGCAACAACCGGACGAGGTGCTCGGACCGATAGTGTCGCATAGCGCTCTGTCGCACACCGGGCTTCTGCGTCTGCGACGAAATATCGCGGTGGCCCTGGGTAACGCTGGATCGGATGAGGCCGTGAAGGCACTGGCGGAGCCAGTAGCTGACGAGTCGAAAAGGAACCCTCTCGTTGATTCCCATGTCCAGTGGGCGCGGAACCGCGTGTCGAAGCGGTCATGATAGGGTGATGATAGTTTCTCGGGAGCCGAGCGACCTATGAGCAACGAGTCACCAGCGTTCGGAGGTGTTCCGTCCGCCCTACTTGTATCGATGCCGCAAATGACTGACCCCAACTTTCATCAGACCGTGATCCTGCTGTGCGAGCATGGTGTGGATGGTGCGTTCGGCCTCGTTCTGAATCGTCCAACCGAGACATCTGCCGCGTCGGTTGTCCGATTGGCACCACCGGTCGAGATGAACAATGGGCTGGAGCTCTGGATCGGCGGTCCGGTCGAGCCGGAGCGTGGATGGATCCTCACGGGAACCAAACCCCTTGATACAGAGTCGGTCCAAGTCAGCGAGGGGGTCTTCTTATCGACGTCTCAGGATTTGCTCCGCCGACTACTGGTCGCCCCTCCGCCACCGCGAACGCGTCTGCTCACCGGCTGCGCCGGTTGGAGCGCGGGACAACTCGATGCAGAACTTTTGTCATCGGTCTGGCTGACAGCCGAAACCGACCCGGAAATCATCTTTAGCATTCGGCCGGACAAGATGTGGGAGACGACCATACGGCGTCTTGGTGCTGACCCATCGCTGCTGCAAATGGGTGGTGAACACGTGCACTAGTCCACGTGAACTGTGGGGCTAGAGGAAAACAATACTAGCGTCGTCGGCGCGCTGGAGCCGACGGAGCGACGGGTCGGACGTTGTTCCGATAGACTTGTCCGCCCTTCATCACAAACCGCACGTTCCGAACATGTTCGATGTTGTCGAGCGGGTTGCCGCCGACCGCCACGAGGTCAGCCCCGAACCCCACCGCGATCGTTCCGACCGTGTCGCCAAGTCCTAGAGATTCGGCGGCCACAGATGTCGCCGACAGGATCGCAGCCATTTCGTCCTGGCGTCCGTCTTCGACTCGTGCGATCAGTTCCTCTACATTTCGGCCATGTGCACCGGCGATGGCGTCGGTACCGAGGACGACCCTGACAGATGGATTGGCGAGCATGCGAATGAATGTGTCGATCCCGGCCCTGCGGGCCTCCTCCATCCGTGCGAACGCAACTGAGGTGTAGTTACCGATCCCGAGGAATCGGTCCCGGTTGTCAAAGTAGTTCTGATACACGAGAGCGATCTTCGGGCTGAGGTACGTCCCGTGCTCGGCCGCCAACTCGAGGACTTCGTCGTCATACTGGCTTGCATTCTCGATCGACGTACAGCCAGCCAGAATCGCTGTTCGGAGCACCTCGGTATCGTAGGCCTGGACCGCCGTCCGGAGCCCAAGGGACGTCGCTTCTCCGCACGCCGCCTGGATCTGCGAGTCGTTCATCGTCCGCTCGCCGCCGTCTCTAATGCTCGCCGACGCGACAACCTTAACCACATCGGCACCATCTGTTGCGAGCTCCTGAACGAACTGGCGAATTGCGGTGACATCACCGGTCTCCGCTGTCACGGGACGGATCGAAGTCAACACGCGGGGACCGGGCAGATCGCCACGGGCGATCCACCTCCGGAGGTCTGTGTCCACTGGGCTTCCGAGGCTCTGAACGGTCGTGAAGCCTCCCATCAATGTCTGGTACGCGTTAGCAACGGCATAGAGCATTGCCTGCCCCTGGGATTCCTTGGTCTCACTCCGATGGATTTTTTCGTCACCGTCGAAATGTGAGGCAAGATGCACGTGGGTATCGATCCAACCCGGCATCACCACGAGGTTCGAGAGGTCGTAAGTAACGGCACCGCGGAGTCCGTCAATTCGCGTGATCGTGCCGCCCTCGATAAAGATTCTGGCGTTGCGTCTGGTCGCGCCAGTTGCGTCGATCAGTAGGCCAGCTCGGATAGTGGTGGTACTGTCCTGAGCACCCACCAACGCGCCGAGGACCAGAAGGCAGGCAAGCCCGATTGCGAGATGGGGCGGTTGCGTGTGTTGCATGAGAGACCGTCTATCGTTTTGGCTTACGATGAGACACTCGATTTGTTCTCTTCTGTGGTCGTTTATCCTTGAGCTGAGCCAGTTCGTCGCGTCGTTTCCCTAATGCCGTCCGCTCGTCCTGCAGCTGATGGTAATACGCCAATCGTCCGGAAGAGATTTTTCCGTTCGTCACCGCCTGCTGAACGGCACAACCGGGTTCGGTTCGGTGCTGGCAGTCGCGAAATCGGCAACTTTCCACGAGGGCCTCGATATCGTAGAACGTCGTTTCGAGACCTCCACTGCTGTCCCACAGACGCAGCTCGCGCATGCCGGGTGTGTCGATGATGACGCCGCTCTTTGGATGCAGTAGCAGCTCGCGATGCACCGTCGTGTGGCGTCCACGCTGGTCCTGTGGGCGCACCGTTTGTGTGCGCTGGCGGTCGTACCCCAGCAGCCGGTTGATCAATGTCGATTTACCGACTCCTGATGATCCGAGAAATGCAATTGTATGGCCGACGGTGAGGTACCGTACCAGTCTGTCGATTCCGCGGCCGTCCTCGCAGCTCGTCACATGGATCGGTACGTCAGTCGCGATCTCACGAAGCCTCGTTGTGGTGGCCTTGACGTCTTCGGCTAGGTCGCTTTTATTGAGGACGATAACGGGCACGGCACCGCTGTCTGATACCGCCACTAGATATCGCTGGATCCGCCGAGAATTGAAATCGCCATCCAGACCGGAGACCAGGAACACGGTATCGATGTTCGCGGCCACAACCTGGCGCTTGGTAACATCACCCGCGGCCTTGCGAGAAAAACAGGTTGTCCGTGGGAGGATCGCCAGGATTTGGGCCGGTCCGTCCAACGTGGGGCGAATACTCACCCAGTCTCCGACGGCCGGTAGTGCTGACGGGGCGTCGGCGATGTGCTTGAGTCGTCCGGCAGCGCTCGCCAGTATCTCCGCCGACGAGGTATAAACGCGAAAAAGATGATTGTGCTCCACACTGACCCGCGCGGGCACCACATCGGTGTCCCGCAGCTCATGGAAGGCGTCAGCAAAGTGCTGGTTCCATCCGAGCCGAGCTAATCGATCGGGGGGTGGGGCCATGGGCTATTCAAGAGTACTCCTACTCGTCCCACAATCGTGGTTCCTCAAGATTGTAAAGATAATCCCTCCGTTCGGTCGCTGTTAGGTTGCCGACGCTGACTCCCAGTAGCCGTACCGGTCTGCTGCCAGCCTCGGTCTTCTCGAGGAGTGCCGAGGTTCGCTCGACTAGCAGTTCGGGATCCCGGGTTGGCGCTGCACTCGTAGTGCTTCGGGTGATCGTGGTGAAGTCCGAATAGCGCATCTTAACCGTGACCGTGCGGGAAAAAAGCGCACTTCGCTCGAGTCTGCTCGCTGCCTGTCGGGTCATCCGGTCGAGCTCATCGCGGATCGTGTCGAGGTCGGTCAAGTCTTCCGGATAGGTGCGTTCGGACCCTGATGACTTAGCTGGACGATTCGGGGTTACCGGACGATCGTCCTGGCCGAAGGAGAGGTCTTTCAGCCAGTCCGCCTGCTTACCAACCAGCTGGTGCAGTACATTGTCATCCGTGGCTCGGATGTCCACGACCCGTTCGATTCCGCGTGCTCTTAGTTTGCGTTCGGTCACGGGACCCACACCCCAGAGTGCACTGACCGGCAATTCGTGGAGAAACGCCTCGACCTTCTCGTGTGGCACGACGGTCAGCCCGTCGGGTTTCCTCCACCCCGATGCGACCTTTGCCAAGAACTTATTGGGTGCGACACCGGCCGATGCGGTCAGACCGGTCTCGTTGGCAATTTGCTGCTTCAGTCGTCTGGCGACCGGGGTCGCCAGAGGCTCATCCCAGGCGTTCTCCGTCACGTCGAGATACGCCTCGTCCAACGAAAGCGGTTCTACGAGTCGGGTGACGGCCCGGAACATCGCGAAGACTTGCTGCGAGATAGATCGGTATTTCTTAAAGTCTGGCCGGACGATTTTTAACTCCGGACAGAGTCGCATCGCCTTGGCCATCGACATCGCAGAGTGGATGCCGAATGCACGCGCCTCGTAGCTCGCCGCCGCGACAACCCCACGGCCCTCAGGTCGTCCCCCCACCACGACCGGTCGCCCCTTGAGATTCGGCGCTTCGCGCTGCTCGACCGAGGCATAGAATGCGTCCATATCGATATGGATGATTCGGCGAGATCGTGAAACCACGGCGAAAGTCTACTAAACTGAACGTTTTCTTATGACTGCGCTAGACAAGAAGAAACGGCTGACCGCCGGCGCTTGGCAGGAGGCCCGTACCCTCGTGTGGCGCCACAGATTTCGGCTCCTGCTCGGGCTGGGCATGATGCTTTTGAGTCGCGGTGCCGGGTTGGTTCTGCCGGCGATGTCGAGGTACGTCATCGACGACGTAATCCCAAATGGCCGGGGAGACCAGTTGACACTGCTTGCTGCTGTCGGGCTAGGTGCGACGGTCGTGCAGGCGGGTACTGGCTTCGCGCTGTCACAGGTCCTCGGTGTTGCGGCCCAGCGGGCGATTACGGAGATGCGAAAGAGTCTGATGGCTCACGTCTCCAGGCTGCCAATCGGGTACTTTGACTCGACCCAGACCGGGGTTTTGATCTCGCGCATTATGACGGACGCCGAGGGCATTCGAAACCTGGTGGGGACCGGGCTGGCCCAGTTGGTGGGCGGCGTCGTCACCGCGACTGTTGCGCTCGGCGTGCTGTTCTATCTCAACTGGCAGTTGACCGCCGTGACGCTCGTCATCCTGCTGGCATTTGGCGCCGGCCTGTCGGTTGCTTTCTCGAGATTGCGCCCGATCTTCCGTGAGCGCGGGAAGATCAACGCCGGGGTGACCGGTCGGCTCGCCGAGACACTGAGCGGAATTCGGATCGTTAAGGCGTACGCGGTCGAAAAGCGAGAGCAGTTCGTATTTGCTAAAGGTGCGCATCGACTGCTTCGAAACGTTGCCATGACGGTCACCGGCGTGTCGGCGGTCGCGTCGGTCTCGACGCTCGTCATGGGTGGGATCGGGGTACTGATGATCCTTCTGGGTGGGCAAGCGCTCATCGCAGGCACGTGGACGACTGGAGCTTTGGTGCAATACATCCTCTTCACCGGTCTTGTGATCGCACCGGTGATTCAGATGTCATCGATCGGAACCCAGGTCACCGAAGCCTTCGCCGGCCTCGACCGGATTCGCGAAATCAAGTCCATGGTGACCGAGAATGAGGAGGATGAACGGCGGCGGCCGCTGACGAATGTCAACGGTGAGATTCGACTCGATCAAGTATCGTTTGAGTACGAGTCCGGTGTCCCGGTCCTTCGCAATGTCTCACTAGTCGCCCCGGCGGGTACCACGACCGCTCTTGTCGGTTCGAGTGGTTCGGGCAAGAGTACCCTCATCAGTCTCATCATGGCGTTCAACCGTCCACAGTTAGGCGTGGTGACACTGGACGGACAGGATCTCGAGTCGATTCAACTCAGGGATTACCGGTCGCTTCTGGGCGTCGTTCTGCAAGACAATTTTCTTTTTGATGGCACCATTGCTGCGAATCTGAGCTTTTCCAATCCACGGGCAACGACTGAGGAGATTCGAGAGGTAAGCCGCATTGCTCACTGCGAAGAGTTCATCTTGGAATTTCCGGATGGGTATAACACCATTGTTGGGGAACGCGGCGTCAAGCTGTCAGGGGGACAGCGGCAGCGCGTGGCGATCGCACGCGCCGTATTGGCCCGCCCCAAGATCCTCGTCCTCGACGAGGCGACATCGAGCCTGGATAGCGAGAGTGAGGCACTGATTCAGGATGGCCTTCGTTCGCTGCGCCGGGGGCGGACGACATTTGTGATTGCTCACCGGCTCTCTACGATTCAGAGCGCCGACCAAATTCTCGTCCTTGAGCACGGCCAAGTTGTCGAGCGGGGCACCCACGATCAGCTGCTGGCCGTCGATGGCCGATATAAGCAGCTGTACGACAAGCAATATCGATTCGAGAGTGACCAGTTCATCAATCCGGGGGAGGATTTCACGCCGGAGCTTCCTTCAGTTTCGACGCCGGTGTCCCCTCGCGGATCCAGTGGTCTCTGAGCGAAATCAGAAGCCTGAATCTGTGAGGGGTGAGGTTGCGAAACTTGTTTTGTCTGCCCGTTGTAGTCGCACGAACTGTTTCATGGCCGCTCGCCGACCCGAAGTACACTATCCAGAGGCATAGAGAACACCCGATGAAGACGGGCCTGAGTATTGTTGGCGTCAGCGTCTGGGTGGTATCGCTTCTCCTGCTCAGCCAGCCAGCTGGGGGAGGGCAAGTGGGAGGAAAGATCACCGGGCGTGTCACGGTCGATAATGTTCCGGACATTGTGATGGTCTCGGTTGACACCGACCAGACCCTGTGTGGAGACGAAGTCGAGGACCGTGCGACCGTGGTCGATCCCTCCGGCGGCGTCGCCAACACGGTGGTCGTCGTGACAGGCTCCCCATGGGTGGTTGACCCGGTGCTTCCTACAATCAGCAACAAGAGCTGCTACTTTGAGCCTCGTGTCCAGGTCGCGAAAACCCGTAGTGTGGTGACGCTGACTAGCGAGGACGAGACACTCCACACCACTCATGCGTACGACGACCGGGCGCGTACTGTATTCAATATTGCGATTCCGATCCCCGGCTTGTCAATTGAGCGTCCGTTGCGCCGGCCCGGCGTGGTGCGCGTGGAATGCGACTCACATGGATGGATGCGTGGGTGGGTGTATGTGACCGACGACATCGCAATAGTTAGTGGCTCAGATGGTCGGTTCGAGATCGGTGACGTTCCACCGGGCACCTACGAATTAACGATCTGGCACGAGCGGTACCGTGGGACGGCGCAGACTGTGACCGTCTCGCATGGTTCGACTGTTGAAGCAAATTTTATACTGCGCTAACCTGCCTGTTCGGGTCGCCACTGGAGTCCAACGTTGAGAATGCGCTGCAGCAGTTCATCGTATCGGAGCCCAGTCTGCTCGGCTGACTCGGCGAAGTCCTCACCAAACGCCAACTGAGGGTTGGCATTGGCTTCGAGTACGAAGAATCGACCTTCAATATCGGTCCGAAGGTCCATTCGTGCGTAGCCGCTCATATTCAATGTGCGATAGACCCGTTTTGCAACGCGTTTAATCGCTTCGGATGTTGCCTCCGGTAGTTGGGCTTCGTTCGTGCTGATTCCATGCTTCTTCTGGTATTTCGCGCTCCATTTCACACGATCGGTGGCGATGCGGTGGACTCCCTCCGGCATCTTACCGAACTCCATTTCCCACACCGGGAACACCTGAAGACGCTCGTTGCCGATGATCCCCACGTAGAGCTCTCGGCCATCGATGTATCGTTCGACGATGGCATCGGTGCCGATCGACTCGTGGACGAACTTAACCCGCTCCCTCAGCTTTGTCTCCTCTTCGACGACCGACGCTTGGGCGATCCCGATCGACGCCTCTTGGGTCAGGGACTTGACGATCGCAGGAAACTTCAGGCGGTGGGGAGTTTTGATCGCCCGACCTCGACGAAACACCGTGAACTCGGGTACCGGGATGCGGTGATAGGTCATGAGCTGCTTGGAGAGCGCTTTATCTCTGGAGAGTACCATTCCGCGTGGGTTGCATCCGGTGTAGGCCAGCCGCAACAGCTCGAGATAGCTGACGACGTTCATGTCGAACGCCCCGATCTCGTGAAAGGCCTCCATCAGATTGAAAGCGATCTGGGGTTTGAATCCGTCGACCGCTTGGCGAATCACGCCGAGGTCGTCTTTCACGCCGAGAATATGGACGTCGTGCCCCATGTCTCTCAGGGTGCTCGTCACGTCAAACTCGGTCTTCCATTCAACTGTCGCGAGGTCGACGTTCTCCACATCGATAGGCGGAACCATGTAGTCGTGCATTAACGCCAGTATGCGTAGCTTCTTCACAGTGCCACTCTATGCCGTCCGCCATGGAGGTAGTTCATCGTCTGCACAGTCAAGAGTACTGTGAACTCCTCCTTCGTCCGTTCTTCCGACGCGCGCAGGTGGAGGTCGAGCTCGCCGCACCGCGTGATGATGTCCTCGAGCACCTGGTCTATCGTGTACTGGTAGGTGGCCGTCCAGCGCGCCACAAGTCGCCTGACGTCTCGACGCACCCGTTTAACGAAGCGGTCGGCCGGTATGTTCTTCACGTGCTCCGTTGCATCGGAGAATAGCCGTCGCAGGTCACGATCGTAGAAGTGCGGGCGCTCCAGACCGTAGTGCTTGCGTTTTCGTTTGTAGTGTTGACGGAGCGTCCGGCGGATACGGCGGATCGGTTCCACCGGTCCGGTAGTGGTGACCAGTTGCGGCTTCCCCGCGGTCTCTCCCATGACCTCGTCCATGTACTCGAGCTTCTTGAGTGCCGGCCAGTCCGCGTACCGCTTCCGCCAGAGCGAGTGCGGTGTAAGCCATACCGCAAATGTCTCTGCAAAGTCCTCGTCCGGATGGCTCTGCGCGTACCAGGGGTCAAGGTGCAGGACGAAGCTCTTGCTGTGCGGTCTGGGAATGTAGACCTCGGGATAGGGTGTCGACGACTTTCCGAACAGTTTCTGTCGCCGCCGCCGTCGTTGCAGACGATATGCGTTGTCGATCGCGTGCCCGATTTCATGGCGAAGAATGCGCGTGCACCACGCCCGGGTCCCGCCCTCGACTTCGAGCATTTGACTCAGCTCTAGACGGGCGAGTCGCGGATGGGCGAGATAGAAGGGAATCGCGATTCCAGGGACGCCGTCAGGTGTGAACCAATCGTCTGACAGCCAGTAATGCGCTCGAAACACGAACCCGCGCACTGCGAGCTCCTGATCAACCTCTGCGATCCGTCGTTCCAAGGGGGTCCCTTCTATCGCCAGACTCAGATCGCAGATCCGGACATCAAGCAGTTTTTCGTCCGGCCAGCCAGCCCACACCGGCTTCGGCCTACGCCGCCCGAGTCGGGGTTCCATTGATGGAGCCGGTGGGGGTGTGTCCGCCATAACGGAGGGGCACATTATACGGCGGACGGAGTAGGATACCGCGTATGACGTTGCAGTACGTGTACACAATGAAGGGCCTCGGCAAGGTTTACCCGCCCGACCAGGCCGTGTTGAAGGATATCTGGCTGTCGTTTCTACCCGGAGCCAAAATCGGGGTTATCGGGTCGAACGGTGCCGGCAAGAGTACGGTGCTGCGAATTATGGCCGGTGAAGTTGTTGATTTTGAGGGTGAAGCGTTTCCGGCCGAGGGGATTACGATTGGATATCTTCCCCAAGAGCCTACTCTCGACCCAACGAAGACGGTGGCGGGGAACGTCGATGAAGGCGTGGCCATCCCACGTGGGCTCCTCAAAAAATACGACGAACTGACCGCGATGTTGTCTCAGGGATACTCTGATCTTGAGGAAATGCTTCATGAGCAGGGTGAGTTACAGGACCGCATCGAAGCCGCGGGTGCCTGGGACCTCGACTCACGTGTTGAGATGGCCATGGAGGCTCTCCGTCTGCCGCCGCCGCGTGCCGATGTCACCACACTTTCGGGCGGAGAGGTTCGACGGGTGGCGCTCTGTCGACTGCTGCTCCAGTCACCTGACTTACTGCTGTTGGACGAGCCAACGAACCATTTGGATGCGGAGACCGTAGCGTGGCTCGAGCGCTTCCTCGCCGAGTATCGAGGGACTGTGGTGGCCATCACGCACGATCGGTATTTCTTGGATAATGTCGCGGGGTGGATTCTCGAGCTCGACCGTGGCGTGGGAATTCCCTGGGAAGGAAATTATTCATCCTGGCTCGAGCAGAAGCAGAATCGGCTGCAGGTGGAGGTGAAGCAGGAGGCCAAGCGTCAACGCACCCTCCAGCGTGAGCTCGAATGGATACAGATGTCGCCTCGAGCGCGTCAGGCCAAGGGCAAGGCACGACTCAATGCCTACGAGCGGATGCTCAGCGAGGATTCGGCGCAGAAGCTCGAGTCGGTCGAGATCTACATCCCGCCCGGTCCTCGCCTCGGCGACGTTGTCGTCGAAGCTGAGGGGCTTCGCAAGAGTTATAGTGACGACCGGGTGCTGATACACGACCTCTCGTTCATCTTGCCTCCAGGGGGCATCGTTGGAGTGGTAGGTCCCAACGGGGCCGGCAAGACGACACTGCTTCGGCTCATTACCGGCGAAGAGCAACCCGATGCCGGGACGCTTCGCCTGGGTGAGACCGTCACATTAGGGTACGTCAACCAGAGTCGTGATGCGCTCAACCCAGAGAAGACGGTCTGGGAGGAGATCTCCGAAGGGCAGGACGAGGTCACCCTCGGCACCCGGAAGTTAGCGTCGCGTGCGTACGCCTCGTGGTTCAATTTTAAAGGGCGAGATCAGCAGCGATTGGTTGACACCCTCTCCGGCGGCGAGCGGAATCGCGTGCACTTGGCCAAAGTGCTTAAGGGCGGGGCGAATCTTCTCTTACTCGACGAACCTACGAATGACCTCGATGTCGACACACTCCGCGCGCTCGAGGACGCGCTCATCGAATTCGCTGGATGTGCCGTCGTTGTCAGTCACGACCGGTGGTTCCTGGACCGGATCGCGACCCACATCCTTGCGTTTGAAGGTGGCTCGCAGGCCGTGTGGTTTTCCGGTAGCTACGCTGATTACGAGGCTGACCGCCGTCGTCGCTTCGGCGCTGCGGCTGACCGTCCCCACCGAATCAAGTACCGGAAGCTCGTACGCGGGTAGTCGTCGGTCGTGGATGGTCGTCAGTCAGGATCTACCGAGGGCGCCTAGTCGGGGCTCGCGGGTGCCATCGACTTTCGAGAGACGACCCACGACTCTCGACCCTACACTGGCCAGTCTCTCAGAATCCGTTCGGTTTCTTCGACGTGATTGCTTTCGTCGCGTATGAAGTCCTCAAGCTGGACCGCTAATCCCTTGTCGCCGAACGCTTCGGCTTCTTTGGCCCGTTGCGTGTAGTGCATCGTGGCCTCTTGCTCAGCCTTCAGGACCGCCTTGAGCATCAGGTGGTTTGAGCTGGGGAGCGGAACCGGTCGTGGAACGGTCGTTGGTTCACCGCCAAGTGCGACCACTTTGTTGGCCAAGAACTGTGCGTGCAGTTGCTCGTCAGCAACCTCAGCCAAAAAGAATTGAGACAGTTGAGGCCGATATGGTCCCGTGGCTCGTGCCGAGTAGGTGAGATACATGATGACCGCGGCAAGCTCGCTCGCGAGATCTTCGTTCAGTCGATCGATCAGGTCTTCTTTTGTCAAGAAATCCTCCAGTGGTAAAGTAAAAAATTACGGACGGTCAACCCCCCCCACGCGTGTCTTGGATGCTTCCGCTCAGGTATTGTTTGCACGACACGCGGCGCAGCCAGGGTGAATCGTAGCAGACGGATGTCTGGAGGCGTGACCGTGATCCGTTCAAGGTCAGGGTTTCCGAAGAAGGTGATGAGTCACCGCACCCCCAAAGAGTCCAAGGCCAACGAGATCGGTGACGGGAGCCGCGAAGAACAGAAGTAGACCACCTATGGTGGCCAGGACCCGTTCGACGGGGCTCGTGCGGTGGATCAGCCAACCGCCGAGGCCCATTGCGAGAGCGCTTACCCCAATCACCGCAGTCCCGACGGTACGCAGCACGTCAGCCCATGGCGCCTGCAGCAACACCCCGAGGCCTTCCGGGCTCAGCGTGAAAGCGAATGGCACCAGGAACGCTGGCAACGTGTACTTCCAGGTCAGCATCATCGTTCTGAATGGGTTGCCACCAGTGATCGCGGCGGCGGCAAACGGTGACAGCGCGGTCGGTGGACTCACTTCAGAGAGGACCGCATAGTAGAAGATGAACATGTGCGCAGCCACGGCGGGCACCCCGACGAGTGTGAGCGCCGGAGCAATCATGACCGCCGCAATGATGTACGAGGCGGTGACGGGGACGGCCAGGCCAAGCATCCACACAGCAATCGCGGCGTAGACAACCGTCAGAAATACGTTGCCGCCGGCTAGCGTCACGATAATGCCTGACATTTTCAGTCCAAGGCCAGTGAGAGTCACAACACCGACGATGATTCCAGCCGTTGCTGTGGTCGCGGCGACCGACAGCACCCCTCTTCCTCCGGCCTCGAGCGCCGCGATGAGCCGACGAGGTCGCAGTGCATTTTCACGATCGAGAAAACTGAGACCCACGGCAAGTAGGGTTGCGAAGAACACGGCACGGAACGGTGTAATCCCCGTGGTCAACAGGACGACCATGGCGAGGAGTGGAAGAAAATGGTAACCCGATGTGCGTGTGAGAGTACCGACCGATGGCAGGTCAACATCAACCCCTTGTGTACCCAATCGTCTGGCATCGGCCTCGATCATTAGGATGATCGACAGGTAGTACAAACACGCGGGGATGATAGCCATCACGATGACATCGAGATACGAGATGTTCAGGAACTCTGCGATCAAGAACGCGGCCGCCCCCATCGTTGGGGGGGCCATGATGGCGCCGATACCACTTGCGGACAGGATGCCGCCACCGACCTCAGATGAAAAACCCGCGCGTCTCAGCAGCGGCCAAGCCACGGCACCCAGCGTGACCGTGGTTGCCACTCCGCTACCCGAGACGGTCCCAAGCAGGAATCCTGACAGGGCCACGGTTCGGCCCGGTCCCGCGCCACTGCTCGAACGACCGAAGGCAGAAAGTGTCCAGTTTATGAAGAACTGTCCGGCCCCAGATTTCGCCAGCACCGACCCGAAGATCGTGAATAGCACGATATACGTCGCCGCGACGTTCAGTGGTACTCCGAAAATACCCTCGAGGGTCATATACAGTGTTCCGACCAGTCGGGTTGTTTCGTAGCCTCGATGGGCGATAAGATCGAGGCCGATCAGCTCGAGCCACGGCCCGCAGTAGCCATAGGCCAAAAACACGACGGCGGTAATTGGCAGGATCAGTCCGACTGTCCGGCGCGTTGCCTCGAGAACCAGGGCTGTTGTCGTAATCCCGAGAACGAGGTCGAGGCCGCTGGGTGTCGCTGCCCGGTAGACGAACTGGTTCAAGTCGACAATTGGCCATCCGAGGGCGAGACCGGCCAGTCCAATGAGCAGCCAGTCGACTGGTGTGATCCGTGACCGCGCTCGCGGAGTAGCCGGATAGAGCAGAAAGGTTAAAGTCAGAGCGATCAACAAGAAGCTCGCTCGATAGACTTGAGGTTGCACAATGCCGACCACCCAGTACAGTGCGTAGAGTGATAGACCGGCCGCCAGGGTGGTTGTTAAGCAAGAGGCCCGTCCGGTAAGACGACGGGTGGGAATGTCCGACTCTGGATCGGGCTGAAGATTGGGAACGGAAGTGGCGAGGGGCTCCAGGACCTACCGCCCCTCGCTCCAGACACGCTGCTCGCGGTAATAAGTCACGGCTCCATCATGGAAGGAAACGGGCGATCCCGTTACCGCTGTCTCCAGCGATAGCCGCGCCGCCATCGGGTGAATGGCCGCAAGCTCGTCATGGCTCACGAACAAGGCTTCGGTGATGCGGCGAGCCATTTCGACGTCCATCGATTCGTGCACCACCAAGACATTGGCCACAGCGACAGTCTGGATGGCGCCCTGCATTCCCGGGTAGGTCGAGACGGGAATGGTTGCGAGATGATAGACCTCTGGACCATACCGTTCCTGCATGGTTGAGAGCAGTGCCTCGGTCTCGATCAGGCGTATTGTCAGACCCGGAGTCGTTGCCAGGTCAAGCAGTGCGCCGGTCGGAATACCGCCACTCCAGAAGAACGCGTCGATCTTGCCATCCTTGAGGGCATCGACTGATTGGGCGGCGCCCAAACTTTGTCGCTGAAAGTCCGTGTCAGGATCGACACCGGCGGCTTCGAGAATCCGGAAGGCGCTGATTTCGGTTCCACTTCCCGGCGCGCCGGTGGAGACGACACGACCTTCAAGATCGTTAACCGACTCGATACCACTGTCGTCACTCGTGACCACGTGGTTGTAGTTGTCGTAGAGAACTGCTAGTGCGCGGACCGGCACGGCGCCAAATTCGGCAAAGGCGCCCCGTCCGGAAGACGCGTCGTCCAGCGAGTCGGCCAAGGCGAAGCCAATATCCGCCGCCCGGTTGGCGATGAACTTTAGGTTGTCGACTGTGCCGGCCGTCACCTCGGCCGTGGCTTCGACATCCGGCAGGCTGGAGCTGATCACCTTGGCGATACCTCCGCCATAGGGGTAGTAGACGCCGCCGGTCCCCCCGGTGGCAATCGACAGCCGCTGAGTCAGTCCACTTCGTTCAGGGGCCTCGCATCCCGCCGCCAAGGCGACGACGAGGACCCACGAAATCCACCAGATTCTTTGAGGCACGAGTCGTATCTTACCTGTTGACGGCGGCATCAGACGTGAAAGTCTTTGGCGCGGCATATGATTCTCCTGTGGAGCCTGTCACACGGCGCCTGGTCTTACTGATCCTCGTCAGCGCCAGCATCTGTGGTGCGGCTGGAGGTCTCTGGGCTCAGGAGGAACGGTCGCTTCGGTTCGAGGTCACTGCGCCACCGGGCGACGAGTGGAGCTCGATGACTGGGCGGCTGATTATCGTTATGGCACCTGTTTTCGGTCGTCAGACACCGGAGCCTCGGCGTCGAATCGGGTCGGTGGGCGTCGATGCGACCCCGATCGCGGCGGTCGACGTCAACCAGCTTACTAGCGGCCAGACGGTGGTCATCGATGAGACATCCGCGACGTTTCCGTTTGAACGTCTTTCCGATTGGCCACCGGCCGAATATGACGTGCAGGCGGTGCTCGACGTGAGTCGTGACATCAGGATGCCCGGCGCTCCGGGGAATTGGTATAGCCAACCGCAGCGGGTGTTGGTCGAGGCGAACCGGGACCTTGCGGTGTTTCTCGCGCTTACCGAACAGGTGCCCCCGGAGCAGATACCTGCGGATACGGAGTACGTCCGATACGTGCAGCTGCCGTCAGAGCGGTTGTCGACGTATCACGTCCGTCCGGTAGTGCTTCGCGCGGCCGTCATTCTGCCGTACGGCTTCGACCGAGAACCATTGCGACGATATCCGATTCGGCTGTCGGTGGGAGGGTACGGCCGGCGCTACACGGCGGCTGCCCGTCTGATGCGCGCTGGCAGCTCGTTTCGACGGGCCTGGCTCGCGGACGACACGCCAAGGATGCTCCAGGTGGTGCTTGATGGAGTTGGTCCCAACGGCGACCCGTATCAGGTCAATTCGTCCAATAACGGCCCCTACGGGGATGCGTTGGTCGAGGAGTTGATCCCGTATATCGAGAGTCGCTTCCGTGGCCTCGGCGTTCCAAAGGCGCGAGTGATCGATGGAGTCTCAACAGGTGGCTGGGTCGCACTGGCGCTCCACGTTTTCTATCCGGACACCTTCAATGGCGCCTGGTCGTATTGTCCAGACTCGGTCGACTTTCGCGCGCTACAGCGCATCAACATCTACGACGATACCGACGCCTATGTAGAGGACGGCAGCGAGCGACCTAGTCGCCGTGGTCCCGATGGCGCGATTCGGTTTACTATGCGACACGAAATCAGGATGGAAAACGTCCTCGGTCGAGGCGATACGTGGACCCAGTCGGGTCGACAGTGGGGAGCCTGGAACGCCGTCTACGGCCCACGAGGCGACGATGGTCGCCCAGTACCATTATGGGATCAGACGACCGGGCTGATCGATCGAAACGTCATCTCGCACTGGGAGCAATACGACCTCCGGCTGGTCCTCGCCCAAAACTGGGCGACGCTTGCGCCGAAACTGGATGGAAAGCTCAATGTGTGGGTCGGAGAGATGGACGACTACTATCTGAACGACTCAGTACACCTTCTCGACGCTTTTCTGCGGAGCCGAGATCCGACGTTCAACGCTCGGATCGCATACGGCCCAGGAAAGGGACACTGCTGGGTTCCGCACTCGCCGGAAGAGCTATTAAAAGAGATGGGAACTCGAGTCGGGGCAAAGCCATGATTTGTCGTCTCTGGTCGGGTTATCCGAGGGCTTCGGGTGGACTCGGGATGACGGTGTTGGCTGCCGGCGCGGCGTTGGTGGTCACAACGCTCGGCGCTAGCACCCAACCTGTCACGGCTCGTCACGGGATGGTCGTGGCCTCGGAGCCGCAGGCCACAGCGATCGGTCGCGACGTGCTGCGTCTTGGCGGCTCGGCCATTGATGCCGCGGTTGCGACGGCGTTCGCGCTGGCGGTGACTTATCCCTCGGCCGGAAACATCGGTGGCGGCGGGTTTATCGTTTATCGGCCCGCCATCGGGGAGCCGGTTACGTATGATTTTCGTGAAGCAGCACCGGCCCGTGCGTCCGCGGAGATGTTCTTGGTCGACGGGGAGTACGACCGCGACCGGCACCATGATAGCCACGTCGCCGTCGGCGTACCAGGTACTGTCGCCGGGTTGCATTTGGCTTGGTCCGAGTACGGCCGGTTGCCGTGGCGACGCCTCGTCGAGCCAGCCATCGCTCTCGCTCACGATGGCTTCATCGTGTCCCATGCGCTCGCCGATTCTCTCGCAACCGTTCTCCCGAAGTTGGCTCGGTATCCGGCCTCGATGTCACAGTATTCGAACGAGGGTGTTCCGTATCAGCCTGGGGATCGTCTACGTCAGCCATACCTGGCGCGCACGCTCGAGCGAATCGCCGATCAGGGCCCCCCTGGTTTCTATAGCGGCCGAACCGCTGAATTGGTCGAGGCGGAAATGGAGGCGAATGGCGGTCTCATCACGCAAGCCGACCTCGGGACCTATCGGCCCCAGCGGCGCGCGCCAATCCAGGGCACCTATAGGGGTCACGGGATCATCTCGATGCCACCGAGTAGTACCGGCGGGATGGCACTGGTCCAAATCCTCAACATCCTCGAGGGCTACGACCTGGCCGTGTCGGGCTTCGGGTCTGCCGAGACCGTCCATCTGATGACTGAGGCGATGCGACGTGCGTTCGCCGACCGGGCGCGTTACGTTGGTGACCCTGACTTTAATCCTGCGATGCCGATGGCGTTGTTAATCTCGAAGTCGTACGCTGAGCAGCTGCGCGCTACGATCCGGATCGACCGAGCCTCCGCGTCTTCACCCACGTCGTTCGAGTGGCCAGCTGAAGGTCAAGAGACGACCCACGTGTCGGTCGTCGATGCCGACCGTCAGGCCGTGTCGCTGACTTATACACTCGAACAAAGCTACGGGTCGAAGATCGTCGTGTCTGGCGCCGGTTTCCTGCTCAATAACGAGATGGGTGACTTCAACGCGGCACCGGGGTTGACCGATAGTGTCGGATTGATCGGCACCGAGCCCAACCTGGCCGCACCGGGTAAACGGATGGCGTCCAGTATGACCCCAACGATCGTCACCAAGGATGGAAAGTTACTCCTGGTGACCGGGAGCCCGGGTGGTCGCACAATCATCAACACCGTCTTACAGACGATCGTCAATGTGATCGACTTTGAGATGAATATTCAGGAAGCGATCGACGCACCTCGCTTCCATCACCAGTGGTTGCCCGATCAGATTAGCTACGAGCGCAACGGGTTGTCACCGGACACGATCGCGCTTCTCGAGTCTCGCGGGCATCCGGTTGACGTGAGGGTGCGCCAGGGTGCGGCGCAGGCGATTCGATACGACGAGGCAACCGACCGACTTGAAGGAGCCCCAGACCGTCGGAACGCCGGCAGCACGGCATTGGGCTACTGACCTCCGTAGAGACGTTCGTAGGCGGATCGGTTCGCCAGCACTTCTCGCACGAATCGTCGCGTCTCTGAATACGGAATCGTGTCAACAAAGAAGTCGGCCGTCAGCTCTCGGGACGTGTCCCACCAGACCGCCACTCGCTCTTGTCCGGCATTGTATGACGCGGCAACTGGTTCGGCGGCGCCATCGAACAGACCGAGCAGGTCGGAAACTAGTGTCGCGGCGATCGCAGAGTTGACGGCGGGTTGAGCCAGGACCGACTCATCGACAGTGTCTGGCCCAAGCGCGTCGGCCAGTCCTGCGCGGGGTGCGAGTGCTTCCGCGGTGTAAGTCATGATCTGAAACAGCCCGATGGCGCCAACCGTTGAACGCGCGTCAGGGTCGAACCGTGACTCCTGTCGCATCAGCGACACGAGGAGCAGTGGGTCGACGCCATGGGTCGCACCAGCATGACGCACCTCGTCCCAGAACGGTCGCGGATAGACGAGGGTCCAGAAGTCACCAGGAAGTCCGTTGGCTGGTTGAACTAGGAATTGGGCGAAATGGTTGACGAGAATCCGCGTGACACTGGCGTAGTCGCCGGCGTCCGCGGAGGCTCTGGCGGCCAGTAGCGCAAGTCCGCGGTCGCCTCGTTCTGCAAGAAGTCGCCGAAGATACCAGGCGGCTTTGTTGACAAGGCCTGCCCGAGCGAGCACCGTAGCGGCTCGGTACTCCGCGCGTTCCGTTGTTCCTTGCCTCAGCGTAAGCTGGGGAAATGTCAGCGTGGGTGCGCCGAACGAGGTGGAGGTGTTGCCGGTGAGTCGCTCAAGCCGCTCTCGCGCTCGCATGCCGTAGTAGTGATAAGGGAAGCGTCGGGCGACCCCTTCCAATCTCTGAGCCCCGGCGACGATATCATCTTGACTTTCCGCTACTCCGAGCCAGTACAGTCCGGCTGGTGCCAGTTCTCCGCTCGGGTTGCGGTCGATCAAGGCTCGGAGGCTGGTGAGTGCCCGCCCGTGTTGTCCGTCACGCAACGCCGCGACACCGGCACGCCACAGGACAGCGCGTTGGTCGTCAGCCGACAGCGATGATGCGAACAACTGACGATACAGGGCGAGGCCTTCCGAGACGTCTCCGACGGCCACGAGAAACGCCGCCAAGAGAATGGCGGCATCGCGGCGCTGATCCGGTGTTGCGCCCGGAACCCGTCCCTCCCAGAGGTCGAGCCCGAGTCGACGGGCGCGGTTAGTATCGACCACGCGTACAGCGAGCCTGAAGTCGGTCAGTCGAATTGCCGGGACCAGCGAGCTGTTTGGGAATTGCTCGTAAAATGTTTGACAGGCCGCGACTGCAGCTGCGTTCGCCCGCTGGACATACAGCGTGGTGATCCGCTCGCTTTCGATCTCGGCCTTCTGGCCGTTGGAGGCGTACGCGGCATGCCATTTATCGATGAGCGCCAACGCCGGCTTGAACCGCGCCGCGTTCCGTAGCCTGCGTACGAGGGTTCGATATTCAGTCTCGTTGAATGGCGTCTCGACGTCTCCGCTGACGTCGAGAAGTCGGCGTTCGGCTGCAGCCGCAACTTGGAACGTTTTCGCGTTCCGATGGGAGAGCTTGGTCTCGCGTAGCACGTTCAGAGCGGCGGTCACGTCGCCGTCTAGTTCCCACGACGCGGCAGTCCCCAAACGGGCTGCATCGCCCAGTGCCCCGAGATTCTGGCGGTTGAGCACTTGCTGATACAGCCGTCGAGCGGCTCTCGTGTCTCCCAACTCTCGGTAGGTGTCGGCTACCCTCAGCGTGAGGTCGAGGTGGCGCGATGCATCAGAACGGATCAGCTCTGAAAGGATCAGCTCGGCCGGCTTTGCCGACCCGCGGCCGGCCAGACTCGTGACGAGGGCTCTCCGAGCGAACGTCCGCATCCAAACTTCGCGTTCGATGATGATACGCCAGAGGGCCTCCGCTTTCTGTGGTTGACCGTTCTCGGTGAAGAGAGTAGCTCGGAGAATGAGCGCCTCGATCGATTGGTCGCCGTCGTCAGGCGCAAGTTGACGATCAAAAATGGCGAGCGCGTCGGCCACCTGGCCACCTTGGAATGCCTCGACCACATCCGGGAAGGTAGGTGGTGGTAGGTGGAGGTCGTCATTAGCGGACCCAACAGTGGAATAAAGAACCATCACGAGAAAGAACAAGTCCACGGCGGTGACGATCCAGCGGATGACCAATGTCTTCTGTGGCGTGAAGAGATTGCTCCCCATCAGAATCAGAGTACCACGTGGCACAAGAGTCCATCGGAAGGGAAGGGATGGTGGCGTACACTGGAATTCTGCGCGATAATCTGCCCATGAACAGTTCAATTTCGGTTGCGGCCTCCACTCACGGGATAGTTGCCGATCTGCTGGGCGCAGAGGCGGACAAACTTTTGACGCATCAGTGCACGACTATCTCGCGAGAGTTGCTCCACGCACCTGGTCCTGATTTCGTCGATCGGGTTCTTTCCAACACCGACCGGCGGATTCCTGTGCTGCGGAACCTACAGTCCATCTTCGATCATGGTCGACTCGGAGGGACGGGATACGTCTCAATTCTTCCGGTCGACCAGGGGATTGAGCACAGTGCGGGCGCATCGTTCGCACCGAATCCGGTCTACTTCGACCCGGGCAATATTGTCGAGTTGGCCATCGAGGGCGGGTGCAACGCTGTCGCTTCGACGCTGGGTGTGCTTGGCGGTGTGGCGAGAAAGTACGCCCACAAGATTCCTTTTATCCTCAAGCTCAATCACAACCAGCTGCTGACCTATCCCAATACGTTCGATCAGACGAAGTTCGCCAGCGTGACGCAGGCCCAGGATATGGGGTGTGCAGCGGTTGGTGCCACGGTTTACTTCGGGTCAGAGGAGTCCAGTCGACAGATTACCGAGGTGAGCGAGGCGTTCGATCTGGCGCATGAGCTCGGTCTTTCCACGGTCCTCTGGTGTTACCTCAGAAATAGCGCGTTCAAAAAGGATGGTATCGACTATCACGCCGCCGCAGACCTTACGAGCCAAGCGAATCATCTAGGTGCGACGATTGCGGCCGACATCGTCAAGCAGAAGATGGCTGACGGCAATGGGGGCTACACCGCGGTCGATTTTGGTAAGACGAGCCCCCTCGTTTACGAGCGTCTCACGAGCGACCATCCTATCGACCTTGTGCGCTACCAGGTCGCCGGGTGCTACATGGGGCGCATTGGCCTCATTAATTCGGGTGGGGCCTCTGGTGAAAACGATTTCGCCGATGCAGTTCGAACGGCGGTAATCAATAAGCGAGCCGGCGGCACTGGACTTATCTCTGGCCGGAAGGCGTTCCAGCGGCCTATGGCCGATGGGGTCCGACTGCTCAATTTGATCCAAGACGTCTACCTCGACGAATCTATCACGCTGGCCTGACGGCTCTGCCTCATATCTATCATCCTCAGGCTCTGGAAGAGCTTGCCACCTCCAATGTGAGTTCGGCAGACGCACTTGACGTGCCATGAGATTCCACTATCGTCATCAGGTTCTTGAAGAATTGAGCCGACACGGCGTGCGGCCGACACCGGCGACGCCACCTGAGTTCGTACATGAGTTCGTCAGCGACATGTATCGGTTCGAGCTACGACGGTTGAGGGGACGGCAGATTCGGGGCGAAATCGAAAAGGAGGACTACGCTGGCCACGTAGTGGCACTTCGGAAGAGATACATCCTTGTGTCAGTGCCGATTCGGCGATGGGTGATCAGGCAAGACGAACGAGAGGGCAGAGCTGAACTGCCTTCTCGTGGGCTCACATAGGCTCAGGATGATCGTTCTTCGCGTCTGGACATGCGGGTGCAGCAACATACTCGGTGTGCAAGTCTGTTACATTCACCACGCTAGCGGCGGTAATTTCGTAGCCAGTTCAGGAGATTGCCGAGATTTATCGCCGGTGAAACGAGTGGTGGGTCACCCGCGGTCATCGCCTTCATCAGCTCGTCGGTCATCGGAACGCCGTCCGCGATCGGGCTGTTTTCAAGATCGAAATCTTGAAAGTAGTCGATTTCTGGCGCTCGACCGTACACCTCGACGTAGAAGTCTAATTGTAGCAGGTCGCCTACTTCGTCCCGTTCGGGCAGCGCGTCTAGCTTGTATTTGATCCGGTCGAATGAGACCCCCAGCGCCTCGGTTTCGGCAGTGGCCTCATCGGTGGCCTCTTGCGCTACTGTCGTGGCAGCTGTGCCCATCACAAGTATGAGGGTCAGAACGTTACAGGTCCACTTTGTGGGCATAGGTCGAACGGGGCCTCAGGCAGTAGGCAATGCCTCTTTGTCACCCTACGACTGCCTTTCGAGCTTGTCAAGGGGCAAGCTGTTAGGATGATCTCGTCGATGGTTTGGCTCTGGGTATTGTTCCTGGTCGTGGTTTCCTTGGTGGCAGCGCTGGCGCTGGTAGCGCGACGTTTTCACGCCACCCGCGAGCGGCTCAATCGCACGGAGTCACGTCTCGCCACGGTGCTCGAAAATTCAGACACTGGACTTGCCGTGTGGGATCGAGACGGTGGACTGATTGGCTGTAACGACCGGTTTCGCGAGTTTTATCCGACGGTTCAGTTGAAGGAGGGTCTGGTGTTTGAAGATTTAACTCGCTTCACGGCGACCCGCGGTCTTGTTCAGGTGCCGGAGGACGAGATGGAGACCTGGGTGGTGGATCGACTGGCCAGGTTTGGCACGGTGGAAAATGATCGGCTGCGGACGTCCGATGGTCGGTGGCTCGAAATTGACACACGGCCCACCCGCTCAGGCGAAGTGCTTCTACTGTACACAGATACCACCCACGGGCGTGAGACGGAAGCTGCGCTTTCTGATCGCAGCGAGCAGCTCGTGCGTCAGTCGGCCGATTTGACGCTTTTAACCGACACAATCCGGATCGTGAGCACGGAGACTGTGCCAGAGTCTGCTACGGCCGCAGTGGTTGCCTTGGTCTGCGCATGGGCGGCCTGGCCGGTGGGGTATGCCTACCGCGTGTCCGGGTCCGGCGACGATCTGATGCTCGACCCGATGCCGGCATGGTTTGCGGATACTAACGCCGTAGAGACGTACTCGGAGTTTCGCGACGTGGTCGAGCAACGGAGGCTGAAGCCTGGCGAGGGGATTGCCGGACGCGCCCTCTACACCGGCCGCGTTTCCTGGATTCCAAATCTTGCCGTCGACCCCTCGATCAACACCGAGGCGAGGTCGGCCATGGTCGGACTTCGTGGCGCTTGTGCGGTTCCTATAAGGGATGGCGACGCCGTCGTAGTTGTGCTCGAGTTCTTGGCTCGAGAGCAGCTGGTTCCCGACCCATCGACGACCAGGTTGCTTGAGGCCGCCGCCGAGATACTCAGCTGGACCTGGCAAACACGGTTTAACCCGTGAGTCGCCGACGATTCCTCAACCCGACGGGAAGGACCGACTCAGTCGGCAGCGACCGGTCGATGCCTGCCGCTGGTATAGAATCCGGTGGACATGGCTGATCAAGTTGATGTGGCTGCTCTCGGACGGCCGCCGGTGGCAACTCGCGGTGGCGATGCGGAGAGTGGCCCCGACCTGTTGGAGCACGGTGCGCCCCTCCGAGGGCAAGCCCAGACGGCAGACACTCGGTTGTTCGTGCAGCTCCAGGTGTTCACGGAGTGTTTGGATGTGGAGTCGGTGGTCGATGCGGTGAGACGGAGCGGTCTGGTTGCGGCGGTTTACGCCAATTTGAACGACCCCCGGGGCATCGGCGTCGTGGCTATGGATGAGAACCCCGCGATGTTCGCCGAGTCGTTTCGAGCGTTACTGACGGCGGCGCCGTTCAGTCGGTTGACACCGGTACCGGACTTCACGATGATCGGTCGAACGTATGCGCAGGGGCGCGAACCTGACCTGGTAGATTTCCTGCTCCACAAGGTACCACGCAACGTTCTCAACCCCGACAACACATGGGCGGTCTGGTATCCCCTCCGGAGAACCGGTGCCTACCATCGGTTGTCCCGCGCAGACCAGGGCAAGATCATGGTGGAGCACGGCATGCTGGGTCGTCGTTATGGCGAGGCCGGCTATGCGGTCGACGTCAGATTGGAGTGCCACGGAATCGATCGCGATGACAACGAGTTCGTGATCGGCTTGATCGGGACTGACTTGTTGCCGCTCTCCAAGCTGGTCAAGGATATGCGGGTGACACGCCAGACGGCCGAGTTCATCCAGGGCATGGGACCATTTTTTGTCGGTAGGACGATCTATCAGGCACCGACCCCAGAGCCAGCTCGCTTGTCTCATGCCGGGTGAACCGGAGACTCTCGACCAGCTCGTACTTCCCAAAACCAACCTGAGGTCGCTCACCCAGAACTTCGGCCCCGGTGTCCTCCTGATGATGACAGGCATCGGGACGAGTCATCTCGTCACCGCACCTGTAGCGGGTGGACGTTTCGAATACGCACTGCTCTGGTGTATTCCCGTCGCGTACATCTTCAAGTATTACGGGTTCGAGATGGCGTTTCGGTTTACGCATGCGACCGGGCGTAGCATGCTCGACGCCTACGCGACGGCGCCTGGAAAATGGCCACTCTGGTATGTCCTGGTTACGACACTCCTGCAGTGCGCAATCGGTCAGGCTGGACGCCTCGCGGCAGCCGCGGCAGTGGTCTATTACTTTTTCGCCGAGTACTTGGGATTGGGCATTCCGATTCAGATCTACGGTATCGTCTTGGGCCTTCTCTCGGTCACGTTACTCCTGGCTGGCCGGTATGCCACACTTGAGATTGCAACAAAGGTGCTGGCTGCGATGTTGTTTTTCTCGACTGTGGCCGTCTACTTTGCCGAGCCAGCGCCGGTGGCGGCGCTCGGTCGATTTTTTGTGGTTGAAGTACCCGAGGGCTCGTGGCTTGTCATTGCGGCCTTCCTAGGCCTACTTCCAACCGGCATCGATGTCTCGCTCCAGGCGTCGGAGTGGGGTAAGGCGAAGAAGGTGGGTATGGGCCGAATTCGCGGCCATCTGGAGCGCGTCGGTCTCGCGCCGCGGTTCGACCCGTTGACGTCGACGGCAGCCGATCTACGGGTCGATACGGCGGGACTTTCCTCGCACGCGCGCGAGTATTGCCACCGCTGGTTTCGCATCGGCGAGTGGGACTTTGGGATTGGACATGCCGTATCGTTTGTCATTGCGGTGATTTTTCTTCTGCTATCGGCGGTCTGGTTATATCCGAGCCCGGTTGAGGGCAATGCGGTGATTGGAGAGATTGCCGGTGTTTTCACACGAAGCGTCGGTCCCCAGATGATGCTGGTGTTCTTAGTCGGCGCTTTTGCGGCAACCTTCTCGACCGTATTTAACTATTTTGATGGTTGGCCCCGCGTCGTGGGTGCGTGTTGCCGAAACCTGTTTCGGCCGACGGCCGCTCTGTCTGGGCTCGCACGTGAAGATCTCGACGCCGCCCGTTTGGGGCGTTGGTACTCGGAGTACAACATCTATCGAATCACAATGTTGTACTCCTTGGTGGCATCGGTGGCGATCATCTCCGGCTTCCAGCGGCCGGTTTGGCTTGTGCTCGTGGCGTCGGCGCTTGCACTCTTTGTGGCCCCGGTCATCTACTTTCTAAACCTTTACTATTGCGTGACCGTGATCTCGCGGACCGATGATGTGTTCTACCCCTCCCTGTTCGCAAGGTGGTTCGGTTGGCTGAGCTTTGCGGTGTTTACAGGCCTGACTCTGATCGTCATCCTTGCTCGGGTCTTCGGCCTGACCCTCTTCGGATGATGAGAGCGAGGATCGTATGAAGATTTGCGTTGTCGGTGCCGGCGCGATCGGCGGATATCTGGCGGTGCGCCTGGCCGATGCTGGCCACGATGTGTCAGTCGTGGCGCGAGGCCCGCATCTTACCGCCATTCGGTCGGACGGGCTCACACTGATCGAGGAGGACCAGACGCTCGTGGCTGACGGGCTAGTCGCGACAGACCGGATTCGTGATCTCGCCCCGCAAGATGTCGTACTCCTCGCTCTCAAGGCCCATCAGATTGAGACCGTCGTTGCTGACCTGCCAGTCCTCTTTGGTCCTGCCACGGTCATGGTGACATTGCAGAATGGGATTCCGTGGTGGTACTTCCAGAAGCTTGAGGGTGATTACGCCAATCGTGGGGTCAACGCTGTCGACCCTAAAGGTGTGCTCCTGACCAGTATCGACCCGGACCGACTCATCGGGTGTATCGCCTATCCGGCGGCCACGATCGCAAAGCCCGGTGTGATTCGTCACGTCGAAGGCAACCGATTCCCGGTTGGAGAGCTTGATGGCAGTGGGTCCGAACGGGTGCGACGACTGGCGGACGTTCTGGTCGAGGCGGGCTTCAAATCGAGGGTGCTCGACGATATCCGATCTGAGATTTGGCTGAAGCTGTGGGGAAATCTGACATTCAACCCGATTAGTGCCATGACCCATTCGACCTTGGTCGACATCTGTCAGTTTTCACTGACACGAGACCTAACCGTGACAATGATGACTGAAGCGCAGGCCGTGGCTCACCGACTCGGTGCGTCGTTTCGGGTTCCGATGGAGCGTCGGATTGCGGGAGCGGAGGCAGTCGGTAAACACAAGACATCAATGCTGCAGGATGTCGAGGCGGGGAAGCCGCTCGAGGTCGACGGGATGCTTGGTGCCGTAGTCGAGTTGGCTGAGTTGACCGGTGTCGAAGTACCGACCCTGCAGGCGCTTTATGCGTGCGTCAGCCTACTGAACAAGACCCTCCAGACAGAGCAAGTTGGCGTGAGAGGCGTACCCACCAGATCGTGACGACCGAGCACTGACACTATTGACGGAGACCGAAATGAAAGCCCTCGACGGAGTACGAATTCTCGACATGACCCATGTTCAATCGGGTCCAACCTGCACGCAGCTGCTGGCGTGGTTTGGCGCCGACGTGATCAAGGTTGAGCGGCCGGGGACCGGTGATGCGACACGTGGTCAACTCAGAGACCTTCCTGACGTTGACAGCCTCTACTTCACGATGCTGAACCACAACAAGCGGAGTATTACGCTGAACACGAAGCACCCGACCGGTCAGATGATTTTCACGAAGCTGATTGAGGCATGCGACGTGCTTGTCGAGAACTTCGCGCCTGGCGCACTCGACCGTATGGGGTTCTCCTGGGAGAGGATCCAGACGATCAACCCACGCATGGTCTACGCGTCGATCAAAGGTTTCGGTCCGGGACCGTATGAGGAGTGCAAGGTCTACGAGAATGTCGCCCAGTGCACAGGCGGCGGCGCGAGCACGACCGGTTTTGACGACGGACCACCGACCGTCACCGGCGCGCAAATCGGCGATTCTGGGACCGGTGTGCACCTGGCCCTTGGGATCGTGACGGCACTGTTTCAACGCGAGCGGTCAGGTAAGGGCCAGCGGGTCGTCTGTGCGATGCAGGATGCGGTGCTTAATCTCTGCCGGGTCAAGCTCCGTGACCAGCAGCGTCTGAAGCACGGTCCGTTGACCGAGTATCCGCAGTATCCCGACGGGACGTTTGGAGACGCCACACCCAGATCGGGGAACGCGTCGGGTGGGGGGCAGCCAGGCTGGATCGTCAAATGCCGAGGGTGGGAGAGCGACCCGAATGCGTATATCTACATTATCACTCAGGCGGCGGCTTTCAACAATCTCGCCCAGGCCATCGGCCGCAGCGACTGGGTTGACGATCCTGAATGGAACACTCCGCAGGCTCGAATGCCAAAGCTTGGTCAGATGTTTGCCGAAATCGAGCGATGGACGATGACCAAGAGCAAGTTCGAGGTGATGGAAACATTGAATCCCCTCAATGTTCCGTGTGGACCGGTATTGTCGATGAAGGAGCTTGCTAAGGAGCCGTCACTGAGAGCTACTGGGACAGTTGTCGATGTTGATCACCCAACCCGCGGCGCGTATCTTACCGTGGGTAATCCGATCAAGCTGTCAGACTCACCGGCCGAGGTCACGCGTTCTCCATTACTAGGAGAGCACACGGAAGAGATATTGGAGACCGTTCTGGGAATGACCCCCGCGGAGACGGTAGCGGTCCGAAGCGATGGAGCAGTCTAGTGGGGTGTCCATTCTCCATGAGGTGTTTCGTCACAATGGATCGGTGGCGAACGACCGAGAAGCGGATCAAGAGAGATCCAAACTCATGCGACTGTTTTGGCGAGTGGTATCAGGGTTGAGCCTTGTCGCGCTGACAGCCATCAGCGGCACTGGTCTGAGCATAGCGGAACCTTTGCTCGACATTGGACACCACGCCAGGTCGGCTCAGCCTGGTGAAGTCGTGGTGATCCAGGTGCGGCCATCTGAGCCGGTTATCTCGGTGCAGGCGGTTGCCTTCGGTGTGGCGGTCAGGTTTTTCCAGGATGTGACTGGCGGCGTGTGGAATGGCGTTATTGGAATCGACCTGGAGACGCGCCCCGGCGACCACGCGTTGGCCGTACGGGCGACACTGGCGAACGGCGACACGATCCGCGCGACGTATCGGCTCAGCGTGACTCCGAAGGAGTTTCCGACTCGTCACCTCAGTGTCAACCCGAGCTTCGTCAATCCTCCCGCGGATGTCCTTGAGCGCATTGCCAGGGAGGCGGTGCGCCAGCGGGAGATTTTTCAGGCGTCGAGCCCAGAACGCCAGTGGGATGGCGGGTTTCTCCGGCCGGTATCCGGTAGTTCGACTAGTAGCTTCGGTCGTCGCAGCGTTTACAATGGCGAGCCGCGCAGTCCGCACAGTGGGACCGATTTCCGAGCGGGTGAAGGGACGCCCATTGCAGCACCAAATGGGGGAACGGTGGTTCTGGCAGGAAACCTCTATTTTTCTGGGAATGTGGTCATCATCGATCACGGGTGGGGCCTCTACTCCTATTTTGCCCACCTGTCGTCGATCGGTGTCGTCGAGGGAGAGATGGTCAAACGTGGAGAGCAGGTTGGGACTGTCGGGTCGACCGGGCGCGTCACCGGGCCCCATCTCCACTGGACGGTCCGCCTGAACGATGCGAGGGTTGACCCGCTCTCTCTAATGGCGCTCTTTCCGATGGACCAAGAACAGTAGCTCGGTCGGCGTCTGGAACGTGATCCCCTCCAGGTTGTGCCGGACACCCGCTCACTGGCAGCGCCCCATCGGCCACCGCAGGTCGGATCGGTGGATGGGGGATCCTTCTGGCCACTGGGAAGGCCATACGCTCGTTGTCGAGACCACGAGCTTGTCGAATAAGACTCACTGTTTTGAGTCGTTCGAGGGTGGACATGTCGTCGAGCTCTTCACTTGCATCGACGCAGACATGATCAATTACGAGTTAACGTTGGAAGACTCCATGACGTGGACTCGACCCTAGAGCGTCACCTATCCACTCACGTTGCTGCAGTTCCAGGTCGGCGGCGTGGACGGAATCACTGTAAAGCGAAGCTTTACGAATATGTGTGTCACGAAGGCAGCTGTGGGCTGACGGGGCAGCTTTAGGGCTCACGTGCCGGCGAGAGGTCGGCTGCCCAAGCACCGATTGGTTGCAAGGGTACTCGAGTGCGCTTAGTGGAACACTGAGGACACTTGCCCGTGCCGCTGTGGGCGAAGTTTACTCACCGCCATTACTTATGGCTGATCGTCGTATGTGTACTGAATGATTGCCCCCGGGTGCTCTAACTCCTCCGTCATCTCGCCGTTTCGACCCGTCGTGCGTCCGGCGTTGTCGGTCGCAATGTAGATCGTCCTACCGTTGGGGTTGAGAGCCACGTCGCGATAGCGATTGGCGGTCCTGAACAGCTCGAACGGATCACCCACGGCCAAGCGGCCATCGGCAGAGAGCTTCTGCCGATACAACCGCCCCTTGATCATGCCTGGCACGAGTAGTGAATCAGCCCAGCCTGGAATACCGTCCTCGCGCAGCGTGTAGATTTCGAGGCTTGATGGCGCAATCGTGGCGCCGCCCTGCCCGACGAAATCGTAGCCGTTCGGGACTGTGAAGAACGTCTGGAGCGGCGGTTGAAAATCCGGATGGCTCCAAGCAGTTTCCATCTTCCTCGGAACTGATGCAGGAATCTCGGTCATGCTGAACTCTAATTCGTTGCACGATTCAGGGCGTGACGCCGACCAGTTGAAATACGCGTACGATTGGTCGTCCTGATACCCGGCGACCAGCGGCCATCCGTAGTTCTGGCCGGACTCGATAAGGTTCAATTCGTCGTCGGTGCTCGGGCCGTGCTCTGACGCGTAGAGCAACCCGTCGAGAGCAAACGCTAACCCCTGAGGGTTTCGGTGCCCGTACGAAAAGATATGACTGCGAACACCACCAATCGAAGGATTGTCTGATGGAATCGAACCATCGAAGTTTAACCGGAGCACCTTGCCCTCGTAACTTGCCCAGTCTCGCGCTTGCACGTCGGAAGCCGTAGGTAAATCCTGAGCCAGGTTATGGTTACAGTGGTTCTGGAGCCAGTTACTGCCCTGATCGCCGATGGTCAGATACAGCTTCTCGTCGGGTCCAATGGCGAGACGGCCGGCCACGTGGTCATCATGTGCGGGGAGTCCTACGATGAGGTCGACCGGACTCTCTAGCGTGCGCGTAACCGAGTCGTAGAAGAACCGTCGTACCTTGAGACGCGGGCGCGAGTCTTCCTGATAGGTGAACGCCACATAGACGTAATCTTCGCCGACCTCCTGCAAGAGCCTAGGATGTAGCGCTAGTCCGAGCACGCCGTCCTGAGCGACGCTCTGGAAAGCTTCCGGGATCGTGACGGCGACGTTCTTGGTTCCGTCAACCGGATTGACGCGGGTGACGCGCTTGGCCGTGCGTTCGGTCACCCAGAGATGCCCGTCGGGTCCCCAGGTGATCTCCCAGGGATACTCCAGCCCCGTCGTTAGAACACTCAGGGTGAAGCCCTCTTGAACCACGTTCTGCGTCGACTGACCTGCGATGGGAACGAAGGCCAGTAAAAGCAGGGAGGTAGACAGGTGTCGTGTCATGTCTTCCTCAGGATTCCTCTGTCACCGCGACCTCGGCGAACAAAGGTCACAGAGGGTACGGTGCCGTGCACTTAGTGTAGGAGCAGGCACGATGTCTGCCGAGCTCGTCGTGGCTCCGAGAGTGTACCGGGTAATTCAGCACAGGTGTTACACGTACGCGATACAGTCAATCTCGACGAGCGAGTCACCGGGAATGCCTCCCGCCGCAGCAATGGTCGTGCGCACTCCTGGCTCAGGGCCGAATCGGCCAAGGAACACGTTGTTCATTTTTTGATAATCCGCCAGGTCGTTAAGGTAGACGTTCACCTTTAGTACCTTTTCCATTGACGACCCGACGTCTTCAAGCCGCTTCTGAATCTCGATCAACACGTGATCCGTGTGGGCCGTGATATCACCTGGAAAATGCGCGCCGATGCCGGAGATAAAGACGAGGTTGCCATATGACACCACCCCGCTAAATAGTGGCGTCTCTGCCGGGCGTCTACCTCCGCTCCAGTGCACGACCTTGCCCGGCGGCTCGGAGGTCTGCGGCGCTGCGCGTGCGACCGCAGGTACAGCGGCTGCTACTGCGGTCGCCGCTATGATCGGTGTTTGCTTTAAGAACTTCCTTCGATTCGATCGCCCCATAGTCGCCTCCTCGGCCATTCTGGTCTGGGCTAGGCTTGCTTCCTGTCCTCTTCTAGACCGCGCGCCGTGTAGCTGTCCATGTTGCACCCAGGTACTCGCCCATGTCGAGTGTGCCGGAGATCTGGTCGCCCGTGACCGTTCCAGAAAAAGTAAAGATCAGCGCATCACCGGTCTGCCCGCTGTAGGTGCTCCGAACCCGGAGGGCGTTCCCGTCGAGCGTGCCGCTGAGATCGCGCGTGAGGAAGTCACCTTGGTGGGCGCCCGTGACATCGTTGCCACGCTGGCGCAAGTGGAGTGTGTGACTTGACCTCCCGGCCGCATACTGAATCTCCGCAGTCCACTCGCCGGTCAGATCAGCTACCGGCGGTCTGGGTGCAGGGATTGGCGTATGCGCTTGGCTCGACAGTACCTCGTACAGGCGGTCGGCCACGACCCGCTCATTGCCTGGCGACAGCATATACGGGTTGACCGAAATACCGGTTTGTGCCGGCACGCGATCGCCATCGACCGCGCTGAGCGTAATACGAGGATCCGAGTCGAAGAGCATCTGGGAGACTGTCTCGCCGGACATGCCGGCGCGATCGCGGTCCCAAAGAATTCTGAGAGATGGAGTGTGGTTTGAGAGTCCCCGCGGTTGGACGATCCTCGTGGTTACGCCGTCAATCACGGCGACCCGGTCCGCGATGTGCTCGAGCCACGATGTCCACTCCGCCCATTCCGCATCGTGATCCCGCTTGACCCACATCTCGACCGCCATGAGCATGCCCATGGCTTCCTCCTTACCAACCTTCATAGCACGTCCAAAGCCGTGGTGGGGTGCGCTGTGGATCCAGGCAGCGCGGACCAGATTCTTGCGGCCGAGCAAGAGGCCTGCCGTCTGCGGTCCGCGCAGACACTTGCCGCCGCTGTAGCCGACAAGCGTCGCGCCCCGCTGTAGGTGCACGTTGGGAATCGTCAGCTTCTCGGCCGCGGCATCGACGAGGATCGGGACTCCACGCGATTGCGCAAGCGGGGCAATGTCTTGCAGGCTCAACTCGCTCTCGTCCATCCTGGGCCCGGCAAAGAGGTAGATCATCGCGGTGCGGGGCCCCAGAGCCGCCTCCAACTCTTCACGTGTCGCCACCTCGATCACTCGCACGCCAACCGCCCGCACCGAGGCGTCGTAGACGTTACGCGAGTGTCGTGGGATGACAACCTCGTCTTTTGGAAAGCCGGCCAGCTTCGGGATGCGGATGTGGAGGTCCGGATTGCCGCCTGCGACGCAGGCGGCTGTCGCATGTGTCAGTGCCGCCGCACAGCCGGACGCCACCATGCCCCATTCCGCGCCGGTGAGGACGGCCAAACGCGCGCCGATAGCGTCGGTTAGCTCATCCAAGTTGACGTAAGCCCTCGCGGCCTCGTCCATAGCGGCCCGCACCTCCGGTAGCATCAGAGAGCCGCCGATAATCGTGAATGTGCCTCGTGCGTTAACGAGTGGCCTAACCCCAATCGATTGATAGATTTCCTCGGCGCGGAGCTGTACGCCACTGGCCGCGACGGAGCGGCGGCCCATGGATGCCGTGAGAACCCGCGGCAATAGTGACGGCAGTGCCAGCAAGCTACCCAGCACGCCGCCTCGACGGAACAGCTCGCGTCGACTAATCGTCATCTTCCTCATCGTAATCCTCCGTCCGGTATGATGATCCTATTCTGTGCGGCTCATCCCTCACGGCTTAGGCACGCGCCCTCAGGCGGTTGCCGACGGCTGACCGGAGGACGCCTGCCCAGTTACGAGCATCATATAATTAGCCAACATCCGCCGGAAATAGACGAGCCTCTCATTTTAAATTTTCACGAAGGACGGTTTTGATGCGACACACTGACCTCAAGACCCCGTTAACTGAGGGTCCACGGCGGTGTTTTGTCCCTTTCAGCCTGGCAGGCGATATCGAGGGGCTTCCGGAGGACCCTCCCATTCGCTGAACAACCTCGTCCAGCTAGCTTCAGCCGAGGGCCATTGGAGAACTGTTCACCGGAGGAGATTAATGGCGGGTGAGTCCCTAACTATCCTCGGCGGAGGTAACACAGCTTTCGCCGTCGCGGCGAACCTGGCGCTCAAGGGCGTGCGGACGACTCTCTGCGAGCTGCCGAGGTTTGAAGCGGCCGTGACGCCGATTGTCGATTCCTGTGAGATCGCCCTCGACGGCGTCGAAGAGTGCGGCACAGCGACACTTGAATGCGTCACGACTGATTTCGAGGCGGCCCTCGCGGCGAACGATCTCCTCCTTCTGATCATTCCGGCCTACGGACACCGTGCCTTCGCGGAGGCCTGCGCGGCCTTCCTTCGCCCGGACCACACTTGTGTCCTAATGCCCGGCCTGCTGGGAAGTCTAGAGTTTGCCCGTGTGGCGCGAGAGTGTGGCGCCCCGGAGGGTGTCACGGTAGCCGAGACCGACACCGCGCCCTACGTCTGTCGTAAGCTCACCCCGACGTCGGCGCACATCTGGGGAACCGTAACAGGCTTGGGGCTTGGTGTTTGGCCTGCGTCCGAGAGCGAGAGAGTCCAACGTGACCTCGACGTCTTCTTTCCCGGCGTCTCGCTCTACCCGCACGTTGTGGCGTGTGGTCTCGCAGCGATGAATCCCGTTATCCACCCCGCCGGTGTAGTCGCGAACGCCGGTCGCATCGAGTACTCGCGTGGCGACTTCTACTTTTATGAGGAGGGTGTGACGCCAAGTGTCACCCGCTTAATCTGCGCGGTCGATCGCGAGCGCCTTGCGGTCGCCGCGACACTCGGTGCCGAGCTTCTCCCGGTCAATACCGCCTTCCACGTCGCGGGCTTCGGTCCGAAAGGCGATCTCTGGGCGACGATTAACGGTAGCCGTATGTTGACTCAGCTGCGAGCACCGGGCGTGATCGAGAATCGGTGGCTGACGGAGGACGTCCCCTACGGCATCGCGGCGTGGGCTCTTCTCTCCGAGCAGCTCGGTCTCCCGGCTCCGACGATGCACGCGCTCGTCGACGTTGCCTCGGCGCTGCTCGAAAGAGACTTTTGGTTGGAGGCGCGAACACCAGAGCGGCTGGGTATTGCGGAGATGGGGAAGGGCGAGTTGGTGAAATATCTTAGCTGAGTGCTGGTGGAAGATCACCGAATCGCCGTCCTCAGTACGGTACCAGAATTCGACCTAGGCAGCTCAGGCCAACAGTCACGGCCCGATGACGGCACGGGTGGCGGCGACCAGGGCGGCGAGATCACGGGCGTCGTTATAAACGTGCGGTGAAACGCGGATGGCGTTTCCCCGCATCGAGATACTGACTCCATGTTCCGAGAGGGCCATCTGTATCGTGTCGAGATCAAAGCCGGCTGGCAGACGCACTCCAAATAAATGGGCTGCCCTTCGGTCATCATCTTCGACCAAGCACCCGAGCCGTCGGAGTTCCCTCACTGCCTCCGCGCACAGTTGCCGGCAGTAGTCCTGGATAGCCTCGGGACCCCAGTCTAGGACTTGCGTCAGGCCAGCCTCGAGCATCGGAAGCAAGATGAAGTTTGCCCGCTCACCCACGTCGTAGCGGATAGCTCCAGGAAGGTAATCCTCACTGTAGCTTACTAATCCAGTAAAATCTTCACTTCCGCGCCGTGTGATCCAATTCTCCTCAAGTGGAACGCCATCATCGTACGCCGGTCCAAAGTACGCTACCCCGATCGAATATGGTCCCATTAACCATTTGTAGCCGGCGCAAACGACCGCGTCGGGCTGGCTGTGCGTGACGCTAAACGGCTTTGCTCCGATCGACTGAGTGCCGTCGAGAATGAAACGGGCGCCGCACTCTCGTGCCCGCACACCGACCCGCTCAAGATCAAACATGGTTCCGTCGGTCCAGTGCAGCTCTGGGATGGAAACGAGAGCAGTCGAGGTGTCGATAGCGCTTAGAAGTGCCGCATTCCACGCCAAGCCACGGGCGTCGTTTGTAAGACTTGCGGTGACGATACGCAGTTCGGCCCCGGTCTCGTCACAGACTCGTTTCCAGGTATAGACGTTACTCGGGAACTGTTCGTGAACGATCACAACGTTCTCGCCGGGTCGGACCTCTGTGTTGCGAGCCAGCGCCGCTATGGCGTACGAGACTGATGGGATAATTGCAATTCTGCTCGGGTCATCAACGTCGATCAGCTGCGCAAAGAGCTGTCGTACGGCGTCGCTGCGTTCAAAGAAGTCTGACGGCTGTAACGTGTTCGGAGCTCGAAGGCGGCTCAAGGCCTGCTCAGCGGAATCGGCGACCGCATCAGAGATCGGTGCCATATAGGCACAGTTCAAGTAGTGGATGTTAGTTGGAATGGAAAAGCTGTGTCGCTGTGACTTCATAATAGTTGACCGGTCAACAATATAAAATCAGCTGTGAATAGTGCCACAAAGCCGAAGCAGCTCATTCTCAGACTGCGGCAACACCGATAGGCTGTTTCGAACCTTTGCCAGCATCAGCAGGCCGTGAACGCACGCGATCAGTGACTCAGCCGCCTGACGGGGGTTCTGAAGTGAGACATCGCCTCGATCGATCGCCTTGGCGAGCAGTGATTCGAAAGCCGCTGTTTCACGTTCAAACAGCTGACCGAGTTTCTTCGAGATGTTGGCGTCACGGGTGCCGAGCTCGTGGGCGAGATTAGACAAAAGGGATCCTCGGACTCTGCCTGCCGACTCATTATCCGCATAGTGAAAGGCAAACAGCTCCTTCAAAAAATGGCGGAGCTGGTCAATCGGATCATTGGGGACCTGATTCTCCCAGTCGACGAGCATTCCCGTTTCGTCCCATGCGGCGTCGATGACCTCCAGGAGCAGCGCTTGCTTTGACGGGAAATAGTGGTAGAAGCTTCCTTTGTTGACTTGGGCTGCGGAGCAAAGCTCTGCTACCCCGACTGCGGAGAATCCGCGGTCCCGAAAGAGGCTGTCGGCCGCGTCAAGCAGTTGATTTTTCGCGTTACTTTTGCGGCCCATGCTGAAGAGCCTAGTGTCTGCTGAACGACTGGTCAACTACTGGGCATGGCTTACCGTATGGCCTTTCGACGATGATTGATTCGTAACGCGAATCGTTTAAAATTAAGACGATGCTCCTTAACGACAGTCACACTTCACACTGTCAACCGTGTGTGGATGCTGTATTCTTCCGGCCGAATCGTGGACTCGTAACACATATTTGACCTATTCGAAACGGGTGTGAAATTCCGCGAGCGTATCGTTGCAACATGCATACAGTGCACATCCAAGATCGCAAAACACTACGACCTAGGCCGTCAGTGGTCTGCGCTCTGGTCGTTCTTTTCATTGCGTTTTTTACAAGTGAGACGACTTGCGCCCAGAGTGCTGATGAGGTGTCGACGGCTCTAAGTGCACCGACGGAAAAGCCTGAGGGGACAGCCCAGGAACAAAGCACATCTGATTCGAGCGCGGAGACTCCATGGTATGACCGGATTAGATTCAGTGGTGATTTCAGGTCACGATATGAAGGGTTCTATCAGGCGAATAGCGAAACGCGGAACCGGGGCCGATTTCGATTGCGGCTTCGAGTCGATACCGATATCAACGACGATGCGCGATTTCAACTGCAGGTCGCGAGTGGTGATTCCGGAACACCGGTGTCGACGAACCAGAGCTTTACGAGTTTCTTTCGGCCAAAACCGTTCAATCTCGACCGCGCCTACTTATCCTACAACCCTCAGGCTGCATCAGCGCTCACACTTGGTGCGGGGAAATTCGGATTCCCTCAGAACCGAACACAGATGGTGTTTGACGATGACCTTAACGTTGAGGGTGGTTGGGAACAGGTGTCTTGGGATTTCGCCGACGGAGTTGGGATCAACCTCGTAGCGTTACAAACGGCTGTTACTGAGGTGAAACGAGATGATGATGCGTTCATGCTGGCCGGCTATGGGGAGTTGAACGTTAAAGGGAGCCGAGCCGACTTTAGCGTGTCAGCGGCGAACTACGCATGGGTCAACCCCAACTTGATCGCAGTGGGTCAAACCGACGGCGTGCTCAGTAGCGCTCGGACAAACGAGGTCATTAGAAACGCAGCCGGATCGGTCGTCGGTTTCGCCTCCGGATTCAACGTCATTGATGTGATTGCCGAAGCAACGTTCCAGACGGCCAGGTCAGACTACCCGGTGAGGATTCTCGTGGACTTTGCGCGCAATACGCGCACTGCCAGCGACCGTAACAGTGGGTTCTGGCTTGAGGCGGAGTACGGTCGTCCGCGTGCCGTCCACACCTGGGGGGCGACCTATACCTACGGCTGGATTGAGCAGGACGTCTCTCCATCTGCGTATGTCTTCAGCGACATGCCTGGAACGAACCTTCGTCTCCACATGATCGAAGCCTCGTATATCCCGAAGAACGGGCTAAGTTTCGATGTCACCTTGCACTTGACGAAAAGGCTGGTGGTTCCGGACGAAACTCCGAACGAGCTACTGGCACGATTGCATGTGGCGATTGTTGCGCGGTTCTAAACGTCCACGCTCTGAGAAGGCGAAGATCTTCGTAGAGTTTGCTTAAGAGTTGCGTCGAGGATACAGCAGGTTACGACCATACCAATGTCTGACGGTCGGTTGGTCTTGACATTTGTCGGCCGACCGCCGTCTTGGTATTCCAGGTGCCGATCTGACCTTGGTGTTCCAGCGGTTCTATTCTGTCGATCCGGCGCGTGTCAGTGATCCAGGCTGAACCGGGCTCGTTCTAGCAATCTTGAAATACCTGTTCAGTCTGCAGATTGTCACGATTTCGGCCGCGAACCGTTCAGTCGGATACGGTGTTTGCGTTCACTCTTCAAGAGACTCACTCGGTCGTGACGACCACGGTTGCCCAGGTACAAACCAAGGTGCTGAGGTGGGGTCAATCTGGTCAGGGGCGGAGCAGACTCTCGAGATACTTCCGCAACGCCCGGAAGGCTCGACCCCGGTGACTGATCGCTGCCTTCTCTGTGGGTGAGACTTCCGCGAGAGTACGACCGTATGGCGGATACAAGAAGATCGGATCGTAGCCGAACCCGCCGGTGCCTTTGGGTTCCCGTACGACTTGTCCCTCAACCACGCCGGTCGCTTCGAATAACACCCGACGGTCGTCGGCGACCGCGAGCGCACAGACGAATCGTGCCGAGCTGGTCGTAACGCCTGTCGCCTCGAGGGACCGATTGATAGCGGCGAATTTGTCCCGATATGATGTGCCTTTGAACCGGGCGGACTTTACACCTGGGGCGCCGCCAAGTGCCTCGATTTCCAGACCGGAGTCGTCGGCCACGGCAAGCTGCCCGGTGTGATGGCTGTAGTGGCAGGCCTTGGATCGAGCATTTTCAGCGAAGGTGGCACCGTTCTCTTCCGCTCCTTTGACTGCTGGGTATTTGTCCAGCGAGTCGAGGCTGACTGGTAGGCTGGCAAGGATCTCTCGAATTTCAACCAGCTTGCCTGGGTTTGTGGTCGCGACCAGTAGTCTCACACCGGTTGGTCGAGATGAACGAGAGACGAACCGACGATCTCCCGTTGTAGACTGACGAGGTGAGTGATACTGGTGTCCGCAAGCTCGAGAAGTCGGCTCAGTGCGTCCTGTCCGAAGGGGGCGCCCTCGGCCGTGCCTTGTACCTCGATAAAACGACCAGTGCCGGTCTTAACGACGTTCATGTCGACGTCGGCCTGAGAGTCTTCCTCGTACGCTAGGTCGGTCACGGGTTGTCCACCGACGATCCCGACACTGATCGCGGCAACGTAGTCGGCGATCGGCAGGGACGCGATCTTCCCGGTCTCGCGTATTTTCTCGAGTGCCAGCACCAGTGCCACGAAACCACCGGTGATCGAGGCGGTACGTGTCCCTCCGTCGGCCTGCAGCACATCACAATCGATCCACACGGTCCGTTCACCGAGCTTATCCAGCTGGGTGACGGCGCGTAGCGAACGCCCGATGAGCCGCTGAATCTCTTGTGTCCGCCCTCCCACGCGCCCTCTGGATGCTTCACGAGTGGTCCGCGTCGAGGTGGCACGTGGAAGCATTCCATACTCCGATGTGACCCATCCCTTACCGGTACCTCGCAGGAACGGGGGCACCCGGTCTTCGATACTGGCGGTGCAGATGACCTTCGTGTGGCCTGCTTCCACCAGGACAGATCCTTCTGCATGCATTGCCCAGTTCGGGGTCAAACGGGTGGGGCGAAGCTCGGTAGGATCCCGTTTGTCGGGGCGGGGCCCGCTGGTCAGGGTTTTGGAAATTGTCATCATTCCTCGTCGGCAGAAGATTCAGATTCGGTGTTGCTACTAGTTTCCGCGACCCATTTCATGTTCCGCTGGAGCGGACGGCGGAGATCGATGTGTCCTGCCAGCGTGTCGACCTCCCGTCCTTCGATAAGAATTTGCACGGCCGAAATTTCTGGCATGTTGGTTGTTAGCGCGTTGACCAGAGCGTAGACCGTAAACAGCTCGTCAAGCGAGCCTCCACGGTGCTCCCGTGTCACCTCTCGGTTTAAATCGACGAACGCGTTCCCATTTGGAGTGAGATAGACCGCACGGAGCTCAGTGCCCTCCGGGAACGGCGACTCGAGTGGCGCTGGTGTGTCGCCCAGTTGGTGCTCTAGAATAACCCGCGCGCGCGTCAGCTTGTCGTCGGCCGCACCGATCTCTACTTGTTGCTGGTGCTCGACTAGGGCCATGCCGTTTTCTGCCACGAAAAACAATATCGCCGCACCGGTTCTGACGTCGACGATTCCAGGATCATCGAGCCGAGTCGCCACGTCTGGTGCCTCCACCGTCCCACGTCGCTGGCCAAGAAAGAACAGACTGATTCCAACGATCAGAATAAAGAGCGCTGCGGCAGCGTATGCTAGATACCGGCGCGTTGGTTGAGGCGGAGCCTGTTGCACCGTCACTCGTTGCGTACCTCTGGGTCACTATCTTGATTGCTGTCCGTGGCCTCTGACAGCGGGTCACGGACCGTTTCGATGTAGCTCCGGAAACGCAAAATACTGTCAGTGAGCGTATCAACGACCGCATTCTGAAACTGAACACTTCTGAGTCGCTGCTCGTCACCTTCGTTCGATACGAATCCCATTTCGATCAGCACAGCCGGCATGTTCGCCCCCACGAGGACCCGGAACGGGGCTTCCTGTACGCCGCGAGTGCTCATCGGCACCCTCCGGCTCAACTCCTCGTGCACAATATTGGCGAGTCGGGCTGATCGATCGAGATACCGAACCTGAGCCATTTCCCATTGGACGAGGTCGATCTGCCTCATACCACCGCCGATGACGGGGACCAGGCGCACCTCGCTCCCCACCACGGCCTCCTCGCCGTATTCCTCCATACTCAAGTAGGAGACCTCGGCACCCGTGGCTGATCGTCGAACTGAGGCGTTGACATGCAGGCTGATAAACAGATCGGCCTTATTGTTATTGGCGACGGCCGCGCGAGCATCGAGTGGGACGTCCTCATCGCGATTGCGGGTGAAAATGACGCGAAGGCCGAGTCGTCCTTCGATCCGCTCCCGCAATCGGCGAGCGATGCTCAGCGTGATGTCCTTTTCAAGAGTGCCGCTCGCACCCCGAGTACCTTCATCGTTACCACCGTGCCCTGCGTCGATGGCCACGACCCGTACGGTCGGCGGAGACGCGAGGTCCTGAAGGGGGTCGCCACCGGTCGACGAGCCAAGCTCGGGCGGCGCGGACGAGATCGACTCAGGGGTCCGGGCGCTGGCACTGACCTCGATGACGACTTCCACTCCGGCGTTTCTGGTCGAGCGACTCGATAGGCTGAAGGTATCGAACGCTGGTCCCAGATCGATTAGAAGACCGGCAAACGACGGATGTGAGGTAATTCCAGTGACCAGTTCCTCACGCAGCGTCGGAAGCCGCTCGATGTCGAGGGCATCGGCCTCGAAACGGACGACAAGCTGGCCGTCTTCTCCATCGACCGTATAGGGCGTACTGGGTGTCACGTCGAGGACGAGTTCTCCGCCACTGTCGAGGATCCGATACCGCCCACTGACACGCGGGACGACTACGTCACCGATTAACACGAGCCGCGAGCGCTCCCGTAGTTCCAGCGAGGCATCGAGTACCGGATCCAGTGCTCGGCTCAGGAAATCAAGTGGTACCAGCCACTGGCCGTCCGCACGCCGCGGTGCCGCCCTGAGCGAGACGAGACGGCCGGCAACGGATACCAGCTGCTGGTCTGCCGTAAGGATGATGACCTGACCTCCGACTGTGACATTGGCGGTGTGGTCGTCCAATTCTTCGATCTTGAGTTCGAAGATTTCAGCCAGGTCATCAAGCGCGACCATGTCGCGCTGGCGCGTTCTCACGGTGCGGACGGTCTGCCGACCGTCGGACGAGACGAGCGTCAGGGACTCTTGGAGCGACTGCGCCGACGGTGGGATAGGTTGGGCGCAGCAGAGTGCAACCAAACACAGAAACAGGCGCACCACCGGGAGGGGTCCACGTCGACCGCACGTGGTCAGGATCGACCGCACTGGATACCGATGATAGCACCGTTCGCACCATTTCCGCGTCGGGGACAGCCGGAGTGGAACGTCGACCGGTGTTTGTTGTTACTCGACCCGCCACGGTGAGTACAATGATGGACATGAATGGGAGGACGATTACGGCCATCGCAGCACGTCGAGATCGATGAGTCCGGATCCTCAGATCGACACCGACCTCTGGCCGCTTGTCCAGCCGCTATGGGAGTATCTGGCGCTAGCTGAGACGCCGCGGTCGGCCGACGTTGTCTTTGTATTCGGTAGCCGCGACCTAGCGGTTCCGACCTGGGCAGCCGAGCTGTTCCACGAGGGATATGCACCGCTGGTGTTGGTGACCGGCAGTTATGGACGGATGACCCGTGATGTCTTCTCCAAACCCGAGGCGCTGATTTTCAGGGATCACCTCGTCAAGTCTGGTGTCCCCCGGTCGGCGATTCTGATCGAGCCGGTAGCCACGAACACCCTCGAAAACGTACGGTTTGGGGTTGAAACACTCCGACAAGTCGGTCGGATGCCCGCCACGGCGCTCCTTGTGGCAAAAGGGTTTGTTATGCGGCGCTGCGTGGCGACGTTCGCCCGGCAGTTTGGCGATATTCGAGTGTGCGCCTGCCCTCCGGATGGTGGAGTGATGACGGCGCTCGACCGGAAGCCAACCGAGTTCGCGGCACGTCTCGTGGCGGAGATCGATCGGCTAGAGCGGTACGCTGAGTCGGGTGACATTCGAGTGCAGGAGATCCCGTCGGTGGTTCGCAAAGCGGCTCGGAGGCTCACGGTGCAGATCGCATCTTGATAGCCAAGACGAGCACGCCACCTAACAGCGCGCCACCTAGCCCACACATCGCCGGTGTCAGACCAGCGAGACCCTCTCCGGCGCTTGCGATCTGGACGACGGTTGCCAGAGTGACCCCACCTGTGATCGCTGCGAGGGCTTCCGGTGAGGAAAGATTTCGTAGATAGAGTCCGGCGATGACGGGAACGAACAGGCTCACCGTCAATAGTGTGTAAAAGAACGAGAGGGCTCCGGCAATCGATTCCGAAACGATCGCCAAGCTGGTACCGAGCACGCCACCGCACACAGCGGTCCAACGAGCGACGCGAAGAACGTCGCCGTCGGTGGCCGACGGACGGACGAATCGTAAATACAGGTCCTGCGATAGGGAGGTCGAGAGCATAAAGAGGATGGCATCTGACGAGCTGACCTCTGCCGAGAACAGGGCCGCCAGTCCAAGGGCACCGACAAGCGGTGGAAGGCTTTCCATCAGCAACGTCGGAAGGGCGAGATCGTGGTCGGGGAGATCGGGAAACGCGGTGCGTGCAAACATCCCGAGTAGAGGCGGTACGGCGGCGAACACGAGCAACACCACAGCGTTCAGTCCGACACCGATGCGAACGGCCGAATCGTCTTTGGCACCGTACACTTTTTGTAGAAGCCCTGGCGACACCACAAAGGCTGGACCCAGCATCGCGAGATAAAACCAGCCTGATCCTCCGCCTTGCCACGGGCTCCAGTATCCCTGGATGTCCTGGGTGGAGGCGACCACTTGGCTCCAGCCGCCGACTGCACTCAGGGCGAGCGGGAAGGCGACGATAAACCCTGTGAGGAGGACCGCTAGTTGGAGGACGTTGACCCAGACGGCCGCGAGTAATCCACCCGCCGAGAAGTACACGGTGACGACGACGCCACCAACGACACATCCAACCCAGCGGTCGATGCCGGTGACGACGTTGAGCACCCAGGCGATAGCAATCAGTTGCCCCGCTAGAATAGCCAGCGTCCCGATCCACAGCAGGATCGCGATTAGGGCCCGGACACTCTGTCCGTACCGAAGTTCGAGAAAGTCGCCGATGGTCCGTAGTTCGTGTCGCTTCGAGAGGGCGCGGATCCGTGGACCGATCCACCAAGCTAGAACGATCGATCCGAGCCCGGCCGATCCAACCCACCACCAGGCACTGAGCCCGTCTCTGTATCCGAGTGCTGCCGCATTCACGGTGGAGCCCGCGCCGATGTTGGCGGCCAGCATTGTCGAGAACACCAGGAATGGACTGAGTCGACGCCCCGCTACAAAGAATTCACCAGTGTCTCGCACATGTCGCCCGATCAACAGACCGACACCCATCAGGGTGATGGCATACGACAGCAGTACGATCAGGTGAAGGTTCATCATGCCCGACCTGAGAATAGCCGAGGTTGCGGTGCGATCACGATGAGACGCGGAGCACAGCTCCGAGGAACTGTTCGATCGCAAACGTGCTGATCTGTCCACAGGGACCGCTGAACACGTAGTCGCATCCGTGTGTGGCCCACGGCATCCGCAGCACCATGTGGGGGACGCCTTGCTCGATGAGGTGGGCACTGACCAGATCAGCATGAAACGTTGCCACGTGCTCGTCGCGGAGGCCTTGCAAAATTAGTGTCGGAGGTGAGTCGGGTGTCACAAATCGCGCCGGTTCGGCAGCGTCATACTGCGCGCCATGGGTGGTCGGCGATCCGCCAAGATAATTTTCCAGTGCAGCCGTGGTGTCGAATACGCGTTCCTTGGTCGGGTTGAGATAGTTCCATCGCAGCGCCGCTGGTCCCTGCATCGACACCACACCCCGAATTGCCGGGTCGGTCGACGTGTACGCGCCGAGCAAGGCGATCTGTCCGCCGGCTGAACGACCCAGCAGTGCGATGCGGGTTGGGTCGACTGCGTGGGTCGTCTCGAGACCCTTGATATATCGGATGGCCGATGCCAGATCGTCCAGGGGTGCCGGGAATCGCCACCGTGGAGCTAGGCGATAGTCGACATTGGCGACGATGTAGCCTCGCGCCGCCAGATATCGACTTAGCTGTGGAAACTCCCGTTTGGTTCCGTTCGTCCAGCCACCACCGTGGATGACGATCACTATTGGGCGGCTTTCGACTCCGAATGTCGGTCGATACAGGTCGAGTGTCAGGTTTTGGCCATCGACGACGTCATAGACATGTTCGTCGACCAGGATGTCGCCGGTCGAGACTCCGAATACCAGGTCCGCAACCACCAGAGGCTGCGGACGGGGTGGCGCATCGGTAACAGACAATGTGCTCGGGACGCCAAACGCCTGAGTAAGGGCCGAAGGTAGCGATACGGCAGCGAGATATGCCTGAATGAGCGGGGTGAATAGCAGGACGATTCCCACCGCCGTAAGTGTCGCTGCGGTGCCGTGAAGCCACGACCGCCTCCATCTGAGCAGTAGTAGCATGCTGAGCAGCCCAAACCAGTGTCCCCACTCGGTCAGGATGATGCTCGACTGCCACATGAGCGACGTTTCGTGCGGCACCACCGCGACCAGTCCAGCCACGCAGACCGCCGCGCCACATAGAAGGCGTCCAAAGGCCGCAATACCCACACTAGTACGCGCTGACATAGCTGATGATTGCGCGAGAAGAGGCTATCGCAGACCCTCTAGGAGTGTCCAACTATGAAACAGTATCGCTGACGGGCAATCACTCTCAAAGATGCCGGCCACGACCATGACGGCGCGGGTCAGTCTGTTTTGATCCGCCATAGCGCGAGGTTCACGAGGGAGAAGATGAGCAGCGTGCCCGAGATGGATCGATGGAGGGTTGGGGTCTCTGGCATCATCCCCCCCGGATGACGGTCTACAACGCGCTGACGATGACGGTAACAGAGATGGCGCCGTCGAGTGCGGAGTCGCTCCCGCTGAGCTCGACCTCGTAGGTGCCGGGTTGGGTGAAGACAGCAAGCGTCCGAGGCTGGTCCGCCTGCTCGAAGGAGACCTCCCCGGGGCCATTGACCATTCTCCACGACGAGGTTAGCTCTCCACCCCGTGGCAGGCCCTCGTCCTGGACGCTACCAAATAGCTTCAATTCTTCGCCGACGGCAACGTGGAGTTCCTCGGGACCGCGACTTCCGCCGTAGCCCAGCACCCGGACAATCGGGGGGCGATTGAGGCACACACCGCGCGGCACGATAGTCGGGTCTTCAATCGATCGCAGCGCGTTGCGATCGTCACTCGCACTGAATTCCCAGCTGTACTGGAGCATCGACTCGCTGGTGGAGGTCGTGATATCGGCGTGCGACAGTGTCCACCGAAGGTTGCCATCGAACTCAGGTTCGACGACGACCACGCACTTCCACCGATGATGACCAGGATGAAACGTGGTTGGTTGACCGACGTCGCCAGGACCAGGCGCGAAGAAGTTTTCCGCCCCTAGTGGAATGGTGACGGGGGTGGGGTTGTGACTGAAGTACGCGAACGAGATCGTGAGGGACCCATCCTCGTTCGGTCTGAACCCTTCATATGCCGGGTAAATTGCTTGCCGCTCCTGCCCGGCGTCAAAGAACTGATTCTGGGCATGTGACGGCAGGGTCCCGAGCTGTCCGACGGCCAGCCATAGTCCCACGCCAAACACCGCCCACCGTTTCCACATACCTCGCCGATCCGTCGCCATGCTATTGTCCGTCGTTTGTCGGCACATGCAGCTCTCGCACGCGCCACTCGCGGATCCCCTCTTGCTGCCCCTCAGATATGAAGGCGATATCCGCCCAGGCGGTTCGAATCGTTGCGATTCCTCAGTCGGTTACTGGTCGTTATTAGTGGTCCGTTCCTTCTGCTGTTTGCTCAATCGCTCCTCGTACTGCTCCTCGGTCATGAAAGCGATATCGCTCCAGCCGTGCCCCATCTCGTCCATAGTTCGACCACCCCATCCTATCCAGGCCGACGGATCGGGATTGTGTCGATTGTTCGAGGTGTTGTCGTGCCAGGTTACGTTGTGGAGCACCGTGCCTTTCGGGAACAGGTGCGGCTCTTTGAATGGATAGACAAGTTGCCAGGTCTGTTCGTACTTATTCACATCAATCAGGATCTCGCGTCGACCATCGACGTGGATCGCTTCGAGAAGCATCCGATCGCCGCGAAAGTGCATGTGCGGCTGGAAACTCAGAACCAGTGCCGGGTCCGGGAGTGGCCAGAACCGCTCGTGCTTGGCCACCGTGTTGGGCGGGATGCTCATCAGCGCGGTGCCGTTTAGGGTGTTGTCATCGACCCACGCATCTGCTGGCATTTTATCGGCGTGGAGGTCGAGGTCGTACCCTGCACGCAACAGGCGGTCTTCAACGGCCTCGCGGTTGAGTACCCAGTCGTTTCCAATTCCGGTGCGAAGGCGATGCGCCGTGACAATCAACTCCGGCACCTCGCCCTTTGGGTAGAACTTGATCCCGACGGTCTGAATATCACGGGTCTCTTCGCCCCAGGGGTGGTAGTGCGGCGCAAAGCGGAACTGGCCGCCGGCCGGGAGCTTTCTCCCGGTGCCTTCCGGATAGTACTGCCCGCTACTTCCCATCGCGTATTCGATGAGGTCGATCTCGTCGGTGTTCGACCCCATCCCGAGTTTAAACTCCTCAAGGCCCTCTGCGGTCTCCGGCACGCTGACGTACACGTGCGAGTGGTGCACGCAGCACCAGGCCGACGGAATAATTTGGACCCACTTGACATAGCGGTCTTCGGTCAAGCCCGGGTCAACGACCTCAGATGGATAAAAGTCGGGTCCCTCAGACGGAATCAAGAACCCGTCCTTCATGCTGACAACCAGATCAGGTTCGCCATACGTCCACTGCCTGAGATCGGTCATCTCCAAAGGTGCCGGGGCATCGGCAGGGTTGCCGCGTGGTGCGCCGCTGTCGGTCCACATTGCGATCGTCGCGATCTCCTCGTCAGTCAGCGACGGGTCGGACGCAAAATTGCCGATCGAGCGGTCGAGGTGCCACGGGGGCATCCGTCGCGCACTGACCTGTTCTTTCATGGCGCGGGCCCATGGTCGCGCCTCTTCGTAGCTGAGCAGCGACATCGGTGCGGCGGTGCCTGGGCGGTGGCATTTCTGACACGACCGCTGCAGGATCGGTAGCACGTCCTTGGTGAAGGTGATGTCGTCTGCTGGTTGACCCGCGACCGACGCCGGGGCTAGGAGGGACGCACTCACCGCGACACACATCATACCGACGAATTTCCACGGTCCTTGCATGTTTGTTCTCCCTTGACCTCGAGACCAGCACCATCTGACGCCCAGTCCCTCGTGTGGGAAGTTTACCACCGTCCTCCACGACGGACAAACCTCTTTTTGTTAGGCAGAAAACAGAAAAGTGGTAGCGGGGTTGCTGGCGTGGGGGCGCTCTTGGTGTGCCCGTTCAGCCGAGCTCCTGGTTCTTGGCGCCGCCGTCTCTGGGCTTACCAGACGAGTTCCTCACGCAGGCATGTTGTACTGAGGCTGTGGGTTGAGGGTCGTGAGTCTATTCAAGCGATGGAAAGTCGAGAGTGACCTCGTTGGAGCCGGCGACAATCTCCACGATCTGTTGGTGACGCTGAGGGCCGCGACGGAGTATCAGGTCGTAGGTGCCGGGCAGAACGTCGGACAGCGCGAACGCTCCGTCGCGTTCGGCGACGACGGCGTATGGGCTCTTGACGACAAATATCGTGGCGTGCATCTCCTGATGAGCGTTACACGACACGGCGTAGTCTCCGACCTCTCCAAATGTGTGGTCGTACCTGCCCCCCTGAATTGGCATCGCCACATTGAACAGTGACTCACCATCATCGTTTTGTACGTGAACGGTGTGGAGTTCGTCCTCGCTGTTCTTGAATAGCACCGCCTGCCCCTCACGGACAACGATCAACCTCGGGATGAAGTCGCGGCCGAACTGGTCCATTTCGACCGGATCGGTCGGGAGCAGCACGTCGAGGGTTGCGTGGGGTTCAAGAATGATCACCGATCGCGCACCTTGGTTGGCCGGTGGAGCGTGACCGACCAGGTCGACACCGGATCCGGAGCTGGCCTGACCGTCGGTTGGCGTCGGCGCGGTCTCGGTCGGTTCTGGCCTTGGTCCCGTCGTGCAGTCGGCGACGGCAAGACCGACAGACAGTCCAAGTAACACTCCCGCGACACTACGAAGAACCATCACGACCGCTGCCCAGCCTTCTTAGTCTTTGAAGAGATCCAAATTCACGTTCGATCCCATCTCGTAGTACCCGCGTGGATTAGGATGGATGCCGTCGCAATTGAGGCTGGATTCGATCAGGTCTGGGTCTGCCTCATCCTGGACCATCAGGTCGAAGTCGAGGACTCCATCGAACGGTGCGTCGTTCCTGATCCAGTTGTTGACCTCGTTGCGAGTCGCGGTCTTGCCCGGCGTCCATCCGGTGTTGTTCTCCGTTGGGGCTCGGTCGTGGCGCGGGATTATGGTGGCTCCGACGACCTTCATTTCCTCGGCATGCACGCGGTCGATGATCTCCTGAATGCCGGCGATTACCTGGGTCGCTGTCGCCTCGCGACGAATATCGTTTGTCCCCATGAATAAGACGACATGTGTAACGCCGCTGTGGTTGAGCACGTCCCGTTCGAGTCGTTCCAATCCTGGCATGCTGGAGGGCGCTGGGCTAACGTTTGCCGTGACCGTATTGCCACCGATCCCCTCATTCACCACCGCTTTGTGCACTCCGTTCATGGCGTCAAGTTGGAGTCGCACAGCTACCCAGTCCTGCCAGCGATCGTGGGCGTCGTCGGTGGCGCACGATCCATCGGTGATCGAATCGCCGAAGGCGACGATCGTCCCTGCTGACGTCGAGCCGAGCACGTCGATCGATTTCAGCCAGAACATCGCCGTGGTCGTTTGGGTGAACGCGTTGGCTGACTCGTCGCGCGTGTGGTCGCCCCCGCCGTTGGCGGTGAGAAACGACGTGACCTTCGCGCCGTTGTGCTGACTGGGTCTCACATTTACCTCTGGGAGGTGCAGGCTGATGGCGAGGTCCTGCTGCGCGAGAACCGGCATTACGACCGGATCGCTCTGCACGCTTCCCCCCGGGGGAATGGTTACCCGCGTTGCCCCATCGAAGAAAACAACTCGGCTCGACCCAGGAGTCAGTATCGCCCCGCGCATCGACGCACCGACCGCCGCGGCGCCGACGACGAGGGAGCGGGTTCCGTAGCTGTTGTCCAAGCGGATGCGTATCGACTCGCCGGTCGCCGTGACCCGTGCCATCAGACGAACCGTAACATCGGTCAACGCCGTGTCGCCGAGCGTTTGCTGCGACGTGCCCCAGGCCGTAACCCAATGCGCGTCAGCAGTCTGCTCGGCCGCCGCGGAGACACCCAGGGGAACACTGACCGCAAGGACGGCAAAGACGAGTCGCCTGCGAACGTTGCGCATGGGGTAGTCCTCTTCCGTTGAGGTCCACAGCCTGAAGGCTGTGGACCGATACCTGCTGTTAATGATGAATCGCCGGGTGTCACGATGTCGCTCAGGCATCCTACCACAAGACTTTTCCACACTCCGACAACGCGATAAACTCGTCGCATGACCTGGCTCGGAAGTCCCGCTGTTCCGTTTTGCCTCCAAGATGAGCAGGGACAAGAGCATTCGCTGGAAGACTACGCCGACGCGTGGCTCCTACTCGTAATGCACCGTCATCTGCGCTGACTCCCTTGTCGACGACACCTGCTGCAGTTGCAGCAGTCCGACTCAACGTTACGCGACCTTGGGATCCGCGTGCTGGTCGTCACCTTCGAGAACCAGGCCGCCGCGGCAGACTGCGTGGATGACACTGGCGTCCGCTGGCCGATCTTGCTAGACGAGCGGCGGGAGCTCTATCGGGCCTACGGTCTGGGGCGGGCGAAGTTGCGTCACCTCCTGGGACCTAGGACGTTGTTCGCTTACGCCAAGGAGGCGCTGCAGGGAACCTTCCCCCGTTGGCCGGTCGCCGATACGATCCAGCAGGGTGGCGACGTTCTGATCGACCCGGCCGGCGTCGTGAGATTTCACCACGTCGGCGCCGGCTCTGGACATCGTCCGACAGTGGCGCAGATTCTCGACGCTCGGCGGTCAACCCTAAGCTAGGTGCTCGAGCGTCGCCGTCAGCAGCTGATAGAAGCGTCCAACCGATGCTATCTGAACACGCTCATCGGGTGAGTGCGGAAATTCGATGACTGGCCCAAACGAGATCATGTCCATCCCGGGCGCCTTCTTCCCGAGTATGCCGCACTCGAGCCCCGCGTGGATCGCCCTGATCGCAGGCTCCCGTCCGAACTCTTTCGTGTGAACCGCTTTCGTTACGTCGAGCAGACGCGACTCGAGATTCGGCTTCCAGCCCGGATAGGGCGTGTCCTCCTGCACCTTAGCACCGGCCAGTACGCTGAGGGCGCGCACCTGACGGCGTAACGACTCGAGCGCCGAATCGATCGACGAACGACTGCTGAGACTAATGGTCAGGTGATTCCCGGCCGGCTTGACCGTCGCGAGGTTGATGCTGGTCTCCACCAGATCCGGGATGTCGCAGCTCATCGCAGCGACACCATGAGGCAGTGCATTGAGCAGACTCAAGACTGTTTCACTCGTCGATCGGTCCCAGAGGGCGGCCGGGGGGTTGGTCTCGTCGACGTGGAGTTCTATCCCTGGGTCGGCGGATCCGTACTCGGCGCGAACGGCAGCCAGGTCTGTTTCGAGGGTGGCAAGGACGGCGTTCTTGGATGCGTGCTCGACAGCTACCAGGGCGAACGCCTCACGCGGAATGGCATTGTGCGCGCTCCCGCCTTCGACGTTGGCCAGGAGGAATGGCGTGTCGAGGTAAGCGGTCCACAGCAGACGGCCCAACAGCTTGACCGCATTGCCTCGCTGAAGGTGGATGTCACACCCGGAATGCCCACCCTTGAGCCCTTTTAACGCCACGGCAAGGGTCACGGTGGCGCGCGTCGCCGGCACCGTGACGAGATCGAGCGTCAGCCAGCTCTCGCCACCACCCGCACAGCCGACATAGAGACTTCCCTCTTCTTCGGAATCGAGATTGATCAGCTGTCGCCCCGTAACCAGTGAGGCATCGAGTTCCGAAGCGCCGGTGAGTCCTGTTTCTTCATCGATCGTGAACAGAAACTCGAGAGGTCCGTGCGTGAGATCGGTCGCCTCCATGACCGCCAACATCGTGGCGACACCGATGCCGTTGTCCGACCCAAGCGTCGTCCCGTCTGCCGTCAGATACTCTCCGACCTGCTGTGGGATGATCGAATCGGTCGTGAAGTCGTGCGGGTGGTCGGCGTTCTTCTCGTTGACCATGTCGAGGTGCGACTGAAGAGTGGTGGTTGGGGCCTCTTCGTGTCCTGCCGTTGCCGGCTTCCTGATCACCACGTTCCCGGCCGAGTCGACATCGTGCTTGAGTCCTAGCCGCTCGGCGATCGCCACGACCGTCCGTCGCATCCGATCTTCGTTCTTTGATCCGCGCGGAATCGTGAGAATCGTGTCGAAGTGTCGCCATAGCACCGTCGGCTCAAGTTCGGAAACGAACGTCATGCAGTTCTCCTTCTTTGCGACTCGACTCCCGACTTCTAACCCCCGCGCTCCGACCACGAACCCCACAATCCCGGAGTATAGTCGCCTTATGGATGCCGGGTCTCGGCAGGCCGGAGTCATTCCGTTCCGTCGGCGGTCGGGCGAGACTCAGTTCTGTCTCGTCACTACCTCGGGCGGGGAAAACTGGACATTTCCCAAGGGGATTATCGATCCGGGTGACACAGTTCGCGGGGCAGCGCTCAGGGAAGCGCTCGAGGAAGCTGGCCTTCACGGTACGCTCGTTGGTCCTCGTGTTGGGACGTTTCAGCAAACGAAGTGGGGCACGGAGTTCACGGTCGAGATGTATCTGATGGATGTTTCTCAGGTGGATGACACATGGGACGACCAGGATGTCCGTCAGCGTCGGTGGTGTTCCGGTGACGCCGCCCTGGACCTCTTGCAGGGCCGTCCGGTCGCCGCTTTGTTGCACACTGCGCTCAAGTGGCTGGGGACGCGTCGAACCAAAGGTCGCGGGCGCTAGACGATCTACGCCCTCTGGGCTTGCTACTCAGAGATTCGCCCTCGGCCGGCTCCAACCCCAGTCAGCTGTCTGACAAAGGTTCGTCGTGACGCCATGCCGTCGACCTGCTGCTCATTTTACGAAGTGTGTCAGTATAATCGGCCAGGTGTCATCCGGTGTCACAGTGATTACCAGAATCTCCATCCTCTCGTTGTTCACTGTCGCTCTGACGGTCGTTCATGCGGACGACTGGCCCGGCTTCCGGGGTCCGACGGGTCAGGGGCACTCCGCAGAGCGGGGTATACCGCTCGAGTGGGATGAGTCACAGAACGTGGTTTGGAAGACACCGGTCGATGGACTTGGGTGGTCGTCACCGGTCGTGGTCGATGACCGAGTCTGGCTCACGACGGCGCTCACCGACGATTCGGCCAAGAGGGGATCTCTTCACGTCCAGGCGTTCGATGTCGAGACCGGTGAAGAGGTGATCGACATCGAGGTCTTCGCGATCGAGGACACCCGCTCCCCGAACCCAAAAAATAGCCTTGCCTCACCGACTCCGGTGGTGTCTGGTGAGCGGGTCTATGTTCACTTCGGCGCTTATGGAACAGCGGCACTGGCGACAACGGGTGAGGTCCTCTGGTCGACCCGTTTCGCATACGATTCCCAGCACGGCAACGGCGGGTCTCCGATCCTCTATGGGGATTTACTGATCCTCAACATCGATGGGTACGACACAGCGTATGTCGTCGCACTCGATACTGGGACTGGGGAGATTCGTTGGAAGGCGACCCGTCCAGACCCGATCTCACAGGCTTACTCGACACCGCTTCTCATAAAGGTGGGCGACCGGGACGAAGTCGTCAGTATCGGCGCTTTTCGCACCAGTGCTCTGGACCCGGCGACCGGTGAAGAAATTTGGCGGGTCACGTATCCCGAGGGTTTCTCGAATGTCCCGGCGCCGGCGTACAGTCGAGATTATGGCATGGTGTTCATCGCGACTGGGTTTCAGCAGCCGTCGTTGCTTGCAGTGCGCGTCGATGGCATCGGAGATGTCACGCCCACTCACATCTCATGGAAGCTGGGACGCGGCGCGCCGCTCACGCCGTCACCTCTTGTCGTGGGCGACGAAGTCTACGTTGTGGGCGACACCGGAATTGCAACGTGTCTCGATGTTAGGACCGGCGAACGACGCTGGCGGGAGCGTCTCTGGGGCAATTACTCGGCGTCGCCCCTGTTTGTCGACGACCGGATCTACTTTCAGAGCGAAGAGGGTATCACCACGGTGGTCGAGCCCGGAACGGTGTTCCGCGAGCTGGCGAGGAACGAGCTTGACGGTCGTACTCTGGCGACACCGGCGGTGTCCAACGGGTCCGTCTTCATCCGAACCGATACTCATCTGTATCGGATATCCGAGTCCCGCCGGTAGTTATCGACCAGTCCACTCCGCTCGCATCGCCTCACGGTCCAGCTGCACGCCGTTCATAAACACATCATCGATCGACCGGATGTTGGAGATGTCATCGAGCGGGCTGGCATTCAACACGATAAAGTTCGCGCGTCTTCCCGCGGTCAGTAGTCCCACATCATCGAGACGGAGCAGATCGGCAGGTTGAATCGTTGCCGCTTCAATCGCTTGTCCAGGTGTCAACCCAGCTGCCACCATCAGTTCCAGCTCGCGTAGCTCGGTGTAGCCGAAGAAGTGGTCCTGAACACCCGAGTCGGCACCGAGGACGAGCGGTACACCGGCCGCTACCAACCTGACGACACTGCGTTGCATCGCGGCATACGACTGACGGGAGCGATCAACCCCGTCTCGGGTTCTTCTTCCGAACGACTCCTTGGCGCGGGCGATCACGTCCGGAGCCACACTGTGGAGCAAGAGTGGGTCGTCTAGCCAGGCCGGTGGTTCGAAGTGGGTCCCTCGTTCGGAAATGCCGAGGTTAGGCATGATGAAGACATTACGGCTGCTGATGGTGCCGACCAGCTGGCTGGTCATTTCTCGATCGCGGACGAGGTGAGCAAAACTATCGACACCGGCTTCGACGAGGTCAGCTGCATCGGCCGCGTAGTAGACATGGGCTATCACTTGAAGGTCACGTCCGTGCGCCTCATCGATGATCGCACGGTAGAGATCGGGTCGCAGCTTTTCGACGGTGCCGTTCCGGTCATCGACCCAGATCTTGACGACGTCGACGTCCAAAGCCGCCAGTTCTCGCACCGATTCCCGAGCTTCTTCTTCGGTGCTCACGCCGTAGGCTGAGTCCCGTAACGCCTCGGCGCCTGGGCCCGCGTCTGGTGCCGCTAGGCCTCGTCCGGCTGTGAGGAGACGCGCTCCACCCAGAGCGCCACGCGCCTGGTCGGCACGGATGTCGAACGCGACACTCCCCGCATCAGTACCCAGTGACAGGATCGCACCAACACCGTAGTAGGCATATCGATTCAGATGATCGATTATGTTGGCCCGCGTATAGTTTTCCGCCTCGTAACTCAGCCCGCGTTGATACCCGACATGACCGTGATAGCTAACGAGCATCGGCATTACCGTCTTACCCGTGAGGTCGACCCGCGCCGCGCCCCGCGGAAGACCCAGTTCGCCGCGTCGTCCGATTGCCATGACCAGCCCGTCGTCAACAAGAAAGGCCGAATCCGCGACCGGTTCCCGATCATCGCCGGCGATGAAGAACGCGCCTTCGTATAACCGCGCCGAGCTTGCCGGTGCAGGGTTTGTGGGCTGTGGTTCGCTGCCGCAGGATGAGGCCAGGGTCAAGATCACGACTGCGGTGAAGGGGAGAAACCCGATGCGGGATGAGCGGGACACCGAGGTCATCAGGGGACCGAATTATACGCCTGAACGGGTCGGATCGACCCCAACCTTCAGGCAAGCTACAATAGTAAGGGTAAAGAAAAACGGTTCAACCTCTGTTCTGGGGGCGTCACGGCTTCGACGGGGGTAGCGGAATCGTAGGAGGCATGCCGAGCACCATCGACTCGATAATCCGATGGAAAACACTGTAACTGCGAACTCGCAGCTTGCAATCGCTGCTTAATTAAGCAGCGCGTCTACCTCGTGCACGCCCACGGAGCGAGGATAGATGCCATTTAGTGGGCTGGTCATCGCGCGCGGCACCGACACGCGGTGGCAAGATTTATCGGGGCTGGCCGCCGGTGGTTTCTGCCATTCTTTGACACCGGCGGTGAGATGTGAAGAGCGGACACGCATGTAGAATTCTACGGAAACGTACCTTCGGACGCGGGTTCGACTCCCGCCGCCTCCACCAATTTTTCCCAATAACATCAGGTGTTTTTACGTGGACACCTGATTCGTTTCCGTCAGCTCTCCGCTGCCCACGCCGGTACAGGCTGATCGAGCAGCTGTATGGCGCTCTCGACCGCCTCTGGACTCAAGTGCATGTAGCGTAGGGTCGTCGAGAGGTTCTCATGCCCTGCCAGTTCCTGAACTTGCTTCGCAGGCGCACCGCGCATCACCAAGTAACGAGGCTTAATCGCTTCCTGAACGTTTGAGCCATTGTCTCTTCTCCACGTCCTGTTGATCTAAAACACTAGCGAGCTGTCCGTAGATCAAACGCGAGGCACCCCGACTAGTGGCGACGGAGCACAGACAATTCGATCCCGTTTTCCCTGGCCCTAGCGTAGTGGGAATCGGCGGGCGGTTCAACATCACACCCGGTCGAGTTCGGCACCACAGACTACACTGCCTTCAGCCGGCACTATGAACTGTTGCTGTCAACGTTGACCCACACGGGTCACCGGGACGAGACTGCGGCTCATGAGGCATTCGAACAGGCCAAACAACATGTGGACCTGCCGCAGGCACGGTTTCGACGGGACAAAGAGTGTGGGCTTGAGGCGTTTAACACCGCTCTGGCTGTCCTGGAGGAAGCTGTGCCCCAGATCAAGCGACAGATACTTCGAGTGGCCGCGGCATGCATCACCGCCGACCGGAAGGTCACCATTGCTGAGGCAGAGCTGCTAAGAGCAATGTCTGCATCGTTGGGTTGTCCTATGCCTCCGCTCCTATCTACGTGAGATACCCTCGTTCTGGGCGTAGGGCAGCAGGCGGTGCAATGGAAACGAGACTGACGGCTCACGCGGGTACGCGGCGTCCCACTCGCGGGCGAGGCATTGAACGTCGGAAGCGAAAAACTGGAAAAACAGACCGATTCAGGAACTCAAGCAATGTCCAACTCTCATAATGAGTGCGCCAATCACCGGAGCAGATGAGTGAACCAGACCTCGCAGGAAACGCTAGAAACGGTCCACCGATATCACCAGGTGACCAAGCATCACGTCCATCGCTTCGCGCCCGGACCGGGCCACCTGGACTGGGCCACCCAGCCGGACCCGTTTCGCCGCTACGAGGGTGCGCCCCTGATCGGGCTGGACAAGATCCCACCGACGGAGGAGCCACGTTACGATGAGGCGTTTGTCGAGCGGCGACATTCACCGGTTCTGCTGAACCGGCGGAGTATCTCGCAACTCTTCTTCGACAGCCTGGCGATCTCAGCTTGGAAGAGTGCGAGAGGCTCTCGATGGGCGCTCCGGGTCAACCCGTCGAGTGGCAACCTACACCCGACAGAGGGCTACCTGCTCTGTGGTCCGGTGGACGGTCTCTGTGCGGTTCCGGTTGTCTGCCACTATGCGCCCAAGGAACATGCGCTCGAGGTTAGGGCGAAGGTTGGCCTGGGGTTATGGGAGACGCTATGCCAGCAATTTCCGCCCGAAACAATCTTCGTTGGGTTTACCTCCGTCCACTGGCGGGAAGCGTGGAAATACGGCCAACGCGCCTATCGCTATTGCCAGCATGACCTCGGGCATGCAGTCGCCGCGGTCGCTATTGCTGCCGCTGGACTGGGGTGGCAAACGAGATTGATGGATGACCTGGGCACGGCTGAACTGGCGCGCCTCCTCGGCACCGACCGGAAGAATGCCGCCGAACCGGAGGAGCCGGATGTGCTGATCGCCGTAGGCCCTGGCGTGAGGGGGATCACCGTGCGCACCCTGCCCGAGGACCCGGTG
>Ga0310121_10000090_pt1 | contig 87085 bp, 96 predicted proteins | sample CB27_Tmax_986_MG_FD_203504 | JGI IMG/M metagenome (GOLD analysis project Ga0310121, IMG submission 203504) | Marine microbial communities from Western Arctic Ocean, Canada - CB27_Tmax_986 | ecosystem: Environmental > Aquatic > Marine > Oceanic | place: Canada: Western Arctic Ocean | collected... | reverse complement strand
GGGCGGTCCAGTTCGACGTGCACGGCGACGGCGTGCGAGACCAGCGTGGGGATACGCACACAGGTCGTGCTGATCGCGAGATCCGGTGTGTGCAGGATCTTGCGACTCTCGTTGACCATTTTGGTCTCTTCTTTGGTGTAGCCGTCCTCCCCAAAGACGTCGATCTGGGGGATCGCGTTGAAGGCGAGCTGCTTGGGTGCCTGTTCGACGTTGACGGGATCGCCGGCCAGCACTGCCGCCGTTTGCTGCCTCAGCTCATGCACGAGCGCGGTGCCCGCGCCGCTGGCGGACTGGTAGGTGTCGGCAACGACGCGGCGCACCTCGCGCACCTGCATCAGCGGGTAGAGCGTCTGCGCCAGCGGCACCGTACTGCAGTTGGGCGTGGCGATGATGCCCTGGTGATCGCGCAGGTCGGCTCCGTTGATCTCCGGCACGACCAGCGGCACGGAGTCGTCCATACGCCAGGCAGAGGAGTCGTCGAAGGCGATCGCGCCGCGATCGCGGGCGACGGGGCAGAGTTCCTGCGAGGCGGCCGTCGTGGCGGAGATGAATACGACATCGGCGCCGTCGAACGCGGCGTGCGTCGTCTCCTCCACCCTCAGCTTCGTGCCGCGAAAGCTGATTTCGCGGCCGGCGCTGCGCTTCGTAGCGAGCAGGCGCAGTTCCTTAATCGGCGTCGACCGCTCCTCGAAGAGACGGAGGAATTCCGCTCCCACAATGCCGGTCGCCCCAACCAAGGCAACAGTCAGTTCTCTCGCCATCTTGGCTGCTTCCTGCAAACGAAAGAACGTCGCCGGGAGGCGACGTTCCCTCATCGATTATGTGGGCACGATACGCGGCGGCGCGCAGGGCCGACAAGCAAACGCCGTACAGAGTGGGCGGGGTGGGGCGAACCGTTCAGGGGTCTCACCCTGCTGCGACTGGATGTGCAGGGGGTTCGCATGGCACTCGGTTCTGATCGTGACCCCGAAGAGTCGAGCGCTATCTCATCAGGTTTGCGTTACGAGGTCTGTAGCGGGTAGCATTTTCGTTGCACCTGGTTCCTTACACCTCTGGTAGTTGGCTCATAAGCTAACGGGTACACCTGGCGGATCTAAGTGACGACTGCACCTTCGTATCCACTCACGCTCGCGGGGAGCATCGTGACCGATGAACTCGGCACGATCCAGCAAGGCTATCTAATGATTGAGGCGGGCGGGGCGGGAGGCACAGGACCGTCCTCGATCTGGCACTAGGTTCGGAAACTGCAAACTATCCCGGCGCGGCCCTCCACCAATTGCGGCCCTCGCAGGTCATCTTCCCGGGCTTGATTAACCTTCACAATCACACCGCGTGAGATTTCATTCCGCTCTGGCACGGAACCGATCCGGCCGTGCCCGTCTTCAACTACGACAACCGGTTCGAATGGCAGGCGGACGATTCGAAAGTTTCCGCAGAAACGGTGACGGCGCCGGGGGCTCTGATCCGACAATATTTCAAAGCACATCCGCTGCCGGGGGTCCCCAGTGCACAGCAGATCACGGCCTTCTCAGAGGTGCAAGCAGTTTGCGGCGGCACGACCGTGATCCAGGAAACGAAGACGTACGACGGAACTCTCGTCAACCGCGACCACATCCTCATTCGCAGCACGGGCAACGCCGATGACATGGAGATCTCCGGCGGCCAGTACATTGACTCCGCCGTCAAGATCTACCGGCCCTGCCTGCCCATGTCAGGCGAGAGCCCGGATTCTTCGTATCCGGGCGTTTCCGACCAGCACCCAAATCAAGACACGTCGCCGTGGGTGGTGACGCCGGACAACCCCCCCGATGAAGACATGGGCTGAGGCCTATCCGGACCAACTGTACAGCGCGCTCGTCCATCTCTCGGAGGGGTGCTTCGTTTCCTCGGGGGAGGGACCAAGGACGCGTATACACGACACGAATTCCTGCGGTTCAAGGAGCTGGCAATGTCTGGTTCGCCGAGCAATCCCGTCTTTCCGAAGCCAACGGCGCCTGAGTTCGCGAAGCGGCGCTTCAACATGATCCACGGCTGCAGCGTCGATCCGTCCGACCTCAGCGATGTCACGTTCCTTAACGATTACGGGCTCTCGATTCTCTGGTCGCCGGTCTCGAACTGCATGCTCTATTCGGACACGATCCCGATCACACAACTGATCGATCAGAACGTGAACTGCGTGCTGACGTCGGACTAGGCACCATCAGGCTCGAAGCACCTCTGGGACGAGTCCAAGCACGCCGAGATCTTCATGACCAGCCATCTCGGCCTCAGCCAGAGCGAGGCGAGGCAGCAGTTGTACAAGATGATGACAGTCAACGCCGCCAAGGCGCTGGGGCTGGAAGCCAAGATCGGGCAGATCCGGCAGGACGGCTGGGCGGATCTGTTCGTGCTGACCCATACCCAAGCGATCCAGCCGGGCGACAACGGCATCGACATCCTGTTCGAGAACAACGACAGCCAGACCGCGGGCGTCTATACGGGCGGCATGCTGGTCCTGGCCGATGTCAACACGTTCCAGCCGCCCGGATTTGGCGGCGATTTCATCCGGCTGCCGGCGAACGACGGCTCCGCTGCGGCCTCGAAGTACGTGAACTTCCACGCCGACGGCAACTTCCCACAGCTTGACATCTCCACCATCGCGCCCGAGATCGACACGGCATTCCGGGATGGCGGCACGGCCATACGCGCACCGGTCCCGTAGTCGTGCCACCAGGCGTGTTCCAGCGCTCGAAGTTCCTCGTCTCCGACGACGTGCCTTATCAGGAGTTCATGGCCTCGCTCGACGCCTGGCTCGCGAACTGAGCAAGCGGCCGCATCGACAACGACTGGGGGTAGCGCTTAGCCCTGCGTCGGATCGAGCACACGGCCGAGGAAAAGCACGGCGCCCGTCTCGATGTCGCGGATGAAGAAGAGGAAGGGCCGGTCGACGGTGAGATGGACGGGGTCGGCGGGTTCCGATTCGTCGAAGGCGACGGCGGTCGCGGCGGCCGCCTCGGTACCCAGCTCGTCCACGGCGATGAACGCCTCATGGATCACCGCGCTGATGAAGAGGGCGCGGTCGCCGGTGATGCCGGAGAAGTCGGCCTCGGGCCCGAAGGCGGTGGGCATGCCCAAGTCTTGCAACACCCTGGTCAGGTCGGAGGGCACACGAAACTCGAACTTGGGCATGAGCAGGAACAGCTCGCGTTGCTCGAGCCGGCCGGGCAAGCCAACGAGCAGGTCGGCGTCGAGCGAGGCTTCGACCTCTGCGAAGCGTCCGGCGTCGGGCACGACAAGCACCATCGAGAGGCCTCCGCCTCCGCTGGAGCCGACGTAGGGCAGCTCGACCGCTTCATAGCCGTCCTCGCGGATGTAGCGGTAGGGAGCGTCGACGCCCATGAACGGCGTGCCGACTTCGTTGCCGTCGAGCAGGGTGAATGGCATGTCCCCACGGTCGCCGAAGGGGGACAGCCCAGGGGGCCTTGAGATAGACCGCGTTGGTCAGTACAACGCGCGTGCTGGGCTTGAGAATGCCGACAGGGATCAGCACGGGGATGCGCTCCCGGGTGCGATCCGAGACCCAGCCGTTGATCGTCTGACGGGCCTCCTCCGTCGCGCCGGCGAAGTCGACCAGCCGCAGCCCGGCGCCGTAGTCGCGCGCGAGCGTCTCCAGGTAGCTGTCGAGCAGCGCGAAGCCGTCCTGCGACCAGATCCCGTTGGCGGTCTCCAGCTCCAGCCTGATCGGTTCGCCGTCGAAGTTGGTTCCGTATTCGCCGGGGTGCGCCGCCAGGATCTGGTCGATTGCGTTCAAGGCCGCGTCGAAGTCTGGGGTGGTCGCAGCGTGTAGGACCGCGTCGATCTCGTCCGCGGTCTGCCCGGCTGCGCCCGCGCGAGCCATGCCCAGTGCGACTGCGACGCTGTAGGGCGAGAAGACCAAGTTGCCCGGCGACTCCTGCAGCGCGCCGTAGAGGTCGACGGCGAACTGGGCGACGGCCTCACCACCGGCTGCTCCAGCCGCCGGGTCGGCAACGGCGCGTTCGAAATCGGCACGGGCTTCGTCCCCGCCGGTAGAGTCGGCAGCGTCGTCATCGCCGCCGCAGGCGGAAACGAGGAGAACCGCCAGCAGCGGTGCCAAGATCCAGAAGGTCAGGGCCCGTCGCATCGCGTGCCTCGCTCACAGCCGACGCCTGAATCACGCCGACCTGGACAAGACGCCCACGACAGCGTTTCAGTTCCGCACTATTAGACCAGACTCAGCTAGACGAGACCCAGCAAGCGATCGAGGCCGACGACGATCTGATCGAGCTCGGCCGACTCGCGCACGGCGCGCAGCACACCAGGCATGAACGACTCGCGGCTGATCGAATCGTGGCGCAGCTTGAGCGTCTCGCCGACGCCTCCGAAGTAGACCTCTTGGTGCGCAACCAGGCCCGGCAGCCGCACCGAGTGCAAGGTGACGCCACCCAGCTCGGCACCGCGCGCGCTCGGCAGGGTCTCGCGTTCGGCCACGTTACGCTTGAAGTCGGAGTCGCGCGCGGCCCGCATTTTCTGAGCAGTGGTCATGGCCGTGCCGGAGGGCGCGTCCACTTTGCCGTCGTGGTGCTGCTCGATCACCTCGACGGAGTCGAAGAACGGCGCCGCGATCGCGGCGAGGTGCATCATCATCACGGCGCCCAGCGCGAAGTTGGAAGCGATCACGCCGCCGACCCCGGCCTGTTGGCTGGCCGCGACCATGCGCTCGACGAACTCGTCGCTCAGGCCCGTCGTGCCGATGATCGGGCGGACCCCGATCTCAATCGCGTGGGGCAACAGCAGATCGGTCCAGGCGGCGTTGGAGAAGTCGATCAACGCGTCCGCTTCGAACCCGGCCAGCGCATCGACCGTATTGGCGAGCGGTACCTCACTGCCGTCGGACAGCAGCACATGGTCCGACTGCGCGAGTCCATCCAGCACGCCGACCACATCCATGTCCTCGGCATCGAGGACTGCCGCCATCACCTGGCGGCCCATGTTGCCGCTGCCGCCGACGGCGACGCGAAGTCTGGCCATCGCACACCCCTCCCGAAGCCGTGCCGATCAAGAACGGGGCCACCTTACGGCGGCCCCGTTAGAGTAATACCTATGGCTCCAGCGCCTACTGCGGGGCGCCGAAGTCGCTGCGCGGCGGGGGCGGCGGGGGCGGCGTATCGCCACCGCTACTACTACGGTCACTTTCCGGGTTGCGACGCAGCCCGACGCGGGCGAGCACACCACCGCGTGAGCGCTGACGACCGTCGTTGGATCGCGGCTGACGCTCTTCGGGCTCACGGGAACCGCCGTCTCCGGAGTTCCCGCCAGCGTTGCTACCACCCGCAGTACCACCACTGGCGTTGCCGCCGCTGTTGCCGACATTGGAGCCGCCGGACCGACGCCGCCGGCGCCGGCGGCGCCGCGGGCGATCATCGCCGTCCGAATCGCCCCCGCTGCCAGCATCGTCGCCGCCCCCATCGCGGCCGCTGTCACGGCCACCATCACGACCACCGTCACCGTCGGCTCGACGCCGTTCGGCGGGGCGGGCCGCTTCCTCGGCGGCCGGCGCGGAGTCCCGACTGGGCTCTGTCGCGCGGGGTTCCTCGACGGCGGTGCTGGTGCTCCCACCGTCGTCATCGCGATCCTGGTTGGTCGGCCGCTCATCGCGGCTGGAGTCGCGGGGCGAGTCTCCACCTGAGTCACGGCGCTCGCGGCGCGGGCCACGATCCCGGTCAGGGCCCCGATCAGAACCTCGGTCGGAGCCACGATCAGAACCTCGGTCCCGGTCGGGGCCGCGGTCACGACCGCGGGGAGGGCGCTCATCGCGACGGTCGGACGGGGCGTCATCGCCTTCACCGCGCGGCAGCAGTGCCTTGCGCGAGGCGTTGATGCGACCCATCGAGTCGATCTCGGTGATCTGGACCTTGACCTCATCGCCGCTCTTGACCACGTCCTCCACAGCGGGCACGCGGTGGTGCTCCAACTCGGAGATGTGCACCAGCGCGTCCTTGCCCGGCAGGATTTCGACGAAGGCGCCGAAGCTGAGGATGCGAACAACCTTGCCGGTGTAGATCTCGCCGACCTCGACCTCTTTGGTCAGGGCCTTGATCTGGTCGGTCGCGATCTGCGCCGACTTCTCGTCGACGGCCATCACGAAGACGGTGCCGTCGTTCTCGATGTTGATGCTGGCGCCGCTGTCCTCTTCGAGCTGGCGGATGGTCTTGCCACCCGGCCCGATGATGAGGCCGATCTTCGCCTGGTCGATCACGACCTTGTACATGCGCGGGGCGTAGGCGGAGAGGTCTTCGCGCGGCTCCGAGATGCAGTCCAGCATGACGTCCATGATCTCGAGCCGGGCACCGCGCGCCTGTTCGAGCGCCTCGGACATGATCGACAGGCTGATGCCCTTGACCTTGATGTCCATCTGCAGCGCGGTGACGCCTTCCTTGGAGCCGGCCACCTTGAAGTCCATGTCGCCGAGGTGGTCTTCCAAGCCGGCGATGTCGGTCAGGACGGCGTAGTCGTCGTCAGCCTCACCCTTGATCAGACCCATGGCGATGCCCGCGATCGGCTTCTTGAGCGGCACACCGGCGTCCATCATGGAGAGGACGGCGGCGCAGATGCTCGCCATCGAGGTGCTGCCGTTGGACGAGAGCACTTCCGAGACGACACGCAGCGTGTAAGGGAAATCCTCGAAGTCGGGGATGATCGCCGCCAGGGCGCGCTCGCCCAGCATACCGTGGCCGATCTCGCGGCGGCCGGAGCTGCCGATGCGGCCCGTCTCACCCACCGACCAGGGCGGGAAGTTGTAGTGGTGCATGAAGCGCTTGGAGTCCTCGGGCGAGAGGTCGTCCAAGCGCTGCGCCATGGAGGAGCCGGCCAGCGTGGTCAGACCCAAGACCTGGGTCTCGCCGCGCTGGAAGAGGCCGGAGCCGTGGGTGCGGGGAATCATCCCCACCTCGGCGCTGAGCGGCCGCAGGTCCGTGCTGGCACGTCCGTCGGGACGGGCACCATGGTCCAGGATGTTGGCGCGCACGATCTTCTTTTCGATCGCCTCGAAGGCGTCGCGCAGCTGCTCGGCCTGCGCTTCGTCGTCGACATCCGCGGTGACGGCCTTGCGCAGCTCGTCGCGTTTGTCGTCGCGCTCGGCCTTGGTGAAGCCGGAATCGGGCGCGAGGGCCGCGACCAAGTCGGCCTCGGTTGAGGCCGCGACGGAGGCTTCCGCGTCCGCGTCGAGCTCCTTGGCGGTGAAGGCCCGCTTGTCTTTGCCGTGGTCCTCACGCATCTGCTCTTGCAGGCCAACGATGGCCGCGATCGCGTCCTGGGCTAGCGCCATCGCGTCGATCAGCAGCTGTTCGGGGACTTCGCCAGCTTCGGCTTCGACCATCATGATCGCGTCGGCCGTGCCAGCCACGATCAGATTGAGGTCGCCCTCTTTGATCTGATCGAAGGTGGGCTGCAGCACGAGCCCGCCGTCGACGTGGCCGATTCGCACGGAGGCGACGGGGCCGTCGAAGGGGATGTCCGAGATCGTCAGCGCCGCGCTGGCGCCGATCGTGCCCAAGGTGTCGGGCGGGTTCTCCATGTCGGCGGAGAGGATCGTGAGGACGAGTTGGGTGTCATCCATGTAGCCCTTGGGGAACAAGGGCCGCAGGGGCCGGTCCGTCAGCCGGGCGGAGAGGATCGCCGTCGTGGTCGGGCGTCCCTCGCGTCGGAAGAACGACCCGGGGATGCGTCCGGCGGCGTATAGCCGCTCCTCAAACTCGACCGAGAGGGGGAAAAAGTCGATTCCCCGTCGGGGCGTGCTCGCGGTGGCGGTGGCCAGCAACATGGTGTCGCCGTAGCGCACCGTCACGGCACCGCCCGCTTGCGCGGCCAGGCTCCCGGTCTCCAGGATCAGCGGCTTACCCGCCAGCTCTACTTCGTATCGATGAGCGCTCATTCGTACCTTCCTTGCGCACACCGGCGATCCGGTCCGTGCGCTGCGCGGGTGTTTGTTGGCCCGCGCCGGCATCGCGCATCGTCGCGATACCGCTGGTTGCCACCAACTTGGGTGGCGCTAATTTCGCTCCGCCGCCCGGCCGTCTTTCTGACCGGATACCGCGGATTATCCGCATCTAATCGGGTCGACGTTCTTGTGGTCGCCCGTTGGTCGACGTTGTGTCTTCCTCTTGCCGGACCTGGATCACGGAGGCGCTTCACCCAGCGGGCGGCGCTCGTCACCGGTCCTGTTTCGTTGCCGGACCGCTCCCGCGATCCTGGACTTCAACGCACTTCCCGAACTCACCGCAAAGCGGGAGCCGCATTCGCGTGAACCGAGGCTCACATGAACCAGATCCCGGGGGGACCCGCCCCGAACGCAACCGGCCTCCGCTATCTGCGGAGGCCGAGACTGGCGATCAAGCTGCGGTAGCGCTGTACGTCTTCCCGGTTCAAGTAGCGCAGGAGACGACGGCGACGGCCCACCATCTTCATCAGAGATCGCCGCGATTGGTAGTCGTGCCGGTTGATCTTGAGGTGTTCCGTCAGCTCCAAGATCCGGGCCGTCAGCGCTGCGACTTGGACTTCCGGCGAACCGGTGTCCGTTTCATGCACGCGGTGCTGCTGGCTGATCTCGGCCTTTTTCTCTTTCGTGAGCATAGGCTGCTGTGAAATCCTCAGATCGGCTCGACGCCAGGCTGCTGGCGACGATGCTCCCCGTGGTGCGTCCCGTGGTGGAGCACTGGGACGACCGTACCAGGGCCCGTCTGCTCCGGACATGCGCAATGTAACACAGGACGGAACCGGCTCTGTGAGGCTCGGTAGCGCCCGCAACGCAGTCGCGGGAGTTCCCCTACGGCGACTCCCGCCTCCGCCCCGGCATCCAATCGAGCGTTCCAGCCTGCTACCGATGGGAGGCGGGCCGTGCGACAATCGTCGGCGTGAACAGAAAGCCCGCCATCTACGTCCGCGCCCGGATCGATCCCAACGTGATGGATCGCTTCTTGCGCTGGCACGCGGAGACCCACATGCCGCACGTGCTGGCAATTCCGGGCATCGCCAAAGCCCGCCGTGTGCGCCACCCGCGCGAGCTACCGGGGCAGCACCAGATGGAGTTCGAGCTGGAGGACGAGCAGTCGATCCAGAAGGTGATGGGCTCGCCCGAAGCGCAACTGGCCCAGCAAGACTGGACCGACTGGGCAGCCTCCGTGCACGAACTGAGCGTGGAGATCTACGCGCCCTTGGGACCGCTGCCGCAATACCACTCCGCGAACTGATCACCCGACTCGGGCTGAGCCCAGCTTGACCGCCGTGCCGTAGGCGAGAACCTCGGAGGCACCGCTCGTGATCGTTGACGTCGCCAGCCGCACCGCCACGATCGCATCCGCCCCGGCCTCCGTCGCCTGCTCTTCCATGCGCTCGATCGCGATCTGGCGGCTGTCGCTGAGCAGCTTCTGGTAGGCGCCGATCTCGCCGCCGACCAGGTTCTCCAGCCCGGCCAGCACGTCGCGTCCGAGGTGGCGCGCACGGACGGCGTTGCCCGAAACCAGCCCGATCGTCTCCGTGATCTCGCGCCCGGCGATCTCATCCGATGTCGACAGCAGCGTCGTTTTTCCCTTTTCGTTCGCTCCGGGATGCCCAAACTAGCACCACTGCGAGGCCCGCCCCTGCGACGACCGCTCCGGCCACCGCGTCGAGGATCCAGTGGTTACCCGTCAGCACGACGGCGAAGAACTGCCCCACGACGATGAGCCCGGCAAAGAGACCAACGATTGGCCTCGCAAGTCGCCACCCGCGCCGCGGTGCAGGACGCGTCAGCCAGAGCCCGATGCCGATCAACAACGCCCAGCCGAAGTGCAGGCTGGGCATGGCCGCGTAGGGGTTTGCGAAAAAGCCCACTTCCTGCGCCTGGTAGTTGGCCTGGGCGTAGAGCGCCATCGTGTCGACGAAACCAAGCTCCGGGAAGAAGCGGGGCGGTGCCAGCGGCAGCGCGAAGTACAGCGTCAGCCCGATCGCGGCTGAGACAACGAAGGCGTTGCGGATGAGGCGGTAGACGCGCGGTCGCTTCCAGAAGAGCCACAGCGCCACGCCGATAATCAGCGGCATGTGGGCCCAGAAGTAGACTCCGTTGAAGAAGTCGATCAGCAGCGGTGAGCCCAGGATCCAGTCCTGCATCGCGGGCTCCCAAGCGATGCCCAGGCTGTGTTCCAGGTCGAAGAGAGAGGAGCCACGCGCGGTGGCCTCATCGACACGGTCAACGACGGACCCACGGATCACGAAGTAGACGAAGGCCGTCGAGGCAGCAATCCCCGCCTCGCGCGCAAAGGCCCAGCCGACGTAGCGCCCCGCAAGACGCCCCGCGAGAAGCACGGCGCGCCCAAAGGCGGCGGCGCGGGTTCGATCGGCACGGACTTCGGCGCTGACCGTCATGGCTGGCACCGTATCGCTCGCCCCCATCAGCAGCCAGCCGCCCCAGCCAACTAACCCAGCCAGACTGGGCGCGCGCGGTGATAGCATCAGGGCTCTGTTTCACCGGCCCTTCCAGGCACCCGGCCTACGTACGTTGACGAGAGACGATCATGGGGACTCCGATCACGACCAGCACCGACTCCGCGGCCGAATCCGCCGCGGATAACATCATCATCTTTGTACCCCAGGTGGACTCCCCGGCCGGATCCGGCGGGGCCAAAGCGGTCGACGAGGCGCTCGACGGGGCGATTTCGGCCCTCGCCGCCGATGGCGAGATTAAGGGCAAGCTCGGCGACGTGACCATCTTGCACACACTGGGCAAGATGGCGGCCAAACGGGTGCTAGTCGCCGGGCTGGGCAAGCCGGAGAAGCTGAACCTGGACGCCCTGCGCGACGCCGCAGCGGGCGCAGCCCGCCGCGCGCGCGGGGTCGGCGGCAGCAACTTAGCCATCGCGATCGATGGCGATCCGTTGGGCACTTCGGAAGCGGCGCAAGCCGTCGTCGAAGGGGTGCAGCTAGGGCTCTACCGCTTCGACCGTCATCTCTCGCCCTCGGACGACCGCAACGACATCGACGGCGTCACGCTGCACGGTTCGGATGACGCCGCGCTGAAGCGCGGTGCCGAGGTCGGCGAGATCTTGGCGGAGGCGACGAACTTCTGTCGCGACCTAGCCAACGAACCGAGCAACATCCTGACCCCCACGGAGCTGGCCGCGCGGGCGACGCAGTGGGCGAAGGACTGCGGCCTGGAGATCGAAATCATCGAAGAGGGCGAGGCGGCGGAGTTGGGCATGGGAGCGTTCCTCGGCGTCGCGAAGGGCTCGCACGAACCGGCCAAGTTCATCGTCATGCGCTACAGCGGCGGTGGCGACGAGCCCCCGATCGGCTTGATCGGCAAGGGCATCACGTTCGACACCGGCGGCATCTCGATTAAGCCCGCCAACAACATGGAGGCGATGAAGCAGGACATGAGCGGCGCAGCAGCGGTGATCGCGGCGGCCGGTGCGATCGCCAAGCTCGGGCTGCCGGTCAACGTGACGGTGCTGGCGCCGGCCACGGAGAACATGCCCGGCGGCAGCGCGATCAAGCCCGGCGACGTGCTCAAGGCGATGAACGGCAAGACGATCGAGGTGATCAACACGGACGCCGAAGGCCGTCTGATCCTGGCCGACGCGCTGAGTTACGCGAATCACTTGGGGCTGACGCCGCTGCTGGATGTCGCCACCTTGACGGGCGCCTGCGCCGTGGCGCTGGGCAATGTCGCGACAGGGGTCATGACCAACGACGACAATCTGGCCGGTGAGGTGATCGAGGCGGGGGTCCGCGTCGGCGAGAAGTTCTGGCAACTGCCGATGTACGAGGAATACGAAGAGCAGATCAAGTCGAACGTGGCCGATGTCAAGAACACCGGCGGGCGGCTGGCCGGCGCGCAGACCGCCGCCAAGCTGCTCGCGATGTTCTCCGAGGACACTCCCTGGGCCCACCTCGACATGGCCGGCACCGACGACTCGGATAAGGTCAAGGGAATCTACGTCAAGGGCGCGACGGGCACGCCGGTGCGCACCTTGGTCAGCTTCGTGCGTGCGCGCGGAGGCGCGCGGTTAGCGCCGCGCTACGACTCGGACAGCTTGGGGGAACGATGAGCGAAGAACAGATCACCGACCTGGCGCCCGAGGAGGAAGCTCGCCTGCGCGAGCAGTACACCAAGGAGATGGAGGACTTGGCGGCCAAGTTCTGCGAAGAACGCGGCTACGTCCTGACCAACGGCGACATGACGATCGGCGACTTCGTCAACATGCGGCTGAAGTTCGGCAAATTCTTCTGCCCCTGCCAGCCAACCAACACCGACGACACGATCTGCGTCTGCCCGCCCGTGCTGAATGGCATGGTCGATTTCGAGGGCAGTTGCTTCTGTAATTTCTTCTCGCTGCCCGAAGGCAAGACCGCGATCAAGGACGAAATCCTCGACGACTAGGGACGCGGCCGCCGGCTGTCTCAGCCGAGCCGCGCCACGACGCGGTCGAGCACGCGCTGCGCCACGTCGTACTTGTGCAGCAGTGGCAGTTGCTCGCTGCCGCCGTCACGGTCGAGCAGGGTGACCTGATTCGTCTCGGTGCCGAAGCCGGAGTGGACGTCGCCATCGGAGACGTCATTGGCGACGATGAAGTCCAGCCCCTTCGACTCGACCTTGCGCGCCGCGTTGGCAAGAAGCTCCTCGGTCTCGGCAGCGAAGCCAACTTTAATCAGGCTTCCCTCGACGCCGGCGATAATGTCGTCGGTCTGCTCCAGATCCAGCTTTAGCCCGCCGTCCCCATCCTTCTTCAGCTTCTGGTCCGCCGCCGCCGCGGGCCGGTAGTCGGCGACCGCGGCGGCCATGATGATCGCGTCGGTGCCGGTCACGCGCTCGTCGACAGCCTGCTTCATCTCTCTGCCGCTGACGACCCGGCGGATCACCACACCGAACAGCCCGGCCGGCGGCTCTTGCGTCGTGATCAGGGTCACGGCCGCGCCGCGGTCACGCGCCGCCTCGGCGACAGCGAAGCCCATCTTGCCGGTCGAGTGATTGCCCACGAAGCGGACGGGGTCGATCGCCTCGCGCGTGCCGCCCGCCGTGACGACGACGTGCTTGCTGCGCAGATCGCCGCTGGCCCGGCCGATCACGGCACGCACCGCGCCGACGACATCGGCCGGCTCCACCATGCGACCGAGCCCTTCGCGGCCGCTGGCCAGGCGGCCCTTGGCCGGGCCGGCGATCATGACGCCGCGCGCGCGCAAGCGCTCAAGGTTTTGCTGCACCGCCGCGTTGGCGAACATCTGCGCATCCATCGCGGGCGCGACGACCAGCGGAGCCGTCGTCGCCAGAGCGGTCAGGGTCAGCATCGAATCGCCGATCCCGCTGGCCAGCTTGGCCAGCGTCGTAGCGCTGGCGGGGGCCACGACCAGCGCATCGGCACGCCTGCCGAGTTCCACGTGCAACTCCGGTTCAACATCGGTCGCCCACATGTCGAGCGCGACTTGGCCGGAGATCAGATTGCGGAAGGTGAAGGCCGGTGCAAAGCGGTTGGCATTTTCAGTCAGCGCGACATCCACCGTCGCGCCCGCGTCCTCGAGTCGCCGTGCGATCTCGAAGGCCTTGTAAGCCGCGATCGAGCCGCTCACGCCCAGCACGACACGCTTCTCGCGTAGCGGCGCGGGGCGGGGAACGTCGCTCGGGCGGGGATCAGCGTCAGGCACTGTCGTCTCCAGTGGGTGGCCTCCAGCGCGGAGGGCTCCTAAGGGGTGCCTTCGGCGTTCAGGCTGTAGAGCAACTGCAGGCCCTCCAGCGTAAGGTCCGCGTCCACGATATCGACCGCCGTCGTCTCGCGCGCGATGCGGGCGGACCAGCCGCCGGTGCCGATCACCTTGCCGCCGCCCAGCTCCTGCTTGAAGCGCTCGATGAGGCCTTCCACCAACCCCACGTAGCCGAAGAGCAGGCCGGATTGCACCGCTGTCGTGGTGTTGGTTCCGATCGCCGCGGGCGGGCGATCGATCTCGATCTGCGGCAGCCGGGAGGCGCGCTGGAAGAGCGCTTCGGCCGCGATCCCGATGCCCGGAGCGATCGCGCCGCCCAGGTAGCTGCCGTCAGCGTCGATCGCGTCGAAGACCGTGCCCGTGCCGAAGTCGACGATAATCAGCGGCCCAGGTCCGTAGCGATCGAGCGCCGCCACGGCGTCACAGAGGCGGTCCGCGCCCACGTCCGAGGGGCGGTCGTAGTGAATCAGCGGCACGCCGCGCATGTTGGGCCCCACCACCATCGGCTCGAGATCGAAGAAACGCCGGCAGACGCTCTGGAAGACAGACTGCAGCGGCGGCACGACTGAGGAGAGGATGGCGCCGTCGATCTGCGCTAGATCCACGTCCTCGGCGCGCAGCAGCGACGTGAGCTGGATGCCGTATTCGTCGGCCAAGCGGTCGTGGTCGGTCGCTAATCGCCAGGTTGGGCCCAGCGTGCGATCGGCGAAGATGCCAACGTGAATCGTGGTGTTGCCGATGTCCATCGCTAGCAGCATGTTGGTTCTCCGCGTCATAAGCGGCTCGGCGCCACCAGTTGCAGCTCCGCGGCGGCATCGTACGGGAGGGCGGAGCAAGTGTGAATCCTGCGGCCGACGAACGCTCGCCAAATCGGGTAACGAGGTCACGCCGGATCGGGTCGGGCGCCGAGTTTGGGTGCTGGTGCCCGATCTGGGGATCCATCGTGGACACAATGTTGACAGCCCGGTACGAGGTTGACCAGAACGCTTGCCACGACCTAGGGGCACGCGTATTCTCGCAGCCGGTCGGCCCCGTGGCGGCCCGCAGAAACGGATTTTCAGAGAAACGGACTCCGTCGCCGCACCGGGATGTGTTTCGCTACGGACCCCGAGTCCGGGCGCGCCTCATCATCCCCGGCGATACAGGTTGGCAAGGATCGGATGGCGGATGGCGAACGGCGCCAGCGACTCACTGCCCGGCCGCGGCGAGCGGCCTGCGTCTCTGGTCGCTACCTGGCGACGCTGCCTCGACCGCCTGCGGCGCGTCGTGCCAGGCCCCTCGTTCGAAACCTATCTGGCTGAGTCGCACGCCGTTGGAATGAACAGCGGCGTGCTGCAGATCGGCGTCGCCAGCGACTTCGCACGGGAGGCGCTGCGCACGCAGTTCTACCCCGTCATCTCCGAGGCCCTGACGGCGGTCGCCGGACGCCGCATGGAGTTCGAATTCGTCGTGCGCGCCAAGCCGACCGCCGCCACGGCCCCCACCCGCGCGTTGGACACGCCCGCCCGCACGCCGGTGCCCCGCTCGCGACCGGTGCTGGCGCCGCACTACACCTTCGAGACCTTCATAGTGGGCCGCTCCAACCGGCTCGCGCACGCCGGTGCCGTGGCCGTCGCCGAGCACCCCGGCGAGGCCTATAACCCGCTCTACATCTACGGCGGCGTCGGCCTGGGCAAGACCCACCTCCTGCAAGCGATCGCACACGTGACCGCCCCGCAAGGCACCACGATCTACGTCTCGGCCGAGACCTACACGAACGAATTCGTCACGGCGCTGCGCGAACGCACGATGGAGCAGTTCCGCGAGAAGTACCGTCGCAACGTGGACGTGTTGATCATTGACGACATCCAGTTCATCAGCCGCGGCGAGCAGACACAGGAAGAGTTCTTTCACACCTTCGATGCGCTCTTCCAGCGCGGCAAGCAGATCGTGATGACGAGCGATGTCTCGCCCAAGCTGCTGACGTTGCTGGAGGAACGGCTGCGCTCCCGCTTTGAGTGGGGCCTGATCGTCGATATCGCTCCGCCCGATGTCGAGACGCGGCTAGCGATTCTGCGCGCCAAGTCGGACCGCGAGGGGCTCGACACCCCGGAAGAGGTCCTGCTGCTGACGGCGCACCGCGTGCAGGACAACATTCGCCAGCTCGAGGGGGCGCTCAACCGCATCGCCGCCTTAGCCCGACTTCAGCGCCAGCCGATCACGCGCGAGTTGGCCGCGGAGGCGCTCAACGCGATCACCTCCACGCCGCGCGCCTCCGTGCCGATGCCGTCCGTGATCTTGGACGCCGTCGCGCAGGTGACGAACATTCCCGTCGACGCGATCACGAGCAAACGCCGCGAGAAGCAGGTCGCGTACGCCCGCCATCTCGTGATGTACCTGCTGCGCGACTTGGCCCACCAGTCTTACGCACAGATCGGCCGCCTGCTGGGCGGACGCGACCACACGACCGTGCTGCACGGCTTCCGCCGCATCGAGAAGCTGCTGGAAGACGACCCCGACGTGCGTCGTGATCTGATGGAGATCCGGGCCGCCATCGCCGCCCGTTGATCGTCATTCTCCGTGGATAAGTGTCCGTCATGGCGTGGAGAACTGCTTCGCCTTGGGGCCAACTCTGAGCCGCAGCTGACGATTCAGTGGCTGCGGCACGCCGCTGCACACGCCCTTTCCACCTTCCTCCCCGAAATCGTGCCAATCTGCCCACTGATCTGGGTGCAATAACTGAGCGCACCTGTCCCACGATTCTTGCTCTACCCCCCCGATCCCGCAAACCCACCGCTCTACTACGAGCGACGACTAATCCTCTTAAAATCCTAGTCTAAATACTGATCGTTGGAGTGGTGTGGACAGAGGCCGAGCGCACCCCGGCGGTACACTCGCAGCATGATTGACCAAGTAACGGTGGAGTTGGCTGCCGGCGCGGGTGGAAACGGCGCCGTCTCGTTTCACCGCGAGAAGTTTGTGACCAAGGGCGGGCCAGACGGTGGGCGCGGAGGCCGAGGCGGGCATGTCATCGCGATCGCGAGTGGCCAGATCAACACGTTGCTGCGCTACCGTCGCCAGCGCAGCTTCCGCGCCGTCGCCGGGCAGCCGGGTGGGACGACCAACCGCCGCGGGCGCGATGGCGAGGATCTGATCCTGGAAGTCCCGGCCGGCACGATTATCAGCCGCTTGCGGCGCGACGGCTCGATCGCCGAGCAGGTCGCGGATCTGGCCGACGACGGGGCCGGCATCGTGATCGCCCGCGGCGGGCGCGGCGGCAACGGCAACACATATTTCAAAAGCTCGACCAACCGCGCGCCACGCGTGGCCCAACAAGGGCAGAGCGGCGTCGCCGGGTCGTTTCGGCTGGAGCTGCGCCTGATCGCCGACGTCGGCATCGTGGGCCTGCCCAACGCGGGGAAGTCGACGTTGTTGCAGCAACTCAGTGCGGCCCAGCCGCGCGTCGCCGCCTATCCCTTCACAACGCTGGAGCCGCACCTGGGCGTCGTGCAAACAGGCTGGGAGGAGTTCGTCCTGGCCGACCTGCCGGGTCTGATCGAGGGAGCGGCGGAGGGTGCCGGGCTGGGGCACGAGTTCCTGCGCCACACGAACCGGACCCGGGTCTTGATCCACCTCGTGGATGGCACGCGCGATGATCCGCTCGTCGCCTATGACGCGATCAATCGCGAGTTGGAGGCCTATGACCCGGCGCTGGCCGCGAAGCCGCAGGTACTCGCCGTCAATAAGTTAGACACCGAGGAGGTCGGCGTTCTGCGCGATGAAATCGCCGAGTTGTTCGCGCGCCGCGATCTGGCTCCGCTTTTCATCTCCGCGCAGACGGGTGATGGCACCGACGAGGTCGTTGGACAGGCGTTAGAGGTGTGGCGCGCCGCGCGCGCGGCCGAGGAGGAGGAGCGGCGCAAGCGACCCGCCGCGCCGATCACGATCGAGCCACGGCCGGACTCGCGTCGCTACGAGGTGCAGAAGCTGAAAGACGGCTCATACCGGGTGCGCGGCCGCCAAGTGGAGACGTTTATCGAGATGATGGACATGGAGGAGTCGGACGTGCGAGAGGAGGCCTACCGCTGGCTCGGGCGTCGCGGGGTGAGCGGAGCGCTGCGCAAGGCCGGGCTGGAGCCCGGTGACCAGGTTCGGGTGGGACGGACGCGCTGGACCTGGGAGGCCTGACGTGGGAACGCTAGCGGCCTCCGGGCTCGACGTTCCGGTCGGGCGCCTCGGCGTGCTCGGCGGCACCTTCGACCCGATCCATGACGCACACCTGGCCGTGGCGCGCGCCGCCAAGGTGGAGCTCGGACTTGGCGCGGTGCTGTTCGTGCCGGCGGGCGATCCGTGGCGTAAGCAGGACCGCCGCGTGACGTCGGCCCGGCATCGATTGGCGATGGTGCGGCTGGCGTTGGAGGCCGAGCAGGAGCCCGGCTTCGCCGTCTCGAGTGTGGAGGTCCAGCGCACGGGTCCGACCTACAGTGAAGAGACGCTCGGGGCGCTGCAGACCGAAGGACACGGACAGCTCTGGTTCATCTGTGGCGCCGACGCGCTAAGCGATCTGCCGCACTGGCACGACCCCGCCGCGCTGGTCGCGCTGGCCCGCTTAGCGGTTGCCCCCCGCCCCAACTACCCACTCGACCTTGAGGCTCTCGACGCAGCCGTACCGGGGCTGCGGGCGGCCGTCGACCTGTTGTCGATGGCGCCGATCGATCTCAGCGCGAGCGACTTGCGCGGCGCGCGGCGAGCGGACGGCAGCCTTGATCCGCGCATTCCGGCCGCCGCGCGCGGGTACATCGTGGAAGAGGGGCTCTACGCTGGGCCGCGTTCCGAAGGCTGATCTTGTCGCGCGACCTCCTGGGGGTGCGCCGTGAGCGACCATGACGGTACTGAAAGCGGCTCCCTGCTGATCGCGGACAGCAGCGGGTACACGGAGTTCCTCACGGGCAGCGAGCTGGCGCACGCGCAGGGCATCATCGACGGGTTGATCGGCTCGATCTTGACCTCGATCCAACCGGCCTTCGAACTGGCCAACCTGGAGGGCGATGCCGTCTTCGCCTGCGCCCCGGCAACGACGCTGCCGCCGGGCCCAACGACGCTCGACGTGATCGACTCGGCCTACGCGGCGTTCATCGGTACGCGCGAACACATCCAGCGCAACACCAACTGCCCTTGCCAGGCCTGTAGTAACATCGCGGCGCTGGACCTCAAGTTCGTCGCACACTTCGGCTCCTACGTCCGCTCGCGCCACGGCGCGCGGGAGGAGCTCACCGGCCCAGATGTCGTGCTGGTGCACCGCTTGCTGAAGAATTCGATCATTGAAACGACGCAGACGGAGGCCTACGCCTTCGTGACCGATACCTGCCCGGCCGCGTCTTCGATCTGCGTCGGGCGCTCGAGAGCCGACCTCGCGATGAAGTCCATGTGCGGCCGGAGCAGACTTGGGTCGAAACCTGCTGCGAAACGGCGCTGCCGGTCGAGCGCGCATGGGAGCATGTCACGAACCCGAACCTGCGGCGGGTCTGGCTGGAGTCCGACGCGATCACGGAGGACGGCGCGCCGGGTGGGCGGCGCGGAGTAGGTTCCGTGCAGCACTGCCACCATGGGAGGCACGTGTTCCGCCACACGATTCTTGACTGGGACCCCTGCCGTCGCGTCGGGGCCTCGCCGAGCGCTTAGTCGGTGTCCGCGGGCGGCGTCTCGCCCTCGGCGAGTTTGATCGTGCGCTCGTCATAGTGCTCTTTGCGCATCAGCACCGTGAGGCGAGGACCCGGCGGCCAGAGGAATGGCCGCAGGGTGAGGGTCTGGATCCACGCGAAGCTGGCTTCGCGACCGATCCGCCCGAACTCGGCGAAGGTGCGCAACCGGAACGACTCGTCCTTTTTCGCCAGCAGCCAGCGCCAGATGGCGTTGACCTGCTTGGAGCGGGAGGGTGCGACGTCCCAGGAGACGATGATCCCGTTGTGGGTCAACACCCGCCACGACTCATTGAGGAACGCGAGCAGGTCGCCGTCGTCCCAGGCGTGCTGCTGGTGGCCGCTGATGATGATGGTGAAGGAGGCGTCGTCGAAAGGGAGAGCGGCCCGCTCCTCGCCGGACGGATTGATCACGACAGGCGGCTGGTCCAAGGCGATACGGGAGTCAAGCAGATCCGCGATCGACTGGGCGGCGTCACCCAGGACGAGGACGCGATCGGTTGCGCGCAGAGGCAGCAGGTCCGGCAGCAGGAAGACACCGGTCTCCTCCAGCAGGACGCGCAGCGATCCGGTCCAGCGAGCGGACCACCAGCGCCGCAAGCTGGCAGGCAGGGCGCGGTCGGCAGAGAGGCCGGGGGGATCCAGAGGTGAACCCTGAGACATGAGGCCAGGCTACGTGGCACCTAGCCTAACGTGAAGGAGAGCCGGATCCGGGCACTGTGTTTGTTGGCTGACGACGCCATCGCCGTCAGCTCGTCGAGCAGGGTGGCGAGATTGGGGAAGTCGGCCAGCAGGGTCGCGTGTGCCGCGTCGGCGGCGAGGGCGGTGCGGGCGGCGGCGGCCACGACGGCGAGCGGCGCCGGATCCTGCCAGGCCGCCTCGAGGTTGACGGTGTCCGCGGGGTCGGTCGTGTCGCGGTCGTAGAACGTGGTCAGCGGCGTGACGTCGATACCGCCTTCGGTGCGCAGACGCCGCATGAAGTCGGCTAGCGGGTGTTGCGACCCCAACGGCTCCGCGTAGCCGAATGAGCAGAGCGCGAGCAAATCACCGCTGTCGACACTGAAGGCGAACGGGCCAGGTTCGGGGGCGTCGCTCTCGACGATCAGCTCAGACATTGCTGCTGCCTGCCGGGGTGGCTAGATGTCGAGGTTGACGACCTCGGTCGCGTGGGTCTCGATGAACTTGCGGCGAGCGGCCACGTCGTCGCCCATCAGCCGCGCGAAGATCTCGTCCGCTTCGTGGTCCTGCTCGGCCACGTCGGTGTCGGCTTCGACCTTGAGTAGCGTGCGCGTCTCGGGGTTCATCGTCGTGTCCCAGAGTTGGTCCGCGTTCATCTCGCCCAGGCCCTTGTAGCGCTGCACGGTGTACTTGGCGCCGTCCTTCTGGCGGTCGACCCAGCGGTCCAGTTCGCCATCGCTGAAGAGCCAGGTGCTGGTGCGCCCATTCTGCACCCGGAAGAGCGGGGGCTGTGCAATGTAGAGGAAGCCCCGGTCGATGATCTCAGGCATGTAGCGATAGAAGAACGTCAGCAGCAGCGTGCGGATGTGGGCGCCGTCGACGTCGGCGTCGGTCATGATCACGATCTTGTGGTAGCGCACTTTGTCGACCGAGAAGTCCTCGCCCACCCCGGCACCCAGCGCGGTGATCAGGATGCGGAAGGAGTCGTGCGCGAGCAGTTTGTCTAGGCGCGCCTTCTCCACGTTGAGGATCTTGCCGCGCAGCGGCAAGATCGCCTGCACGCGGCGGTCCCGGCCGGCCTTGGCCGAGCCCCCGGCGGAGGGGCCCTCGACGATGAAGAGTTCGCTTTCGGCGGGGTCGCGCTCGGTGCAATCGGCCAGCGTGCCGGGCAGCGTGGCGCCGTCCAACGCGCCCTTGCGGACGACGAGGTCACGGGCCTTGCGGGCCGCTTCACGGGCGCGGGAGGAGGTGAGGCACTTTTCGATGATGCGGCGCGCCTCGCGCTGGTGCCCGTCGAGGTACTCCGTCAGCGCCTCGCCGACGACGGATTCCACCTGTCCTTTGACCTCGGGGTTGCCCAGCCGGGTCTTGGTCTGGCCCTCAAACTGCGGCTCCGGGATCTTGACGCTGATCACGGCGGTCAGCCCGTCGCGCACATCGTCGCCGCTAAGGTTGGCGTCCTTCTCGCTCAGCAGTTTGTTCTTGCGCGCGTAATCGTTGAGCAGCCGCGTCAGGGCGGAGCGGAAGCCGGTCAAATGGCTGCCGCCGTCGATCGTGTTGATCGTGTTGCAGAAGGCGTAGACGTGCTCGTTGAAGCCGTCCGTGTACTGCAGGGCGACCTCCACGCTGCTGCCGTCCACTTCGCGCTCGGCGTCGAACGGGTCGGGCTGGAGCACTTCGCGGTCGCGGTTGAGATAGCGCACGTAGGAGCGGATGCCGCCCTCGAAGTAGAAGTTCGCTTCCCGCGGGCGGCCTTCGGCACGTTCGTCGATCAGCTGGATCCAGAGGCCCTTGTTGAGATAGGCGCTCTCGCGGAAGCGCTGCACGAGGGTGTCGAAGTCGTAGTCGAGATTCTCGAAGATCGTCTCGTCGGCCAGCCAGCGCACGACTGTGCCGGTGGGGGCCTTCTTGCCGAGGGGCGCTTTGCTGCTCTTGAGCTTGCCCTTGGCGACGCCTCTTTCGTAGGTCTGGCGGTAGACCTTGCCGTCGCGGGTGACGGCCACGTCGAGCTGCGACGAGAGGGCGTTGACGACGGAGGCGCCGACGCCATGCAAGCCGCCGGATACCTTATAGCCGGAGCCTTCAAACTTGCCGCCGGCGTGGAGCACCGTCATCACGGTCTCCAGTGCGGAGAGGCCGGTCTTCTTGTGCTTGTCGACGGGGATGCCGCGGCCATCGTCGACGACGGAGACCCAGTCGTCTTTCTCGAGCGTGACCACGACGCAGTCGCAGAAGCCCGCCATCGCTTCGTCGACGGCGTTGTCGACGATCTCGTAGACGAGGTGGTGCAGGCCGCGCTCGCCGGTGGATCCGATGTACATGCCGGGGCGCCGACGAACTGCTTCCAGACCCTCCATGACTTGGATCGAAGAGGCGTTGTAGTCGCTCGTCGCTGTCTTGGCCATACGGGTCCTGAACCTCGCTCACTGGTGCTCGCAGCGCGCCCCAGTGGGACGCGCATTCGTGACTCAATTTTACCAAGATCGAAGCCCTTTTGCGAGCAAATGTTCGACAGTTGGAGCCCGCAAAACAGCCCCGAAAACGGGGGTTTTACAGTGCTTCGGCCGCCGGAGGTGGCCAGCCGGGAGCCCGGCAGCCTGTTTCTCCTGAAAGTCGCGGCTGTAGGTGCGGCTGAGGGCCCGGCGGCGGTACGCTGCCACCCGTCGCGAACGCCCGCTCTGCGGGCCGCGACGGGTCTCCGGGGAAGGTGATCGCGGTGGTCAACTGGCGCGAACGGCTGCATCTCAGGAGCGCGAAAGAAGCGCGCGACGAGGCCTTGCGCGCGCTGCCGGACGTGATTGGCGACCTCACACCGATCGCCGCCGTGCGCAACAACATCACGGACACCGGTGGGCGCACCTGGGCCCAGGAGACGTCGGAGTTGGTCTTCCGCGACGAGTTTGTGCCCGCCCTCGACGGCTTAGACGGCTTCACCCATGTCTTCGTCCTGACCTGGCTTGATCAGGTGACCGACGAAGGTCGCGCCTTGCTGCGTATCCACCCCACGGGCGACGAGTCGTCGCCGGAGGTGGGGGTCTTCGCGACACGTACCGCGCACCGCCCCAACCCGATCGCGGTCAGCGTCGTGCCGCTGGAGGGGGTGCGCAGCAACATCGTGCGCGTGATCGGGCTGGACGTGGCCAGCGGCACGCCCGTGCTCGACATCAAGCCCTACGTCTCCTTCTACGACTCGTTCACCTCCGAGATCCCCTCGTGGGCCGAATGAGTTCGACAAGGTGAGCACGGCCGCCGCGCGCCGCGGACGGCCGTCGCTAGAAGCCGGGGCGCGTCGTAAGAAGAGGCGCCGTCAGGCGCCGCCGCTTGCGTTGCGCGCGACCGACCTGCGCAAGCTGTCGCGACGCCTACGCGACTTCTACGGCCCGCAGTCGTGGTGGCCGGCTGGGACCGAGGTGGAGATGGTGATCGGCGCTCTGCTAGTGCAAAACACGGCCTGGACCGGCGCGCGCAAGGCACTCGACAACCTGATCGCGGCGGACATGCTTGATCCGGCGGCGCTGCACGCCGCGCCGGAGCCGGTCGTGGCCGAACTGATCCGTCCCTCGGGCTACTTCAACAGCAAGGCACGCAAGCTCAAAGCCCTGGCCGAGTTGGTCATGACCGAGGCGGAGGGCTCACTCGACGTGCTTCTGCGCAAACCGCTCGATGAACTCCGCCCGCTACTGCTGGCGACGCACGGATTCGGGCCCGAAACGGCCGACTCCGTCTGCCTCTACGCGGGGCATTACCCCACCTTCGTGATCGATGCCTACACACGCCGCCTGCTGGAGCGGTTGGACTGGGTGCAGGGCGCGCCCCCCTACAACGCCCTGCGCGATACTTTCATGGCCGCGATCAAGCCGGAGACCGCCACCTACGCCGAGTACCACGCGCTCGTAGTGACGCACATGAAGAACACCTGCACGAAGCGACCCCAGTGTGGCGGCTGCCCCCTGCTCGAATGGTGTCCCACCGGCCACGCCGAATTGGGCCTGGCGGCGGACGCCATCCCGCGCCGGCCTCGCAAGCGGGGCCCCGACGAGGCGCCGCTGGACTGGAACTCAGGATGAGAAGGCTCTACGTGGCAAGACAGGCTAGGAGAGCGGGATGACGAGTCTAGGCATCATCGGCTTGGAGCGCAGCGGCAAGACGTCGCTCTTCAACGCCGTCGCGGCCGGACACCACGAGGTCGGGTTTCAGACCCACCGGGACCCGCACATAGGCGTGATCAAGGTGCCGGACGAGCGGCTCGATCAGCTCAACGTCATGTTCCGGCCCAAGAAGCACACCGAGGCGACGCTGGAGTACGTCGACTTTCCCGGTGCCAGCTTCGGAGGAGGTTCGGGTCCCGACATCCGTTTTCTAGACCGGCTGAGCCAGATGGATGCCCTGATCCACGTCGTGCGCGGCTTCCAGAACGATTCGGTGCCCCATCCCCAGGAGACAGTCGACCCGGCGCGCGACATCGAAACGATGACGCTGGAGCTGACCTTCGCCGACATGGCGCTGGTCGAGAAGCGGCTGGAGCGCATCGCGAGCGAGAGCAAGGCGCTCAAGGCGGCGGAGCGCGATCTGGCCGAGCGTGAGGCCGGCCTCCTGCGTCGACTGCTGGGCGACCTGGGCAACGGCGTGCCGGTACGGGCCATGACGCTGAGCGGGGACGAGCGCAACGACTTACGCCAGTACCGCTTCCTGACGGACCGGCCGTTGTTGACGCTGATCAACATCGACGAGGGGCAGGCGGGCAACGCCGAGTCCATCGCAGCGCAATTCCGGCCCGACGACGAAGTACTCGGCACTGCGACGGCGGCCGGCTGCGCCTCGCTGGAGATGGAGTTCGTCGATCTGAGCGCGGACGAGGCAGCCGAGTATCGGTCCGAAGTCGGTGCTGGCGATGGCGCGCTGGCGACCGCGATCCGGCTCTCGTACGAGATCCTGGGGCTGCTCTCGTTCTTCACCGTGGGCGAGGACGAGTGCCGGGCTTGGACGGTCGAGCGAGGCGACAACGCCCAACGTGCCGCGGGCCGAATCCACACCGATCTGGAGCGCGGTTTTATCCGGGCCGAGGTGACCAACTGGCACGATCTGGTCGAAGCCGGGTCGGAGGCGGAGGCCAAGAAGCTGGCCTTGGTCCACACCGAGGGCAAGGACTACGTAGTGCAGGACGGCGACGTGCTGCACGTGCTGTTCAACCTTTAGTTTTTGCGCCGTGGAAGTGGCCTCTGGTCGAGCCGGGGCTAGCGACGCTGGCGGAGGGCATGCGCGGCTCGTGCGTGAGGGCTATGCTCCGCCCAGCATGACGCCAAATACTCCCATCAGCGAGATCGCGCGACGCATCCTGGAGGCGAGCCAGGACGGCCCCGCCCTGGCCTCCTGCACCGTGATCAGCGCGGCGGACGGCGTGGGTGTGGAGCCGGCGGCCAAGCTGCTGGTCTACGCCGACGCCACGACGCTGGGCTCGCTGGGCTCCAGTCCCGAGCCGGGCCTGGCCGCGGCGGTCACCGCGGCAGCCATCGACGCGATCCCGAAGCACGGCGTTGCCACGCTCGCCTTCAGCCCGACGGGTGAAGCGCTCGAAGGACGCCGCGCCGTCGAGGCAGCCGAATCGGTGGTGGAGATCTTGCTGGAGGTGGTGGAGCCGGCGGCTGCGTTGCTCGTTGTTGGCGGGGGGCACGTGGGACGGGCGGTGGCGGAGTTGGGGGCCTTCCTGCACATGTCGGTCTCAGTGCTGGACGACCGCGAGGAGTACGCCAACCAGGAGCGCTTCCCCTTCGCCGACCACGTCATCCTGGGCGATTTCGAGGCGGAGCTGGAGCGCTTCCCGTTCACGAGCAACACCTTCGTCGTGCTGGTCTCGCGCGGGCACATCGTTGATCAGCTCAGCCTGCGCCGGGTGATCCAGCACGACTTGGCCTATGTGGGCATGATCGGCAGCAAGCGGCGCACACGCACGGTGCTCGAAAATCTCGAGTCGGACGGGATCCCGGCCGAGCGGCTGGCGCGGGTCTACACGCCGATCGGGCTCGACATCGAGGCGGAGACGCCTGAAGAGATCGCAGTCTCGGTGCTGGCCGAGATCGTGCTGTTGCGGCGTGGTGGACGAGGTGTTCCGCTCTCCATGGCAGGAGAGGCGCTGCTGGAGTCCCGGGCCTCGCGCGGCGGCGCGGCGCGTTAATCCGATACAATCAGCGCGACGGAGACAAAAATGGCCACCGACGAAGTATTCACGGCGATCAGCGACGCACTCGACTCGGGCGAGTCGGTCGTGCTGGCGACGGTCGCGCAGACCCTCGGTAGCACGCCGCGCCGGGCTGGCGCGAAGATGGTCGTGCGCGAGGATGGCTCCTTCGTGGGCACGATCGGCGGCGGCTGCGGCGAGGCCGAAGTCTGGCAAGAGGCGATGGACACCCTGGCCGACGGCGCGCCGCGTCTGGTCAACGTCGATCTGACCGAACCGACCGACGGCGAGGACAAGATCTGCGGCGGCGTCATGCGCATCTTCGTCGAGCGGCTGTCCAAGGACTGATTTTTTTATAGCGGCGTAGCGCAAGGTATGGGGAGTGGCGAAGCGCCGTTCGCCTCAGGGTGTTCGCTCGCGAAACCTGAAGCGGCCAGCCCGCGACTTGGCCCACCACCTAGAAACTGGCGAGTGGCGGCTGAGACCCATATGCTGGGCACATCAGTCGCGACCGGGTCCCGGCGAGGCCGGGAAAGTCCGAGGGGCGCTCGCTTGAGCAGTAGGCCCTATTCCGACGGCTGTTGTAGGAGTGAGTCGGCATGAGTTTCGGCCCCGTAGAAGCCATTGTGATCGTGGTCGTTGTACTCGTGGTGTTCGGCGCCGGGCGGCTGTCCGGCGTTGGCAAGGCGCTGGGCACAGGCCTGCGCGAGTTCCGCGAAGAGGCCAAAGTCCCGCCCGGCGAAGAGGGCGAGGGCGAGGGCGAGGGCGAAGCCGAGGGCGAAGCCGAGGAAAGCACCGAGGCCACCAAAGAGGAAGAAAAATCCTCTTAGCGGTCACCCGCAGCTCACCCGCCTGAGAATGATGCCTCGCTGAGGTTGCTGTCGTGCGAGCCAAGCGGACTCCGCTCGGTATGCTTGGCCCCATGTTGCGTGGCGTCTGTTTCGACTTGTGGGGCACGCTGATCGTGGATCCACCCGGCCTGGGCGCCAAGCGCGCCGAGGAGCGCGTGGAGCGCCTGCACAATGCTCTGCACACCGCGGGCTGGGGGGCGCCGCTGGAGGCGATCCGCGACGCGATGCAGGCCACCGTCGACGCCTTCGTGGCGGTGCATCAAGAGAACCGCGACATCGACGCTGAAGAGCGCATCGCGCTCTTTCTGCGCCACCTCGACCCATCCCTGCGCCCCGAACGCGACCTCGGAGCCGACGGCTACGAGGCGGTCCGCGACGCGATCCACGACTCCGTGATCTACTGCCTGCCCGGACTGTTGCCCGGTGCCGCCGAAGCGCTGGAGTCGCTGAGCGAACACGGCGTGCGCATGGCGCTGGTCTCCAACACTGGCCTCAGCCCCGGCACTGCACTACGCACGGTGCTCGACGAGCTCGGCATCGGCCGCTACTTCGCGTCGCACGTCTACTCGGACGAGCTGCGCGCCTGGAAGCCCGACGGGCGCATGTTCGACGAGGCGGTCTTCGGACTCGGCGTGCGCAAAGAGGACAGCTTCTTCGTGGGCGACACGCCGGAGGCCGACATCTTGGGCGCGCAGTCGTTCGGGATCGGCGGCACGGCGTTGGTCGGTACCAAACGCGTCGAAGGCGTGCAGGCGACGCTGACGTTGGACGGCGTGCACCAACTGGTCGACGCCCTGGTCGAGCGAGGACACCTTGCGTCGGACCCCTAGCCGGCCCGGAGCGAGCCGGCTTGCACTGATCACGGTCGTGCTGACTGGAGCGTTCGCTCTCGCCTGCGGCGGTGGCAGCAGCGAACGCACGTTGACGGTCTTCGCAGCCGCCTCGCTGAGTGATGTTTTCGAGGAGATCGGGGAACGCTTCGAGGCGGAGCAGCCCGGCGTACGGTTGCGCTTCAGCTTCGGTGGTTCCCAGCGGCTACGGCTGCAACTTGAGCAGGGTGCCCGCGCCGATCTGTTCGCCTCGGCCAACCTGGAGCAGATCGGACGGGCGCAGTCGGGCGGGCTCGTGGAGAACGGGAGGACCTTCGCCTCGAACGCCCTGGCGCTGGTCGTCCCCGCCGACAACCCGGCGGGAATCGCCACGCTCGGCGATCTGGCGGACGGCGACGTGCGGCTCGTGATCGCCGGGCCAAGTGTGCCGGCGGGGGCACTGACACGGTCGGTCCTGGTCGAGCTGGGCGTGGCCGACGCCGTATTGGCCGGGGTCGTCTCGGAGGAGGAGAGCGTGCGGCGAGTGTTGTCGAAGGTGGAGCTGGGGGAGGCCGACGCGGGCTTCGTCTACAGTACCGACGCGCTGGCCGCGGGCGACGCCGTGCTGCGGCTGCCGTTGGAAGAGACCGGCATGCGCAACGGCTATCTGATCGCGATTACAACGAACGCCTCCGAGCCCGAATTGGCGCTTCGGTTCCGCGCGTTTCTGAACGGCGAGATCGCACAGTCGATCCTGGTGGCGGCGGGCTTTGGGATGCCGAGTGGGGGCACGCCGTGAGTGGTTGGGCGATCGCACGACCCCGTTTGGCCGCGGCGCCGTTCGGCTTGACGCTGCTCTGGGCCAGCGCCGCCGCGTTCGTGCTCTTCCTCGTGCTGCCGATCGTGGCGCTCTTCGTCGAAGTCGTGCCCAGCGGCGACGCTTGGTCGACGATCAACGAGCCCGTCGTGACGGACGCCTTGCGGCTCTCGCTGATTACGACGGCGATAACGGCGGGCCTGACAGTGGTCTTTGGTACGCCGCTGGCGTACCTCTTGGCGCGGCGCAGCTTCCGCGGGGCGGGCCTGATCGACACGCTGATCGACCTGCCGCTCGTGCTGCCGCCCGCCGTGGCCGGCATGGCGCTGCTCTTCACTTTCGGGCGCAACGGGCTGCTGGGTGGCTTGATCGACGACGCGGGAGTGGCCGTTGCCTTCACGACGACGGCGGTGATTCTGGCCCAGCTCTTCGTCGCCGCGCCGTTCTACGTCAAGGCGGCGAAGTCCGGCTTCGAGTCGGTCGACCCGGACCTGGAGCGCGTCTCGACGACGCTGGGTGAGGGCGAACTGCGCACCTTCGCGCGCGTCACGGTGCCGCTGGCCGCACCCGCGCTGTTGGGCGGGATCGTGATGACCTGGGCACGAGCCCTGGGCGAGTTCGGCGCCACGATCATGTTCGCGGGCTCGCTCCAGCGGGTGACCGAGACGGTCCCGCTCTCGATCTACGACGCGTTGCAGGACGATCTCGACGCCGCGCTGATGCTGAGCGTCGTGCTCGTCGCCGTCTCGTTCGCCGTCCTGCTTGTCTTCAAGGCGCTGCTGCGTGGGGGTCCGCTGAGCTCTGGCGTCAATTTGGAGGGGTCGCGTGACTGAGCCCCCAGCGAGCGTCCGGCCCGAGACCGTCCTGCGCGCCGACATTGTGCGCACACTGCGTGGGTTCTCCCTGGCCGCCTCATTCGAAATGCGACGCGAGGTGCTGGTTCTGTTTGGCCCCAGCGGCTCCGGTAAGAGCCTGACCCTGCAAGCGCTGGCCGGCGTCGACCGACCACAGGGCGGCAGCATCACGCTCGGCACGGGCGACGACGAAGAGGTGTTGTTCGACGCCGAGACCGGCATCGACCGCAAGCCGCAAGAACGCCGGATCGGCTATGTGCCGCAGTCGTTGGCGTTGTTCCCGCATCTCAGCGTGCGCGAGAACGTCGTCTACGGGTTGCGCCGAGAGTCGCCCGAGGCGCGGGCGGAGGCGGCCAAGCGGCTGCTGGCGCTGATGCGCCTCAGCGACCTCGCCGATCGCCTGCCGCGACAACTCTCGGGCGGGCAGCGGCAACGGGTCGCGCTGGCTCGAGCGCTGGCGGTCGAGCCACGCCTGTTGTTGCTGGACGAACCCTTTACGGCACTCGACGGACCCACCCGGCGCGCGCTTGGCCAGGAGCTGCGTCGTCTGCACCAGGAGCGCGAAGTCCCTGTCTTGCTAGTGACGCACGACACCGACGAGGCGTTCGCTTTGGGCGACCGCATCGCGGTGATGGACGCGGGCCGCATCTTGCAGATTGGGCCGCGTGAGACCGTCTTCGCGCGGCCCGTCTCGCGACGCGCGGCCGAGCTGGTGGGGATCGAAAATGTGTTACCGGCCGTCGTGCGCTCGGCCGACGCGGAGCGCGTCGTCGTCGATTGGGGTCAGCAGTCGCTGCTGGTCGACCGTGCCGGGGACGGGACGACGCTGGAGCCGGGGGCGCGGGTCGATCTGGCGATCGGGGCGTCGCAGTTGACCGTCCTCAAGCAGGATCACGAGCCTGCCGAAGGCGAACGCGCGAACGTGGTTGAGGTGGAGACCGTCGAGGCGGAGATGGCCCGCGACACGATGCGCCTCCGCCTGCGCGCTGTGGCCACCCCGCAGAGCGCCCCGTTGCAGCTCGAGATCCCGGCCTACGCGTACTACCGCTTGACGCTGGACACCCGCTCTCGCTTCCAGGTTCAGCTCAAGCCCGAATGGCTGCATCTGATGGAGTTGGGTTAGCCGCTTGACGCCTGGCGCATCGGGGCGCTCGCGGCGGGCGTAGCATGAATAGGCCTGAACGGGTCTGAGACGGGCGTACGAGGAAGGTTGAGAGCGGGTCGATGCTGCGTAACTCCGGCTTTCGCATCGCCACCGTCGCGGGGATCCCGATCTCCGTCGACCTCTCGTTCTTCGTCTCGTTTGTGCTGATCACGTCTATTTTCGGGCTGAGCATCCTGCCCAACGCCGTCGACCCGGATCCGTCGACGCTGACGACGATCCTGCTTTCGCTCCTGGCGGGGCTAGTTTTCTTCGCCTCGCTGCTGCTGCATGAGTTGGCGCACAGCATCCTCGCCCGCGCCTACGGCCTGCACGTGCGTGGGATCACGCTGTTCCTGTTGGGGGGCATCTCGCAGATTACGGAAGAGTCGAAGTCGGCCTTCCAGGAGTTCCTGATCGCCTTCGTCGGCCCGCTCATGAGCGCGGTGCTGTCGGGCATTTTCTTCGGTATCTATTACCTCAGTGGGGCGGGCGACTCCTCGCTCGCGGCGGTCGTGTTCTGGCTCGGATTCGTCAACGCGCTGCTGGCGGCGTTCAACATGTTGCCCGGCTTTCCGCTCGACGGAGGGCGGGTCTTCCGCTCGGTGCTCTGGGGGCTGACGGGCTCGCGCACCCGCTCGACCCGCTACGCCGCGCGCGTGGGTCAGGTGGTGGGGGCGGGCATCGCGTGTTTGGGGGTCGTCTCGCTCCTGATCGACTTTGGATCGGGTGGCTTCGGCGGATTCTGGATGATCTTGATCGGCGGCTTCCTCTATAACGGCGCCGCCCAGAGCCACCGCATGGCCAGCGCCGAGGAACGCCTCGATCGCGTGCGCGTGCGCGATGTGATGTCGACGCAGCTGCGAACGGTCGAAGCCAACACCGGGCTGCGCTGGTTGGCGCCGCAGCGGGACCGGATCGACCACAACGCGGCCTACTTGATCATGGAAGACGAGACCGTCGTTGGCATCCTGACCGGCGCGCAGATCGCGATCCTGGACGAGCAGGAGTACCTGCACGGAACGGCGCGCGATGTGATGGTGGGCGCGGATGCTTTCGCCCCGATCGACCCGAGCGCGACCGGACACGAAGCGCTGGAGCGGCTGCAGGAGTCGCGTACGCAGGTCTTGCCCGTCGTCGAGGACGGGCGGCTCCTGGGCCTTGTTGGCCTTGAGCAGATGCTGACGGCCCTGCGCGGCGGCCAGCCGACGCCGGCCTAGCCGTGAAACCTCGCACGCACGCTGCGGTTGTCGTGGGCAAGCTGGCCCGCTCAGCTACGCGCAGCTTGGGTCGCGGCGGCACGGCTATTCCCGGTCTGGTGGCGGAGCGCTTCGATCCGGACGTTGTGCGCAGTTTGGCAGCGCCCCTGGAGTCCGTCGTGCTGGTGACCGGAACCAACGGCAAGACGACGACGGCTCGCCTGCTGGCGGAAATCCTGAGCGCCGACGGCCGCCCGGTTGTGCACAATCGCGCGGGGTCGAATCTGATGCGCGGCATCGCCGCGTCGCTGCTGGAGGCCGTCGGGCCGTTGGGCCGCTTGCCCCCGGACAGCGTCGCGGTCTTCGAAACCGACGAAGCTACGATCCCGTCGGCGGCCGCGGCACATCCACCGCGCGCGCTCGTGATCACGAATCTGATGCGCGATCAGCTCGATCGTTACGGCGAGATCGAGGCGGTGCGCGAGCGCTGGGTCGATGCGATCCGGCGGCTCGATCAGGGCACGGTGTTGGTGCTGAACGCCGACGATCCGTCCGTGGCGACGCTGGCCGAGGTCGCGCCGGGCCCCGTGGTGCTTTACGGGATCGAGGATGCGACGGCGGCGTTACCGCTCGGCTCCGACGAGCCACAGGTCGCCGACGCGCTCTGGGACCCGCAGAGCGGCATCGATTTTGTATATGACCGTCGCTTCTACGCGCACCTCGGCCACTGGCAGTGCCCCGGCGTGGGGCGCCGCCGCCCCCTGCCGGACGTCCGCGGTGTTGGAATCGAGTTGGACCCGCACGGCGTTGTTTTCGGCATCGATTGTGGTTCGCATGCCGGTGATGGAGCGGAGGAACACTACGGCGCGCGGCTCTCGCTGCCCGGGCTCTACAATGTCTACAACGCGCTGGCGGCGTTTACCGCGGCGCGCGTGCTGGAGGTGGCTCCGGACCTGGCGGCGGCCACGCTGGGCGCGACGCGGGCCGCCTTCGGACGCGGCGAGGAACTCGTGCTGGACGGCCACCCCGTCCGCATCTTGCTAGGCAAAAATCCGGCCGGGACGAACGAAGCGCTGCGCACACTGCGCCCCACGAGGGGTGACGCTCCGCTGCCCCTGCATTTGCTGGTGCTGCTCAACGACGACATCGCCGACGGCACCGACATCTCCTGGATCTGGGACACGGACTGGGAAAGCCTCGCGCCGCACGTGGCATCCGTCGTCGTGGGCGGCAGCCGTGCCGCCGACATGGCCCTGCGGCTGGGCTATGCGGGTTTCCCGGAGCCGCGTCTGGCGCCGGATGACGAGCACGACATCGACGCGGCGCTGCGCGGCGCCATCGAGGCGCTGCCATCCGGTGAGGGGCTGGTGGTGCTGCCGACCTACACCGCGCTGCTTGAAGTTCGTGGGCGGCTGGCGCAGTGGGCGGGCCTACGCGCGATCGGGGACGGCGCATGACGGCCCAACCCGAGCAACCAGTGCAGTCCGAACGGCGCACGCTGCGCGTCGTCCATCTCTATCCGTCGCTGATGAACCTCTACGGCGATCGCGGCAACATCATCGCCTTGCGCCGTCGCTGCGAGGCGCGTGGTGTCGACTTGGTCGTGCAGGACGTCGGAATCGGCGACGAGTGGGATCCTGCGTCGACGGACATCGTCTTCATCGGCGGCGGTCAAGACCGGGAGCAGCGCCGCATCCATCAGGACCTGATCGAGCGCGGACCGGACCTGCGCTCCTATCGCGATGACGACGGCGTGATTCTGGCCGTCTGCGGCGGCTACCAGCTCTTCGGCCAGAGCTACCGCGACATCGCCGGGGAGGTGTTGGACGGCGTCGGCGTGTTCGACATGCGATCGGTCCACCTCGGGGCGGAGCAGGAACGCTGCGTGGGCAACGTCGTCGTGCTCTGGGAGGGGGAGACGCTGGTGGGGTTTGAGAACCATGGTGGGCGAACATACCTGGACGAGGCGGCGGAGCCGCTGGCCAGCGTGGTCAGCGGATTCGGCAACAACGGCGGGGATGGGTCGGAGGGCTGTCGCGTGCGAAACGCCTTTGGCACCTACCTTCATGGGGCGCTGCTGCCGAAGAATCCCCACTTTGCCGACCGGCTAATTCAACTTGCGCTGCAACAGCGGTACGGTGAGGGGGAGCTAGCGCCTCTCGAAGATGCGCTCGAGGCCCGGGCGCATGCCGAAGCGCTGCACGTGGGCCTCAATCGCTAACCCTTGGGCGGGGTGATCGAGGAGCCCGGCTATCACGAACGAGCCGCCCGTTCCCGACGACGCGTCACTGGACGGCGATCTGACCGCGGACGACGTGGTCGACCCCGCCGCGCCCGAGCGCTTGCGCGCGGAACAACAACGCGTGCCGGTGCCTCAGGGCAGCAGCTGGCTGCCGGGCCCGGCTTGGGCCTGGGTCCTGGGGGCCGCGGCCGTGTTCGTCCTCGCCGCCGTCCTCGCCTTCAGCACGAACGGCGACGACGAGACGCCGGCCGCGGTGGCGGTCGGGACTGGCCAGCAGGCCGCGGACGACAGCGCCGAAGCGGCGCAGGCCGAACAGGCTACGGTCGCGAACGAATCGAGTCAGACGGATGGTTCCCTAACGGAAGCTCGGCCCGAGCCTGACGCGGAAGCGCAATCGGAGCGCGGCGCAGCGCAGTCAGAGGTCGTCGCGGAAATTCAACCCGAGCCGGAGCTGACGGGATTCACCATCCCGATCGACGGGGCTTGCCTCTCCGAATTCCAGGGCCACTTCCCCTCCAGCCCCCGTGAGTACCGCAACGGGACACACGAGGGGTTCGACTTCTACGGCTTCTCGAGCTGCCGCACGATCGACACCGGGACCGCCGTGCTCGCAGCGAAGGCCGGCACCGTCGTTCGGATCGACCAGATCTACACTGAGCTCACGCTGGCCCAGTTCGAAGAGGCGACGGATCCGAGCGTGGCGACGCTCAACCCGGACGTGCGCGCGCAATTCCTCGATCGGCTGCGCGGCCGCCAGGTCTGGATTGACCACGGAGCGGGCGTCGTGACGCGCTACGCGCATCTCAGCGCGGTCGCCGCCGGGCTGCAGGTGGGCGACACGGTGCGGGCAGGGCGCGTGGTCGGCTTCGTCGGCGAGTCGGGGCAGTTGGAGGCGATTACGGCGCCCGGCACCGACTGGCATTTGCATTTCGAGATCCGGGTCGCTGAGGGCTACCTGGGCGAGGGGCTGGTGCCCCCGCTTGCGCGCGCGCTCTACGTGGAATCGTTCGGCTTCGGGTCCGGCGGTGGTCCCTAGCTTCGATTGGGACGGGAACCGCGTGGCGCCGTTCGGTAGCACTAGGGCGTACGGGCTGGTTCGATAGGCTGCATCCATAAGATCCTTCCGCGTGAGCGGGCGGACTTGGCCGATCAGCCCGAAAAGCCGATCGGCCCCGAAAGCGGAGAGTCTGAACATGGCGGCGGTCAGGTCTCGCGCGCGCACGCGTCTCAATCGCTGGGACATGCCGGACCCTGTCTACTGGGTCTGGAAGAAGCTGACCTCGGTCAAAGTCGCGATTGTCCTGATCGCCATCACGGCCCTGATGTCGGCCATCAGCGTCGTCATCCCACAGGTGCCAGCCCAGTTCACGAATTCGGCGGAGCGGATCGAAGAGCACGTCGAACTGCAGCGCGGCACCTGGGGTCCCGTGACCGATGTCCTGGCTGACTTTCCCTGGTTCTACGACGCCCGCGGCGGCATCTTCAATCTCTTCAATCAGCCTTACTGGTTCGCGCTCGTCGTCCTGCTGGCGCTTTCGATCACGACCTGCACCGTGAGCCGTTTCGCGCCGATCTGGCGCACGGTGCGGCGGCCGCAGCGGCGCGTCAACGACGCCTACTTCGAGCGGGCGCGCCACCGGCTCGATTTCGCGGTCGCCGACGCGGATGCTGTCGAGCAAGGACTGCGTCGACGGCGCTACCGCGTGCGGCGCGAGGAGCGGGACGGCGCGGTCTACTTCTTCGCCGACCGCTTTGGCTGGGCTCAGCTCGGCACCTTCCTCAGCCACGCGGGGCTCGTCGCGCTGGTGCTCGGCACGGTGGTCACCAAGGTGGGCGCGGAGGAGATCCAGTTCTGGATCGGCGAGGGGGAGAGCCGGCCGCTCTTCGCGACGGCCGGTGACCGGCAGCAGATTCAGATCATCGTCGACGATGCTAGCGCCAGCTTCGCGGCGGACGGCCAGGCGCTCGACTTTCGCAGCGCCGTGCGGGTCACGTCGCAGGGCGACGAGCTGGCGGCGGGCGATGTCACGGTCAACGGCCCGATCACCTTCGACGGCTGGAGGCTGCACCAGGCGGCTTACTATGAGAACGGTGCCGCGCTGCAGGTGCGCGACGTGCGCGACGGACAGTTGATCTATTCCGAGACCCTGATGTTGGACGAGCAGATCTTTGGTCCGCGCGTGCGGATCACGAACGGCCAGACCGGTGCCCTGATCAGTGAGGAAGTGGTGCCGCCCGCCTTCGAGATCGACGGGTTGGAGGACTCTGGCTATCAGCTGATCCCGCTCGATGTCGGGGTGAGTTTGGCGTTGATTCTGGTCAGCACGCCTCAGGACGAGGTGGAGTTTCACTACGCCGTGGTGCCCTTCGCCGCGGACGATGTCGCCGCCCACGCGCTGCAACCGGCGCAGCTTCGGCTCAACGCCGACCCACCGATCGCGCCGCGGGTGCGGCTCTCCAGCAGCAGCAGTGGCGCACCCTTCGCCGATGTCGTGGTGCCGCTGGCCGCGCGCGACGATCTGCCGGACGCGCGCGTGGGAGTGATCCCCGTCTCGGACGAGCTGGCGTTGACCGTGGGCTTCGCGGAGCAAGAGGGAGCGCGGCAGTTCTTCTACTTCGTCGGCGGCGACGATGCCGCGAGTGGTTCCGCAGAAGCCGGGTCACTGAGCGGATTCCTGCAGCCCGGCGAGCGAGTCCTCGTGCAGGGTGTGGAGCTCGAGTATGTCGGCCAGGCGTTCGACCGTTCGCAGTGGGGCCAGCTCGAGCCAGGCGAGACACAGTCGATCGGAGCCATCGATCTGACCTACGCGGGATCCGAGTCGGTCTTCTTTCGCAGCGAGTCGGACGTGCCGGGAGCGACGGGCGATGCCCTGATCCTGATCGAGCGCTTCGGTCAAGGCCAAACCGCCGGCACCTTCGAGGCGCGTGGCGGCGAGAACGTGCAATTGACGCGCGAGGCTGGGCTGGCGGGCAGTGGCGACGATCCGCGCCCGCCGCGGCTGGGACTCGGCTTGGGCGGTGACACGGCACGAGTCGACCTGAACCCGGGCGAGGCAGTGGTGAGCGGCGAGTACGAGTACCTTTTCTTGGGCCCGCGCGAGTTCACGGGCTTGACCGTGCGGCGCGATCCGGGAGCCTGGATCGTGTGGATCGCGATCATTGGTGGCATCCTTGGCCTGATCATCGTGTTGCTGGTGCCCCGACGTCGGGTTTGGGCGCGTGTGACGGGGGAGCGGACTTACCTCGCTGGGTTGGCGGGGCACGGCGTGAATCTGCAGCGCGAGATGGGCGCTTTCGCGCGCGATCTCGGCGCCAGCGATGCGCCGCCGGAAGAGGTTGAGGAATGATCCCGGATCTGGTCGCCGCGATCGAAATCAATATCGACCCCGAACTGTTCGGCGGCGGCTTCTCGCTCACCTGGCATGGGCTCTTCACCGCGATCGGGATCGCCGCCGGCGTCTGGCTGGCGCTGCGTTTCATTCGCCGCATTGGGGTGAGTGAAGACGACGGCATGTCGGTAGCGCTCGTTGCCGTCCCGTCCGGGATCGTCGGCGCGCGGCTGTTGTGGGTGCTGGAGCACACCGACCAGATCGACAACGTGGGCGATGTCTTCGCGCTGACCGACGGTGGCATCTCGGTCTACGGGGCGATGATCGGCGGTGCCTTGGGCGGCTTCCTTTACGTCACCTTCTTCCGCAAGGGATTCCCCGTCTGGATGGGGTTGGACGCCGCCGCGCCCGGCATGCTGCTGGGCCAGACGATCGGACGCGTGGGGGACTTCATCAACGGCGAGCACTTCGCGACGGCCAGCGATCTGCCCTGGGCCTTCCGCTATACGAACACCAACACGGACGGCCCCTGGGGCGCCCTGGTCGACGGCGAAGCGCCTGCGGCGGCATTCTGGCATCGCGGGGAGATCGGGCAGTTGGGTGAGGTGCCGCTGGCGGTGCATCCGGTCGCCGGTGGCTACGAGCCACTGTTGGATTTAATCTTGCTGGGCGGCCTCCTCTTCATCTGGGCGCGTGGCCGCCTGCCGCTGCCCGGCATGCGCGGCCCGGTCCGGCACGGTTGGGTCTTCATCACCTACGTGCTGGGCTACGCGCTGATCCGCGGTCTCTTGGCGCTGCTGCGGACTGACGAGCAAGACATCGTGGGTGGGCTCTCGGTGCCACAGCTGCTGGCGATCCTGACCGCACTGGCGGCGGCCTGGATGGCATTCCATCTGCATCGCAATCCACAAGCTCCGGTCGGTTCGTTCGACGGCGGAGTCGAAGAGACACGCGACGAGGCCCGTCAAGAGGGCCGCACCCGGCGCGCCGATCGTCGGGCGACGAAGATGCGACAGCCCGGCCAATCGCGCCGCGGCCGTCGGCGCCGTTAGGCGATCGGCATGGCTCCGACGCATGACGAGACATCATCCAACGCCCGGCCCGAGTTCGTGCTCTACACACGCGTCGGCTGTTCGCTTTGTGAGAAGGCCGAGGCAGCGCTGATCGCGTTGTGCGCGCCGTTGGGCTTCGATCTGGACGCCCGGGACGTCGATCAGGATCCGGCGCTAATGGAGCGCTACGGCGATCGCGTGCCCGTCGTCACATACGGCGATCGGGAGTTGGCCGAGGGCTCCATCGACGCGCCTGGACTGCGCGCCGTCCTCGGTGCGGCGCTGGGGCTGCTCTAGGTCCGGCACGGTTCCCTTTCCATCCGCAGGACGTGTTGCCGTCCCGTCACACGGGTCTCTGGCGGCTGACACTCTTTGCGATTCGGTCAGACGATCCGGGTGTCGTGTCGAATCTTTACTATCCGAACTGGATTAGTACACTTTGCTTCGAGCAGCGGGGGCGTTTCCCGTCCAGCGGTCGGTGGGACGGGTCAAACGAGCGAAAATGGGCCACGGCGCACTCGACCTGATTCGATCGGGCTCCGCGCCCTTGCGAACGCAGCAGCGGCGGGTCCGCCAGCTCGCACGAGGCCGGGGCGCGCGCGGTTCGGGGTCTCGCGGCGCTCTCTTGATGCGTCTCCTGGCGACGCCGGTCGCGCTGCTGGCGTTCATTTTTGCGTTGCGATTACTGGTGCTGAGCGCGTCTGGCCTGGCCGGCCTGCTGGACGACCTCGACGCCTCGGGGCCGCTCAACCTGGTTGGGCTGGGATGGCTGGGCTCCTACGTCGTGCTGAGCGGATCGCCGATCGCGACGACGGCGCTGACCTTGGAGGACGCCGGCGTTCTCAGCGAGGTGGAGGCGTTCGCGGAGATCATCGGCTCGCGGTTGGGCGCGTCGTTGATCGTGTTGATCGTGGGCTTCGTTTCCTACTTGCGTGGCCGACGTCTGGCCGACGGTGTCTATGTTGGGGTCGTCGCGCTGATCGTGACCTTGACGACCTATATCCCGGTTGGATTGCTGGGCTGGTTCGCTTTGGATCAGGGCTGGTTCGGCGGCGTGAGTCTGGGTGCCATCGGTCCCTTGGCGACGTTCACGGAGGACGCGTTCGATCCCCTGATCGAGCCATTGCGCGATGGCTTGCCCGGCCTCGTTCTGTTCCTAGTCGGCCTCTTCGTGATCCTGGCGGCGCTGCGTCTGTTCGACCGTGTCTTGCCGAGTCCGGAATCGACCAGCGGGCGGCTAGCGCAACGGCAGAGTTGGTTCGGGGGCTGGCTGCAGGCGCGCTGGGCGATGTTTGGCCTGGGCGCGCTGGTGACGCTGCTGACCCTGTCGGTTGCAGTCTCTTTGACCCTGATCGTACCGCTCGCGCGACAGGGGCTGATCGGGCGGCGGGCGGTAATCCCCTATGTGCTGGGCGCCAATATCACGACGCTGGCCGATACGCTTTTCGCCGCCTCGATCCTGGAGAGCGGCGCCGGCGGCACCATCGTCTTTACGGTGGCCGCCTTTGCGACGGCGATCGCCCTGCTGATCCTGACGTTCTTGTACCGGCCCTACGTGCTCGCCGTGAACGGCGCCGCAGCGTGGGTGAGCCAGGATCGACGCCATCTCGGCGGCTTCCTGGCTTCGATCGTCCTGCTGCCGGCGTTCTTGCTGGCGCTCTGAGCTGAGCGACGTCAGTCGTCGAGGTTGATCATGTGCAGGCCGCACTCGCGCTTGGTGGCCTCTTCCCACCACCAGCGCCCCGCCCGTTCGTGCTCGCCGGGGTTCGTCGGGCGGGTACAAGGCGCGCAGCCGATCGACTTGAAGCCGCGGTCGTGGAGGGGGTTGTAGGGCACCCGCTGTTCCAAGATGTACTGCCAGACCTGAGCCGAGCTCCAATTGGCGAGCGGGTTCCACTTGACGAGTGGGCGCTCCGGGTTGACGGAGAATCCCGGGTCGAGTTGGACGACGGGGATCTCCGCTCTGGTGCCGGGGCTCTGGTCCTTGCGCTGGCCGGTGACGTAGGCATCGACGCCATCCGCCAAGGCGCGGCGCAACGGTTCGACCTTGCGCATGCCGCAGCACTCCTGGTGGCCGTCGTCGTAGAACGAGAAGAGCCCCCTCTCACGCACGAGCTGCTGGACCGGATCCGGCTGCGGGAAAAACGCCTCGATCTCGATCTCGTAGTGCTTGCGCACCGTCTCGAGGAATTCGAGCGTCTCGGGGTGGAGCCGTCCGGTGTCGAGCGTGAAAATGCGAAAGGGTTCGCCCAGACGCGAAGCCATGTCGATCAGGACGACATCTTCGGCTCCACTGAAGGAGATCGTGATCGCGGGGCTGTGGCGCGCCAGCGCCTGTGTGAGGATGTCGCTGGGGTGCGCCTGACCAAGCTCGGCGGCAACCTGTTCGACGTCGGAGGCGGAGGTGGTCATGCGTGAATCTGCCTGCTTAGCGGGTAGTCATCTTACCAGGTGCATCGTCCATACTAGACAATACTGGTCTAAATAGTTCACATTGCCAACTCCGCTGCATTGGCGGGGCGGATTGAAATGCTACCATCCCGGTACAGATTGCCGCAGCCTAGCTGAAGCTGAGCTGGTTACGGGACTACCGCAAGCGTCTGACCCGGCATGCGATTTACGAACGAGGACGGGCATGAAGCTCACCAGCCGCGGCGACTACGGCATTCGGGCGCTGATCGACCTGGCCCAGAACGAGGGTCGTGGCCCGATCCCCAGCGGCGTGATCGCCGGGCGTCAGGGCATCCCGGAGTCGTTGATTGGCCAGGTGTTGGGTTCCCTGCGACTGGCGGGGTTCGTGCGCTCGGTGCGTGGCGCTCAGGGTGGCCACGCGCTGGCCCAGCCGGCCCGCGAGATCCGCCTGGATCAGGTGGTTGAGGCGATCGACGGGCCGATTACACCTGGTGCTTGCCTGGAGAACGCCAATCCGGCCTGCTCCGGCTCCGCCGCGCAGATCGCGATGTGGCAAGAGGTCCAGAGCGCCATTCGCAACGTGCTGGCCGACCGGACCCTGGCGGATCTGGCCGAACTGGGAGCGGCCAGCGGCCGCTACTCGATCTGAGTGGCCGAGAAGAGAAGTTGACTGGAAACGACTGAAACGATGAGCGACACTTCCGGCCCCGCCATCGTCAACTCCGTGCTCGATCTGATCGGGTCGACGCCGCTGATCCGGCTGGGGCGCGTCGTGCCAACCGGGGCGGGCGAGGTGCTGGGTAAGCTGGAGTCGTGCAACCCGGGCGGTTCGGTCAAGGACCGCATCGCCGCTTCGATGATCGAGGCCGCGGAAGCGGAGGGCGCATTGAAGCCGGGTGACACGATCGTGGAGCCGACGAGCGGCAACACGGGCGTCGGCCTGGCGATGGTGGCCGCGGTCAAGGGCTATCGCATCATCCTGACGATGCCGGAAGACATGAGCGTGGAGCGTCAGCGGTTGGTGGAGCGCTTCGGCGCGGATCTGATCCTGACGCCCGCGATCGAGGGCATGAGTGGCGCGGTTTACGCGGCCGAGGAGATGGCGTCGAAGGACGGCTTCTTCATGCCGCAGCAGTTCCAGAACCCCTCCAACCCAGAAGTGCACCGCCGCACCACCGCGGAGGAGATCTGGGCCGCGACGGACGGTCGTGTCGACGCCTTCGTGGCGGGAGTGGGGACGGGTGGAACCCTGACGGGTGTGGGCGAGGTGCTTCGCCAAAGGAATCCGGAGATTATGATCGTTGCCGTCGAGCCGGAGCGGTCGCCCGTCTTGCGCGGGGGGCGGTTTGGGCTGAGCGGGATTCAGGGCATCGGTGCGTCGTTCGTGCCGGGCGTGCTGAATCGCGAGATCTACGACGAAGTGATTGGTGTCAAGGACGAAGAGGCGTACGAGATGACGGATCGCCTGACGCGCGAGGAAGGCATCTTGGCTGGAATCTCGTCCGGTGCGAACGTATTTGCCGCCGTGCGGGTGGCGGAACAATTGGGCTCGGGGAAGCGTGTCGTGACGGTAATCGCGGATACCGGGGAGCGCTATCTGAGCGTGAACCTGGCCGGAGGGCGCTCGCTCGCGAGCGCTGGGAGCTGAACAAGTTTGGGCTGACGCGTTTGCGCCGCCCGCTGGAGGAGAAGATGAGCGTGAAGGTCTACATTCCAACGCCGTTCCGGCGTCTGACCGGCAACCGCACCTTCGTCGACGCGGATGGCTCCGACGTGGTCGGGGTGCTGACTGATCTAGAACAACGTTTTCCCGGCTTCGGGGAGATGGTCTTCACGGAGGACCGCCAGATCCTGGACCACGTCAACGTCTACGTGAACAACCACGAGATCCGCTCGCTGGAAGGGGCCGAGACCACCGTCAGCGATGGCGATGAGGTCTCCGTCATCCCGGCCATCGCGGGCGGCGAGGCGCTCGCACCGGAAGAGGTGGAGCGCTACAGCCGCCACATCATCATGGACCAGGTCGGTCCGATGGGGCAGCGCAAGATCAAGAGTGGCAAGGTGCTCGTGGTCGGGGCCGGCGGTTTGGGCTCGCCGGTGCTCGTCTACCTCGCCGCGGCGGGCGTCGGCACGCTCGGCATTGTCGACTTCGACGTCGTCGACGCCAGCAACCTGCAGCGCCAGATCATCCACGGTACGTCCGACATCGGGCGGCCGAAGGTCGATTCCGCGGCCGATCGCATCGCCGACATCAACCCCAACGTCAACGTGGTCAAGCACAACGAGCCGCTGACCTCGGAGAACGCGATGGAGGTGATGGGCCAGTACGACGTGATCGTCAACGGGGCCGACAACTTCGCGACGCGCTACCTGGTCAACGACGCTAGCTACCTGCTGGACAAGCACTTGGTCGACGGCAGCATCTTCCTCTTCGAGGGCCAAGTGACGACGTTCTTCCCTGGTGAGGGCTGCTATCGCTGCCTCTACCCCAGCCCGCCGCCGCCCGGCATGGTGCCGAGTTGCGCCGAGGCCGGGGTGCTGGGCGTGCTGCCGGGCACCGTGGGCGCGATTCAGGCGACCGAGGTGATCAAGCTGTTGCTGGAGTTGGGCGAACCGCTCAAGAATCGGCTGCTGCTCTACGACGCCTTGGCGATGGAGTTCCGCACGGTCAAGATTCAGCGCGACACGGCCTGCCCGCTTTGCGGTGAGGCGCCGACCGTGACCGAACTGATCGACTACGAAGAGTTCTGCGGATCCCCCTTCCATGAGGGACCCCTGGCAAGCGACAACTAAACCGGGCGGCGATTGGGTCAGCCGGGAAGGGAGAAGGTCCGACGTGGCAATTCAAGTGCGCATCCCGTCGATGCTGCTCAAGTTTACCGACGGCGAAAAGCTGCTGCAGTACGACAGCCCCAACGTGGGGGCGCTGCTGAGCTCGATCGAGCGCGATCATCCTGGTATCGGCCATCAACTGATGGAGGACGGAGAGCTGCGGCGCTTCGTCAACATCTTCCTCAACGACGAAGACATCCGTTTCATGGACAAGATGGAGACGGAGCTGAACGACGGCGACGTGCTCGCGATCCTGCCCGCGCTGGCCGGCGGCTGCTGATCCGCTATGAGCAGCGACGACATCCGTTGGGTTTTGCTCCACACCGACCCTGGCAACGAGGCGTCGGCTCGGCGCAACCTCCTGCAACGCGCGCAGAAGATGGACGTGGCCGATTGGATTGGGCGCGCGCTGTTGGGCAGCGACACGGCGGCCAGCGCGTTCGGTGTGCCCCGCGAGGGCAGCCTGCTGGTTGAGCTGCGCTACGACCAGAAGACGTGGCACGTGGTGCGCAACACACCGGGCGTGACCGGTTTCCATGGCGATAGGGAGCCTGAGCCGCTGCAGCGGCTGGTGGTTTGAGCGTGGCTGCTCCGGGCCCCACCACACGCGCGGAATCCGTCCTGGAGCTGATCGGCAACACGCCGCTGGTGCGGCTCAACAAGATGTCGCCCAAAGAGGGCGTCGCGATCTGGGTCAAGCTCGAAGGACAGAACCCGAGCGGCTCGGTCAAGGATCGCATCGCGAAGGCGATGATCGACACCGCCCGCGCCGACGGCTCGCTCGCGCCCGGCCAGACGATCCTGGAACCGACCTCAGGCAACACCGGCCTGGCGATCGCGCTCGTGGCTCGGCTCTACGGCCACCCCGTGCATTGCGTGATGCCGGAGAGCGTCAGCGCGGAGCGTCGCGAGCTGTTGCTCTTCTACGGGGCACAATTGACGCTCTCGCCGGGTGAGTTGGGCAGCAATGGCGCCGTCGGGATGGCGAAGGAGATCGGCGCGGCCGATCCGTCGTTGTTCATGCCGATGCAGTACGAGAACGCGCAGAACCCGGACGCGCACTACGCGACGACCGCCCCCGAGATCGTGCGCGACTGCCCGGAGATCACACACTTCGTCGCTGGTCTGGGCACCGGCGGCACGCTGACCGGCGTGGGCCGCTACCTGAAGCAGCACCGGCCCGAGGTGAAAATCGTGGCGGCGGCGCCACATCCGGGCGATCTGGTGCAAGGGCTGCGCAGTCTGGACGAGGGCTACATCCCGCCGGTGCTCGACGAGTCGGTGCTGGACGGGCGCATCGTGATCGACAGCCGGACCTCGTTCGCGGTGACCAAACAACTGCTGGAGGACGAGGGCATTTTCGCGGGTATCTCGGCCGGTGCGGCCGTACGCACGGCGCAGCGCCTGGCGGAGCGGATCGACGACGGGCACATCGTCGTGCTGCTGGCCGATGCGGGCTGGAAGTACATCTCCACGGGCCTGTGGGGGCGTGAGTACGACGATATCGAGGGCGACGAAGAGATCGAGGGCCAGGTCTGGTGGTAGTTGCGGTTTGAAGCGGCGGGGCGGTATTCGCTGAGATACGCCCGCAGCGATCCCGAGCAGGTTGGATTCGCTATCTTTGGCGCCTCGTTCCGCGTGCATTGGTTGCGCGGGGCGTGGGTTCCTGGAAGGACGTAGAACATGGCATTGCGATTAGGCGACAAGGTTCCGGATTTCGAGGCGGTGACGACGGAGGGGGCGATCAAGTTTCACGAGTTCCTCGGCGATGGCTGGGGCGTGCTGTTCTCGCACCCGGCGGACTTCACGCCGGTCTGCACGACGGAGTTGGGGACCGTCGCGCGGCTCAAGCCGGAGTTCGACAAGCGCAACGTGAAGGTCGTGGGCCTCAGCGTCGACCCGATCGAGTCGCACGCGGACTGGGTCAAAGACATCAACGAGACCCAGAACACGACGGTGAACTTTCCGATCATCGCCGACAGCGACCGTGCCGTGGCTGAGGCCTACGACATGATCCACCCGAACTCCGACGACAAGACGCCGGTGCGCTCGGTCTTCGTGATCGATCCCAACAAGACGCTGCGGCTGACCCTGACCTACCCGCCCTCGGCGGGCCGCAACTTCGACGAGATCCTGCGCGTGATCGATTCATTGCAGCTGACGACCTACCAGAAGGTCGCGACGCCGGCCGATTGGAAGCAGGGCGACGATGTCGTGATCCTGCCGACGGTCAGTGACGAGGAAGCCAAGGAACTGTTCCCGGCGGGCTTCACGACCCACCGCCCGTACCTGCGCACGACCGCGCAGCCGAAGGCTGACTAGTCGCGCGTCGAGCGGCTGACACTTTGTCGGCGGCTCGCTTGCGCCACTTTTCGCGCGCAAGCGGGGCCGCCGGTAATCTTGTTTAAGGAGAGCGGACGGAACGAGAGGTTGGCCGATGGCGGAGCCGGTGACGCTGCCGCGGGAATTCATCGATCAAATGGTCGCGCACAGCCGCGAGGACGTGCCGAACGAGTGCTGTGGCGTGATAGCGCGCTTCGCCGAGGGCAGACTGAAGCTGTACCGCGCGACGAACGCGGAGGCCAGCTCGTATCGCTTTTCGATCCCACCGGGCGAATTGCACTACCTCTACCGCACGATTGAGGAGGACGGAGGCGAAGTCCTTGTCGTCTACCACTCGCACACGATGAGCGAGGCCCGGCCCTCGCCGACCGACGCCAACTTCTCTCGCATGCTGGAGGGGCCGGACGATTGGCCCTACTGGCTGCTGGTCTCGCTGGCGGAGGATCCGCCCTCCGTGCGGATCTGGCAGATGAGCGACGGTGAGGCTTCGGAGTTGGAGTTGGTGGCCGGCGACTTGCCCGCGGACAGCAGCATGGTGCAGCTTGCGACGAGCGGCGAGGAGCGCAAGCCGGTCGTCAGCGAGACTGCGATCACCTAGAAGCGGCGCCCAATGAGCCCTCCTCCCCGCCTCACGCTTCGTGGCCGCGATTTCGATTGGGGTGCCCGCACGTATGTGATGGGCATCATCAATCTGACGACCGACTCCTTCTCTGGTGATGGCCTGATCGCGGGCGGTGGCGACGCGGCGATCGAGGCGGCGGTGCAGCAGGGGGTCGCGATGGCGGCGGCCGGCGCCGACCTGCTCGATCTCGGCGGCGAGTCGACTCGGCCCGGCTTTGAGCCGGTCTCGCCGCAGGCGGAGCTGGCCCGTATCGTTCCGGCCGTGGAGCGGCTGCTGGCGGAGACCGAGCTGCCGATCAGCGTCGATACAACGAAGGCGGTGGTAGCCTGCGCGGCGCTTGGGGCGGGTGCGTCGCTGATCAACGACGTCAACGGGCTGCGCGCCGATCCCGCGCTGGGGGCGGTGGTGGCCGAGCACGAGGCGACCATCGTCGTGATGCACAACCAACGCAACTGGACGCCGCGTGAGTCGCAGTCCGACGTGATCGGTGATGTCTGCGACGGACTGGAGGCCGGCATGGCGGCCGCGACAACGGCGGGGATCCCGCAGGAGCGGATCATCGTCGACCCGGGCTTCGGCTTCGGCTGGCGCGTGGAACAGAATCTCGAACTGCTGCGGCGGCTGCGCGAGCTGCGCGAGCTGGGCCGCCCGATCCTGATCGGAACTTCGCGCAAGAGCAGCATCGGCCGGGTGCTGGATCTGCCGGTCGAGCAGCGCCTGGAAGGAACGGCGGCGACGGTGGCACTAGCGATCGGGAACGGCGCAGACATCGTGCGCGTGCATGACGTGCGGGAGATGAGCCGCGTGGCGCGGATGACGGATGCCGTCGTGCGTGGGGCGGGACCGAGTGGGACGCTCATGGACACCATGAGGGACGAGGGCGATGACTGAGGTCTACCTCGGACTCGGCTCCAACCTGGGCAATCGCCGCGAGAATCTGCGTCGCAGCTTGCGGCTGTTGGCCGAAGAGTCGGCGTTGGTGGCCGTCTCGTCGCTCTATGAGACGCCGCCGTTGGTTGTTCCCGGCATCGACGAGCCGCCGCCGTTCTACAACGCCGTCGTCAAGCTGGAGACGCGGCTCGATCCACGGGCGCTGTTGCGCGGTGCGAAGGCGATCGAGCAGTCGCTTGGACGCCGCAGCGGGATCCGCTGGGGTCCCCGCCCGATCGATATCGATCTGCTCGTGCACGGCGCGGCGCGGATGGCATCGGAGCTGCTGACGGTTCCGCATGCCGGGATGGCCGAGCGTGCCTTCGTGTTGGTGCCTCTGGCCGAGATCGATGGCGATCTGGTGCCGCCGGGTTGGCAACAGTCCGTCGCGCAGGCGGCGGCGCTGACGGATCAGGTGGGGATGCAGTGTCTGGCGGGGTCGGAGTGGGCGAGCGGGCTGGTGGCGGGCTAGCCCTACCTTGTTAGGCTTCGTCGAGCGGTTCGGCTTCGAATTCCAGGCCGGTCAGGTCGTCCTCCATCGTGGCCAGGGTCCAGCCAACCCAGAAGCCGAGCAGCGACATGATCGCGACGAGACCGGCGACAGGCAACGCCAGCGCGGTGTACGAGCGTCGCAGCGCGCCGACCACGAAAAGCAGCAACTGGAGGGCCGTGAAGGCCATCAAGAGGGTCCCGGTCAGTCGTGTGCGGTCCATGCGCACGAGCATACGAGCGGCCCGAACAGCCAGTCCATCGCCTGATTGATTTCGCTCGTGTCAGGCGGCTGCGTCGATATACTCGCCAGCGATGGCAAGCTCTGAGACCCACGCCGACGATGCACCCGCGTCGCAAGACGGGGATCCGGCCCTGGCTCACGCGGCACCCGATGTCGAGGCGCTTCAACGCGACGATCCGCTGGAGCCGCGCCGGGTTCTGCTGCATCGCGCCGTGGTCCAGATCCGGCCGGAGCGGATCGAGGTGGGCCCGCCACGCTCGGCGATCATCGCCCCGGCGATCGGCTTCGTGCTGACCTCGCTGTTGTTGGCGTCGATCGTGATCTGGGCGGAGTCGCTGCCGTTCTTCCTCTTGCCGGTGATGCTGCTGATCGCGGTAATCGTCCTGCCGTTGTCGGGGATGTCGTTCATCTATTCCATCTTCGGAGCGAACGTGGTGGCCGATCGCGACGGCCAGAACGTCTCGTTCAAGCAGCGCTTCCTGGGGCTCGGCGTCGGTACGAGCGAGTTGGTGCCGTTTTGGAAGATCCGCGAGCTTGTGGTGGAGGACGTCGCGCGGGCGCAGCGGCACGCTGGCGCCGATGAGCCCGCCCTCGAGATTGCCCAGTGGCAGATCGTGCTGGTCAAAAAAAGCGGGAAGCGGCTGCCGCTGGGCAGCTACAACGTGCCGCGCGCCCGCGAAGAGGAGGGGCTGGACATCGTGATGGACGTGGCCGAGGCGCTGGCGGCACTCTCGGGCGCCGAGATTCGCGGGCCGATCTGGTGACGCGTTGAGCGCGGCTGGGCCGCCTCCAGTCGACGTCGAAGACGCAATCCTGGCTTCGAGCGGGACGATCGCGGTGATCGGGCTGTCCGCCGATCCCGGGCGGGACAGTCATCGCGTGACGGCCTACATGCAGCAGCAGGGCTACCGTATCGTGCCGGTCAATCCGCGCGAGCACGGCCCGATTCTGGGCGAGACGGTGTATCCGTCGCTCGCTGCCGTGCCGGATTCGATCGAGATCGACTTGGTCAACGTCTTTCGTCGTCCCGCGCAGACCGACGCCGCGATCGATGCGGCGATCGAGCGCGGTGTCGCCGCGGTCTGGCTCCAGCTTGGGATCACGAACGCGGCCGGACTGGCGCGCGCCGCTGAGCGCGGTCTGCTGACCGTGCAAGACCGCTGCTTGATGGTGGAGCATCGTCGCTGGCAGGCTGGCGCGACCGTCGACGACGCCGGTCGCTGACCCGAGCCGATCGCTTGCGAAGATGCCGAGACGCCACAAAGCATGGGCGTGATACACTCCCGTCGTTCCTGCAACCTGGACGCTAGTGACGTGCCGGGTTCCCTTTTCAGGGAGGATTTGTGGGCGACCAAATCCGGGAAGCCTGCGGAGTCTTCGGGATCTACGCTCCACGCCTGGACGTGGCTCGTCTCACGTTCTACGGGCTTTTCGCACTTCAGCACCGTGGCCAAGAAAGCGCCGGCATTTGCGCCTCCGATGGCAGCAGTCTCAAGCTGCGCACCGGCATGGGGCTCGTGGCCCAGGTCTTCGACGAAGAAGCCCTGGAGCCGCTGCAGGGCATCGCCGCGATCGGCCACACTCGCTACTCGACCACAGGCTCCAGCCGCTATCGCAACGCCCAGCCGCTGCTGATGCAGGGGCCGGAGGGTCGGCTGGCGCTGGCCCACAACGGCAACATCGTCAACGCGGCGCAGATCCGGGCCAACCTGGAGTCTGAGGGCCAGCACTTCGAGACGTCGACCGACACCGAGATCATCGGCAAGTACCTGCTCTCGCTGGGCGGGACCTGGGCTGAGCGCTTCGCCGAAGTGATGCGCGTCTTCAGCGGCGCCTATTCCCTCACACTGCTGACTCCCACGTCGGTCATGGCGGCGCGCGACCCGCTCGGCGTGCGGCCGCTCTGCATCGGCCAGATCGACGACGACTCCTACGTTGTGGCTTCCGAGACCTGTGCATTGGATCACATCGGCGCGGAGTTCGTGCGCTACGTGGAGCCGGGTGAGCTGATCACGATCGACGAGCATGGGCTCAAGTCGGAGCAGGTTGCGGTGCCGACCGAGCCGGCCGGCTGCATTTTCGAGCAGATCTACATCGCGCGGCCGGACTCCAGGCTCGACGGACAGCTGGCCTACACAGCGCGACTGGCCATGGGGGCGGAGTTGGCGCGCGAGTCCCACGACGTCGAGGCTGACCTGGTGATCGGGGTGCCGGACTCCGCAACGGCGCACGCGGTGGGCTATGCCCAGGAGTCGGGCGTGCCCTACGTCGACGGTCTGGTCCGCAACCGCTATGTGGGCCGCACCTTCATTCAACCCGACCAATTACTGCGCGAGCGCGGCGTAGGCCTCAAGTTCAACCCCCTGGCCGAGGTGATCAACGGCAAGCGGCTGATCGTCGTGGACGACTCGATCGTGCGCGGCACGACGACGCCTCGCATCGTGCAGCTGCTGCGCGCCGCGGGCGCGGCCGAGATCCACGTGCGGATTACCGCGCCCCCGATTCGGCATGCCTGCTTCTTTGGCGTCGACATGGCGACGCGCGGTGAGCTGATCGCGTCGCATCACACCGTCGAAGAGGTGCGCGAACACATCGGTGCGGACAGCCTGGCCTACCTCTCGATCGAGGGGTTGCGGCGGGCCGTGAGCGGCAAGGAGTCGCACTGCGAGGCGTGTTTCACCGGTGACTACCCGGTTCCGGTCCAGCTCGAAATGGACAAGCTGGCCTTGGAACAGGACGACCTGGGCATGGAGGGCGACTCGCCGCGCGGCGTCGCTAATGTCGCGATCTTCAGTTCTCCCAACTCCGACGCGATCGAAGAAGAAGCTCGGGGTTGAGCCCCGCATTGAGCGCCAACACGGGGCGAGCGAGCATGCCACCAGCCGACTCAAGAACCGATGCGGAGCAGTCAGCCCCCCAATACGCCGAGGCCGGGGTCGACATCGGCGCCAACGATCGCCTGATTCCTCGCTTCAAGGCGCTGGCGGCGGAAACGTCGCGGCCGGAGGTGATGGGGGGCGTGGGGCCGTTTAGCGGGCTGTTTGACCTGTCCGGCTTCGCGAATCCCGTCCTGGTCGCTTCGACCGACGGGGTCGGGACCAAGGTTCTCCTGGCGGCCACGTTGGGGCGCCTGGCGACCGTGGGCCAGGACCTCGTCAACCACTGTGTAGACGACATTCTGACGGCCGGCGCACGCCCGCTCTTTTTTCTGGACTACCTTGCCAACGCCACCCTGAGCGAGGACGAGAAGGTGGATGTCGTGGCCGGCGTCGCGCAGGCCTGTCGCGAGAACGGGGCGGCGCTGCTGGGCGGCGAGACCGCCGACATGCCCGGGCTCTACGGCGAAGGCGACTTCGATCTGGCCGGCACGATTGTGGGTGTGGTCGAGAAGGGTCACGAGATCACGACGGCGGACGTCGCGGCCGGCGACGTGCTGTTCGGTCTTCCGTCGACTGGGCTGCACACGAACGGCTACTCGCTGGTGCGGCGGATCTTTGAGCTGACGGGCGCCGATCCGCCACGCGACCGCGCGATCTTGGAGCAGGAGCACGCTGAATTGGGCGAGTCGTTGGGTGATGCGCTTTTGCGCGTGCATCAGTCCTACTGGCCGCTGTTGGAGCCACTGCTGTCGCAGCCCGGCGAGCCGTTGCTGAACGGCATCGCGCATATCACCGGAGGTGGCTTGCCGGGAAATCTTGCCCGCATCTTGCCCGAGGGAACGCAGGCGATACTGGACGCCGGGTCCTGGCCGCGTCCGCCGATCTTCGCGCTGATTCAGCGCAGCGGTGAGATCAGCGACGACGAGATGTCGCACGTCTTCAATCTTGGCCTGGGATTGATCCTGGCGGTTGATTCGACCCGCAGTGACGAGCTGCGATCGCTGCTGCCGCGGGCGCTCGAAATCGGCTGCGTGGGTCCCGCAGAAGGGGCCGATCACGTCGTGTTGCGCTAGGCACGTTGGTTGGCGGTCGATCGTGACGGGAGGCTGCCGTTATGGGGTTTCCCAGGCGCTTGCCGCACCCCCCTTGCTCGCTTGACACTGTCTAGAGGCGGTCGTAGATTCTCGATTGCAAGTTTCTTCACGAATGCGTGATGGGAATCTGTTCTGCCACCCGCTGCGACGGACCGTGTCGGGAGTGGGCGGGCGCAACAGGTCATGAGCGAGGAGCCATCGCCGGTGGAAGTCCTGCTGGAGATTCCGTTCCGCTCCGAGATCATGGAGCTGCCGCTGGTGGGGCTGACCGTGATCTTTTCGCTCGCTGCAATGGTCGTCCTCGGTCGATGGTGGGAGAAATAGGGAGCCCGCATGGCCAGCGTGGAACGACCACCGAAAAAGGGCGCGAATGAGGCCATCTACGACCTCATTTTCCGCAACTACATTTGGCAGTCGATTTTCCGCACCGGCTATCCGAATACGCCGCGCAACCAGATGTTGGTGGTGGCGACCAACGTCTTCCTCCACCTCCACCCCACGCGGATCCATCGTACCCACGTCAAAATCACCCACACCTACTGCCTGGGTGGGCTTTCGTTTTTCATGTTCCTGGGCCTGACCGTGACCGGCGTGCTGCTGATGTTCTATTACGTGCCCTCCGTGGAGCGCGCGTATCAGGACATCCAGGCACTGGAGACGAACGTTCGCTTCGGCCAACTCTTGCGCAACCTGCATCGCTGGATGGCGCACGCGATGATCATTCTCGTGCTGCTGCACATGATGCGGGTCTTTTACACCGGGGCCTACAAGCCGCCGCGGGAGTTCAACTGGATCGTGGGCGTGATTCTCTTCGTCCTGACCCTGCTGCTCTCGTTCACCGGCTATCTGCTGCCCTGGGACCAGCTTGCGTTCTGGGCCATCACCGTGGGCACCACGATGATCGGTTCCGCGCCAGTGCTGGGCGACGAAAGCAAGTTCCTTTTGTTGGGCGGCTTCGAGGTGGGCCCCGCCGCCTTGATTCGCTTCTACACGTTGCACGTGATCGCTTTACCGCTGGTGATCGCGGTCTTCATGGCCGTGCATTTCTGGCGCGTGAGACGAGACGGCGGACTGGCGCGGCCGCTCTAGGTAGCTGACTCGGGCCGGAGATGTCCGGAAGGGCGAACGATGGTAGCTCAGGCAGCGGCAGCCGTACGTAGGCGCCCGCGGCGGGAACGCGAGGAAGAGGTCCTCGTCTGGCCCGATCTCGTCTTCATCGAGTTCATCTCGGCCGTCCTCTTCACGATCGCGCTGCTCGTGCTGAGCGCAATGCTCGACGCGCCGCTGCTCAACCGCGCCGACGCCGACACGACGCCGAACCCATCCAAGGCACCTTGGTACTTCCTCAATCTGCAGGAGTTGCTACTGCACATGGAGCCGGCTTGGGCCGGGGTGATCGTTCCCACCGTCGCGCTGATTTTGATCGCCGCGATCCCCTATTGGGACCGCGGCGGCGAGGGCCAGGGCATCTGGTTCTCGACGGAGAACGCGATCCGGATCTCCGTCTTCGGCTTCTGCTTCGCGGCGATGGCCACCATCCTGCTGATCCTCTACGACGGCTCCAAGCACGTGGAATGGACGGTCGACATCATCCGCGGGACGGGGCTCAATTCCGACTTCGAATGGCCCTCCTGGCTGGATTGGTTCCGCAACCTGCGTGGACTTGATACCGGCATCAACTGGGATGCCATCTCGTTCACGATCGGCGACTTCAAGCTGCTCGAGAACTGGCGCGCGATCCCGTTGGGCATCCCGGGCACGACGGAGTCACCCTGGTTGCTCAACCTCAACTTCCCCAGTTTCCTCTCCCAGCAGGTTGTGCCGGTGGCGACCATGGTGGGCTTGCCGCTGCTGTTGCTGAAATTCGCACGGAACCCGCTGGGCTGGGTCAAGACACGACGCGATATCGTGCTGCTGATCTTCAGTGGTTTCCTAGCGGTGTACATCGTCACGACCGCGACGGGAACGGTGTTCCGCGGCCAGGGCCAGGAACTGCGGCCGCCCTGGGACATTGTGGTGGTGGAGTAACGCCATGACGACCGACCAGCCGGAAGACCAGCGCAACCAGACGAAGGACAATGGCGAGGAGCGTGTGCAGGCGACGCCGCCGCCCGAGGGCACGGGTGCCCGCACCGAGACCGGCCAGGGAGGACCGCAATCGATCGTGCCCTCCCAGGGTGCGCCGTCGTCCGGCGGACGGCCGCAGCGAGCGCCGCATCTGGACACCACAACGCGCGACGTCGTGACGGAGACCGCGGCGCCCGAGCGCGCCATGATCACGCGGGCGCAGCGCCGTCGCGCGCAGCGCATGGAGATGACGCGCCGGCAGATCCTGAAAGTGAGCTTCTGGGGCATCTTCGGTTTCGGCCTGACCGGTGCCTTGGCGGCGTTCATGGCGTTCTTCTGGCCACGCGGCGTGCAGGGCTTCGGCGGCAAGATCGCCGTCTCCTCCGGCTTGGTGCCGAAGGCCGGCGCCGCGCCGGTGCCGGTGACGCTGGGCAAATTCTGGCTCGTCCACCTCAACGCTGGCGACGGCACGCACCAGGGCTTCGGGGAGGAAGGCGAGCAGGGTCTCGTGGCGCTGTGGTGGAAATGCCCGCACCTCGGCTGCACGGTCCCCTGGCGCGGCACCTTCCCCTTCGAGGGCCAGCAGGGCTGGTTCCGTTGCCCTTGTCACGGATCCACCTACACCAAAGCGGGCGTGCGGGTCTTCGGTCCGGCTCCGCGACCGTTGGACACCATGGAAGTGACCGTCAACGCCGACGGGTCATTGACCGTCGATTCAGGCACCATCACCAAGGGCGCCCAAGACAATCCCCAGCGGACCGTTCCGTACAACGTTTAGCGCACCTGACTAGGACGCCATGACCGGCCAGAACACGCAAAAGCAGATCATCGCGATGGTCCTCCTCATGTTTCTTGGGGTGGTGGGGCTTGGCGCGTACATCTGGTTCGACGATGGGCGGCGGGTCGAGGCCGAGGACAAAGTGCTGATCGAGAACGCGGAGCGGGGCGCGGATCTCTTCGCGCGCAACTGCCGCATCTGTCACGGCAACGCAGGACTGGGCAGTACCGGTCATCCCAGCCTGATCGGCCCGGCACTGAACACGCCCGCCAACACGCTGGCCTTCCGCAGCGAAAACATCGGCGCGCTCGGCACGATTCAGGCGCGCATCCACGACACCGTCAGCTGTGGGCGGAATGGGACCCCCATGCCGCCATGGTCCGTCAGTCAGGGCGGATCACTGAACGACTTCAAGATCACTACGCTCGTGGGGCTGATCACGACGAACGCTGGCAACACGTGGGAGGCCGCCTTGGAAGAGGCGATCCACGAGGACGAAGTGGCGATCGAAGGGCTGGAGACCGCCTTGTCCGACTCGATCGCAGCGGGTGCCAGCGCGGAAGCGATTGCGGATCTTGAGGCGCAGCTCGAAGAGGCTGAGGACCGCTTTGCGCAGGGCTTGCCGGTTGGCAAGCCGCTGCTGTCGGCGGACTCCCTGACGGCCAACACCTGCGGCCAACGCTCCTAAGTCCACGCTCCAGATTCCAAGGGGACAGCGATGCACGCCAAGCAGCTCCCGCGGCAGCGTCGATGGTGGCTGCTGATCCTGGCGCTCGCCGCCAGCTTGGCCCTGATCGCGGCCGCCTGTAGCGACGACGACTTCGGCGATGCGCCCGACGACCGTGGAGCCGCCGCGGCGGCGACGGTCGGCGCGGAACTTCCGGTCGATGAGGCGGCGTCGGACGAGCAGGCTGCCGACCAGCAGCCAGCGGAGATCGAGAGTGAAGCGGACGCCGCCGCCGACGAGGCGGTGATGGAGCTGCTCAGCGGCGACGCGCAGGTGGGGGGCGAGCTGTTCATCGCGAACGGCTGCAACCTCTGCCACGGCGATTCCGGCGAGGGCAACATCGGTCCGACGATTGCGCAGACGGGATTCACGCTGGACAAAGTGATCGCACAATACCGTAACCCGCGCGGGTTCATGCCGCCGTTCCTGGAGAGTCACGTCTCAGACGCGCAGGTGGAGGACATCTACGCCTGGCTGCAGACGCAGCCGCTGCCCGACACCATCGTGCCAGGCGAAGGCACGCCCTAGCCCCGCACCGCAGTGTTCCCACGCAAGCAGGGCCCCATCCCAGGGATCTGATTGCCCCGGCAATGATCCGCGGGTAGCCCCCGGCGCAGGAGGTGTGTGGATGCCGTACTTGAAGACCGACTCGAGCGGCCCGATCGAGATCTACTACGAGGACCAGGGCGATCCCGTTGTTTTGATCGGCGGCCTCACAGCCGTCGCGGAGTACTGGGGACTGCAGATCCCGGCCCTGGCCGAGCGCTACCGGGTGATCGCGCCCGACAACCGCGGCAGCGGGCGTACCCTTGTGCTCGACGACGACGGCGTCCGCAGCACCGAACTCTTCGCCGCCGACCTGCTGGCCTTGATCGATGGGCTCGGACTGGAGCGCGTCCATCTCATTGGCCAGTCGATGGGCGGGATGATCGTGCAGACCTTCGCGCTGGCGCATCCCGATCGCTTGCGCTTCCTGGTGATCGCCAGCGTCGGGCCGGGCGGGTCGGACCAGGTGACCGCGGGGGATGCCTTCGCCGACTTGGAGGAGTCCGCGCGCGGGGGGGGGGCAAACTGACGGGCCTGGCGTTCCATCCCAGTACGTTCGAGCGGCGCAGAGAGGCCGTCGATCTCTTTCTGGAGATCCGGGCGGCTTGGCCGCACAGCGAGGAAGAGGTGGCTGCCCGCATGAAGCTCTTGGGCAACTTCGATGTCTGGGACGGTCTTGCGGAGCTGCGTCTGCCGACTCTGGTGTTGGGGGGCGCCGAAGACCGCATCGTGCCGCCGGAGAATGGCCGTCGCATCGCCGGGCGAATCCCGGGCGCCGAGCGAGTCGAGATCCCGGAGACCGGACACGCCTTCTACTTGGAGGAGCCGGAGGCGACCAACGCCGCCCTGCTCGACTTTATGGACGGGAACTAGACGCGGAGTTCCATCCCCGTTTAGGTGGTCTGGATGAACTGCCGGATCAGCGGCACGATGATCGCCGGCGCATCCTCCTGGCAGAAGTACCCCGCGTTTTCGAGTTGCGTGACCGGCCCGTCCGGCCAGAGCGTCTGGAACAGTCCGATTGCGCGCGGCGGATAGATGGCGCGCTCGCGCATCCCCTCGACGGGCATGGCCGGCTTGGCGCGCACGGCCTCGACGTTGGCGGCGCATTCCTGCATGTACGGAGCGGCTCGCTGTGTGATGGCTTCGATCGGGAACTCGATCGCGCCCTTGCACTCCTCGTAGGAGCCGAAGGGCGCCGAGTAGGCATCGATCCAGCTCTGGTCGACGACGGCGCTGTTCTCGAAGCCGATGATCTTCACCACGCTCAGCACCGTGCTGCCGAGATTGCCCAATACCGCCTCCACGGTGCCGTCTTCCAGCCCGTCGCCGATCCAATCGAACCAAGGCGTGCGTGTCGGCGCGTCGGGCAGGGGCGGCGGCGCCATCAGCGGCACCACTGTGTTGAGCAGGCAGAGTCGTTTGACGCGCTCGGGGTGGAGCGCCGTGTAGCAACCGCCGATCGGGCCGCCCCAGTCCTGGATCACGAAGGTGATCTCGCGCAGGTCCAGTTCCTCGATCAGCGCGGCTAGATTCTCGACGTGGGTCTGCAGGGTGTACTCGCGGTCTTGCGGTGTCTCGCTCTTCCCGAAGCCCATATGGTCGGGCACGATCACCCGGTTCGACTCCGACAACGGCGGAATGAAGTTGCGGTAGAGGTAGCCTCAGGTCGGCTCGCCCTCCCCCTCGTCGACGTAGTGCAGGCGAAAGCCTGGCACCTCACTGAAATGGGGGGCGAAGGGAAACATGCCGTCGAAGTTGGCGTCGGCTGGAATCATGGCGGCTCCTTGGTTGACTGCGCTGCATGCTAGGAGGGAGCGTACGGGGCTACCAGCGGATTGGCGCCGGGCCACGGCGGAGGGACTGGTGGCAGCAGTTGCGCGAACCCGCGAACCCGTCGCTTTGACCTAAAAAAAGCGCCTGCGATAATCTCCCTGACCACATTGCCGACGTGGAGCATCCAGTCACCACGGCAACCCGGCGCCCGCGCGCTCCGGAACTGAAGAAGGAGCCAGGAATGCCCCCAGCGCAGACAGGAAAGCGCTATGTCTGCCCCGATTGCGGGGCGGAGTTCATTGTCACCCGAGGTGGCGAGGCGGAACTTCGCTGCGGCGACACCGCCTTGGAAGAGAAGAAGTAACGTCCCACGCTCACGATGCGTCGCGCAGTGAAGAGAAGACAAGCCATGGCAGTGCAACTCGGTAAGCGATACAAGGACGAAGAGACGGGCATCGAGGTGCTTTGCATCAAGCCCGGCGAATGCGACCTCAAGGCGGAAGATCGGGAGATGGAGCTGATGCAGCCGAAGGTCCTGCCCTCGGCCGATTAGCGCCCGCCCGCTGACGTGCAAGGATTGGAGAGCCGCCGTTCGGGCGGCTCCCGCTGGTTCCGGTCGGCGTCGCATTGAGGAAGGTGGCGAGCAATGAGTGAACTGCGGGAGCGCTTGCGCGACGACCTCAAGACGGCCATGCGCGCGAAGGACACGCTGCGGCGCGACACGATCCGGCTGCTGGAGGCGGCGCTCAAGAACGTCGAGATCGAGCAGCGCGAAGAGGCGGATGATGCAGTGATCTCGCAGACGATCCAGAAGCAGATCCGGCAGCGTGAAGAGAGCATCGAGCAGTACCGCACCGGGGGCCGCGATGATCTGGCCGATCAAGAGGCGGCGGAGATCACGGTCTTGCAGGATTACGCGCCGCAGCTGATGGATCGCGAGGGGGTCGTCGCGGCGGCGCGGGCCGCGATCGAGGCGGCCGGCGCGACCGGGGCTAGCGACAAGGGCAAGGTGATGGGGCCGCTGATGGCGGAACTGCGCGGCAAGGCCGACGGCCGCCTGGTCAACGAAGTCGTCAGCGAACTTCTGGACGCCTAACGGTTCCGACCAGTGGCGAGTGCTATGCGCCCCGACCGGGCGCCGGTATCTTGAGACGGTCGGCGTCGGCTGGCCGGCGTGGGTGGGCTTGCGTGTACTTGCCCGCCCGACACAGGGGTGCCGCGATGATGCCTCGGGCGCAGTACTACACCCCGTTTCGGATCGCGAGCTTTGTGCTCGTGCTCGCGGTGGGCCTCACGCTCGTGCAGGTCCCGATCAATGCGGCCCAGGAGTTCCCGCGCGAGGGCCAACTCGCCGAAGAGACCCTGTTGGCCAACGAGGATCTGCTCTTCGATAGCGACCTGCTGACCGATCAGGCGCGTGAGGCCGCGGCGGCCGATGTGCCCGTCCAGCTCACCTTCGACGCCGGCGTCCGCACCGCTCAGGTGGCGGCGCTGGCCAATTACCTGGCTGCGGCCGACGAAGTGCTCGCGGAGGTCTTGCTCGCAGACGACGAGCGCGTTGAGGCTCTGGCGGCCCTGCCTGACTCACAAGCCATCCCCCGCACGCAGGTGCTGATCTTGGGCTTCAGGGAGTCTCAATGGAACCGAGTTAAGACCCGTTCCATCGAACTGTTGACCGAATTGCTGACGGAGAACATCACGGTGGACGAAGTCGCAGGCGTGCGAGCCGGTGCGGACGACGCCGTGGGCCTGGGACTCACGACCGCGCAGCGCGAAACGATCGTGGATCTCGTTCGCGACCTGATCCAGCCTAACGTCGGCGAGGACGTCGGGGCCACGGAGCTCGCTCGCGCGGAGGCGCGCGACGGCGTGGCCGCGGTTGAGCGCAGCTTCGCCAAAGGCGAGATTGTGATTCCCGAGGGGTCCGAAGTCGATCCGCTTGTGGCCGAGGCGCTGGCGCAAATGGACCCGGAGGGTGGCGGGGTGCCCGGAGACGACCTCGTCGCGGTCCTGATCCTGTCCGTCGCCGGCGCGATCATGTTGGGCGCCTATCTCGTCTTGGCGACGCCGGATGCGGCCTCCAGCGATCGAAGACTGTTGCTGATCGGCGTCTTGACCGTCGCCGCCGTGGCCGTGGCCCGCCTTGTCAGCCCCTGGGTGCTGCCCGAGCACGCCACGAAGGGATTAGAGCTGATGTTGCCGATCTCGGTGGCTGCCGTTCTGATCTCGGCGCTGTTGGAGCGCGCCCTGGCGGTGATCGTGGCGACGGTGGTCGCGATCTTGGCTGGGACGGCGGCGATCATCCATCCAGACTTCGCGGTCGGCGAGGCGCCCAACGGCGCCCAGGCCTTGCGGCCGCTGGCCGTCTATCTCTTCTCGGCGATTGCCGGCGTCTACGCCAGCTATCGCGTGGAGCGATTGACCCAGTATGGCTCGACGGGAGCCGTCGTCGGCGTGACGGTGTTCGTGGTGGGGATAGCGTTCTGGCTGCTCAACCCCGTGCGGGAGACGGAAGAGGTGCTCTGGTTGGCGCTCGGCGGTTTGGTGGCGGGCGCCGGCACGGCGGTGCTGACGATCGGTGCGTTCTCGTTCCTGGGCATGGCCTTCGGGATCACGACCCGACTGCAGCTGCTGGAGCTCGCGCAACTCACACAGCCCCTGATCCAGCGCTTGCAGGAAGAGGCGCCGGGCACGTTCCACCACTCGCTGTTGGTGGCGACGATGGCCGAACGCGCCGCGGCCGAGATCGAAGCGGACTCGTTGTTGGTTCGCGTGGGGGCCTATTACCACGACATCGGCAAGCTGGCGAAGCCGCACATGTACATTGAGAACCAAGCCGACGGCAGCAACCCGCACGACGCGCTGGACCCGCTGGAGAGCGCGCGCGTGATTCAGGATCATGTGCGCTGGGGCCGCGAATTGGCGCGCCGCAACCGGCTGCCGGGCGTTGTGCGCGCCTTCGTGCCTGAACACCATGGCACCCGCATGGTGACGTACTTTTATCGCAAGGCCGCGCGCACCGACTCCAACGTCGACCCGGCGCTCTTCACTTACGACGGCCCCCGACCGCAGTCGCGCGAGACGGCGATCGTGATGATGGCTGACTCCTGCGAAGCGGTCGTGCGCTCCAGCCAGGAGCGGGATATGGAGACGATCGAGCAGCTCGTGGACGGCGTGATCAATGAGCGCCTGGCCGAGCGGCAGTTCGACGAGACGGATCTCACGTTCCGTCAGCTCCACCGTATCGCCGAGTCATTCAAGGTGACCTTGCGCGGCGTCTACCACCCGCGCATCGCCTACCCCGAGCCGACGGAGGCGGAACTACGCGCGACGGGTGGCGCTGCCGCGGCTGGGGCCATCGCCGCCGCGCCGCGCCGCGAGCGTGGCGAGACTCCCGTCGACGGCGGCGCCTCGCCGGACGCGGCGTCGCCGGGTGAGGGCGAGCGACCGGCGTAGCGCTGCTGGCCCCTGGGTGGTCGCACTTGTCAGAATCCACGTTGCGGGTGTGGGCGAGTGCCCGTTGCTTCGGCCAGCGAGGGGGCGCTGCTACGCTCGACCTGCGCCCCTCGTTCGGAGTTGGATCGCAGGAGCACGGTGTGCGGTTCGCGGTTCTCGTCTTCCCCGGCACCTGGAGCGACGGCGACTGCCAGTACGCGCTACGCGACATTCTGGGGCATGAAGCCGACCTGATCTGGCATCGCGAATCCAGCCTCGACGGCTACGACGCCGTGATCTTTCCGGGCGGCTTTTCCTACGGCGACTATTTACGCTGCGGCGCGCTGGCGCGTTTCGCGCCGATCATGGCGGCGGTTCAACGTCACGCCTCGCGGGGGCGGCCGATCTTTGGATCCTGCAACGGCTTCCAGATTCTCTGCGAGGCGGGGCTGCTGCCCGGCGTGCTGATGCGCAACGACAGCTTGCAGTTCCGCTGCGAACCCCAATACGTGCGGGTGGAGCGCGCCGACACGGGCTTCAGCAGCGACTGCCGTGAGGGGCAGGCGCTGATGCTGCCGATCTCACACGGCGAAGGCAACTACCACGCCAACGATGAGACGCTGGCCATGTTGCAGGACGAGGGACGTGTGGTCTTTCGCTATTGCGACGCCGAAGGCGTCGTCAGTGGCGCTTCGAACCCGAATGGCTCGCGCGACAACATCGCCGGGGTGCTCAACGCGGAGGGCAATGTGCTGGGCATGATGCCCCACCCGGAGCGGGCCAGCGAGGCGCTGTTGGGCGGCGAGGATGGGCTCTCGATCTGGCGTTCGATCATCGATCGGTGGGGCTGATGAGCTCCCGAACAGACGACGTGACGTCGGTCGCCAGCGATGAGGTGTTGGCCCAGATCGCACTCAGTCGCGACGAGTACGAACTGGCCAAGGAGCGCTTGGGACGCGAGCCGACGCATGTCGAGCTCGGCATGATCGGAGCGCTGTGGAGTGAGCACTGCGGCTACAAGCATTCGCGGCCGTTGTTCCGTCACTTCCCCACCGAGGGGCCGCAGATCCTGACCGAATTAGGCAGTGAGAACGCGGGCGCGGTCGACATCGGTGAGGGTTGGGTGGTGGTGATGAAAGTGGAGTCGCACAATCACCCCTCCGCGATTGAGCCCTACGAGGGCGCCGCGACGGGCGTGGGCGGGATCGTGCGGGACATCTTCGCGATGGGGGCCCGCCCGATCGCCCTGCTCGACTCGCTGCGCTTCGGTCCGCTCGACGATCCCGACAACCGGCGCTTGTTCTCTGGTGTCGTCTCGGGTATCGGCGGCTACGGCAACTGCCTCGGCATTCCCAACATCGGCGGCGAGACGGTCTTCGGCCGGGGCTACGGCGGCAACCCCTTGGTGAACGCGATGTGTGTGGGCATCGCGCCGGCGGGCACGCTGGTCAGTGCGACGACGGCCGCGGCCGACAACCTGCTCATGGTCGTCGGCGCGGACACGGGCAAGGACGGCCTGCACGGCGCGACCTTTGCCTCGGTCGAGCTGGACGAGGCCAGCGCCGAGCGCCGCCCCGCAGTGCAGGTGGGCAATCCGTTCCTGGAGAAGCTTCTGATGGAGGCCTGCGTCGAGTTGGTGCAGGAGCACAGCGACTGGATCGTAGGGTTGCAGGACCTGGGCGCGGCTGGGCTGACCAGCGCCGCGATTGAGTCCGCGGTGCGCGGCGGCACCGGCGTTCGGATCGACACCGATGCGATCCCACGTCGCGAGGCGGGACTGACGCCGTACGACGTCATGCTGAGCGAGTCGCAGGAACGCATGCTGGCCTTGGTCAAGCCGGGCCACGAGGATGACGTGCGGGCGCTGTTCGAGCGCTGGGAGCTGACGACGGCCTTGGTGGGCGTCTCGACCGATGACGGCCTGGCCCACATCGTGGGCGATGGCGCGGATGTGGCCGCGATCGACGTCGGCTTGCTGACGGAGCCGCCGACCTATGAGGGCGAGGCCTGGCAAGACGAAGCCGCCGCGGCGCTGGCCCAGTTCGACCCAGCCTCGCTTCCGGACGTCGCTGACGCCGGTGCGGCCCTGCTGCAGTTGCTCGGCTCGCCCAACATCGCCGACAAGAGCTGGGTTACGCGGCAGTACGACCAACAGGTGCTGACCAACACCGTCGTGGTGCCGGGCAGCGACGCCGGGGTCGTGCGGATCAAGGGCACGAACCGCGCGATCGCGCTCTGCACCGACGGCGATGGCCGGGCCGTACAGCTAAACCCGCGCGCCGGCGCGGCCCGCACGGTGGCGGAGGCGGCGCGCAACGTCGCCTGCACCGGCGCCCGCCCGCTCGCCGTGACGGACTGCCTCAACTTTGGCAACCCCGAGCGGCCGCAGATCTACTACCAACTCTCCCAGGCCGTGTTGGGCATCGCGGATGCCTGTCGCGCCTTCGAGACGCCAGTCGTCTCGGGCAACGTCTCGCTCTACAACGAAACCCCAGACGGCCCCGTCACGCCGACGCCGGTAATCGGCATGCTGGGCCTGCTGGAGGACGTGGCGAAGGTCGTCCCAATGGGCTTCCAGGCGGAGGGCGACGTCGCGTTGCTGGTGGGGGCGGGTCTGGCCCAGTCCGCCGGCAGCTTGGGCGGCTCCGAATACCTGGCCGTGGCTCACGAAACGGAAGCGGGACCGGTTGAGGTGGATCTGACCGCGGAGGCGGCGCTGGTCGACTTCCTCGTCGCGGCGGCGGATGACGGCCTGCTGCGGTCAGCGCATGATGTCTCGGGTGGGGGGCTGGCGGTGGCGATCGCCGAGTGCGCGATGGCGAACGGGATCGGCCTCGACGCAACGTCGGCCGAGCTGGGCAGCCGGGTCGACGCGTCGCTGTTCGGCGAGAGCGGCAATCGGACCGTGGTCAGTGTCGAACCGGGCAAGCTGGCGGCCGTTGAGGCGCTGGCGGCGTCGAAGGGGCTGCCGCTGGTCGAACTGGGCCACGCTGGCGGCAACCGGATTCGGCTGGGTGCAGGTCTCGATCTACCGATCGACCAAATGGCAGCGGCCTATCGCGAGGCTTTGCCGTCGATCATGGCCTGACCGCCAGCACCGTCGCCGATACGACGGCAGCAGAGTCCATTACCCGACAGAACTCATGTGCTAGAGTCGGCGCATGGTCGGCGGAAGGGGAGAATGCCTCCTCGCGGTCCGCGTCTCTGCCTTCGGTTCGGCTCCCTGTTTGGCTGGGGCCGACTGTGGCAGAACTGCTTTAGTGTCGAGACGGTGCCGGTTATTGTGTTCGTTCAGTGTGGACGATGTGGAGGAGCACTCGCATAAGTGCCACAGTCCACAATTGGTCACTTGGACCAAACGCCACGATGAACGAAAACAGATGAGCGAGACCTAAGCAGGTCGGCTCACCGCTCTCAGCAGTGTTGCGGAGGCTCGCGATGAAGGTTGTCTTCGTTGAAGAGGTCGAAGGCACGGCGAACGTCGGAGAGATCAAAGACGTCAAGAACGGGTTCGCGCGCAACTACCTGTTGCCACGCGGGCTCGCGGTCGCGGCGACCAAACACAATCTGCAGCGGGCCGAGAAGCTGGCTAAGGCGGATGGGATCCGCCAGGACAAGCTCGACGGTAGCGCGCAGGTAGTCGCCAAGAAGATTGACGGCGCGGCGATCACGCTCACGGCGAAGGTCGGCCTGCAGGGCCGCTTGTTCGGGTCCGTCGGCGCGATCGACATCGCGCGGGAGCTGAGCGAGAAGTCCGGGACCGACGTTGAGCACCGGCAGGTGCTGCTGCCCCAGGCGATTCGAACCCTGGGGACGCAGGAAGTTCGGATCCGGCTGACACGCAACGTGTTCGCCGCGGTCAGCGTCACTGTCGAGTCGGAAGACGGCGAAGGCGAACTGACCATCGCGGAAGCGGTGGAGGCAGCGGACGCTGCCGAGACGGCGGACAGCGAGGGCGAGGCCGATAGCAAGTCGGGGGAGGCGGAAGCCTCCAGCGACGAGGCCGGCGCCGATGAGGCTGAGTCCGACTAGCGGGGGCCGCCGATCGCGGTCCCCATGAGGGGATCGCGGTGGTCATCGAGCAGGCACCGCCCAACGATCCAGAAGCGGAAACGACCGTTCTGGCCTCGCTTATCGTTGATGAGGAGGCGATTTCGCGCGTCGCTTCGTTCCTCCAGCCGGAGGACTTCTTCCAGGAGCGCCATGCCCAGATCTATGAGGCGGCGCTGGCGCTGTGGGACCGCTCCGAGGCGATCAACCAAGTCACGATCGCGCATGAACTGCAGCGCCGAGACCAGCTGGAAGCCGTCGGTGGCTTGACCTACATCAGCCATATCGTGGCTGAGTTACCCACGACCATCGGCGTCGAGTTCTCCGGCAAGATCGTGCACCGGGACGGCACCTACCGGCGTCTGATCGACGCCGCCGGGCAGATCGCCCGAATCGGCTACGCGGGCGGACCGAATCTGCAGGAGGGCATCGGTCGCGCCGAAGCCTTGCTGATGACCCTCAGCGGCGGCGATCGCCTGCGCGACTTCGTGTCCCTGCGCGACCTGCTGGAAAGTTTCCTCGGCCCGCCGGAAGAGGAAGAAGGACGGTTGAACGAACCGGCGCGGACCGGCTTTGCCGACCTTGACCAACTCGTGGGCGGGCTCAAACGCTCCGACCTGACCATCCTTGCCGCGCGTCCCTCGGTGGGGAAGTCGGCGCTGGCGCTGGCGATATCGCAGAACTTGGCCTTGGGCCAGGGTGGGCGGGTGGCCTTCTTCAGCCTGGAGATGTCGGCCGAGCAGCTCGCGGCGCGTCTGGTCTCGGCCGAGGCCGAGGTGGAGTTCTCGCGGCTGCCGTTCGGGCGTCACAGCGAGACGGAGGAGGGGCGCATCAGCCGCGCGATCGGGCGGCTTGCGCGGGCCGAGATCTACATCGACGACACGCCGGGCATGACCGTGGCCGAGCTGCGGGCCAAGACACGCCGGCTGGACCATGACGTGGGGCTAGATCTGGTCGTTGTCGACCACATCCAGCTCTTGCACGCCTCGGCTGGCGGCGGTGACGGCAACCGCGTGGCGGAGATGAGCTTCATGTCGCGCTCGCTGAAAGAGCTGGCGCGCGAGTTGGAAATCCCGGTCCTCGCGTTGTCCCAGCTCTCGCGCGCCGTCGAGCAGCGCCACCCGCACGTACCGATGCTGTCCGATCTACGCGACAGCGGTTCGCTCGAGCAGGACGCCGACGTCGTGCTCTTCATCTACCGCGAGGACATGTACGTGGCGCCCGATGAGTGGGACGACCTCCACCCCGAGGAGCCGGAAAACTACCCCAACGGCGATGCTCAGATCATCGTCGCCAAACACCGCAACGGGCCCACCGGCACGGTGCATCTGCGCTTCGTCAAGAAGCTGGCCAAGTTCGAGGACTTCTTCACCCGCGAGGAGCCCGTCGACGGCGACCTGGCGTTGGCCCAGCAGGCCGGCTTGGCTCCGGCCCCCGCTGGTGGGCTCGCCGGTGCGTCCGGTTCCAGCGGGGTCAGCCCGGACGGCCCAGGGGACGCCCAGTGGTCGCTGGAGGCCTATGACGACGACTAACTCCTTCTCTGGCTTTCCGGCGGGTGGGACGACAGTGCCGCTCCCCGCCTCGATGCTGACGCAGGTTTTTCCTGACATTCAGGACGTGGCGGAGTTGCTCGTGACCCTGTTCGCCACGGCGGCCGTGCAGCGCCAGCGTCGTTTTCCACGCCTGGTCGAAATCGACGCACTGCGCACTGAGCGCGCGTTGATCGAGAGCTTGTCTTCGCTGCTGCCGCAGGACGACGTCGACGCTGCCTTCCGGCGCGGGCTCGATGCCGCCGTGGCGCGGCGGACGTTGCTGGCGGTCGAGGGGATCCCGGCTGGCCGCGCTGCCGGGACAGAACAGGGGCAAGCGCGCGTGCTGCTGGCCCTGAACACGGAGCCGGACCGGCGCGCTGTCGAGCGGGCGCGGCATGGCGACGTCGTGGGCGCGATCGCTTGGAAGCTGTTGCCCGCCGCGACACCGGCTGTGGCACGTACGGGCAACGCGTACACGATGTACGAGTTGGCCATCGGGCCGATCACGCCCGCGATCGCCGAGCAGTTGGCCGAGGCCGAAGGGCTGTATCCCCTTGCCTGGATCGCGGAGGCGTTCGCCGAAGCAGAGGAATTGAATCGGCGCAGTTGGCGCTACGTGAAGCGGATCCTGGAGCGCTGGGATCGGGAAGGACGAGACGATGCGGCGTCTGGGCGAGATCCTCGCTGGCGACCGGACTCTCGGTTCGAACACCTCATCCGACGCTGACGCCGGTCAGCCGATCGAGGTCGAGCCGCCGGATTGCGCATTGTGCAACGACGCGGGCTTCGTGCGCTTGGAGCGCGCGGTGGGACAGCCCGAGTTCGGACAGATCGTGCCCTGCGAGTGCGCGCGTCAGCGTTCGCGGTCGGATCAGGCCGATCGCTTGCAGCGCTACAGCAACTTGGGCGACCACCGAGAGACGTTCGAGAAGTTGATGGGTGGCATCTCGGGCGAGTTTCTCGAGGCCTGCGAGACTGCACGCAGTTTCGCGCGACGCGAGCCAGCCAGCGGGCAGGACGAGGTGTCGGACTGGATTGTGGTGTGGAGTTCTGCCTTGCAGGTGAAGACGGCGATCGGGGCGGCGATGGCGATGGAGCGGATCGGACTCGGCGTGCCGGCGCTCTACTTCGTGACCCCCGACCTGCTGGATCTCCTGCGAGCGGCATATAGCAAAGACTCCGACATGCCGTTTCCGCGGCTGTTCGAGAAAGTGCGTAGCGCGCCGTTCTTGGTCTTGGACGACCTGGATGCGTCGAATCCGACCGCTTGGGCGCAGGAGAAGCTCTTCCAGATCTTGAACCACCGCGCGGCCGAAGCGCTGCCGACGGCGGTGCTGCTGGGATCCGACCCGGCCTCGCTGCCGGATCCGATGGGCTCGCTCGTGCGGCGATTCGCCCAAGCGCACGTCGTCGGGGTTGGCGGCTCGGCGCAGTCCAACAATCCCGGGCGAGCGGATCGCTACCAGCAGATCGGCGGGATGACACTGGATGGGCTTGAACGCTACGATTTCGAGGGTTTCCGCGTGGAGGGGTACGGACTCACCGACGAGGAGGCGGAGAACCTCGCCATCGTGCGCAACGTGACTCGCGCCTGGGCCCAACAGCCGCAAGGCTGGCTGACGCTGGTCGGTCTAACGGGCACGGGCAAAACACACCTGGCGGCGGCGATCGCGCGCGCGCGGGTTGCGCAAGGCGACCGCGTGCACTTCGCGGTCGTACCGGACCTGCTCGATCACCTGCGACGCGCCTACGGTCCCACCGAGCCCGCCTCCTACGACGAGGTGCTCGACTCCCTGCGCGAGGCCGACCTGCTCGTGCTCGACGACCTCGGCGCGCATTCCACCACGGCCTGGGCGCAGGAGAAGCTCTACCAGCTCTTCTCCTACCGCTACTTGCAGCGCAAGCCGACCGTGATCACGACCAACGCCAACCCCGAGGAGTTGGACCCGCGACTCTCGTCGCGACTGCTCGATCACGAGGTGGGTCAGGTCTACCGCCTGCTGTCGCGCGACCATCGCACCGGCACGCGCGACCGTCCGAGCGGGCCGCCGAAGCCGCGCCGCGGCGGCAAGTGGGATACGCCGCGCTGGTAACCGGGTCTGGTAGCAGTAAGCGGTCCGCCTAGCCGGCTTCGACGGAATCCGGGTCAGGCGAGGCTTCGTCCTGTGGGGTGAGGCTGCCTTCGATCCAATGCTCGCCGTCGGTCCAGACCTCTTTCTTCCAGACGGGGACGATCTGCTTGAGCCGGTCGATCGCGTAGTGGCAGGCCTCTAGCCCGTCCTTGCGGTGGGGCGACGCGACCGCAATCGCGACGCTGGCCTCGCCGATCTCCAGCCGCCCGGTGCGGTGGTGCATGGCGACGTCAGTGATCTCCCAGCGCTCGTGTAACTCCTGGGCGATCTCGCGCATCTTCTTGACCGCCATCGGCGGGTAGGCCTCGTATTCGAGGTAATCGACGTCGCGGCCCAGGTTGTTGTCGCGCACCACTCCAACGAAGAGCGAAACCGCGCCGGCCGCCGGCGCGAGCACCAGATCGTGCAGCCCTTGGACGTCGAGCACCTCGGCCGTGATGGTGAAGCGGGCGTCGTCGGCGCTGCCCCGCTTGCTATCACGAGCGCTGCCGCCGCTGACCGGCGGGATCAGCGCGACGTCGTCGCAGGCGCGGACGGGGAACTCGCCGCGCACATATTCTTCGTTGACGGCGACGATGACCGACTCGCGTAACTCCGCGAGCTGCGGGAAGCGCAGGAAAACCGCCGCGCTGATCTCGTCGGCGGTCGTCGCGTCGGGCAAGTCCTCGATCAGGACGGAGCGTTGGCCGGCCGCTTGGGCAAGGCTGGCGAAGAGTTGCACCGTGACGTTCATGGCGTCAGTGTATCCTGGCTGGGAGCCGGGGGAGTGCCGCGCATGCCGCGCTGGCCCGCGATCTCGCGTCTGCTCTCAGACCTCTGCGGGTCCGGCCTCTGGCCGCGCGGACTTCCTTTTCCCGCCCAGCTGTGCCGCCTGCTCCGCGGGTGGCGCGCACCTCTGTGACGTTTGTCGCGACGAGCTGCGTCCGGCGAGCGGCCAGCGTTGTCGCGTTTGCCGGGCACCCGGGAAGGCCAGTCCTTGCATCGCCTGCGAGGAAGAGCCACCTGCCTTCGATGCCCTGCGCGCGGCCTTCGTCTACGAAGGGGCCACGCGCGACGCGGTGCTGGCGTTGAAGTATGCGGGCGTGCGCAGCGTCGCCGCACCACTGCTCGATGCGGCGCTGGTGGACGGCGACGGTTCGCTCGCCGTGGGCGGCGCGGCCAGAGGGATCGACTTCGTGACGGCCGTGCCGATGGCCGCACGCCGCCGTTGCCGCCGCGGATACAATCAGGCCGAGGTGTTGGCCCGGATCGTGGCTGGGCAGCTCGAGCGGCCCTTCGAGGCAGGCCTGCGGGAACGGGTGTGAGGCACCGAACAGCAGGCGCGCCAGGCAGATCTGCAGGCCCGACAAGCCAACGTGCGGGGCGCGTTTCGCGCCGACCGCGAACTGGTCGGCGGCGGCCGAATCCTGGTCGTCGACGACGTCACCACCTCCGGCGCCACGCTCAACGCCTGCGCGGAAGCTCTGCTCGCGGCCGGTGCGACATCGGTTCTTGCCTGGGCACTGGCCCGCGAGGACTGATCGGACACAACCACCCGGAATTGGTAGGGTTGCGTCTCGCGAGTCCGGTTTGGCTGAATCCAACGGAGGCGCCCGTGCCAGGGCCGATCGTCACCGTCACCCTGAATCCGGCCATCGACCAGACTCTGGTCGTGGACGAGTTCGCTGTGGGCAAGGCGAACCGCGTCAGCGAGGCGCGGCTCGACCCCGGCGGCAAGGGCGTCAATGTCTCGCAGGCGTTGAAGGAGCTCGGCGTCCACAGCATCGCGGCCGGCTTGGCGCCCGGGTCGGTGGGGCGTTTCATCGAGACGGAGCTGATCCGCGACGGGATCACCGTCGATTTCGTTCCGACGGCCGGAGAGACGCGCACCAACCTGACCCTGATCGACGCCAAACACCACGTCGCGACGACGATTCACAACGCGGGACCGGAGACGGACCCCGGGCTGTTCGACGAGCTGCGGGAGCGGCTACGCGAGCACTACGCGCCGGGTGGGTGGCTTGTTGTGGGTGGCAGCCTGCCGCCGCCCTTGGAGCCGTCGATCTACGCCGATCTGATCCGCGACGCGCACGCCGCAGGTGTACAAGCCGCGCTCGACAGCGAGGGTGAATCGCTGCGGGCTGGTCTGAGCGCCAATCCCGATCTGGTCCGGCTCAGCCCCGCCACCTTGGAAGAGTTGACGGACACGGAGTACGAGTCCGACGAGGACTATCTGGACGCGATTGAAGCGATACGCAAAGAAGGTGTCGGCCGTCTCTTCCTGACCCCGCGCGACGGTCCGGCCTGGGCCGTCAGTGCAGACGGCGCGTGGCGCGTGATCCCGCCGACGGTGCCCACCGCGACGGTGATCAGCGAGGTTGGCTGGACGGATGCCACTTTGGCTGGCGTGATCCAAATTCTGGCTGCCGGGGGCTCGTTCGAGGATGCCCTGCGGCGCGGGATCGCAGCCGGGCGTGCCACCATCGTCACGCCTGGCTCGATGGTTGGCGAGGTATCGACGGTGGCGGCCTTCGAAGAGCAGGTCCGCCTGGAGCAAGTGCGCGAGCCGGTCCAACCCTGACGCGGGGCCGCTCCGACCAGCCCAAGGGCGAATCACGGTGGCAGGTTCCACGTTCCTTTTGATGCATCACGCCGAAGGCGAATCGCCGCTCGAACGGCTGGTCGACGCCGCGCGGGCGGCGACGGTGCGCGATACGGCGCAGCGCGCCCTCCAGGCGGGTTTCGAGCGGGTCGTTGTCATGGCGACCGACGGATCGGCCTTCGTCGGGCTGGACGCTGTCGAAGTCGACATTGATCCGGTTCGCCGGCCGTTCGGCGCGCGGCTTAAGACGTTCCTCACCCGGCACGCGCCCGAGGGCCTTTGCTACGCGGGCAGCGGCATGCCGCTGATGACGGCAGGCAACTGGCGCGGACTGCGCGACCGGATCGCGGCAGGGGAGACTGTCGCCAACAACCTCTATTCCAGCGACGTGCTCGCCACGCCGGCGACTGCTGACCTGAGCAGCATCCCGGATGAGCTCAGCGACAACGGTCTGGCTCTCTACCTACGCGGCGAGGCCGAAATCGACGTCGCTGTTCTGCCCCGCTCCGCAGCCGCGCTGCTGGACATCGACACACCGGCAGACCTGACCGTGCTTGCTCTCTGCCGGGAGGTGCCGCACTTCACCATCGGTGGCGCGTTGGCGGCAGTGTTGTCGGTTGGGCTCTCTGCAGCTGTGGGGGCGGGGCTGCCCGCTCCGGACCCGGCGATGGCATCTGGGCCGAGCCGCCTCGATACGGCGACGGGACTGCTGACACGGCGCGGAACTGACGTGCTGGTGATCGGGCGTGTGGGCAGCGCGGTCTGGCAGGCGCTGGAGAGTGAGACGGCGACTCGGGTGCGGGTCGTTTCCGAGGAGCGTGGGTTGCGCAGCCGCCCCGATGGGCGGGCGCGCAGTCTGTTGGGCTTCCATCTGGGCGCCGTGGGGCCAGGGCAGTTGGTGGAGGCCCTGGCCGAGCTGGGGGACGCGGTCTTCCTCGACACGCGACCCCTCTTTGCCCACCTGCAGTGGCAGCCCTCCCGCGCGGATCGCTTCGCCAGTGACGCGGGCGACTGGAAGTCGATCGAGCACGCTGAGCTGGGCGCGTTCACGCGGGCCGCCGTCGAGTCGCGGGTGCCCTTCGTGCTGGGCGGTCACTCGCTGGTCAGCGGCGGGCTGCTGGCCCTCATCGACGCGGCTTGGGCACGTTGGGAACTCGCTCAGGGAGACAGCGCTCGGGACGACGACTGACGTGTAGCGACGTGTACCCGGCATGTATACGCGCGGCGTCCGCTGTGACACGATGCCCCCTGCCTCAGATCGGTCACGACCACCGCACTCGCGTTGACGTGGCCTGCGCCGAGCGGCGTATCCATGAATGAGCGAAGGCAGATGGTGCAGACCGTCCGATCCGGCGTCCTGTCGGATCAAGACCCTGAAATCGCCGGCTGGATCGATCGCGAGACGCAGCGACAGCGTGATTCGCTGGAGATGATCGCGTCCGAGAACTACACCAGCCGTGCCGTGCTCGAGGCGATGGGGTCGGTCCTGACCAACAAGTACGCTGAGGGCTACCCCGGCAAGCGCTACTACGGCGGCTGTGAGTTCGTCGACGAGGTGGAGACGGTTGCGATCGAGCGGGCCAAGGCGCTGTTCGGTGCGCAGCACGCCAACGTCCAGCCGCATTCCGGCTCCGCCGCCAACCTCGCCGCCTACTACGCCTTGATGCAGCCCGGCGACACCGCGCTGGGCATGGCCCTCGATCACGGCGGCCATCTGACGCACGGCTTGCGGGTCAACTTCTCCGGCAAGTGGTTCAACTTCGTCAGCTACGGCGTCGATCGTGAGACCGAGCAGATCGACTACGACGCGATGCTGGCCCAGGCCCGCGAACACAAACCCAAGCTGATCCTGGTCGGCGCGACCGCCTATCCGCGCCAGTACGATTTCGCCCGCAGCGCCGAGATCGCGCAAGAGACCGGCGCGGTGCTGCTTGTCGATATGGCACATGTGTCCGGCCTGGTGGCGGCGGGCGTGCACCCCTCGCCCGTGCCTTACGCCGACATCGTGACCTCGACGACGCACAAGACGCTGCGCGGCCCGCGCTCGGCCTTCATTTTGGCCATGGAGGACTACGCGACCAAAGTCGATCGCGCCGTCTTCCCCGGCACCTCGGGCGGGCCGCACATGCACACGATTGCGGCCAAGGCGGTCGCCTTCGCCGAGGCCGACACGCCGGAGTTCCGCTCCTACGGCGAGGCCATCATCGAGAACTCGCGCGCTCTGGCCGAGGGGTTGCTGAGCGCTGGACTGCGGTTGGTCTCCGGCGGCACGGACAGCCATCTCTTGCTCGTCGACGTGGGGGTCAAGGGGCTGACGGGCAAGGTTGTCGAGGACGCGCTGGACGACGCCGGGATCACCGTCAACAAGAACGCGATCCCGTTCGACGAGCAGAAGCCCACGGTCACGAGCGGAATCCGGATCGGCACCCCGGCCCTGACGACGCGGGGCATGGGTCCCGGCCAGATGGAACGGATCGCGGTCTGGATTGGCCGCGTGCTGGACGAAATCGAGAATGAATCGGTGCGTGGGGCGGTGCGGGCAGAGGTCGCCGAACTGGCGGCGACCTTCCCGGTCCCGGGCATCGATCGCTAACAACCAAGCAGAAGGATCCTCACCCGCGGGTTGATGCGGGCGAGGTCGATGGAGGCACGATGGCACGCGATTACGAGATGGTGGTGATTCTGCACTCCGATCTGACGGAGGAGGAAGTGCCGGATCGACTGGCCGGCCTCGCGACGTTGGTCAGCGAGCACGGTGGCAACGTGACGGAGTCGATTGATTGGGGACGGCGACGGCTCGCCTACTCGATCAAGGGCAACTTCGAGGGCCACTATTTGATCACGGAATTCGACGCGGAAGGCGGCACCGGCAATCAGGAGATCGAGCGTGAGCTCCGCATCGACGAATCGGTCTTGCGCTTTCTCATCGTCCGCAAGGACAGTTAGCGCGCGCAGGAGGGTGACATGGGAAGCCTGAACAAGGTCCAAATCATTGGCAATCTGGGTGCGGATCCGGAGATGCGCTTTACCGCCAGCGGCCAAGCCGTGGCCACGTTCAACGTGGCGGTCAACCGTCGCTACCAGACGCGCGACGGAGAGCGTCGCGAAGAGACGGAATGGGTGCGCTGCGTCGCCTGGGCCCGGCTGGCTGAGACCACGAGCCAGTATTTGACCAAGGGCAGCCAGGTCTACCTGGAAGGCCGGCTGCAGACACGCCAGTGGGAAGACCGCGAAGGCCAGCGTCGCTATACGACGGAGGTCGTCGCCAACGACGTCCAGTTCCTCGACCGTCGCGGCAGTGGTAGTGGCGACTTCGATGGGGGCTCCGATGCTCCCGCCGACGCTGCTGGCGACGGCAGCGAGGGCCCGGGCGGACCGGACATCGACCCCGACGACTTGCCCTTCGAGTAATCAGCTCCAAACGGAGGATCGCATGACGACAGACGACAGCGACCAGACGCCGCAAGCGGCGACAACCGAGCCGGCGGCGGCCGAACCCGTGCCGGAGACGGCAGCGCCTGCGCCCAACTCCGCGCCGCCTGCTCCCACAGCGCCGGCGACTCCCGCAGCGGAGGTGTCCGCGACCCCTGCCCCCGCGGCTCCAGCCCCCGCTCCGGCCGCGGCAACTCCGCCGGCGCCGGCCACGACCGCACCGGCCGCTGCCCCAGTCGCGACAGCGGCGGGAGCTTCGGCGCCCGCAACTGCGCCGCCCGCGCCCGCTGCGACTTCCAGCATCACCTCGGGCCCCTCGGACGGGATCCCGCGGGTGATCGAGCGCACCCGCCGCCGTCGAGGACGCCGCAAGGCGCCGATCTTCCCGCCCAAGGAAGTCCTCACGATCGATTATAAGGACGTGGAGAAGCTGCGACGGCTGATTTCCGAGCGCGGCAAGATTGATCCGCGCCGCAAGACCGGGCTGATCGCCAAGGACCAGCGCAAGCTGACCCGCGCGATCAAACGCGCCCGGCACCTGGCACTGCTGCCCTACACCGCCGAGCACATGCGACAGACGTCGCAATTTCGCCAGTCGATGCGGGCCGCACGCGTTGAGCCACGCCCCTTGCCGGCCGCCGAAGATGCCGCGGAAGATGCGGAAGCCGCCCCGAGCGAAGGGGCTGCTACGACCGCGCCGGCCAGCGATGCTCCGGCTACAGCGCCTGCAGCCACGGCCACCGCCGCTACGGACACGGCTGCCGCAACGCCCGCGGAGACGGCCGCAGCTGCTGTCGAGACGACGGAGACGACCCCGGCCGCCGAGGTTGCTCCTACCACTGAAGCCCCCGCTGCTGAAGCTGATAGCGAGCCGGCCGCCGAGTCGACCGAAGAGGCTCCCGCCGCAGAGGCCGAGGCAGGCAGCGAGGAATAGCGGAGGTCGGCGTGGCGCAGGACACGAGCGCGGTACCAGCGATCGGCGTGGGCCTGCTGGGCCTTGGCGTCGTGGGGCAGGGCGTCTACGAGGCGCTGCGGTCGCGCGCCGCGGCCTACGCCCGACGCGCGGGTCGTGCCCTTGAGGTGCGTCGGATCGCCGTACGCGACCTTTCCCGCCGCCGCGATGTCGAAGTGGATGCGGCGCTGCTGAGCGACGATCCACTCGCCGTCGCCGTTGCACCCGAAATCGAGATCGTGGTGGAGTTGATGGGTGGTGAGCAGCCGGCGCTCGATTGCATCCGTGCGGCGCTTTCGGCTGGGAAACACGTGGTGACCGCCAACAAGGAAGTGATGGCCAAGCACGGGCCAGAATTGCTCGCGCTTGCCCAGGAGCAGGGCGCGGAGTTGCAGTACGAAGCGAGCGTGGGCGGTGGCATCCCGATCATCTCGCCGCTCAAGCGCGACCTGCAAGCCAACGAGGTCCAGCGCATTCAGGCCATCATCAACGGCACGACCAACTTCATGTTGACCACGATGGCGCAAGACGGCGTCTCCTACGCCGAGGCGCTCGCTGAAGCCCAGCGTCGCGGCTACGCCGAGGCCGACCCCACCAACGACGTGGCGGGCATCGACGCCGCTTACAAGCTGGCCATCCTCGCCTCCCTCGCGTTCCACACCACGGTCGCGCCCGACGACGTCTATCGCGAAGGCATCACCCAGCTGACCGCACGCGACTTTCGTTACGCCGCAGAGCTGGGCTACGTGATTCGGCTGCTCGCGACGGCCCGCCGGATGAACGACGGAGCAATCGACGTGCGGGTCCATCCCAGCCTGATTCCACTAACGGAGCCCCTGGCCCGTGTCGACGGCGTGCTCAACGCGGTCGCCGTGGAAGGTGATCTCGTTGGGCGGGCGATCTTCGAGGGCGAGGGAGCCGGCGCCGCGCCTACGACCTCCGCCGTCGTGGCGGACGTGTTGGATGTCGCCTACGGCATCGCCGCCGGGCAGCGACCCCGCCCGCAGCGCCCGACCGACTCCGACCCCTGCATCGAGCCAATTGGCGACCTGCGGATGCCTTACTATCTGCGCATGTTGGTGCACGATCGCCCCGGAGTCCTGGCCGATCTCGGCCGCCTGCTGGCGGAGAACCAGACCAGCATTGCTTCCCTCTTGCAGGTTGAGGCGGATCCCGTCGCCGGCACGGCCGAGCTCGTCATGACCACCCACGAAACTCAGGAGGCCGATCTCGATGCGTTCATCGCCGCGGCCGCCAAGATGGGCTCGGTGCGGGACGTTGGACTGCGGATCCGGATGGAACAGGCCGATTCGTGACCACCTCTTCGCCGGACCCGCGATCCTTCCAGAGCATGCTCGACTGGCTCGAAACCGAACTGCGCGGCGTCAAGTCGTCGCTGGCTGAGTTTGGGGAGAAGACGGAACAGACGCAGACCCAGCTCTGGGACCTGATCGATGGTCAGGCCCGCAGCGAACAAGGTACCGGCACGCTGGCGGCACAGGTCAACGTGCTGAGTGACCTGCCGGAAACGATCCGAGTGCTGCGGGAGCGCGTGGAGCGGCTGCAGAGCGCGGTGGGCCAGGATGGCGAGCAACGCGAGCTTCTGGCGCGGCAGCTGCGCGCCGAGATGCAGTCCGAACGCGACGAACGCGGGGAGCTGCGCCGGCGGGCGGAGTTCGCCGAGCAAGCCTCGGCCGCGATCGGCGAGAAGCAGGACACGGTCGAGGATTTGGTCCGGCGTCTGCAGGACGAAACGGCGCTCGTCGGCCAGCGGCTCGAGCAGATCGACATCAATAGCCACGGCGTTGACTCCCGCCTCGCGGCCAGCGCCGAAGGGCTGCGGCGCACCCAGGGCGACGGTCGCAATCAGGTTCAGGAGGTCGAGCGGCTCGATCGTGCGTTGGCCATAGTCGATGAGCGCCTTGAGGGTGTGCTCGATTCCGTGCGTCGTCTGCAGGAAGAGGCCGTCCGCAGCAGTGAGACGACCCAAGAGTTCGACGCGCTACGCGATCGGTTTGAAGCCGTGCGCCTATCGCAGGACGCCACGGTTGAGCGCTCCAACGACACGGCCAGCGAGAACGAGGCGTTGACGGTCCGCATCACGGAATTGGACCGCGCGCTGGAACGAATCCGCACCCGTTCCGATCAACACGATCGTACGCTGGGCGAGCTCCGCCACGCCGTGGCAGAGGCGGCCGACGCCTCCAAGCGCGACGCGGAGCGTTTTCTCGCTTTCCAGGAGAAGGTGCGGCGCCGGGAGATGTCGGACCTGGAGCAAGAGGTGCGGGAGATCCGTGGCTTTGGCGGCCAGCATGGATCCGGTCCGGCCCCCGAGACGTCATCGAGCTCGCCGGCGAACCGCACACCATCGCCACCAAGCTCGTCCGATGCCTGACGCGCCTGCTGCGGAGGATGCCGGGCCAATGCCCGACTTCCGGCGAGGCGCGGGCGTCATTGCCCGCTACGCCGAGTACCTGCCCCTGACGGACGCCACGCCACGGATCAGTCTGGGCGAGGGAGATACGCCGCTCGTTCGCGCCCCGTCACTGGAGGCGGCGACGGGCGCCGAGGTCTACCTCAAACTGGAGTCGCTGAACCCCTCCGGGTCGTTCAAGGATCGCGGCATGGTCGTGGCCGTCGCGAAGGCCTTGGAGGACGGCGCTGACGCCGTGATGTGCGCCTCCACTGGGAACACGAGCGCCTCCGCTGCCGCCTACGCCGCGCGTTACGGGCTGCGCTGCTTCGTGATCGTGCCGCGCGGCAACATTGCGCTGGGCAAGCTGGCCCAGGCAGTCGCCCACGGCGCACGCATTCTCTCCGTCGACGGCTCGTTCGACGACGCCCTCCAGTTGGCGCGGGAAATCTGCGAGCGCCGGCCGATCGCGCTGGTCAACTCGGTCAACCCGCATCGGATCGCTGGGCAGAAGACCGCGGCGATGGAGATCGTCGACGCGTTGGGCGACGCGCCGGATGTGCAGTGCATCCCCGTCGGCAACGCCGGCAACATCACGGCATACTGGCAGGGCTACGTGGAGTACTTCCAAGCCGAGCGGGCCGCGTCCCGCCCGCGCCTGTTCGGATTCCAAGCAGAAGGGGCGGCCCCGATCGTGCGGGGCGAACGGGTCGATCAGCCGGAGACGATCGCCACGGCGATCCGGATCGGCAACCCGGCCTCGTGGGAAGGCGCGCTGCTGGCGCGTGACGAATCGGACGGCCGCATCAGCGCGGTCAGCGACGAGCAGATTCTGGTGGCCTACCAGGCCCTGGCGCGCGATGAGGGCATCTTCTGCGAGCCCGCCTCGGCGGCCAGCGTGGCAGGGTTGCTCGCCTGCCAGGCGGACGGCATCGATCTGCGGGGGTTGCGCGTCGTCTGCATCATCACCGGATCGGGGCTCAAGGATCCCGATGTCGCGATGAACATCGAACCCGACCTGATCGAGATTCCCAATTCGCTCGAAGCCGCTGAGGCGGCGCTGGACTAGCGCGTGCCCACACCCGCCAACCAGGGCCCCAACGACGGCACCGTGCTGGTGATCATCAACCCCACCGCCGGTAGCGGCGACACACGCAAACGCTGGCCCGGCGCGATCGTCGCTCTGCGCGAGGCGGGGCTGCGGCCCGAGTACGTACTCACGGATGCCCCGGGCCATGCGACCGCCCTGGCCCAACAGGCCGGGCTGGATGGCTACGACGCCGTGATCGCGATGGGCGGCGACGGCACCGCCCACGAAGTCGCGAATGGCCTGCTGCGCGTCGCGTCGCCTCCGCCGTTGGCGCTGCTGCAGACCGGCACCGGGCGTGACCTCAGCCGATTGCTGGCTCTGCCCGACAGCCTGGACGTGCAGGCGCGGCTGATCGCGCGCGGCGATACCCAACGCATCGACGTGGGCTACTGCCGCTACACGAATGCCGACCAGACGCAAGAGGAGCGGGCGTTTCTGCTCCTGGCCGGGGCGGGCTTTACGTCGGCCGTGATCGACCGCTCGCTCGGCTTAAAGCGCTGGTTGGGTGGGCGGGCCTACTTTGTGGCTGCCCTGCGGGAGTTGCTCCATGCCAAGGCGCGGCCCGCCCGGCTCACGCTGGACGGAGCCGCGGAGCAGGTGGCGGTCGTCGAGATGATGATACTGAACGCGCCCTGGGTCGGTGGCGGGATGTTCGCCGGACCCGGGGCAGACGCACAGGATGGCTGGCTGGAGGCCCTGATCGTGCAAGAGATGTCGCGCTGGCGCCTGCTGAATGTGGTGCTGCGCGTATATCGGGGGTCGCACCTAGACCAACCCGGCGTACGCTACGGTACGACGAAGCGAGTCGTTATCGAACCCGAAGTCACGATGCCGGTATCCGTCGATGGCGAGGTCGTGGGCCAGACCCCGGCCGAGTTCTGGGTCGCGCCGTCGGCGCTCACGGTAGTGGCTGGAGAGGTCCGAGCCGGATGACGATTGAGTTGTCCCCCCCGTGCACAATCGACAAGGATCGCATTCGCGCGGCCGCGCGGGAACTCCTGCTCGCGATTGGGGAAGACCCGGACCGCGAGGGGTTGGCCGAGACGCCGCGCCGCATCGCCGAGTCCTACGAGGAAATTTTCGGCGGGCTCAGCGTCGATCTCGAGGAACTGCTCCAAGTCGGCTTTGAAGAGGGCCACAATGAGATGGTCGTGCTGCGCGACGTGCCGTTTTTCTCGATGTGCGAACACCACCTGCTTCCCTTCCATGGCATCGCGCACGTCGCCTACGTGCCGCGCGGGCGTGTGGTGGGGATCAGCAAGCTGGCCCGACTGGTGGAGGCGATAGCGCGCCGCCCGCAGCTGCAGGAGCGGTTGACCAGCCAGATTGCCGACACCCTGATGCGAGCGCTGGAGCCGGACGGCGTCGCCGTCGCTCTGGAGGCCGAGCATCTCTGCATGACTATGCGCGGGATCAAGAAGCCCGGCAGCCGCATGGTGACCTCCGCGATGCGGGGCACTTTTCAGAATCAGATCGAGACACGCAACGAGTTCCTGGCGCTTGTGCGGCCGGGTCGGGCGTAGATTGTCACGATGCTGCTGACGACTGAATCCGCCGACTGGGCACAGCTCACCAACACCCCTGCGAACGGCCTCGCCGACGAGTGGCGCGCCCTCTTCGCGGAGGTTCAGCCGCCCGCCGGGCCCTTCGTCACTCCCGAATTCCAGACGGCCTGGTGGGACATTTTCCAGCCCGGTGGCAGCCCTGATCTGACGACCGTGCGCGAGGACGACCGGCTGGTTGGCGTGGTTCCGCTGCGGATCCATGACGGTACGGTCGGCTTGGTGGGCGACTTCGAGGTCTGCGACTACATGGACATTCTGGCAGCGCCCGACCACGAAGAGGCCGTCGTCGACGTATTGCTGGACCGCTTGGAAGCGCTTGGCTCGACGTCTGCCGACCTGCGCGGCTTCGCCAGCGGCTCGGCGACGCTGCGACTCCTGCCCGACAAGGCGGTGGCGCGTGGCTGGCAAGTGGAAGCGCAGCAGGAGGCCGTCTGCCCCGTCGTGGAGCTCCCGACCGACTGGGAGTCGTACACGTCTGGTCTGCGTCGCAAGTATCGCCACGAGGTGCGTCGTAAGCTGCGCAATCTGCGCGACGGCAAAGCCGTCGTGGACATTGAGGTGATTCGAGACGCGGATGCAGTACGCGAGCGGCTGCCCGACTTTCTGACCATGATGACGACCTCCCGCGGCGACAAAGCCGAGTTCATGACCGAACAGATGGCGGCGTTCTTTGGCGTGCTGGTGGAGCGTCTGGCGCCGCACGGCCGGATCCAGCTCTACTTTCTGCTGCTGGACGGCAAGCCCGTGGCGACGGTGCTCTGCTTCGTCTGTTGCGGACAGTTGATGCTCTACAACAGCGGTTACGACCCTGACTATCGATCGCTCTCGGTTGGCATCGCCTCCAAGGTCTTCTGCCTGCGCGAGGCGATTGATGAGGGGCGTCAGGCGGTCAACTTCCTGCGGGGGGACGAGGAGTACAAGTTCCAGATGGGCGCCAAAGCCGCCCCCGTCACCCGGCTGATCTTGACTCGCTGAGTCGCTGCTCGCGTCATGAAATTTATTAGTCGCCTCGCCTTCATCAGCACCCACACCTCCCCCCTCGCGCGTCCCGGAACGACCAAAGCGGGGGGTATGAACGTCTACATCGCGGAGCTGACCGCGCAGCTCGGCGCGAGCGGGTGCGAAGTCGACATCTTCACGCGTCGCGACGCGCCCGACCTGCCGCCGGACATTGAACTGGCGCCGAACGTGCGCGTCGTCCACATCGATGCCGGCCGGGCCGCTCCGCTCGACCCGGTTGCGATCGAGCGCTGGCTGCCCGAGTTCCTTGACGGCGTCTGCGCTTACGCGGCAGAGCGGGAGCGGGAGTACAGCTTGATCCACTCCCACTATTGGCTATCAGGCCTGGTTGGCCTCGGCTTGGCCGATCGTTGGCACGTGCCGCACGTCGCCATGTTCCACACGCTGGGTGAGGTCAAGAACCGCGCCCGGCGAGCTGAGCGGGAGCCGCCCGCCCGGATCGAAGCGGAACGACGCATCGTCGCCGCCGCCGATCGGCTCATCTGCGCGACTCCCCATGAGCGCGACTTCTTGGTCCAGCTTTACGGCGCGCAGCGCGAATGCGTCGCGGTGGTGCCGGCCGGCGTTGATCTGGCCCGCTTCCGGCCCGGCGACCAGGCGGCCGCCCGCGCGCACCTGGGTTTGGACGACGGCCCGCTCGTCCTGTTTGTGGGCAGGCTGGAGCCGCTCAAGGGCGTGGACATCTTGGTTCGCGCCGTGGCCGTGGCGGAACTTGACCAACCGATCACGCTGATCGTCGCGGGGGGTGATCGGGAGTCGGCGCCGGACGCCGTAGGCGAGCTCGATGCTCTTGCCCACGAGTTGGGTATCGCCGATCGCGTGGGCTTTGTCGGATCGATCCCGCGCGAGGAGCTGCCAGCCTACTACCACGCGGCTGACATCTGTGTCGTGCCTTCCTACTACGAGAGCTTCGGGCTGGTCGCCGTCGAGGCGCTCGCGTCCGGTACGCCGGTCATCGCGACGCGCGTCGGCGGGCTGCAGTACACGGTGCGCGATGGCCAGACGGGCTATCTGATCTCGTGGCGCTGCCCGGAGCCGTTCGCTGAGCGCATGGAGGCGCTCCTGGAGAACGACGACCTGCGTCGTCACTTCGCCGCCGCCGCACCCGAATCTGTCAAGCGCTTTAGCTGGGACCGGATCGCTGCTCAGATCAGTGAGGTGTACCAAGACGTCGTCAGTCGCCACTCCTCTGGTCTGGCCAGCGGCTGCAGCCCGGGCTAGCGCTTTGGACGCTCGATCCGCTGCCTGTCCAGCCAAGGCCGAACGTTCGTTACACTGTGCGGACCATGACGAGCGCGATCACGAATCAGACGCCGGACACGACCGATCCCAAGCGGGTCTTGGTCGTGATGGCGCATCCCGACGACATTGAGTTCACCTGTGGTGGCACGGTCTCCACCCTGGCCGAGGACGGCTGGGAAGTCGTGTTCTGCCTGGTCACCAGCGGCGACAAGGGCACGAAGGACGAGACCCTGGCCTCGCACGACCTCGCCGCCCTGAGGGAGGCCGAGCAAGAGGCCGCCGCGCGTGAGCTGGGCGTCTACCGCTGCATCTTCCTGCGCGTGCCGGACGGGTTCGTGCAGGATGGCCCCGAGCTGCGGGAGCTGCTGGTGCGCACCATCCGCGAGGTACGGCCGCAGATCCTGATCACCTGGGACGGATACCGCGGCTTCAATCACCGCGACCACCGCACGGTCGGCCTCGTCGCGCTGGATGCGGTCTTCCCGCTCTCGCGTAACCCGCACTACTTCCCGGAGCACAAAGCGGCCGGGCTTGAGCCGCACAAGGTGAACACGGTGCTGCTGGCCGGCACAAACGAACCCAACTACTTCGTCGATGTTGGCGCGCAGCTCGGCAAGAAAGTCGATGCGCTGCGCCGCCACGCGAGCCAGGTCACCCCGGGCACGCGTGAGGAATGGCTCAAGCGGCTGCGGCAACGTCAGCAGTCGGCGGACCGCGGGGCGGTGCCGTGGGCTGAGTCGTTCCGGCGCCTGCACTTCGGCGGCACCTCCGCGCCCAATCGCCAGGCGGTACTCAAGAAGCTGGCGAAGGAAGCGGCCGAGAAAGCCAAGCAAACAGAGGCCGGCGAGCAGGCAGAGGCCGACACCGCTGTGGCTGAAGCGAGGGCGGGGGGCTAGGTGGAGAATCTGGCGCTGTACTTCCTCTGGGGTGGGCTGGTCTCGTCCGGTATTTCGGCGGGCGTCTACATCTTGTACGCGTCCCAGCCCTACTGGGCGGGGCTACTCGTCTCGCCGCGCTCGGCCGTCACCGAAGCGGGCAGCGTCACGATTGCGAGGTCGGACAGTCCCAACCTCGGTCGATCGACCACATTGCGTGGCGCGGCCACGTTCTCGGCCTGGACGACCGTCGTTTTCGGAGCCCTGGGCCTGATTTTTCGCACGATCGCGCTCGATCACCCACCGATCAGCAACCTCTTCGAGTTCTCGATGGCCTTCGGCTTCGCCATCGCGCTGGTCTACGCGCTGTTGGAGCTTCGCTACGGGACCCGCCTGCTCGGTGCCTTCGCCATGCCTGTTGCCTTCGGCCTTTTCGCGAGCGCCCTGGCGTTCCCCAGCGAGGGCCAAGAGACGCTGGTGCCTGCTCTGCAGGCGCCGATGGTGCTCACGATCCACGTATCCATCATGATCCTCTCGTATGCGGTGCTCGCCGTCTCCTTCGCGGCGGCCGTCATGCACATCCTGCAAGGCAACAAGGGGCGGCGTCATGCCTGGATTCCATCGGCGGGTCGTTGCGACGAGTTGACCTACCAGTCTGTCTTGGTGGGCTTTCCCCTGCTGGCGGTGGGGATCGCGCTCGGTGCCTGGTGGGCAAACGACGCCTGGGGCCGCTACTGGGGCTGGGACCCCAAGGAAACTGCCGCGCTGGTCACCGGGCTGATCTTCGCGGTCTATCTGCATACGCGGGGGATGCGGCAGCTGCGCGGGACGCGGGGATCGTGGATCGTTGTCGGGGGCTTCGTGGCCGTGTTGTTCACCTACCTGGGCGTCAATTTGTGGATCAGTGGGCTGCATTCGTACGCGGGCGTCTAGGCGGCTCGTCGGGCTGGCGACGTCGGACGGCTGTGCAGATCTGCACCACATCTGTTAACCGGGCCCGGATCCGACTCGTACGCGCTTGACACTGCATTTCACTCGTTCGTACTCTGCCTGTCTACGCTCGTGTAACTGACGGATATGGGTCAGAGCCGCCCCTCGCTCGACAACCGGCGCTGTTCGCAGCCCAAGGGTCGACGACCGGCTTTGGCCTCTGCTGTTGTGTTCGGGAGATTTTTTCGGGCAGCGAGTGACTGTTTGGCAGCCAGCGCCGCAGGGCGCCGGGCGGAATGCAACGGACGACCGACGTGCCAACGATCAATCAGCTCGTGCGCAAGGGCCGCAAGCCGGTCACCAAGAAGACCAAGGCACCCGCCTTGCGTTTTCTGCACAACTCGCTGACCGGTCGCACCACGATGGGGCCCGGCTCACCTCAGAAGCGTGGGGTCTGCACTGCGGTGCGCACCGTGACGCCGAAGAAGCCGAACTCCGCGCTGCGCAAGGTCTGTCGCGTGCGTCTGACCAACGGGATTGAGGTCACGGCCTATATCCCGGGCGAGGGGCACACGCTGCAGGAGCACTCTGTGGTGCTGATTCGCGGTGGTCGAGTGAAGGACCTGCCGGGCGTGCGCTACCACGTGGTGCGCGGCGCGCTCGACGCGCAAGGCGTCCAGGAACGCAAGCGCGGGCGCTCCAAGTACGGCACGCGTAAGACCTCGGGGCCGACGACGACGGCCACCTCGTAGCGCAGTTGATCGGGAAACGGCACGCCGCGTGCCGCTTCGTTGTCGGTTGAATCATCCGCCCGCGACGGCGAGCGGAACCAAAACGGGCTCTAGAGGCCCTGGACTGGTCCCCAGCGGACCCCGTCCATGAGGGATTGTTCATGCCACGGCGGAACCGACCCGAGCGCCGACGCACGCCGCCCGACCCGAAGTTCAATTCGGTGCCGGTCCAGCAAGCGATCAACAAGATCATGCAGAACGGCAAGAAGGGCACCGCGGAGCGCACGATGTACCAGGCGATGGGCTTGGTGGAGCAGCGCCTGCGCCAGGAACCGCTCGACGCTTTCATGCAGGCTCTGCGTAACATCACGCCCCAGATGGAAGTCAAGCCCCGACGCGTCGGCGGCGCGACCTACCAGGTCCCGATCGAGATCCGGGCCGAACGGCGCGGTTCCCTGGCCATCCGCTGGCTGGTCAACAGCGCCCGCTCCCGACGTGGCAAGGGCATGCACGAGCGCCTGGCGGACGAGATCGCCGACGCGTTCAACAACACCGGTACGGCGGTCAAGCGCCGCGAAGACACCCACCGCATGGCCGAGGCGAACCGCGCCTTCGCCCACTACCGGTGGTAGACCGTTAATTCGAAAGCGCGCACACGAGGCGCGCTTTTTTGATTCTGGCCCGGCCTGAAACCGGGCTGAAGAAAGGCAATCGCGGACCGCTATGCCCCGCGACATCGAACTCGAATCCGTCCGTAACATCGGTATCATCGCCCACATCGACGCGGGTAAGACGACCGTGACTGAGCGCGTG